>Ga0210102_1000026_pt1 | contig 44296 bp, 37 predicted proteins | sample RushOxbow_ThreeS_4_FD_185563 | JGI IMG/M metagenome (GOLD analysis project Ga0210102, IMG submission 185563) | Wetland microbial communities from San Francisco Bay, California, USA, that impact long-term carbon sequestration -... | ecosystem: Environmental > Aquatic > Marine > Wetlands ...
GATCCAGAAAGCTGATCCAGAACGGATCCAGAAAGCTGATCCAGAACGCCGTCTGGCCGCGCGAACGCGCTGCCAGGGGTGATGCAAAAACTGAAACTACGGTTTGCAAACGGCTGTTTTTTGGGTTAAATCGCAGCAGCGGAGTGCGCACAAAGCGTTAAAGTGCGGGTTGGTGAGCCCCGAACGTGTCTGGGCACTTTGCATGATGGTGAGATGGTGAGATAGTGAGATGGTGGGATGGTGGGGTGATGCAGCGAATGGTGGAACACACCGTGCTTCTTCGTGGGTATTCCCCCTCATTGCTTTGTTAAATGTGAAGGAGCGGAATTCCGCGCTCGACTCCCAGATAGGGCGTCGGCTAGCGTCTTGATGGCGCCGGAACCTCGTCTGGATAATTACAACTAGGTAGGAGGGGAATCGCGATGCGATCCAGCCTGAAATCAATTATCGCCGCCGCGGCCGCATTTCTGGTCGCGCCGTCGTTCGCGAGTGCGGACGATGTCGGGGGTGGGGACGACCTCCAGGAAGTCATGTCCCGTATGTCCGATTTGGAGCAGCAGCTGAAGGCGACCAACGACGCGCTGGCCGCTTCGAACGCAAAAGTCGACCAACAGCAGAAGATGCTCAGCAAGCTCGGAACGTCGTCGAACCAGTCTGCACCGATGCTCGCTCTGTCGAACTTCCTGACCGAGACGACCTTCGCTGGCTGGGTGTCGGCAAGCCACTTCTACAACACCAACAATCCGGACAGCGGGCGAACGATCAATGCCAATGGCGGCACGATCGGCGCCAACCCGTACCACCAGAACTCCAACAGCTTCCAGGTCGACCAGGTCTGGTTCTCGATGAGCAACGAGGCCACGCCCGAGAGCCGCGGCGGCTTCGAGATCGACATCGTCTATGGCGAGGCGGGCGATCGACTCGCAAGCGGTCAAGAGGCGAACTCGCTGCTCGATTACCTGTTCAACGCGAACGTCTCGTACCTCGCGCCGATCACGGACGCGGGCATCAAGGTCACTGCGGGCCGCTTCCAGAAGCACATCGGCTCCGAGTCCACGCAGGATCCGTACAACTTCAACATCACGCGCGGCATTCTGTACACCCTGCAACCGATCAACTTCACAGGCGTGAAGGTCTCGTCGAAGTACGACAATGGCATCGACTGGATGCTCGGCGTCTCGAACAACTCGGGTTACGCATCGCTCGACACCAACCCGTACGCGCTGCTGCCGAACGCGCAAAACTACGACACGGACGACTCGAAAGTCCTCCTCTGGCGGGTGGGCTATCAGGCCTCGGATACCGTATCGGTCGCGTTCAACGGCCTCTACGGCGGCAACTGCGCGACGAGCGATCCGACGGGATTGGGCGCCGGAACCCTCGGCGCTCCGGGCGGCTGCGGTATCACGATCGAGAACCCCGGCACTCCGCAGGCGCGGCTCGACACCGGCAACACCGATCGGCAGATCGTGCTCGACTTCACCGCCAACTGGGATCCGTCCGACAAGCTGTCGACCTGGATCAACGTCGACTACATGACGCCGGTCAACGACCGGCGCCCCGGCGATCCGTGGGCCGTCGGAGTTGCAGCGGCCGGCCGCTACCAGATCACGGACACCTGGGGCAGCGCGCTGCGCCTCGAGTACCTCCGCTCGAACGACAACTACCTTGGCGTGGCGGTACCGATCAACCTGGCAACCGTGCTGAGCGGGACCGATGCTCCCGGCATCGTAGCGCCGGGACTTCCGGCCTGGTACAACGATGACCAGGACATCTGGACGGTCACGGCAACGGTCGACCACAAGCTGACCGATCACCTCACCGTCAAGGCCGAAGTCGTCTACCAGGAAGGGAACTCCACCAAGAACACGGACAACCAGTTCTTCTGTGACGAACAGTGCAATGGAGCATTCCTGGATCGGAGACAGGTCCTGCTCGGTGCTCAGATGACCTACGAGTTCTAGCAGTCGCTGATCTGCTAGAGCCCTGGGGCTCGAAAATGGGGCGCGGCACCGCAAGGTGCCGCGCCCTTCTTCTTTGGCGCTTCCTCTGAATCGCTTTGCGTTGCGTCTGCGAGCGTTCGCAGCCGCCGTTTCTGCGTGTCGCAAGCCCGCTGGGAGCTGCACGGCTTCGCGCCCCTACCTGCCGCTCCGTCGAGCAGGCTCGCCCGCGCAATCTCCGCGCGGATCCGCTGTGCCCGCGCAAAGCACACTCCAGCGCCTTCTGCGATCGGCATGACACTTCCCTGCATCGGGCCGCCGAGTGCTCGAGGTAACTTCCGCGCGCTGCCGTCTGAGAGCTGCAGGATCACGCTCGCTTCCGTTGACACCGCAGCGAGACCTGAAATCGAATCGTGGTAGGCTTCGGACGCCCGGCGATTCGCTGGCGATGCGCGAATTCGCAGGCGTTGTGGGGCCATTTGCAGCATGCACGCGCGAAGTCGATTTCGAGTCGAAATCAGCCGAGAAGGCGCCATCGCTCGCGGATGGGTCGTTCTGGTCTGCCTGGTCTGGAGTTGTGGGCACGCGGGCGACGTCGGCAACCTCGATGCGGCTGGAGGGGATGCCGTCGCGTTGGTGCCGCCGGTTCCTCGTCACGAGACGTTTTCGTTTCGAGACGGGTCCAACCGGTTGGTGGGCGATCTCGATCTACCCGACGGGTCGTCGCCCTATCCAGCGGTGGTATTCGTCCACGGCTCTGGCGCCGTTTCGCGCCATTCGGATTACTACGCCCCGATTGCGGGCGAGTTCCTCGCTCGTGGATTCGCGACGCTGATCTGGAGCAAGCCCGGAGTAGACGAATCGACGGGCGACTATTTGAAGCAGTCGATGGCGGCGCGCGCCAGGGAAGTCGCGGCCGCGATGAGGTCGCTGGCTGAACGGCCGGACATCGACGGCGATCGGATCGGGCTCTGGGGCATCAGCCAGGCCGGTTGGGTGATGCCCATGGTTCCCGCCCTTCGCGAAGTCGCTTTCGTCATTTCAGTCTCCAGCCCAGGACGAACCGGCGAAGAGCAGGACCTGTATGGCCTCGATAACGAGCTGATCGAACTCGGCCTTTCCGAAGGCGATCGGGCGGACGCGCTCGATCACAGGCGTCAACTCTACCAACTGATTCGGCAGAGCGCGGATTACGCCGATTTCACCCGTCGCCACCAGCAATGGGTCGAAGCAATGAAGCGACGCCCCTGGTATCCGGCAGTGGAGCGCAGGACCAATGATCTGTTCTTCCTGGATTTCGGTTTTTCGATCGACCGTCGACACTTCGAGTTTCTCTCGATCAATCTCGCCGACGAGATCAACCGCCTGGCCGTGGCACCTCCGCAACTCGAGAAGCTGAACATGCCCGTGCTCGCGATCTACGGCGGCAAGGACCTCATCGTGGATCCGCACGCGGGAGCGGAAGCCTACGCGAAAATCCCCCGCATCAACGAAAACCCCGACGTGACCGTGAAACTCTTCCGAGACGCCGACCATTCCATCCGGCAACCCAACGAAGAAGGCCGCCTGGCTTTCGCGCCCGGCTTCCTCGCGACGATGGGCGAGTGGCTCGCCGAGCATCGCTGACCCGGCATCACCCGCGCATACAGCTGGTTTCCTCCCAAAAATGAGGTCCAAATCCGAGTGGCCCCCTCCCACGCGCCAGCAATGCGCACGCCGGTGATCCGTGGGGGGGAAGGGCTGTGAGCGACATGGGGTTGGAGCGAACAGCCCTTCCCCCCCACGGATCACCGAAGCACCGGCGACGCAAGCGCGCAAGAGAGAGTCAGTCGGATTCGAGGCCGAAGATACGTTCGATCGGGTAGAGGCCGGGGTCGCGGCCCGCGAGCCACTCGGCGGCGCGGACGGCCCCGCGCGCGAAGTGGTCGCGGGTCGAGGCGCGGTGGATGAGTTCGAGTCGTTCGCCCTGGCCGATGAACATCACGCTGTGTTCGCCCGCGATGTCTCCGCCTCGCAGGGTCTGGATGCCGATCGCATCCCTGGGCCTCGCGCCGATGTTGCCCGCGCGTTCCAGCACCAGCTGATCGGCGAGTTTTTGTCCGCGCCCAGCTGCGACGGCCTGGGCGAGATACAGCGACGTTCCACTCGGCGCGTCGCGTTTTTCGGAGTGGTGGATTTCGACGAGCTCTGCGTCGTAACCGCTGCCGAGTCTGCGCGCCGCCTCGCGGGTGAGCCAGCCGAGGATGTTGACCGAAACCGAAAAGTTGGGTGCGTGAACGATCGGAATGCGCGCGGCGAGGTCGCCGATTTCCGCGCGCTGCGCGTCGGAAAATCCGGTCGTGCCACACACATAGGCGACGCCGGCTTCGGCCGCGGCGTGCAGCACCCGAAGCGTCGCTGCGGGGGTGGTGAAGTCGACCGCGACCGCGCAGCTCGCAAGTGCAGTTTTCGGATCGTCGGAGATCTTGATGCCGCCCTCGATCGAGGTTCCGACGGCCGGATGTCCGGGCGCCTCGAGCGCAGCGCCGAGTTCGAGCCGAGGTGCTTCGGCGACGGCGGCGCGCACGCACTGGCCCATGCGCCCCATCGCGCCGACCACGAGCAGCTCGAGCATCAGCGCGATCCCCTCGGCATCAGAGCAGGCCCAATTCCTTCAGGACGACCTGCAGGCGCTCGCGGTTGGCTTCGGTGATCGGCGTGAGCGGGAGCCGCACTTCTGCGCTGGCGATCAGTCCCATCAACTCCAGCGCGCATTTGACCGGAATCGGATTGGTTTCGACGAAGAGGGCATCGAAGAGAGGCAGCAGCCGATAGTGGAGCTTCCGCGCGTGCGCGAAGTCGTTGTCCCGACAGGCGCGCACGAGTTCGGCGACGGCTTCCGGTGCGACGTTAGAGGCGGTCGAGATGGCTCCCTTGCCACCGACGGCCATGATCGGGAGGTTCAGCGCATCGTCGCCCGAGAGGACCGCGAAGTCTTCCTGACAGCGGGCGATCACCTCGCCAATCTGGGCGATGTTGCCGCAGGCTTCCTTGACGCCGACGATGTGCGGTAGGTCCGCCAATCGCGCCAGCGTGGACGGCGCGATGTTCGATCCGGTGCGCCCGGGGATGTTGTAGGTGACCAGCGGGAACTTCGTCTGCCCGGCGACCGCGCGATAGTGCTCGTAGATGCCCTGCTGGGTGGGTTTGTTGTAATAGGGCGAAATCAGCAGCGCGCCATCGGCGCCCACCGCCTTGGCGTGGTGGGTCAACTCGATTGCTTCGCGGGTGTTGTTCGAACCCGTTCCGGCGAGCACCCCGACGCGGCCGCGGGCGGCCGAGACCACGATCTCGATGACCTTTCCGTGCTCGAAGTGGGAGAGTGTCGCGGATTCTCCCGTCGACCCGCAGGGGACCAGTTGGTCGACGCCCGCCGCAACCTGGCGCTCGACGAGGTCGCGCAGTGCCGTTTCGTCGATTGCGTCGTCTCGAAACGGTGTGATCAACGCAGTCGAGAGTCCTTCGAACATCGCTACCCCTCCCGGATCGGGAATTCTCCCGTGAAGACTTCCGCGGCGGGTCCCGTCATGATGACCGGCGCGCCGCCCCCCTTCCAGCTGATTTCGAGTTCGCCCCCGCGCAATTCGATGCGGACCTCGTCGTCCACGACCCCTCGGAGCATGGCGACCACGGCCACCGCGCAGGCCCCGCTTCCGCAGGCGAGGGTTTCGCCGACTCCGCGCTCCCAGGTTCGCTGGCGAATCCGGTCGCGTCCGAGCGGCGTGACGAACTCGACGTTGGTCCGGTTCGGGAACGCGCTGTGGTTTTCGACCAGCGGGCCCCAGCGCTCCACGGGAACGCTGTCGGGATCCTCGACGAAGACCACCGCGTGCGGGTTGCCCATCGAGACGCTGGACACCCGCAGTGTTTCGCCATCGATTTCCAGCGGAACGTCGAGCACGGGTCCGTCGCCGGTTCCGAGTGTCGTCGGGATCTTGGCGGGCGCGAGTATCGGCGGACCCATGTCGACCCGCACGCGGTCGGGGCCCGCCCAACCGGGGCGCACCACGCCGCCGAGGGTTTCGACGCTGATGCTGTCGTCATGCGTATGGCCGCGGTCTCTCAGGAATTTGTAGAAGGCGCGCAGTCCGTTGCCGCACATTTCCACCTGGCTGCCGTCGGCATTGTAGATCTCCATGCGAAAATCCGCTGTGCGCGAAGGGCGCGCGACCAGCAGCTGATCGGCACCGATGCCGAAGTGGCGATCGCAGAGCTGCGCGGCCAGCGGCGGGATCGGCGGCAGCTGCTGTCGGATGCCGTCGAGCACCACGTAATCGTTGCCCGCGCCGTGCATCTTGGTAAAGCGCAATGTCCGGGTCACGGGATCCAATCCTCGGGAATCGATTCGCCCCGGATCAGGTCTTCGAAGCGATCGCGCGCCCGCACGATCTCGAAGCGACCTCCCTTGACGAGCACCTCCGCCGCCCGGCAGCGTCCGTTGTAGTTCGACGACATCACGAACCCGTAGGCGCCCGCGGAGTGGACGGCGAGCAGATCGCCGCGCTCCAGGATCGGCAGTTCGCGCTGCTGGGCGAGGAAGTCGGCCGACTCGCAGACGGGGCCCACGACGTCGACCACCCGGCTGCCCTCGCGTGGGCGCCCCACCGGTTCGATCCGCTGGTAGGCGTGATAGAGGGTGGGTCGGATCAGGTCGGTCATCGCGCCGTCGACCACCGAAAAGTGCCTGTCGCCGTTGTGTTTATTGTAGAGCACGCGGGTGACGAAGATGCCCGCATTGCCCGTGATCCAGCGGCCGGGTTCGGCGATCAGGTGACAGCCGAGATCGCCCACGCTCGCGATGACCGCGGCTCCGTACTCGGCGACCGACGGGGGCCGCTCCTGGTCGTAGACGATGCCCAGCCCGCCCCCGACATCGAGTAGCTCGATGCGGTGACCGGCCTCGCGCAGCTCGATGACGAGGCTGCGAATCCGCTGCAGCGCGTCGACGATCGGATCGAGGTTCACGATCTGCGACCCGATATGGCAGGAGACGCCGACGACCCGCACGTGTTCGAGCGCTTTGGCCTCCGCGTAGGCGTCGACGGCGTCGGCGATCGGGATGCCGAACTTGCTGCTGCTCAGACCCGTCGAGATGTAGGGGTGCGTCTGTGGGTCGACGTCCGGGTTGACGCGAAAGGATACGGGCGCCACGACACCGCGCGCAGCGGCCCTCGCGTCGATGACGCGCAGCTCAGCGCGCGACTCGATGTTGAACATGCGGATTTCGGCGTCGAGCGCATGGTCGATCTCCGCGTCCGTCTTGCCCACGCCTGAGTACACGAACTGGTTCGGATCGCCACCGGCCAGCTGCGCGCGGAACAGTTCGCCGCCAGAAGTGACGTCGATCCCGCAACCCCGGGCCACCAACGTGTTGACGACGGCCAGATTCATGTTGGCCTTGATCGCGTAACAGATGGTGTGGGGCACGTTGGCGAATGCCGCGTCGAGTGCGTCATAGCGCGCGGCGAGTTCGGACGCGCTGTAGATGAAGACCGGCGTACCGACCTGCTCGACGATCTGCTCGATGGGCACGGCCTCGGCGCAGAGGCGGCCGTCCCGCCTCGGAAACGCATCGCTCAAGGCTGCTTCTCCTTCTCTTCCGCTTCTTCGGCAGCGGAAGTGCCGCTCGCTCCAGTCGTCTTCAGGCTTTCGCCAGCAGCGGGTTCCGACCGCACCCGGACGGGGGGGCCGTATTTGCCGCAAGCAACCGCCAGCACGCCGAGCAGTGCCGCGATCACGAGGATTCGGCGCGTCATCGGGATTCTCCGTCCGGCAGTTCACCGAGGCGCCGCGCGTTGTCGGCTCGCGCATTCGAGAGTGCCTGTTCGACCGTGCTGCGCGCTGTGCCGCCGATCACTTTTCGGCCCTCGAGCGCGCCCTCCAGGCTCGCGATCTCGGCGGCCGATGCGGAGAAGCTCGCGTGAAAGGCCTGCAGGTCCTCGCGGCTGAGTGAGCGCAGGTCGAGTTGCTTGCCGACGCAGTGTTTCACGATCTGCCCTACGGCCTCGTGGGCGGCTCGAAACGGCACGCCTGCGACCACGAGCGCCTCCGCGAGATCCGTCGCCAGCAGCATCGGGTCATCCGCCGCCGCCGCCATCCGCTGTTCGTTGACGCGCAACGCCTGGATCGCCCCTCCCATGACAGCGAGCGAATCGCGCAGCGTGGTCGCGGAGTCGAAGATCGGCTGCTTGTCCTCCTGCATGTCCCGGTTGTAGGTCAGCGGCAGGGCTTTCATTACGGTGAGCAGCGTGACGAGGTTGCCGATCGCGCGCCCGGACTTGCCGCGAACGAGTTCGGGAACATCGGGGTTCTTCTTTTGCGGCATCAGGCTCGAGCCGGTCGAGTAGGCGTCCGAAAGCTCGACGAAGCCGAATTCGGCGGTCGACCAGAGCACGAGTTCCTCCGCGAGCCGGGACAGCTGGATCATGCAGATCGCGGCGTTCGAAAGGAATTCGAGCGCCACGTCGCGCGAGGCGACCGCGTCCATGCTGTTTGCCGAGGGTGCATCGAAACCCAGCGCCGCCGCGGTGTGGTGTCGATCGAGCGCTAGCGTGGAGCCCGCGAGCGCGCCGGATCCGAGCGGGCAGTCCGACAGCCGTGATCGCAAGCTGCGCTGTCGGTCCGCGTCTCGACCGAACATCTCCACGAACGCGAGCCAATGATGGGCGAGCCGCACCGGCTGCGCGCGCTGCAAATGGGTGTAACCGGGCAGCACCGTGTCGAGGTGCTCGGCGGCTCGCTCGATCAGGATGCCCCGGAGTTCCAGGATGCCTCGCTCGGCGGCCTCCGAGGCATCGCGCAGGTAGAGGGCCAGGTCGGTCGCGACCTGATCGTTGCGGCTTCGGCCGGTGTGGAGTCTGCCCGCGACGTCGACGCCGACGATCTCGCGCAGGCGCGACTCGACGTTCATGTGGATGTCCTCGAGGGCCGGGTCGAACGGGAAGCAGCCGGACTCGATTTGTTCGGCGATTTCCGCGAGGCCCTCGATCAGCGCGCGTTCGTCCTCGGCCGAAATCAAGCCGATTGAAGCGAGCATCCGGGCATGCGCCGCCGAGCCTCTCAGGTCGAAGCGAGCGAGCGCCCGATCGAAGTCGATCGAGGCCGTGAAGCGCTCGACGCCCGCGTCGGTCTGGCCTTCGAATCGCCCGCCCCAGAGCTTTTCGGAAGCCTCGCCGGCTCCGCGGCCGGGCCCGGGCGGTCTTTTCGAAGCCATGTCTGCCATATTCGCAAATCTCGGTAACCAGGGGGAATTCCGCAATAGTAGTGCGGATCCAGGATTGACGAACGCAGCCCGCCTCCGTAGGTTGCGAAAACCCACCAAAGAGGAAACCGATCCGTGATCATCGTTCTCAAAGCCGACGTGCAGACGGACGCGCTCGACGTCAAGCGCCTGGTCGAGTTCGCAGAGTCCTATCCCGGCGTCCACACCGAATTTCACCAGATCCAGGGCGCAACCCGCACCCTGTCCGAACTCTACCTGCTCGGCTCGACGGGGGTCATTCCCACCGAACCCTTCAAGGAATTCGCCTGCGTCGAGCGGGTGGTGCGGATCACCGAGAAGTTCCGCTCGATCGGCCGTCACGGCGGCGGCCTCGAAGCCATGGGGTTCGACTACAACGGGATCCACATCTCCCAGGACACCTTTCACCTGTTTCCGGGCCTGTGCGCGGTCGACAACCGCGAGAACCTCGACGCGATGTTCCGGCTGCTCGGCGAACACGGCATCCAGACCGCGCGCGCGGGTGCCTACAAGCCGCGCACGAGCCCGTACGACTTCCAGGGCTATGGCGCCGAGTGCCTGCCCTTTGTCTTCGAGAGCGCGGGTAAGCATGGCATCCGCATCGTCTCGATGGAAGTCACCCACGAATCCCACATCGACGAGATCCTCGAAGCGCTGAGAATCTCGGGCAATGCGACGGGCGTCATGGTCCAGATCGGCACCCGCAACGCCCAGAATTTCGAACTGCTGAAACACGTCGGCCAGCAGACCGAACTGCCCGTGTTGTTCAAGCGGGGTATGGGAATCACGCTCGAAGAGTCGCTCAACGCCTGCGAGTACGTCGCGTCGGGCGGCAACCGGCGGATCGTGTTCTGCCTGCGCGGGATGAAGACGAATCTCGGTGATCCGCATCGCAACTTCGTCGACTTCGCGCACGTGCCCGTCGTCAAGCGGCTGACGCGATTGCCGGTCTCGATCGATCCCTCCCATTCAGTGGGGAGCCGGGCGATGGCGCCGGACGGCTTGCTCGACGTGTTTCACGTGACCGCCCAGGGTGTGATCGCGGGAGCCAACATGGTTCTCGTCGATTTCCACCCGAAGCCCGAAGAAGCGCTCTGCGATGGCCCCCAGGCCCTGCTCTCCGAGGAGCTGCCGCGATACATCGAAGATGCGAAAATCGTGCGCGAGGCCTATGAGGCCCGCCTGCGACGTGTCGCCGTGGCACCGGCCGTTTAGGCGCTGAACGCGCGCGAGCGAGCCCGGCAGATGTTGGCGGTGGGCGAAGCGGTAACCTTGCGTCGCCCAGTCAGCGTTGCATCGCCCAGTTGGCCTTGCATCGCTCAGTCGGCGGTTTCGGCCGCCTGAGGGACTTCCACCGGGGGGATCGTTGGCCAACGCGCAAAAGCGTAAAACGACCGCGCGCAAACGCACCGCAAGCTCCACGCGCCGCTCGAAACCGACGCACCGCAAGCTCGGCAGCGCGCGCGGTTGGCTGCGGATGCTGGCCTGGTTCGGGGTAGGCATCGGCTTCGTCGCGGGCTTTGCGAGCAGTGTCGTCGTGATTCGGCTCGATCGAGTCGTGCGGGAGCGCTTCGAGGGCCAGCGATTTCGCGTCCCTTCGCGTGTCTATTCCACACCCTCCATCGTCTATCCAGGCCTCGAAGTCGAACTCGCAGACCTGCGGGGCACCTTGGTGCGGCTCGGATACCGAGAGGCGAGCGGCGACGGAGCGCTGGAGCAGGGACAATACTCCTGGCAAGCGCATCGCGTGCGCGTTCAGCTTCGGGCGTTCGAGCATCCGACGCGATCCGAGCCCGCCCGCGATGTCGTCTTCCGGATTCGCGGCGGCTTCATCGAAGAAATTCTCGAACTGCCGTCGGGGCACACCCTGGGTGCGGTGTTGATCGAACCCGAACAGCTCGGCGCCTACTACGGGCCCGATCGGTCGCAGCGCGAACTGATCGGCCTCGAAGACCTCCCGCCCCACCTCGTCGACGCCATCGTCTCCGTCGAGGACCAGCGTTTCGAGGCGCATCCAGGAATCGATGTGCGACGCATCGGTGGAGCGCTGCTCGCCAACCTGCGCGCGGGCGGCATTCGACAGGGCGGCAGTACGCTCACCCAGCAGCTCGTGAAGAACTTCTTCCTCACGCCCGAGCGAACCCTGAAGCGCAAGGTGCACGAAGCCGTGATGGCTCTGCTCGTCGAGCTCCGCTACGGCAAGCGCGAAATCCTGGAGGCCTATCTGAACGAGATCTACCTCGGCCAGCGCGGTTCGACGGAGATTCACGGCGTTGGGGAGGCGGCGCTGCGCTTCTTTGGCAAGCAGGTCCAGAACCTGAGCCTCGCCGAATCTGCGCTACTGGCTGCACTGATCCAGAGCCCGAATGGGATCTCGCCCTACCGCAATCCCGAGCGGGCCCGCGAACGTCGCGATCTGGTGTTGGGATTGATGACCGAACAGGGCCGGATCGAACCCGAGCAGCGCGACGCGGCGATCGCGGAACCGCTGAGCCTTGCCGCGATCACGCCCGACCCCGGTGACGCGCGCTACTTTCTCGACCTGCTGCGCACCCAGCTCTCCGAACACTATGACGCGGCGGTGCTGTCGAGTCAGGGGCTGAGGGTGTATTCGACCCTCGAGAGCCGCACCCAGCGCCTGGCCGCAATCGCGCTGCGCGAGGGGATCGAGCAGCTCGAGCGCCAGTTCCCGGCGCTCGTCAGCGACGACCCGCTTCGCGCGCTTCAGGGTTGCATCATTGCGATTCGCCCCCAGACCGGAGAGATCGTCGCGCTCGTGGGTGGGCGCGATTACCAGGTGTCGCAGTTCGACCGCTGCACCCAGGCGCGCCGGCCCGCGGGAAGCACCTTCAAACCGTTCGTCTACCTCGCGGGGCTCGAGCCGCGGGTGGGAGGGCCCGCGATCACGTTGGCGTCCTTCGTCGACGATTCTCCACTCGAGATCGCGACGCCGAGCGGGCCCTGGCAGCCGCGAAACTTCGACCGCGAATTCCACGGCCGCGTCGGTGTGCGCGAAGCGCTCGAGCGCTCGTTCAACGTCGCAACGGCACGCCTTGCCCAGCAGATCGGGATCGGGCGGGTTGCCGACGTCGCGCACCGCCTCGGAATCGAGAGCGAGTTGCCGCTCGTGCCGAGCCTCGCGCTCGGCACGGCCGACGTTTCTCCGCTCGAGATGGCGCGCGCCTACGCGACGCTTGCGGGCGGCGGTGTGCGGCCGCAGATCCACTCCATCGAAGATCTGGTGGATCCAGCGGGTAACACGGTCGAGCGCCGAGAACTCCGCAGCAAGCGCGTCATCGACGCGGGTACCGCGTACCTCGCCACTTCCATGCTTCAGGGAGTGGCACATCGCGGAACCGCGGCGGGTGTTCGCTCGACGGGAATCGAGGGGCCGATTGCGGCAAAGACCGGAACCAGCGATGAAGAGCGCGATTTGTGGTTCATCGGCTACACGCCGGAGCTGGTCGCGGTCGTCTGGGTCGGCTTCGACGAGCCGCGCAGCATTGGGATTACGAGCAGCCAAGGCGCGCTTCCGATCTGGCGGCGCTTCGTCGGTGAACTGACCGGGGGCCAGATTCACGGTCAGTTTCCGCGACCGTCGAGCGTCGTCGTCGAGGATGTCGACCCGGTCACGGGTGCGCGGGCGCTCTGGGGTTGTCCGGATCGTCGGCGCGAACTCTTTCTCGAGGGAACGCTGCCCGAGGAAGTCTGCCCGAGTGGAGCGGCCAAGGGGCCTGAAGAAGACGGATTTCAGCGAACACAGGAGCGTTTCTTCGAATGGTTGCGGAAGCATCTGTGAAGCGGGCCACGCGCGCGCCGCGATCGCGCGCCGCGGCGGTGCTGGCAGCGTGGGGTTGGCTGGCCGTGGTCGGCGGCGGGATCGCGCTGATCGGTGGATGTGTGGGATCGATCGGCGCGCGGGGTGGTGTCGCACTGCGAATCTCGGAACTCGACGACGTGGGTGATGCCCGCCATCAAGCCTCGATGCGGTTGGTGATGGAGGGGTTGGACGCCGAAATCGGCTCGAACCCGCAGCGGGCACTCAGTCGCTACGAGGGCGCGATCAAGATCGACCCCAGCAATCCGTTCGTCTACCTGACGCTCGCGCGGTACTACGCGGCAATCGACGATCCCGAGCGCGCACTCGAGCATCTCGACCGAGCGCAGTCCCTGATCGATCCGACCACGACCATCTACCGGAGCGTCGAGCCTCACCTGTTGGGCTTGCGGGGTTGGGCGCTCGCCAATGCCGGCCGATCGGCGGATGCCGGCCCGCCTCTTGCCGAGGCGCGCCGACGCGCTCCGTCGGTGTGGGGTGATGGCCGCCTCGACGCGCGTGAGTTGCGCTAGCCCCACCGCGACGCAGTGGCAACGGCTTCGACGCGAGCGGGTCGCGATAGCCCGGGCGAGGGCGGTGTGTTAGCGTGCCTGGCCTCATGACGCCGAAGTTTCGCGTCGCCGGCGGCGCATTCCTGATCGTCCTGGTTCTCGATCTCGCCACGAAGATGGCGATCGATGCACACCTCAGCTACTCGGACAGGATTCCGATCATTCCGGGGTTTTTCTACCTTACCCACGTCCGCAATACCGGTGCGGCATTCGGGATGTTTGCGGATGCTCCGCAGGTCTACCGCCTGATCTTCTTCATTTCCGTTTCGTTGATCGCCGTCGGGATCATCGTCGCGTATCTTCGAAAGCTCGCCCCGGGGGACCGCCTTGCGGCGCTCGCTCTCGGCTTGATTCTAGGTGGTGCGGTGGGGAACTTGATCGATCGCATCTTCAGGCAGGAAGTCGTCGATTTTCTGCACTTTCGCCTCTGGCGTGGCTACTCGTGGCCCGACTTCAACGTCGCGGACTCGGCGATCGTGGTCGGAGTCGGGCTGCTCGTGCTGGAATTGCTCGCGAGTGAGGGTGAGCAACGAAGTTCCACCGGCGATGGTGAGTTGAATTCGTAATCCTCGGCGGTCTTTTTTTTTCGCCCGTCGGATTTTACCCTGACGAATCGAAATTGCCTTCACCATCGGCCAACTGGAACGCTAACATCCACACCGCATCGCGACGATGCTGAAGTTCTCGTCACAAAGCGTCAAAATTTTATTGACAACACTCCAAGTCGTGCGGTAGAAGGCGAGTGGCTACGACCACCACCCGCTCTACGTTGGTTCGATTGCTGTCGCTGTTGCCGGTCGTAACCACAGGCCCTGCAATCGCCAGATCTTCAGCTCGGTTATTCAGCTCGGTTATTCAGCTCGGTTATTCAGCTCGGTTATTCAGCTGGGTTTTTCAGTTCGGGGTTTTCAGTTCTTGAAAGTCGAGGCATCGAGAATCCGGTAGATCCAGGTCAACAGGCTGGGACACGACGATCTTCCCCCTATCGTTGTATCCAACGGAGCCGACTCCTCGGAGTCGGTACCGCGGCCAATCGTTCGTCGTATGGGGGCCGAGGGACGCCGACCCATGCCGCCGAAGAAATCCAAAAGTGATTACGTCATCCAGACCGTCAGCCACGCGCTTCGCTTGCTCGAGGAATTTCGCGCGGAAGACGAACTCGGCGTAACCGAACTTTCACGGCGCCTAAATCTTCACAAGAACAATGTATTTCGCTTGCTCGCAACGCTCGAGCAGCGCGGCTACATCGAGCAGAGTTCGGCCAACGAGCGCTACCGGCTCGGCGCCAAGTGTCTCGAACTCGGCGAGACCTTCTGCCGCAGCCACTCGCTGCTAGACCAGGCGAAACCAGTTCTGCGCAGTCTCGCCCAGGAGGTCGGCGAAACCGTCCACCTCGCGCAGATGACGGCCTTCGAGGTCGTTCACATAGACGCCCATGTCTACCAGCAACCCATCCTCACCCCGTCGAGGGTGGGCCAACGCCTACCCGTTCACTGCACGGCGCTCGGTAAGGTATTGCTCGGTGCGGCGAGCGACTGCTGCCGCCAGATCTACGACCAGAAGGTGGTGAACGGGCAGAAGCTTTCCCAGCGGACGCCCGCCACGATCGTCGATCCGATCAAGTTCTTCGAGCAGGTCCGCACCGCCGCGGGCCAGGGCTACGCGTTGGACCTCGAAGAGTGCGAGCAAGGCCTGAACTGCGTGGCCGCTCCCGTCCACGATCGAACGGGGCTGGTGGTCGCCGCGCTGTCGGTCTCCGGGCCTTCGTTCCGCCTGGGGTCCGATGCATTGCTCGGGCAAATCGCGCCCAAGCTGGTCGCGGCGGCGGATCGCCTGTCGCGCGCGCTCGGCTACGCGCCCAGCTGATCACGACCGCATCCCAGCCACACCACGTCTGCTTCGGACCGCAGTGTCGGTCGCGCGAGAGACGATGTAAATTGCGCCCGCGGAGGCTCGATGCAATTTGAACTGACCGACGAGCAGAACGCACTCCGAGACGCGGCCCGGCGGTTCGCGCGAGACGAGATCGCGCCCGCGGCCGCGAAGTACGATCAGTCGGGCGAATTTCCGCGTCACCTGATCAAGATGGCGTGGGAGCTCGGGTTGTCGAGCACCGCCATACCGACGACCTACGGCGGGCTCGGCCTGTCCTCGCTCGACAATTGTGTGGTCACCGAGGAAATCGCGTGGGCGTGTTCGGGGATCGGCACTTCGATCATGTGCAACGACCTCGGCTTGATGCCGATCATCGTCGCCGGCAGTGAGGAACAGAAGCAAGAGTGGCTGACGCACTGCGCGAGCGAGTTCTCGCTGATTTCATTCTGCCTCTCCGAGCCCGATGCGGGCTCGGATGTCGCGGGACTTCAACTGCTGGCCGAAAAGGATGGTTCGGATTACGTACTCAGCGGAACCAAGTGCTGGATCTCCAATGGTGGCGAAGCCGATCTCTACACGGTTTTCGCAACCCTCGACCGCAGCAGTCGCCACCAGGGGATTTGCGCGTTCATCGTACCCGCGGACCTGCAGGGAATCTCCCTCGGCAAGAAAGAAGACAAGCTCGGCCAGCGCGCGAGCGATACCCGTTCGATCCACTTCGACGGCGTGCGCATTCCGGCGAGTCAGCGACTCGGCGCCGAGGGCGAAGGCTTCAAGATTGCAATGCGAACCCTGGATCGCACGCGTCCGCCGATCGCCGCACTCGCCACGGGCATTGCACAACGGGCGCTCGACGAGTCCACCGCGTACGCGCTGGAGCGAAAGGCCTTCGGCGCGCCGATCGGCGACTTCCAGGCCGTCCAGTTCATGCTCGCCGACATGGCCAAGGAGATCGAGGCGGCGCGCCTGCTGACCTACAAGAGCGCCTGGCTGGTCGACCAGGGGCGGCGGGCTGCCAAGAACTCCTCGATCGCGAAGTGCTTCGCGACGGACGCGGCGATGCGGATTGCGATCGACGCCGTCCAGATCTTCGGCGGCAACGGCTATACGAAGGAATACCCGGTCGAGAAGTTGATGCGCGACGCGAAGCTGATGCAGATCTACGAGGGCACCAACCAGATCCAGCGCCTGGTGATCGCCCGGGAACTCTTTCGCGGCTGATCGAAGCGGCCTGCGCCGAGCCAAGAACTTCTCGACAACCGACCCAAGACGCTGGATTGCAAACGATTTCGCGCTCAGCACGACTCCGGCGGATCTGATAGACTCGCCCTCCGGCGAGCCGCCGTTCGGCACCTGCTGGGGGCGAATCCCTGATTCCGAGCCCTGAATCCGAAGTCCAGAGTCCGAAGCCGAAGTCCGAATCCGAAGTCTGAATCCGAAGTCCGAAAGCTGGGCGGAATGTCGATCGAAGAGAAGATCAAGAAGCTCGACCAGATGAACGCGGCGGCGCTGCAGGGCGGCGGCGAGGCGCGCATCCAGCGCCAACACGACGCTGGCAAACTCACCGCTCGCGAGCGGATCGACAAACTCTTCGATCCCGGAACCTTCGTCGAAATCGACGCGTTCGTGACCCACCGCTGCACCGACTTCGGCATGCAGCACAACAAGGCGCTCGGGGACGGAGTCGTGACCGGCTACGGCCAGATTGCGGGCCGTCAGACGTTCGTGTTTGCGCAGGATTTCACGGTATTCGGCGGCAGCCTCTCGGGCGCGTTTGCGGAGAAGATCTGCAAGATCATGGATCTGGCCGCCCGCGTGGGAGCGCCCGTGATCGGACTCAACGACGGTGCGGGGGCGCGGATCCAGGAGGGTGTGGTCTCGCTCGGCGGTTACGGCGAGGTCTTCCTGCGCAACGTGCTCTCGTCCGGCGTCGTTCCGCAGATCTCGGCCATCATGGGTCCATGCGCGGGAGGTGCCGTCTATTCGCCCGCGATGACCGACTTCATCATCATGGTCAAAGACACCAGTAACATGTTCATCACCGGGCCCGACGTGATCAAGACCGTGACCCGCGAAGAAGTGACGGCTGAAGCCCTCGGGGGTGCCACCACCCACGCCTCGAAGAGCGGCGTGGCCGACTTCGCGGTCGAGACCGAAGAAGAGTGCATTCAGGCCATCCGGTCGCTGCTCTCGTTCATTCCCCAGAACAACCACGAAGAACCGCCATTCGTCGCCACGCAGGATCCGTCGGACCGGATGGCGCCCGAACTGCTCCGACTGGTTCCCGACCGACCCAACAAACCCTACGACGTGAAGGCGCTGATCCGGCTGATCGTCGACGACGGCTTCTTCTTCGAGGTGGCGCCGCTCAACGCCCGCAACATCGTCGTGGGTTTTTGTCGATTTGCGGGCCATTCGGTCGGGATCGTCGCGAATCAGCCCAACTACCTCGCCGGCGTACTCGACATCGAGGCCTCGAAGAAGGCGGCCCGCTTCGTCCGCTTCTGCGACGCGTTCAACATCCCGCTCGTCACGCTCGTCGATGTTCCGGGTTTCCTGCCGGGTGTGAAACAGGAGCACGGGGGGATCATCAAGCACGGCGCCAAGTTGCTCTACGCGTTCTGCGAGGCCACGGTGCCGCGGATCACGGTGGTGATCCGCAAGGCCTACGGCGGTGCGTATGTGGTGATGAACAGCAAACACATTCGCGCCGACATCAATCTCGCCTTCCCGACCGCGGAGATCGCCGTGATGGGACCAGAGGGCGCGGTGAACATCGTGTTCCGCAAGGATCTGATGGAAGCCGAGGATCCCGAGCGCCGCAGGCAGGAACTCAGTGACGACTATCGGGAGACCTTTGCGAGCCCCTACAAGGCCGCCGAACTCGGCTACGTCGACGCCGTGATCCAGCCCGAAGAGACGCGACCGCGGATCATTTCTGCCCTCGAGATGCTCGCCACCAAGCGCGTGTCAGCGCCGCTCAAGAAGCATGGAAACATCCCGCTCTGAGCGCCCGAATCGTGGTCCTGCCGTGTTCCAGAAGATCCTGATCGCGAATCGAGGCGAGATTGCGGTGCGCGTGGTGCGCGCCTGTCGCGAGCTGCAGATCGCGCCGGTCGCGATCTACTCCGAGGCCGACCACGAGGCGCTGCACGTGCGCCTCGCCGATGCCGCTTATCCGTGCGGCGCCGCTCCCGCGCGGGATTCCTACCTGGTCGCCGACCGCGTGATCGAAATCGCGCAGCGCGCCGGCGCCGATGCGATTCATCCGGGTTACGGTTTCCTGTCCGAGAACGCCGACTTCGCCGATCGCTGCGAGGCCGCGGGCATCTGCTTCATCGGCCCCACGGGCGCGGTGATTCGCGCGATGGGCGACAAGATCACTGCGCGCCAGACGATGGCGGCGGCCGGGGTCGCCGTGGTGCCCGGCACCACTGAGCCGCTTTCGGACGCCGAAGCGGCAGACTGGGCGGAGCGCATCGGTTATCCCGTTCTCGTCAAGGCGAGCGCCGGCGGCGGCGGCAAGGGGATGCGCCGCGTCGGCACCCCCGCCGAACTTCCCCAGGCGCTCGAACGTGTGCGCGGCGAGTCCGCCTCGGCGTTCGGCGATGCCACACTCTATCTCGAGAAGTTTCTCGAGAATCCGCGTCACATCGAGGTTCAATTCCTCGCCGACGCGCACGGCAATGCGCTGCACCTCGGCGAACGCGAGTGTTCGATCCAGCGCCGGCACCAGAAACTGATCGAAGAAGCTCCAGCGAACGGTGTGGGTCCGGAGCTGCGCGCCGAACTGGGCCGCGCAGCGCTGGCCGCGGCGAGAGCCGTCGACTACTGCGGGGTGGGAACCTGTGAATTTCTCGTAGACGCTGCCGGAGATTTCTACTTCCTGGAGATGAACACGCGAATCCAGGTCGAGCACGCGATCACCGAAGCCGTCACTGGTATCGACATCGTCGTCGCGATGATCCGGATCGCGGCGGGCGAGCCGCTGCAGATCTCCCAACCCGACGTGGAGTTCAGCGGTCACGCGATCGAGGCGCGCATCTACGCCGAAAACCCCGATCGGGGTTTCATCCCCTCTCCCGGCCTGATCAGCGCCTACACGCCGCCCAGTGGTCCCGGCGTGCGGGTCGACACCGGCGTCGAGCAGGGAACCCGGGTGACGACCCACTACGATCCGCTGATCGCCAAGCTGATCGCCTGGGGGACCGACCGCGAAGAAGCGATCGCGCGGCTCGATCGGGCGCTCGCGGAATTCGACATCCAAGGCATCGCGACGTCCATCCCATTCCACCGCAATGCGCTGTGCCACCCCGAGTTCGTATCCGGTCGATACACGACGAATTTCGTCGAGGCCATGCTGAGAGCGGCCAGGCGCGGCTAGCGGGTGAAGCTGCGGGATTCGCTTGCAGCGTCTCCTACCCGAGCTTCGGGTCACGCTCCTAGGGGGAGACTTCTCCGCTCTTCGCGCGCCTTGGCTTGGCGCCCCCGAAAACGAACGCCACGCCGACTCCCAGCAGATACAGTGCGACCATCGGGATCGCGAGGAGGACCTGGCTCACCCAATCCGGCGGCGTGAGGATGGCCGCTGCGATGAACACGCCGAGCACCGCGTACGGCGTTCCCCTGAGCAGGGTTCGCGCATCGACGATCCCCGTGATCGAAAGGAAGAAGACGAGTACCGGCAGCTCGAACGCGATGCCGAACGCCAGGAACAGCCGCGTGGTCAGGTTGAAGACCTCGCGCATCGTCCAGGCCGACTCGACGAACGCGTTGTCGAATTGACTGAAGAAATCGAACATCAATGGGAACACCAGCATGTAACCGAAGCTGGCGCCGCCTGCGAAGAGCAGCGAAGAAACCAACACGAACGGAACGATCGCGTTGCGCTCGGTCGGGTACAGGCCCGGCGCCACGAACGCCCAGATCTGCCAGAAGATCACGGGCAGGGCGAGCACGAAACCCGCGAGCGCGGCGCACTTGAGATAGGTGAAGAAGATCTCGGTCGGTGCGATGGCCTGCAGGGTGCGCTCGCCCGCGCCGAGCGCCGCCACCGCAGGTTCGAGCAGGTAGCTGAAGATCAGTTCGCTGAAGTTCCAGGCGATCGCGGCGCAGACGACCCAGGCCAGCAAGATGCGGATGAGGCGCGTTCGCAGCTCGGCCAGGTGCTGGGTGAGCGGGAGCCTCTCGTCATCCAACGTTCGGGCCTTTGAATTCGTCGGGGGATTTCGGCCCGCTCGTCTGCGCGGGGTCGGCTTGCGCGGGCTTCGTCGGCGGTGGGTCGATCCGCGCTTCGTCCGCAACCTGGAGAAATTCGCGCCGGACCTCGCTGGAGGCGCGGCGGAATTCGGCGAGTCCCTTTCCCAGCGAGCGGGCGAGCTCGGGCAACTTCTTCGGCCCGATGACGATCAGGGCGACCGCCAGGATTACCAGGAGCTCTGTCATCCCGATGCCAAACATGGGATCCCGCCGGTGGGTTACCGGCGAAGATTAGCAGCCCCCGAAACGTCTGCGGGGGGCCGGAGCGTTGGCTCGCGACCCCCCGCACCCCCCTACATCCGGTTTGGATCGGCGTTCAGTCCTGCCCCTCGACCAACCGTTGATGCCATTTCGATTGCACGCCGTCCGGCGCGCAGAGCAGATCGAGGCCGATCCAGTAGCGACCATCGCGGGCCGGTTTGCACCAGACGACCCGGCCGATCGTCGCACCGACCGGCTGACCGTCGAGTCGTTGAACTTCGATTCGCAGCAGCGCACCGATCCGCTCGGGTGCGTCGACGCCCAGGCACATCCCCAACGGCGATACATCACGGCTGAAGCCGCGCCGCGGTGTCTGGTTCGCGCGGGTGCGCGGAAAGGGCGTGTACTCTGCACTTCGAACCTCGTCGATGCGCTGTTCGCGCCGGATTGGCGTGAACAGCGCATTGAGTTCGCCATCGATTCGAGCATCCTCGGCCTTCGAAGCGATTTTCGATACTGCAGAGGTCATCATTGAGCTCCTATGTGGGTGGCCGGATCGGCCGATTGGATTCTGGAGTGCGCGTCGGCGACGGCATCCGCCACGAGTTCGGGGTCGATGTCACACGCTCCCGATTCGAGAATGACGAGAAATTCCTTGGCGAACTTCGGGTCGAACTGGATGCCCGCAAAGCGCCGGATCTCGTCGATGGCCGCTTCCCGCACGAGTGCCCGGCGGTAGGGGCGGTCGCTGCTCATCGCATCGAACGCATCGACGACCGAGATGATGCGCGACGCCCGGGGGATCTCTTCGCCCGTCAGCCCGTCCGGGTAACCCGTTCCGTCCCACCATTCGTGGTGGTGTTGAATCGCCGAAGCGATCGCATTCGGAATCGCGAGCGGTTTGACGAGCCGCGCGCCGATCGCCGGATGCTGCTCGACGAGCGCGCGCTCGGTCGCGTCGAGTGGTCCCGCACGGAGCAGCAGATCCGTCGGTACGCCGACCTTGCCGAGGTCGTGCAGAAACGCAGCGACGCGAACCTCCTCCAACGCGCTGGCTTCGAGAGACAGTCGCTCTGCAAGAAGGCTCGCATAGAACGAAACGCGCCGGGCGTGGCCGCGCATGAAGCGATCCTTGACTTCGATGGTCTCGGCGAGAACCTCGAGAAACTCCATCGTGCGCGGTTCGTAGATCGCCTTTGCGGCGGTTTCGCCGCGCTCGCTCGTATCCGGGAAGAACGCGGCCACCTGCTCGCGGAGTTTTTCGCTGCGCTGAACGTCGTTCAGTATGGCCTGGGCACCGCGATCGTGTCCGACCACGCTGCCGAGCGCTTCGAGAAAACCGGTCAATCGGCCCCGCGCGCGCTTTCGCGCCAACGCGCGACTCACCGCTGCGCCCACCTGGACCACGTCGAAGGGCTTCGAGATGTAGTCGCAGATCCCCGCTCGAATTCCTTCGGCCGCGCTCTCGATGCTCCCGCAGCCGGTGATGATCACGATTTCGATCTGGGGAAACTCGCTCCGCACGGTCCGCATCAGCTCCTGGCCGTGCATCCCGGGCATGTTGAGATCGAGCGTGATCAGATCGACGTCGTCGCGGCGGATGCACTCGAGGGCCTCGGCGCCGCTGCTGGCCTGGAGGACCCGGTGGCTCGAGGCCAGGATCATCCGCAGGGATTCCCGCGGCCCGCGCTCGTCGTCCACGATCAGAATGGTTTCCGGCGCTCGGTCGTCGATCATTGGAGCCTCCCGTGTCCACCCGCACAGCCCCGCATCGCAAGCGATGTGCCAGATCCGGCCCATCACGCAAATAATTGTTCAACTATTTGAAATCATTCATTAATTTAAAACCGAACCGCGGTCGCCCAGCCGGCTCGGGGCACCGCAGAAGCGTTCGAATCCGAACACCATCCGAGTTCCAGATTGAGAACGCTTTGGTTTTGAAGGCAATTTTCAGGTGTTCGGATCCGAACACCTGCGTGAAGCCGGAAGCCGCGCTGCTCGCGGCCCGGTCCGCGATGCTCGGCCCGAACCGCACCCATGCCGGCCGGCGCGCAACGCGGCGTCCGGCTCGCGCGGCGACCGAGCCGGGCGGACCCGCTCGGCTTCAGGTCGGCTCGATGCCGTAGCGGTCCATCTTCAGTTTGAGCGCGCGGCGCGTGATCTGGAGCTGCTCAGCGGCCCGCGTCTGGTTTCCGTCCGCGCGCGACAGCGCTTCGACGATCAGTGTCCTCTCGAAGTTGCCGAGCGCCGCCTCGAAACCGAGCTTTCCGGTCCGCACCGAATCACCCAACGTCTCGAGTTCACTCGCGCGTACGATCGCCGGCGGAAGGTCGGCGATTTCCAACACCTCGCCTTCCGCCAGGGCCACTGCGCGCGCGATCGCGTTCTCGAGTTCCCGCACGTTGCCGGGCCACGCGTAGCGCTCGAGCGCGGCGATCGCGTCGCGCGCGATCCTGCGGGGTCCGCGGTTGGCGTCCGCCCGCGCGGCGGCGAGAAAGTGCTCCGCGAGGCGACGAATGTCCTCGCGCCGTTCCGCGAGCGCCGGCAGCTCGATCGGAACGACGTTGATGCGATAGAAGAGGTCCGAACGAAACTGCCCTTTCGCGACGTCGGCTTCCAGGTCGCGATTCGTCGCTGCGACGACGCGCACGTCGACTGCGATCGTCGTCGACCCGCCCAGGCGCTCGATCTGCTTCTCCTGCAGGGCGCGCAACAGCTTCGCCTGGACGGCGATCCCGAGCTCGCCGATTTCGTCGAGGAAGAGGGTTCCGCCAGCTGCGGTTTCGAACTTGCCAATGCGCCGCTCACGCGCGTCGGTGAAGGCGCCGCGCTCGTGGCCGAACAGCTCGCTTTCGATCAGCTGATCGGGAATCGCCGCGCAGTTGATCGCCACGAATGGCCCGTCGCTGCGGTCGCCCAGATCGTGGATCGCGCGAGCGACGAGTTCCTTGCCGGTACCGCTCTCCCCCTGAAGCAGAACCGTCGCCCGCGAGGCCGCGACCCTACGAATCGTCTGGAAGAGTTCCCGCATCGGCGGGCTTGCGCCGACGAGGCCGCCCAGGCGTTCCTGCCCGTCCACTTCGGCGCGCAGCCGCACCACCTCGTGCTCGAGCTCGCGCCGCTCGAGCAACTTGCGCACCTTGATCCGCAGCGCCTCCACTTCGAACGGCTTGGTGATGTAGTCGACGGCCCCGCGTTTCATCGCTTCGACCGCTGTATTGACGGTCTTGGTGGCGGTCAGTACGACGACCTGCGGGGGATCGACCGCGTCCGCGAGCGCCGCGAGCAGGTCCAGCCCGCTGCGCCCCGGCATCACCAGATCCAACAGAACCAGATCGGGACTCGACGACTGCAGGATCTGCTCGGCTTCTTCGACCGAGCCTGCCGTCGCGACCTCGCAGTCACCCTTGAAGAGCATGCGCAGCGATTCGCGCACGCCCTGTTCGTCGTCCACCACCAGAATGCAAGGCATCGGGGTGGAAGACTATCAGACGGCTTCAGGCGGGGATATCGATCAGCAGAACGGTTTCGTTGTCCTTTCCGGAATCGAGCGTGAAGCTGCCGCCCTGGGCGCGGATGATCGCCGCGGCGAGCGCGTACTCCAACGCGTTCTCCGCAGGCGAGGTGCCGGGAAAGCGCGCTCCGGACTGCGCGCTGTCGTGGCTGCCGAAGCGAACGAGCACGCGCACCGCCGGTCTGCCGCGCAGGCCGGTCGGGTGATGGCGCGAGGCGATGAAGACGTCGCCTCCCTCCGGTGCGAAATCCAGGCTCTTGTCGATCAGCGACTCCAACGCGAGCCGCAGTTGCCCAGCATCGCCGATCGCGCTGGTGTGTTGTTCGTCCAACTCCTTGAGGACGAGCAGCTGGCGATCCCGCATCCGCTGGGTTCGTTCGGAGAGGATTTCTTCCAGCAGTGCCGAGAGGTCGACCTGCGCGACCTCGGGCGCTGCGAGCAAGGCGAACTCGGTCAGCCGCTGGATGGCGGCTTCGATCCGGTGTGTGCCCTGACCGACCAGGTCGGCAAAGCGCGCACGGAATTCCGGATCGTCGTACTGGCTGGGCAACAGCTCTGCGAAGGTCTGAATCGTGGAAAGCGGGTTGCGTATTTCGTGCGCGATCGCCGCGACGAGCGGCTGGATGGTTGCGGCCGTTTCGACCGCAGCCGCCGGTTGGGGTCCGGTGGCGGCACCCAGGTCGGGCGTGTGGGGCGGCGTCGGCATGGCGTGCCGCGCATCCGCAATCGGGGCGCGCGCGTCGCCGGGCAGCGGTTCGATCATCGTGCCGACCCTGGTCGCGTCGAGGGGCGCGAACGCGATCCCGTCGTATTGAAGGTCATCGGCTCGGATCAGATCCGCTCCGCTCGCGGCGAGTGTCTGGAGCACGACGGCTTCGAGTTCGCGCAGATTGTGCGGCCAGGGATACTCGGTGAGGACGGCCAGCGCGTCCTCCGCAAAATGCCGGGTCCGCTGCTGCCGCGCGCTGCACCAGGCGACGGTCGTATCCCTCACGAATGCGGCGATCCGCTCGGGCTGCTCGCGCAGGGGTGGAACGCGCAGCGGAATTGCACCCAGCGCGTCGCGCAGCGCCGGATTCAGCGTGCTCGCGGATCCGATCGCGGGCTCGTCGCCGCTGCTGCCCAGCCAGCGCACCACGCGGCAGCGCGCGAGCTGTGGCAGCGCGCCGAATTCGATCCAGCGCGCGAGCTGGCGCTGGGTCGCCGTCGGCAGCGCATCGATGCCTTCGAGCCAGATCGTGCAACGCTGTGTCGAGCCACCGACGGCGTCGGAGAGTGCCGCTCGCAGCGAGGCCACGGACATCCCCGCCTCACAGGGGACGTGCGCGAAGCCACTGCCGGGGTCGCCACCAAAGAGATGGACGTAACGGGCCAACAACCCCTTCCCGGTTCCCTCCTCACCCAGGATCAACAGCGGGGTGTCCTTCAGCTGGGGATTGAGCGCGCGCAGCAGCTCGGGCAACGCGAGATCCGCAAACCAGCGCGCGAAGCGCTGTGCGACGGCGTCGCGGGCCGCGCGCTGCGAAAGCGGGATCGGCACGCCGCCGCCCGGGCCTGCCGCGCCCGGATCTGCGCGTCTGATTTCTGCGCGCAGCGCGCGCGCGTCGGGCGGGTAGCTCAGGACCGACGCCTCGATCCTGTCGAATCGCTCGCGGACTGCGTCGATCAGGTCGCGCTCGGGCACCAGGATCCAGCGCGCGCTCGGCGCGCGCGTCACGGCCCGGTGGGCGAACTCCAGCTCGGCTTCGAGATCTCCGCCCAGACCGAGCAGCACGACGTCGGCCAGCGGCGCCGCGGCAAAGATCGGATCTCCGGGCGCGCCGCAAATGGCGTCTTCCGGGGCTCCCGCGGCACGGACGAGTGCGGAACGCAGCAGCGGGTCGCGGTGGACGATCCAGAGGGTGGTCATTGAACGGCTCGTTTGCTCTCGCGATGATTCGTGGATGGGCCGGGCTTTGAGCGCACGAACCCGACTGCCGTAGCGCAAGTGCCGTGCCAACGGATCCGATTGCGCAAGAAGCGCCTCAAACCGGTGAGATCGCGCCCAAATCGCCCGTCGCGTGCGCGCTCCGGCCGCGCGGCGCGCGCAGCCCGCGGCCAGCGACCGCGCTCTTTATGGGAAAAAAATTGCCCACCGCCGCGATCGTTGCTGCGATGGGGTCTCTCTGTCAGAGTAGACGGTCCGGGGGGCAGGTGACGATCATCGATAGCGGGCCTGAGGTCCATCTTCGCAGCTGGTTCAACGATCCGTACAACGACGCGATCTCGGCGGCGCGCACCTGTTATTCGTCTCGCGTGATCGACCCCGACGAGGTGACCGAGCAGCAGCGCGAAAACATCGGCCCGCTGACGTTCGAGGGCGGTCACCACACCGTGTATCAGCACGCGAGCTTCGAATTCGGACTTTCCGGAATCTCGCGTCAACTCGTCTGGGCGTTTCTGCACGGATTTCCCTACTACAACACCGAGCAGCAGAGCCAGCGCTACGTCAAATTGAACCAGATCACCGCCCACGTACCGCCGACGTTGCAGGGTCGTGGGCGCGAGATCTTCTGCGCATCGATCGAGCGATCCTGGCGCGCCTACCGCGAGCTGACCGCGCGTTTGACGCCGATCACCCAGCACGCGCTCTCGGAGCTGTGGCGGCTGTCCGCCCGCAAGTCGCTGGCCTTCGGCAAGAACATCGCGCGAGAGGCAGAGAAGCGCGCGATCGAAACCGCGCGCTACGTGATTCCGATCGCATGCCATACCGCGATGGTCTACACGGTTTCGGGAATCGTGCTGCACCGGCTTCGAAGAATGATTCGCGTCGGTGACGTGCCGCGCGAAGCCGCCGAAGTGGTCGGCCGCATGGTCGCGGAAGTCGAGCGCATCGACCGGGATTTCTTCGAGCGGATCGGCGAACCTTCTCGAGCATTCGAGGAGGTGGTCGAAAACCAGATCGCCCCGCCCGGCGTCGGCGACGCGAGCGGAGCCGAGTCCTTCGACAAGTCGCTCGATGGCCGCATTTCGCGTCTGATCGATTACAGTGTGCGGGCACCGGAGGTCATCGCGGATGCGATTCGCCACGTCCTCGGCCGCTTCGATCTCGACGATGCTACGGCGCTGCAACTCGTGCTCGACCCCGCAAAGAACAAGTACCGGGTCGACACCCTGAACATCTCGACCCATGCGCCGATCATGCGAACGCTTGCGCATGCCCACTACACGTTTCGCAAGAAGTTGTCGCACACCGCGGACTCCCAGGATCAGCGTCACAGAACGGTGCCCGGATCGCGCCCCCTCCTATCGAGGACGGTTCCTGGGAGCGTCGACGTGATCGAGCCCGAGCTGATCCGTGACGATCCCGTATCCCACGGACTCTTCGCCGATGCTGTCGGCGAAGCCTGGCACGCGCGCGATCGACTCCTCGGCGCGGGCGTCGAACCAGAACTCGCGCTCTACGTCCTTCCCAACGCGGTTGCGATTCGCTTCGAGGAATCGGGCGCATTGATCGATCTTCTCCACAAGTGGACGATGCGAACCTGCCTGAACGCGCAGCGGGAAATCTGGCAGGCGTCGATGGACGAGATCGAACAGGTCGGTGTCGTGCACCCGAGTCTCACCCGCCACATCGGACCGCCGTGCTTCGTGCGCACCGGGGTCGTGCGCCCGCGCTGCACCGAAGGCTCGCACTTCTGTGGAGTTGCGGTATGGACGACCTATCCGGAAGTCGTACGCTCGATTTGATTCCAGCATGGCGGTTCACCGCGGGCGCGCGCTGCCGGAGCCCGCGCCCACGGTGACCGACGCCGGGCGCATTCGCGGCGCGAATCCAGGCGACCTCGATCGGGTCGCAGCACTGTGGATTGCGCTCAGCGAGCATCACGCATCGGGCGATCCGCTCTTTGCGCTGCGCGCCGACGCCGGCGCGGAGATCGATTGCTTGCTCGCTTCCATCCTCCGCGACCCCGAAGCGGCGATCTTCGTCTGCGAGCGCGCGGCCGTCCTGCTCGGCTTTTGCACCGTCCGGATCGACCGCGCACCCCCGATCCAGCTGGAGGTCCGACGGGCCGAGATCACGGACTTGATGGTGTGCGCGAACGAGCGCCGGCGTGGTGTGGGCCGCGCGCTGGTCGAACGCGCACTCGCCTGGGTGGAAGAGCGGGGCGTCGAGCGTTGCGAGGTCAGGGTCGCGAACCTCAACGTCGAAGGCCAGCACTTCTGGCGCTCGATGGGTTTTGGCGACTTGATGGACGTCCTGCAGCGTCGATTGTAGATTCCCACGGGTCGGCCAACAGACGGAAACAGGTGCCCCCCATGAACGATCGAAACCGCAGTGACGCAGACGCCGCGCTCAATCCGCTCGCCATCGGCCTCAACGAGAGACTCGAGGCCGCCGCACCGGAAATCCTGGCGATGCTCTCGTCGATGGGGCGCCGGCTCTACTTCCCGAAGGGAATTCTCTCCCAATCTGCAGAAGCGAAGCAGAAGGCGACGCGCTTCAACGCGACCATCGGGATTGCGACCGAGGCTGGCGGACCGATGCATCTCGCGTCTGCCGCGAACCAGTTGCCCAACATCACGCCCGCTGAAGCGTTCCCCTACGCGCCGCCCGCCGGCCAGCCCCGACTTCGCGAGCGTTGGCGCGACAAGCTTCTGGCCGAAAACCCCTCGCTCCACGGCAAGCGCGTGAGCCTGCCGGTGGTGACCAGTGCGATCACCCACGGACTCAGCCTCGTCGGTGACCTCTTCGTCGATCCCGGAGATCGCATCGTGATGCCCGACAAGCTCTGGGGCAACTACCGGCTGACCTACGAGGTCCAGCGCGGCGCGAAGGTCGCCACCTATCCGTTCTTTGCCGATGGTGGCTTCAACGCCGAGGGCTTCGTGCAAGCGATGGCCGAGAACGCCGCCGGCCGCGACAAGCTCATCGTGCTGCTCAATTTCCCGAACAATCCGACCGGCTACATGCCCACGCCCGCCGAGGGTGAAGCGCTGGTCGCGGCGTTGATCGCACAGGCAGAAGCGGGAACCCGCCTGGTGGCGGTCTTCGACGACGCCTACTTCGGCTTGTTCTACCACCTCGGCGCGCCGAGCATGACCGAATCGCTGTTTGCGATGGTCGCCAACCGGCATCCGAACCTGCTCGCCGTCAAGCTCGACGGCGCGACGAAGGAACTGTTCGTCTGGGGTCTGCGCTGCGGGTTCATCACGCTGGGGCCGGGGCGGGCGGAAAGCGCCGACGAAGTCGCTGATGTGCTCGACGCCAAGTTGCGCGGTGCGATTCGCGGCGGGATCTCCAACATTTCGCAGCTCTCGCAGTCGATCGTGTGCAAAGTCCTGGAGTCTCCGAGTGTCGACGCCGAGCGCGCCCAGAAACTCGCAACGCTGCGGGCTCGCGCCGAGAAGGTCTACCAGATCGCCAACGAGCCACGCTTTGCGGACAGCTGGGACGTCTATCCGTTCAACAGCGGCTACTTCATGTGCGTTGCGGTGAAGGGGGTCGAAGCCGAGAAGGTTCGCCTTCATTTGTTGGACACCTACGGTATCGGCGTGATCGCCGCGGGGCCGACGGATATCCGAATCGCTTTTTCGTGTCTGGAGGTCGAAGAGGTCAAACCGCTCTTCGAGGACCTCGACAAGGCCATCCGCGACATGCGCTAACTGGTGAATCCGAAGGATTCACACTCGGCGGCGGGGTCTGTTCGGTTCCGTCTGGTGGAGAGGCCTTCGGATTGACACGCGGCGGCGGGGTCTGTTCGGTTCCGTCTGGTGGTGGGCCGTTCGGGATGGCTTGGGTGGTGATGCCGCCGCTTTGAAAGGGGCGACGCTTCCAGCTGGCGTTCAGTCCAGGCGGTCGAGTTCTTCCAATATTTCGATCAGCGTGGTCACCGCATTCGCGAGCGATTCGAGGTCGGCGCGCTCGTCGTGGCCGTGCATGCCGCTGGAGTCTTCGCGCCGCATCGATCGGGGCGTGAATCCGTAGGCGACCACTCCGTGATCGCGAAAGTAGTGGGAGTCGGTAAAGCCGATCGTGACCGATGGGACCGTGTGCGCCGGCGGATCGGATTCTGCGGCGACGGCTTCGATCGCCGCGTACAGCGGTGTATCGTCGGGTGAGCTGCGGGTCTCGAACGAGAGCAGCACTTCGACGCTGATGCCCGGATCTGCGACGGCTTCGTGGACGCGCTGGGTCAACTGCTGGCAGCTCTGTCCCGGCAGCAGGCGCGCGTCGATGTGGGCGACAGCCTCTGCAGGCAGGACGTTGGTGCCCGAGCCGCCTTCGAGGACCGTGACCGTCAGGGTGTTGGTCACCAGCGCCGCCTGGGAGCGCAAGGTCATGAAGCGGTGCCGAAATGCCGGATCATCGGCGAGGTGGCGGTTGAGATCCGCATAGCCGGCGGCGTCTTCGGGCGGCGCCAGCTCCGCGAGGGCGCGATACATCTGCGCGACTTCGGGGGTCACGATGATCGGAGATTCGATTCGGCCGACGCGTTCGAGTGCTGAAATCAGTCGGGGAACGGCGGCGTCCAGCGGGGGCACGGAGCTGTGGCCAGGCGTTCCATGTGCGACGACGCGGAGCCAACAGGGGCTCTTCTCGACGACGCCAACCCGCCAGAGTGCCGGATCACCGCTGCCCCGATTCAAGATCCCACCACCCTCGGTGAGGAGGTACTCGGCGCCGCCGAGGAGCCCGGGCCGCTCGCGGGTGATGAAGCCCGCGCCGTCCACGCCTCCCGTCTCCTCGTCGGGCGTCGCGAGAAAGACGATGTCCCGCCTCAGCGGTGGTTCGCGCTTGGCCAATTCGAGCAGCGTCAGCAGATGGACGATCGAAATGCCCTTGGCGTCGAGCGAGCCGCGACCGATGATGTAATCGCCCTCGCGAATTCCCGCAAACGGATCGGTCTGCCAGGCGTTTCGATCGGCGGGAACGACGTCGAGATGGGAGAGCAGAACGAGGGCTCGCCGGTCGCCGCTGCCTCGCACCACTCCCCAGACCGCAGCGCGTCCGACGCTGGAGTCACCCGGTGGTGTATCGATTACGCGTGTTTCGATTCCGGCGTTCGAAAGGACATTCGAGAAAAATTCTGCGAGGGGCTTTTCGTTACCCGGCGGATTGACGGTGTGGATTTGAATCGCCTGGGAGAGCAGCTCTGCGACGCGATCCTTGGCGCGCGCGACGTCGCCTCCGCTGCGCGCGAAATCGCTGCTGGGAGTCGCGCAGCCGTGAATCCACACGAGTAGCGAAAACACCACAGCGATCGAGGCTGCTCTGTGAGGAATCCGCTGTCGGTCACTGAAAGCCGACGAAAACCAATGGGCTTGACCACTTAGCGTCGACGCGAAGAACTTCTTGAGGATCTGACCCCCCTGGGGAATGTGTATTGCTCCGACGCGCATCGAATGGCCACCTGTGTGCGCCCCGCGAGGCGGAAAATACCGTGCGTCACGGGCCGACGAAAGCTAACTATAGGCCGCACGGAGCCCGTGCGTAGTGGATGGGTCGGAATCGCAGCGCGCTTACCTTGGGGGGTAGTCCGAGTCGATGCGTATGAACCGCCCAGCGCCGAGCCGGCGACCGTCCACGATTGTCTTGACGCTGTTCGCCTTCGGTGTGTGCGGTGTGCTCGCGACTCTGATTGGTGTACATCCGTCCGAATCCGCGAATGCGACCGGGCCGATCCAGATAGACGAAATCGCAGCTGCGACCCCAGTGGATCCGATCGCCGCGATTGCTGCGGATCCGTTCGCTGCGGATGAGGCCGGCATCGACTCGATTCCCGCCGAACCGGCCGCAGCGGTGCCGGATTCGATCCCGGAAGACGAAGTGAAGACCGAGCCTGAAGCGCCGGCCAGCGAGCCGCAGGCCGCTGCGCCGCGCGTCACCGAAGGCGTGCTGGAGCGCGGCGACACCTTGGTGCGCTCGCTGACCGCGCAAGGCGTGAGTCGGCGCGCCGTCGATCGGATCGCGAGGGAAATGATCGGGCACTACGACTTCCGTCACTCGCAACCCGGTCACGGCTATCGGCTCGTACAGAACGCGGCGGGGGAGATCGAGTCCTTCCACTACCGGATCTCGCCGATCATCGGCTACGAGTTGAGCCGGAATCCAGACGGTGGTTACCTGGTGGCGCGAAGCGAGGCCGAACTCTGGCCCCGCCAGGCGATGATCGCCGGGATCGTCACCACCAGCCTCTATGGAGCGATCACCGATCTGGGTGCTGCTCCCCAGCTCGCGAGCGACGTGACCGACGTCTTCGCCTACGACGTCGATTTCTCTCGCATGATCCGAGCCGGCGACGAGTTTCGGATTCTCTACGAGCGCTTGTATCGCACGGATGAAGACGGGAACGAAGTGTTCGTTCGCCCGGGTCGCATCCTCGCGGCTCGCTATGCGGGCGCCTCGGGTGAGCATACGGCGGTGTATTTCGAATCCAAAGAGGGGCGCGGCGGTTACTACCGGCCCGATGGAACCACCGTGCAGCGGGAATTCCTGATGGCTCCGGTTCGCTACGGGCGCGTGTCATCGCGCTACGCGGAGGCGAGGCGTCACCCGATTCTCAAGATCACGCGGCCTCATCACGGAATCGATTATGCGGCGCCAACGGGAACGCCCGTGTTCGCGGTTGCGAGCGGTGAGGTCGTCTTCGACGGCTGGGCGGGCGGTTTCGGCAACCTGGTGAAGATTCGACACAAGAACGGCTACGTGTCCTACTACGGTCACCTCTCGGGGTTCGCGGACAGACTCCACGTGGGTCAACCCGTCGCCCAGAAACAGATCATCGGCTACGTGGGCAGTACGGGATTGTCGACGGGACCACACGTCTGTTTTCGCGTCGCCAAGGACGGCAAGTACGTGAATCCGGTTCACCTGCCCACTCCGGAGGGACCTCCGCTCGCCGAGGAGGTCAAGCGCAATTTCCAGGCCCGCCGCGATTCGCTGCTCGCATCGCTCGATTCCGGCACCCTCGTCGCCGCCGACGAGGCCCTCTAGCGCCAATCCCGCGAGCAGCAGACTTCTGCCTGCTCTCCGATCCGGTGTGGTCCGTCCCGCGGCGCGCGGGTAAGTTTCCATCGCGATGGATTCATTCCTTCCCGCGATCGACCGCCCCGGGCGATTCGAAGATTGCGTCCGCGGGCTGGGCGGGCACAAGGCCGCCTTTGCCTGCGATCGCGGACGAGCCCGAGCGTTTCGCGTCCGGGCCAGGCTGCTCGCCACCCCGTGACGCGCCCTTCGCGGGAAAACGCGTTGGCGGCGGTCCGCTGGGTGAGGGTCGGGTCGCTCAGCGAACCGAAGCTGGTCGCGGTTCGCAGTGCGATCGGCGCCTACGTGACCGATGCGAAAGTCGAGGGCGTCGAGGTGACGAGTGGTGTGCCCGAGCAGCCGGTTGGGTTCGAAGAAATCATTCGCGGTGCGCGCAACCGCGCCGCTGGTGCGCTGGGCGGGCCTTCCTGTGATCTGGGTGTCGGCATCGAGGACGGACTCGTACCGCTCCCGGTGAGCAACTTCGCAGGCGAAGTTGCGTATCTGAACATCGGTTGTGTGGCGATCACCGATGGTGGGCGAACTTCGATCGGCTTTTCCTCGGCGTTTGGATATCCTCTCGAGTGCTCGATTCCAGCGGTGCGCGATCGCCAGCCGATCGGCGCGGCATTCGATCGTCTCTGGGAGGTTCACCGCGGCGAGTCGGCAGCGAAACCCTCGGCGCTGAGCACGGGAAACATCGGTCGATTGAGCATCGGCGTGCTACCTCGAGCCGAATATGCGCGCCATGGCGTACTCTGTGCGCTCGTCGCGTTTCTTCAACCCGACCTCTATGGTCTCGACGAGGATGTGGTATGAGCGGAACGACGAAGTCCTCTCCGCAGCCCGTCGAATCGATCGACGATCTGGTCGCGTTCCTGCGCGCTGGCGAAAAGCCGCCCGAGCGCTGGCGGGTGGGAACCGAGCACGAAAAGATCGGCCTCCACGGAAACGACCGGAGCCCCATCGAATATGCTGGAGACCGCGGGATCCGCGTATTGCTGGAGCGCATCGCCGATCGCGCGGGTTGGGAGCCCATTTTCGAAGACGGAAACATCATCGCGTTGCAGTGTGGGGGCGCAAGCATCACGCTCGAGCCCGGCGGCCAATTGGAGCTCTCGGGAGCGCCCCTGCGCACGATCTTCGAGACCTGCGCCGAATTTCACACCCATCTCGAATTGGTGCGCAGTGTCTCCGAGCCACTCGACATCGTCTGGCTCGGTCTGGGTATGCACCCGATCCACTCCGTCGGCGAGCTTCCGAGGATGCCCAAGGAGCGTTACCGGATCATGCGCCGCTATCTGCCCACGCGGGGATCGCGCGGGCTGATCATGATGTTCGCGACGGCGACCGTCCAGGCGAATCTCGATTACGCATCCGAAACCGATATGGTGGACAAGGTCCGCACGGCGCTCGTGATCTCTCCAATCGTGTCGGCGATCTTCGCGAACTCGAGTCTTTCGGACGGCAAGGCCAACGGTTTCGTTTCCAGACGCATGCACGCCTGGACGGATACGGATCCGGATCGGTGTGGCATGTTGCCGATCGCGTTCGAAGCCGACTTCGGTTACCGGCGCTATGTGGAGTGGGCGCTCGACGTCCCGATGTTCTTTCTCGTCCGCGAAGGGCGCTACGCGCCGGCCCATGACATGACGTTCCGGCAGTTTCTCGAACGCGGGCACGGGAAAGAGCGCGCGACCCTCGAGGATTTCGATCGCCACCTCACGACGCTGTTTCCCGAGGTTCGCGTCAAGCAGTTCATCGAGGTTCGTGGCGCGGACGCGGTGCCACCCGGCCTCACCTGCTCGCTGCCCGCGCTTTGGAAGGGCATCCTGTACGATGCTACCGCCCGCGCTGCAGCGGCGAGTCTCATCGACGCCAACCAGGCCGAGCGCGAAGCAGCGTTGGAAGCGGTTTCGCGCCACGGCATGGCGGCGAGCTACGCGGGGCGACCGATCCTCGGTCTGGCACGGGAGCTCGTCGAGATCGCTCGTGGCGGGCTCGAGCGGATCGGCCATGCTGGCCCGGATGCGCCCGACGAATCGGCATTCCTGGATCCGATCTTCGCGCAGCTCGCACTTGCAAAGAGCCCTGGCCAGGTCGTACTCGAGTGCTGGGAGGGTGAATGGGAGAGATCCCTGGAGCGCCTGATCGAGTACGCGCGCTACTGAAGCGAGAAACCCGCTGCGGACGCTGGGAAGTCGCGCTGCCGCGCGCGATTTCCCGCGAACATTTGTCTCCGCCCGAGCGGCGATGCAACGTCTACCCGCAAAGCTGCCCGGATGCGGCCCCGAGGAGATCCACCTGATGTCGATCGTGATCTACACAAAGAGCAGTTGTCCGTATTGCGCGATGGCCAAACAGCTATTGCAATCCAAGGGTGTCGAGTGGACGGAATTCGACATCGTGACCGAGGCGGGCCGCCGCGATGAGATGATCGAGCGGAGCGGCCGGATGACGGTTCCGCAGATCTTCATCGGTGCAACCCATGTGGGTGGTTTCGACGACCTTGCGGCGCTGGAGAGCACCGGAAAGCTCGATCCGCTGCTCGGCCGTGCAAGTGAACCCGCTGCAAAGACGGCTGCGGAGGTCGAGCATCACCGCGTCATCATCGTAGGTAGCGGACCCGCCGGCTATACGGCGGCCATCTACGCGGCGCGCGCGGAACTCGAGCCGCTGGTCGTCGCAGGGCTCCAATTCGGCGGGCAGCTCATGTTGACCACGGATGTCGAAAACTACCCGGGCTTTCCAGAGGGTGTGACCGGCCCGGAAATGATGGAGCTGTTCCAGAAGCAGGCCGAGCGTTTCGGAACGAAGATCATCATGGAGGATGCCAGCGAAATCGACTGTTCGGCGCGCCCCTTTCGCGTCAAGATCGCCGGTCGCTCGTTCACCGCGGATGCCCTGATCCTCGCAATGGGTGCGTCTGCAAAGTGGATCGGGATCGAATCGGAGCAGCGGTTGATGAACAAGGGTGTTTCGGCGTGCGCGACGTGCGACGGGGCGCTGTTTCGAGGCAAACCGATGGCCGTCGTCGGGGGTGGCGATACGGCTCTCGAGGAAGCGCTGTTCCTGACCCGCTTCGCGACGAAGGTATTCGTCATCCATCGCAGGGATTCGCTGCGCGCATCGAAGATCATGCAAGAGCGCGCGCTGGCTCACGAGAAGATCGAATTCGTCTGGGATTCGGTGGTCGATCAAGTGATCGGAGCAGAGTTCGTCACCGGCGTGAAGATGCGCAACGTGAAGACCGGTCAAATCCGGGAGATCGACGTCGAAGCGGTGTTCATCGCGATCGGCCACGAGCCCAATACCAGGCTCGTACGAGGTCAGATCGATCTGAACCCGGTGGGCTACATCGAGGTGGTTCCGGGCAGGAGCCTGACCAACGTCGAGGGTGTCTTCGCGTGTGGCGACGCGATGGATCCGGTCTACCGTCAGGCCGTCACGGCTGCCGGAACCGGTTGCATGGCGGCGATCGACGCCGAGCGCTGGCTCGCCGAGCAGGGGATCGAATAGCCGAATTCACGTTTGTCGCTGCAATGTTGCACCGGAGCCGGCGTTTCTGGTACACCGGGCACCGGAATCGATGACGACCTGCGCCGTCTGGATTGCGCGCTCTTGGCGGATCGCCGGGGGGTGGCTCGAGTGGATGCGTCGCTGACCAGTGGGCTTCCGATGATCCTCGTCGGCATGGCAACGGTCTTTGCCGCCCTGTCTGCCCTGGTGGGCCTGATCACGCTGACGACTCGTCTGCTGAGTCGATTCCAGCCGGAATCGAGCGCGCGGCCCGCCGTCGTTCCGGGTGCGCCTGCCCGAGCGGAGGGTACGGGCGTCGAGCGCGCCGCTTCGGACGCCGATCTTCTGCGCGTTGCGCTGGCTGCATTCTCGGTTCACCGAATGCACCGAGGAAACACCGCATCCTCCCACACCCCATCGTCGGGCTGGGCGAGGGTGGGTCGGATGCGACAGAGCGCGCCGTTTCGCAGGTAGGTTTTTTTCACCGGAAGAATCTTGTCGATCGGTGCCGGGGCGAGCAATGGCGACGTACAGGGTCAAGAGCGCGGGCGTCGAGTACACGGTCACCGTCGTCGACAAGGCAACCGGGGGCAGCACGGTCACGATCGGCGACCGGGAGTTCGACGTCGAACTGATTGGTCGCGAAACCCTTGCAGCGGGATCGCAGCCGTCCGTCTCGGCTGCCTGGGGTGCGATCGCGCCAGCCTCCATACCGGACACTTCCGCAGCGGCTTCCGTCGGAGACGGCACGATTCTCGCCCCCATCTCGGGGAAGATCATCTCGATTCACGTCAAAGTCGGTGATGCGGTTTTGGCCAATCAGGTCGTTCTGAAGCTCGAAGCGATGAAGATGGAGAACGACATTGCATCACCGGTTGCTGGAATCGTGAAGGAGATCGCCGTGAACGAGGGTTCCGAGACAACCACCGGCGAACTCCTGATGACGATCGCTTGACGACGGACGGACCATGTCCAGCGGGATCTTCGACTTTCTCTGGACGACAGGGATCGGCCACCTCTTCGCGCACCCCGATGCGATCATGAACCTATTCATGATGGCGATCGGCTTGATCCTCATCACCCTCGGTATTGCGCGCAAATTCGAACCGCTGCTGCTGATTCCGATCGGATTCGGAATGATGATGGGCAACGTTCCGTTGTCCGAAGCCTCGCCCGACACGGCGGGCGTGATCCATTACCTCTACTACGGCGTCAAGCACGAAATCTTCCCCGCGCTGATCTTCCTGGGAGTGGGCGCGATGACGGATTTCTCCGCGATGCTTTCGCAGCCGCGATTGATCCTGCTGGGCGCGGCCGCACAGGTGGGAATCTTCGCCACCTATTGGGGAGCGCTCGCGCTTGGCTTTACGCCCGCCGAAGCCGGAGCCATCGGCATCATCGGCGGCGCGGATGGCCCGACGACGATCTTCATCACGGCACGCCTCGCCCCCCACCTGCTCCCGGCGGTAGCGGTGGCCGCGTACGGATACATGGCACTCGTTCCGATCATCCAGCCGCCCATCGTTCGCCTGCTGACCAGCCGCGAGGAGCGGTTGATCCGCATGCCCACACCGCGCGAGGTTTCGAAAATCGAGCGCATCGTATTTCCGATCGCAGCGTTCATCCTTTGTGCGATGTTCGCCCCGAAGGCTACGACACTGCTCGGGATGTTGTTCTTCGGAAATCTATTGAGGGAATCTGGCGTCACAGATCGTCTGGCAAATACCGCGAAGAGCGCGTTCATCGATTCCGTGACCATCTTGCTCGGGATCTGTGTGGGCGCCGGCGCGACCGCGGAGCGATTCTTGACACCGGCATCACTGCTGATCTTTGCGCTGGGGTTGGTCGCATTTGCCGTTGCCACGGCTTCCGGCGTGCTGTTTGCGAAGCTGATGAATCTGCTGTCGAACCGGCCCGTAAATCCGATCCTCGGCGCGGCGGGGGTTTCGGCCGTGCCGATGGCGGCCCGCGTCGCGATGATTACGGCCCAGAAGGACGATCCCACCAACTTCCTGGTGATGCACGCGATGGCGCCCAATGTCGCCGGAGTCATCGGATCGGCCGTCGCTGCGGGTGTATTGCTCGCGTTGCTCGGCGGATGAATCGATCGTAAAGGCACCTCGGGGCCGGCTCTTGCCCGTGGCCGGCGATCGGTTTAGGCTTTTTGTGCGATGTCGCTTTCCAAGGAAAAACTCGAAGGTCTGATCGCCCGGTCGACCGACATCATCGTCGCCACCGACCGAAGAGGCCGCATCGTCTACTACAACGATGGGGCCAGCCGAAGCCTGGGATACACCCACGAGGAGATTCTGGGCAGCTTCGTCGCGACCGTCTATCCCGACGTCGAAGAAGCCAAGCGTGTGATGCGGGCGATGCGCAGCCCGGACTACGGCGGGACCGGAATCGTAGAGACGTTCCAGACCACATTTCTCTCCAAGGATGGCCAGCACATCCCGGTCGCGATGTCGGCGACCATCACCTATGGCGAATCGGGTGAGCCCGATGGAACGATTGGCTATGCGAAGGACCTGCGGGAAATCCTCCGCAAGGACAAGCTCGCGACACTCGGTGAGGTGGCGGTGGGCCTCTCCCACGAAATCAACAATCCCCTCGCGGTCATCGTCAATCTGCTGGATCTCCTCGAGCGGGAGATCGATGTGCTCGCAGGCGATCAGGACAGCTCGGTGGAGTTCGAGCGCCTGTACGGGATGCGCCGGGAGGTCACACGCATCTCCAGCATCCTGAATCGCCTGGAGGAAATGGTCGAGACCGAGAATTACGAGACGACGAAATACGTCGGGCCCACGCGCATGATCGATCTACGCGTCCCGCGATCCGGAACGCGCGACGGGCCGGATCTCAAGGACATCCGGATCCTCGTCGTGGACGACGATATGGGAATATGCCGCTCGATCGAAGAGATGCTCGCCGCCGAGGGTTGCGTGGTAGAGACCGCGGGTGATGGTGCAGAGGCGCTGCGCAAGATCGAATCATCGCACTTCGACGTGGTACTGACGGACGTCGTGATGCCGGAAATGGATGGATACGAACTCTATACGGCCGTGCGCGAGCGCCACCCCGACCTCCCCGTGTTGATGATGACCGCGTTCCACTACGACAAGGACCACATCATCAAGCGCAGCAGGCTCAAGGGTCTGAAGGACGTGTTGTTCAAGAAGCCCGTCGATCCAGATCGGCTTCGCCGCGCCATTCGCGAGACCGTCGATCGCGGCTGAAAGGATCGGCGCGCTATTGCACGTGGGTGATCAACCGGCCCTCCTTCGGAGCAAGGATCAATTGTGCGTGGAAGGTACCCTCAATAGCGCCCGGGCTGCACATAGCCCGGTGACGGCGCGAGCCCCGGCCATGCGCAGCGCGAGCGCCGCCTCGGTCAACGTGCTGGTCGTCGTCACCACGTCGTCGATCAACCAGACCCTCTCGGGAATCTGCCGTCCACGGCGCGCCTGAAACGCACCGCGAACATTGCGCTGCCGCTCGCGTCGATCGAGCCCTGTCTGGCTGGGGGTGTCGCGCGTGCGGCAAAGCGCGGCGGCGTCGAAGGGGATTTCGAAATCCCGGGCCAGAGCTCGGGCGAGTTCAGCGGCGGGATTGAAGCCTCGCAGTCGCAGTCGGCGCGGATGCAGCGGGACGGGTACGACCAGGTCCGGACGGGGCTCGGGCGCGCGGCACGCGGCCTGGCGCAGCATCGCACCGACGACCGACGCGGGCGCGGGATCGAGCCCTCCCAGCCCCCTCTTCGGGTATTTGAAGCGGTGGATCCAGTCGGCACCCGCGCCCTCGAATCGAAACGCCGCCAAGCAGGCCGTCAAGGGCGAGTCCAACATCCCGCAACGCACACACCGGTCGCTGTCGGGTTGCGGCGGGATTTCCTGGCACAGCTGGCACGTGCCGGGTGCAATTCGCTCGAGCCGACGGTTGCAAGGCAGACACAATACGGCGGTCGGATCGGTCTGGGCGCCGCAGCCGCCGCACGTCGGTGGCAGCACCAACTCGAGCGCGCCCCGCGAGATTTCTGCGAGTTTGCGAAAGACCTCAGCGACGTTCCGCTTGACCCACAAGGGGCTGCGCTCCGCGGGATCGGGTGGGGTGGTGTGCAGCGCCGCGACGACGCGTCGCGTTGTCGCTCAGGGGTCGTGAACGATCAAACTCCGACCGGTCATCTCGTCGGGTTGTGGAAGGCCCATCAGTTCGAGAACGGTCGGCGCGAGATCCGCCAGGCTGCCATCGCGCAGGCGATGGCCGGCGGCGTGATTGGCGATCCAGAAGATGGGTACCGGATTCGTGGTGTGAGCGGTATGCGGTTCTCCGCTCGCGGGATCGACCATCATTTCGCAGTTTCCGTGATCCGCCGTGATCAACAGCGAACCGTCCCTCGCCAGGACGGCTTCCGCCAATCGCGCCAGTGCGCCATCGATGGTCTCGACTGCCTTGATCGTCGCTCCGAGAATGCCGGTGTGACCCACCATGTCCGGGTTTGCGTAGTTGATGAGGACGAACGCGTAGTCATCGTCCGCGATCCGGCGTACCGCTTCTTCGGTGACCTTCGCTGCGCTCATCTCGGGTTTGTCGTCGTAGGTAGCGACGTCGCGCGGCGAAAGGATGAGCACGCGATCTTCGCCGGGGAAGGGCTCTTCGAGCCCTCCATTGAAGAAGAATGTCACGTGGGCGTATTTCTCGGTTTCGGCAACACGGAGCTGCTGGAGCCCCGCCCTCGAGATGACCTCGCCGAGCACATTCTCGGGCAGGTCCGATGGAAACGCGACCGGAAGGTTGAAGTTGACATCATATTCGGTGAGGCACACGAAAGACGAGAGTTCCGGGGCGGACTTGCGCTCGAGTCGATCCGAGAGATGCGCCGGATCGGCTCCGGTCAGTGCATTGGTAATCTGCCTCACGCGATCTGCGCGGTAGTTGAAACAGATCATCGCGTCGCCATCGATCAGCCGCGCACCACCTTCGATCACGATCGGTTCGATGAATTCGTCGCCCTCTCCGCGCCGGTAGGCGTCTTCGATCGCCGCGATGGGATCGCGGGCAGTTCTTCCCTTCCCGCAGACGATCGCGTCATAGGCCTTCTGGATTCGATCCCAACGGTTGTCCCGATCCATCGCGTAGTAACGGCCGATTACGCTCGCCACGCGACCGCCCGTTCGATCGAGATGCGACACGAGCGAACGCATGAAGCCGATCCCTGAATGCGGGGGCGTATCGCGCCCGTCCATGAATGCGTGAATCGCGGGTTCGATGCCACGGCTCGTGAGATGATCGATCAGCATCATGAGTTGATGGAAGTCGCTGTGTACCCCTCCGTCGGAAAGCAAGCCCATCAAGTGGAGGGTTCCACCTCCGTTCTTGACGGCGGCGATCGCAGATTGGATGGGGGAGTTGCTCGCGAGTTCACCGGAGGAGATGGCCCGGGTAATTCGCGTAATATCCTGGGCATTCGTGCGCCCGGAACCCATCGTCATATGGCCGACTTCAGAATTTCCCATCTGGCCCGGCGGCAGGCCGACGAATTCTCCGGACGTCTGGAGCTTCGCCGAAGGATAGGTGGCACGGGCGTGGGTCAGGAAAGGTGTCTCGGCGAGCGCGGTTGCGTCGGCTGCGCCGCCGTCGCCGATTCCGAAGCCATCGAGAACGACCAACACGACGGGGGCGCTCATGTCCCGACGCTCCGGGACGCAGCCTCCAGTTCGAGACTGGGTGCGTCGCTCCAGAGGCGTTCGAGGTCGTAATGGTCGCGGATTTCCTGCTGGAAGACGTGAACGATCGTGTCGGCGCAGTCGATCAGCACCCAGCGGCCCTCGTCGTAACCCTCGATTCCCATCGGCGGTTCGCCGCGAGCCTTGAGGGCAGCCTCGATGGCGTCTGCCACCGAGCGCACGTGCCGATCCGAGGTTCCCGTCGCGATGATGAACGTGTCGGCAAACGAACTGAACTTCCGCACGTCGAGACCGACCACGTCGTTGGCCTTCCGCTCGAGGGCCGCTTCGGCAATCAGCACCGCCTTGGCGATTCGATCCAGGGCACCCATCAGTGGCGGACTCCTTCGATATCGCGATAGGCGCCGCTCTTTTCGATGGCCTCTTCGACGGCCGCCGGAAGCAGATAGCGCACCGATTTGCGATCGCGCAGTCGAGCTCGGATTTCTGATGAAGAGATGTCGAGTGCTGGAATTTCGATCAGTCGAATCCATGTACCCGCCCGGCGATATCGCGCCAGGCAGCCGTTCGGGTCCGGCTCGACGACGCCCCGAATGCAGTCGGGCAGCCAGTCTGCGAGCGAAGCCAATGCAACCGGCGGCCGGGTGATGACGGCGAAATGTGCGAGTTCGAACAAGGTCTTGGGCTCCCGCCAGGAGTCGATCTCGACGAAGGCGTCCTGGCCGATCGCGAATACGGGCTTCTCCGGCGCGATCCGGTCCGCGATCGTTCGAATCGTATCCACCGAATACGATGCACCACCACGCTCGATTTCCAGTGGGTCGACCTCGAAACGGGGATTGTCGCGAATCGCCAGGCGAACCCATTCGAGACGGAGCTCTGCGGAAGCAATCCGGTCTCCTGGAATGTCGATTTTGTGGGGTGGACCCGCCGACGGTACGAATATCATGCGCTCGAGGTCGAGCGCGCAGACCACTTCTTCGGCGGCGCGAAGATGGGCGATGTGAACCGGGTTGAAGGTTCCGCCAAAAATTCCGATTCGAGCCTGGGTCACGATCATTCCCGGAGCTGACCATCTCCGCGCAATACGAACTTCAGCGTTGTCAATCCCTCGAGTCCCATTGGTCCGTAGGCGTGAATCTTCGAGGTCGAGATGCCGATTTCCGCGCCGAGCCCCAACCGATAGCCATCTGCGAAAGCGGTCGAACAGTTGACGCCAACCGTCGATGAACCAACCCGCCGCAGGAATTGCTGCGAACTGTCGTAATCGCGGGTGACGATTACTTCCGTGTGATTCGATCCGTAGCGCCGGATGTGTTCGATCGCAGCGTCGATGTCGTCGACGATGCGCACCGCGAGGATCGGGGCCAGATACTCCTCTGCCCAGTCACTCTCGCTGGCGGGAACGGCGTCGCTGAAGATCTCGCAGGTCTTCGCGCAGCCCCGAAGCTCGACGCCCTGCTCGTGCAGCGCCTTGAGGATGCGCGGCATCGCGGTCGTCGCCGCATCGCGGTGGACCAGCAGGGTTTCGAGGCCGTTGCAAACCTCCATCTGGCGGATCTTCGAGTCGATCGCGATTCGGGTCGCCATTTCGGGATCTGCGCTGGCATCGATGAAGACATGACACAC
>Ga0210102_1000027_pt1 | contig 43938 bp, 39 predicted proteins | sample RushOxbow_ThreeS_4_FD_185563 | JGI IMG/M metagenome (GOLD analysis project Ga0210102, IMG submission 185563) | Wetland microbial communities from San Francisco Bay, California, USA, that impact long-term carbon sequestration -... | ecosystem: Environmental > Aquatic > Marine > Wetlands ...
GCGCGCCCCCGGATCTCCCGGCGGGAGCCGGGGAACATGGAGGACCGGGCGACGGTGCCGGTCGCGTCCGCCACTGCGAGCCACACGCTCCCGACCGGCTTCTCCGGGGTTCCGCCGCCGGGCCCGGCGATCCCGGTGACGGCAACCGTCAGGTCGGCACCCAGCTTGTGTCGCGCGCCCTCGGCCATGGCGCGGACCACGGCCTCGCTCACGGCGCCATGCTCCTCCAGCAGCGCCGGCGGAACGCCCAGCTGCTCGGACTTGAGACGGTTGGAGTAGCACACGACCCCGCCCTGGTAGACTTCCGAGCTTCCGGGGATCTCGGTCAGGCGGACGCCGATCAGGCCCCCGGTGCAGGACTCCGCCGTCGCCAGGGATACCCCCGCCGCCCTGGCCCGCCGGAGCACGACCGCCGCCAGGTCGACGTCCCCTTCCCCGTACACCTGGTCGCCGGCCCGTTCCCGAAGGATGCGCGCGGCGGCCTCCAGCCGGGCATCGGCTTCGCCCGCGGCGAGATTCCACGCGGTGAGCCGGAGGTCCACTCCCTCCAGACCAGGCAGGTAGGCGAGGGTGAGAGGCGTGACCTCCCGCTCGATCTCTCCCATCCGCTCGGCCAGGCTCGACTCCGGAATCCCCGTGGTCCGCACCGTCCGCGAGCGGATGACCGAGCCCGCAGCCCGGGCCGCGAGCCGGGGCACGACCTCGTGCTCCAGCAGCATCCGCATCTCCTGCGGCACGCCCGGCAGCATGATGGTGAGCCCAGGCCCTCCGTCCAGCCAGAGCCCGGGCGCGGTGCCCCACCGGTTCCGCAGTACGGTCGCCCCGCGGGGCACCTGGGCCTGGGAGCGGTTGCTCGGCGCCGGCTTGCGAAGCAGCCGGGCGAAGCGGGCGAGCAGGTCCTTCCAGACCTGATCGTCGAACTCCAGCGGCGCCCCGTAGAGCTCGGCGACCGTGGTCTTGGTCACGTCGTCCCGGGTCGGACCCAGACCGCCGGTGGTCAGGACGGCTCCGGTGCGGCGGAGCGCCCCGCTCACCGCCTCCGCGATGTCATCCGCCCGGTCGGCAACCGCCACCCGCCGGACCACCCGCACCCCCTGGCCGGCGAGCACCCGCGCGATCTCCGCCCCGTTGGAGTCGAGGGTGAACCCGAGCAGCAACTCGGTGCCGATGGTGACGAGCTCGAGATCCATGGGGGACAGGCTATCCGCTATCCGCCATCGGCTATCGGCTATCCGTCGGCTCCTGGTCCAGGCGGATAGCGGATAGCCGATAGGGATAGCTCACCTATGGGAGAACAGACTCCGATTCCGATACAGGTAGACCCCGAACGAGTACACCGTAAGGAGCGCAGCGACGGCCAGAGTCACTGCGACGAAACCGCCGTGGAAGCGGTTCCAGTAGTCGGCGACCCGGCTGTGCTCCCAGCCCAGCGGCTTGCGGGCGTCCCGAAAGGCGAACCAAAGGATCACCGCCCCGATGAAGATGTTCTGGATGGTGGTCTTGAGTTTCCCCGCGCCGCCGGCGGGAATCACCACCCCGCGGCGCTTGGCCCAGTAGCGGAACCAGGTCATCGCCAGCTCGCGGCCGATCAGCAGGAGGCAGACCCACAAGGGGATGCTTCCCCAGATGGGGATGTCGTAGAGGTCGTGCCGCCAGCGGGAGATGAAATAGATCGGGATCAGGGTGGCGAACAGCAGCAGCTTGTCGGCGATCGGGTCGAGCAGCTTGCCCAGGTCGGTGACCTCGTTCCGGCTGCGGGCGAGATGCCCGTCGTACACGTCGCTGATCGCGGCGGCAAGGAAGATGACGAAGGCGATGAGCTTGGGCCAGTACCCCTCGATGAAGGGCAGGAGGGCGATCACCGGCGTGAAGCAGATGCGGACGAGGGTGATGATGTTCGGCAGGGTCCACATGCGACCGCCTACCCCAACGTCTTGACGACGCTCTTGCTGATCGCCTTGAGGGTGTCGAACACGCCTTCGCCGGTCACCGCGACGGCCTCGAAGTAGGGAGCCCGTTCCAGCCATTGCCCGTCCTGCTGCCAGACCAGGAACTCGGACTCGCGATCGGGGTCGGGTGCCACCCGCTGCCGGGCGGGGTCCTCCAGCGGCCACCCCGGATTGAGGGCAGCCTGCAACTCGGCGACGGGGGCCGCATTGGGCAGGTCCCGCTTGTTGTACTGGATCGCGAACGGAATCCGGGTGAGGTCGTAGCCGTGCTGGGCCATGTTCTCGTACAGGTTCTGCATCGCCTCGATGTTCGCGTCCATCCGCTCGATCTGGCTGTCGGCCACGAAGACCACGCCGTCCACGCCCTTGAGGATCAACTTGCGTGAGGCGTTGTAGTATACCTGCCCCGGAACGGTGTACAGGTGGAACTTGACCTTGAAGCCGCGGATGGTGCCGAGGTCGACCGGCAGGAAATCGAAGAACAAGGTCCGCTCGGTCTCGGTGGCCAGCGAGATCATCTTGCCCCGCGCAGTGGGCGCGACCTTGTGGTACACGAACTCGAGGTTGGTGGTCTTGCCGCCCAACCCCGGCCCGTAATACACCAGTTTGCAGTTGATCTCGCGTGAGGCGTAGTTGATCATCGACATGCGCGGCCGTTCCCCCTCAGGACCCGAAGAGTTTGTCGATCTCGTCTTCCGCCTCGCCCAGGAACGCCGACTCCACCCCCGGCGCGCTGGTGCCGTCGCGATTGAACATGTCGGTGAAGACCTGATTGAGCTGCCCCACCGCGGTCTTGACCCGGAGCTTCACCAGCCCGAGCGTGGTGCGGTTGTCGAACAGCACCACCAGGATCACGCGACGCGCCACGTCGGCGAGGTACATCGACTCCCGCTCGCCCTGGTGGAACAAGGCGCCGAACTCGGGCTCCCCCAGCATGCGCGCGAGCTGGTCGTTGGCGCTGAAGTCGGCGGCGGTGAGCGAGGCGAATGCGGTGGGATCGAAGGCCGGTGCCTGCCCCACCGTCGCGACCAGCTGCCCGGTCCGGTCCACGATCAGCGCGGTCCGCGCGTTGGAATCGCCCAGGAACGCGCTCAGGATCGCGGTGATGCGACGGGAATCGTCCTCTCGGAAGGACCAGCTCGACGCGCCGTTCATGCCAGCGCCGCCTCGAGCCGGCGCAGCAGGGCACCGGCGCGCCGGCGCAGCATCGGCTGTCGCTCCCAGGCGAGATAGTCCCGCAGCAGACGTACCGTCTCCACCCCGTGCTCACCCGCCAGGTACCCGAGGGCCGCCAACCGGCGGAGAGGCCGAGGGCTGAACAGCGCGCGACGATGGGCCGCCAACCGGCGCTGCGCCAGGATCCATCCCGCAGCCGTGCCCAGGACCATGCCCCCGGCGAATATCCCGCCACGGAAGCGCATCAGGACACCTCCTGCCGCGCCACCAGGGCGTGGGCGAGGGTGACACCGTCCACGTATTCCAGATCGCCTCCCATGGGGAGTCCCCGCGCCAGCCGGGTGACCCGCACACCCCGGCCCGCCAGAAGCTGCTGGATGTAGGTCGCGGTCACTTCGCCCTCCATCGAGGGATTGGTCGCGAGAATCACCTCGCGGACCCCACCCTGCTCCACCCGCCGGACCAGGCGGTCGATCCGCAGCGACTCCGGGCCCACCCCCTCGAGCGGAGAGAGCCGGCCACCGAGCACGTGATACCGGCCGCGGAAGTCGGTGGACCGGTCCACCACCGCGAGGGTGGAGGCCTCTTCCACCACGCACAGCAGTCCGGGATCGCGCCGCGGGTCCCGGCAGATGGCACAGGGCTGCTCCTCGGTCAGGTTCCCGCACTCGTCGCAGGCCCGGACCCGCTGGGCGACCGCGACCAAGGTCGCGGCCAGGCGGGTGGCCTGGTCGGGCGCCTGCTGTAGCAGATGAAAGGTGAGACGTTGCGCCGTCTTGCGACCGATCCCGGGCAGCTTCGCGAGCTCGGTGATCAGGTCCTCGATCGCGCTCACCGTCAGAATGGCGACGGGAAGGGGAGTGACGGCACTTTCCGCATCTCGTTCTGCAGCAGCTCCGCCGCGCGCCGCTGGGCCTCGGCCACGGCGGCCAGCACCAGATCGCCGAGGAACTCCGCGTCGCGCTGCTCGAAGACGGAGGGCTCGATCACGATCGAGCGGACCGTGCCCCGCCCGTCGGCGGTCACCTTCACCATGCCGCCGCCGGCGGTCGTCTCGATCGTGCGCCCGGCCAGCTCGCTCTGCAACTCCTGGAGCCGGCCCTGCATCTGCTGCCCGAGCTGGAACAGCTGCTGGAGGTCCGCCATGCTATCCGGTAATCCTGCCATCGTGGCGCAAAGTAGAGAGTCGGGAATCCAGGGTCAAACCTAGTCCACTATCTCCAAATCTAACGCATCGGCCGCCGTGTCGAGGGACGGGTCCTTGGCCCGGAAGCCCCGCAGCCGGTCCGCCTTGACCCCCGCCTCGGTGAGGGCACGGTGAGGGGGAGCCGCGAGGTCGCCCTGCGTCTCGCGGACGCGGAGCCGCACCACCTGGCCGGTGAACCGGCCGATCACCTCTTCCACCACCGCCGCCTGGGCCTGCAGCCGCTCGGCGAACAGCGGATTGGACTCAGCAAGGACCACGCCCAAGACCCCGTTTTCGACCTCCGAGGGCGTGGTAGCGGCGAGGGCCTCGCCCAGAAACCGGCTCCGGCCGCGAAGCTCGGCGATGATGGCAGGCCACAGCTGGGCGAAGGCAGCAGGGCCGGTGGGCGGCGGGGCAACCGGAGCGCGGGAGAGATCCGGGGCCGGAGGGGTAGCGGCCGGACCCACGGCAGGCGTGTCCCGGGTCGCGACCCGCCCGCCACCCGATGCCGGCGCAGCGGGCCCCTGCCCGGCGGCCCCGCCCCCCCGCTGCCCCCCCGAGAGCACCTCGGCCAGGTCGACCGTCCGGTCCATCATGGCCCAGCGGAGCAGCAGGGTCTCGACCATCAGCCGGGGATTTCCGCTGCGCCGCACCGCGGCCTCGCTCTCGGTGAGCAGCTTGAGCATCCGGAGCAGGTCGCCGGGCTGGAGGCGGTCCCGATACCGCTCCAACGCCTGCCGCAGGGCCTCCGTCAGCCCCTCCGGCGTCGAGCCGAGCCGGAGCTGGAGCAGAGCGCGCAGCGCCTCCCCGGCTCCGCCCATGAACTCGACCAGGTCGGCCCCGGCATCCACCAGCCGATCCACCAGGGCGAACACGCCCGCGGGGTTCCGCTCGGCCACCAGTTCCAGCATCTCCGCATACAGCTCGTCACCCACCAGCGCGAGGACCTCCCGGACGCGGGCGGCGGTGACGGTGCCCTCGCCGAAGGAGAGGCACTGATCCAGCACCGACAGCGCGTCCCGCATGCCCCCGTCGGCATGGCGGGCGATCAGCGTGAGGGCGTCGTCGTCCGCCGCGATCCCCTCGGCCGACAGCACGGCGCGGAGCCGGTCCCGGATGGCCGCGGGGCCGATCCGGCGAAAGTCGAAGCGCTGCAGCCGGGAGAGTACCGGGGCCGCGGTGGCGGCGATCTTCTGGGGCTCCGTGGTGGCGAAGACGAAGACGACCCCGGGCGGCGGCTCCTCCAGGATCTTGAGCAACGCGTTCCAGGCCTCCCGGGTCAGCATGTGGGCCTCGTCCACGATGTAGACCTTGTGGTGGCCGGCCTGGGATGCCGCGTACATCGCCCGCTCGCGGAGATCACGGGCGTCATCCACCCCACGATTGCTGGCCGCATCGATCTCGACCACGTCGAGACTGGCTGCCCCGTTCCAGATCCGCAGGCAGTTTTCGCACTCGCCGCAGGGATCCCCGGAGGGGTCCCGGTTGGGGCAGTTGAGTGCCATCGCCAGAATCCGCGCGGCGGTGGTCTTGCCTACCCCGCGCGGCCCGGTCAGCAGGTAGCCGTGGCCCACCCGGCCCCGGGAGACGGCGCCACGGAGCACGGCGGCCACGTGGTCCTGGACCAGGAGGTCGGCGAAACGCTTCGGGCGGTAGCGACGGGCGAGGGCGATGGCCATGAGCGCAAGGGCGGGGAGGCGGTACGGCGGTAGGTGGCTTCGGCGAGGAAGATCGTCGCTCGCTGCGGCGACGACCGCGTTACCGCCGTACCGGCCTACCGCCGTGAAAAGTGCCCCAGGCACCCCGAAGCGACACCGGACATCGCTTAGCGCTGCTACCGGCGAGGTCCTGACGCGGTTCACGCGCCGGCGCCCTTCGGACCTGGGGCAAGGGAAGTATAGGCGGGAGGCCCGGAAGGCGGTAGGGCGAGCGCCTCGCGCCCCAGCGCTACCCCAGGATCGCCCTCTGCCGCTGCTGCATCTTTCGCAGTTCCCAGGTCTCCCCTACCACCCCACCGAACAGGAACACGATCGCGGTGTAGTAGATCCAGAGCACGAACAGAACCACCGCGCCCACGTTCGCATCTCCGCTGGGGCCCTCGAACGAGGCGAAATCGGCCAGGTAGAGCCCGTACAGCCGCTTGGCCACCTCGAACAGGATGGCCGTGAAGGTGGCCGCCAGCAGGGACGTCTTCCACGGCAGCCGGCGGACCGCCGCGTGACGGTAGGTGAGATAGAAGAGCGAAACCGAGAAGCTGAAGGCCAGGAGCTCGCCCAGGAGCCGGCCCAGGGTGGTGACGAAGAACGCCACCTCGGGCACTCGCTCCGCTCCGCGCGCCTGAAGCAGCGCCAACCCCGTGGTCAGCGCCGTGTTGCCGAGAAACAGGAGCAGGGTGGCGATCACCATGCCCGAGTCGCGCAGCTTGGCCAGGAGAAAGTTGAGCAGGAAATGGCGACGAGGAAGCGGCCGGGCCGAGACGTCGAAGATGTCGTTCAGCGAGGTCCGCACCCCGGCGAAGAGCCGGGTGCTGAACCAGACGAAGGCCGGCACCGCGTAGAGCGAGATCTGTCCCCGGTTCTGACTCACCCGCACCAGGATCTGCTCGATGACCTCGAATGGATCGCGCCCGGAGGTCGAGACGTGGGGTGGGAAGAAGCGGTGGAACAGCGCCCGCGGGTCCACCGGCGAGCCGCTGGCCAGCGCCTGGGCCAGGTGGGATAGCCCGATGAGCAGCAGCAGCACGAACGGGATGGCCGCCAGCAGCGCATCGAAGGTCAGCGCGCTGGCGAGGAAGGGAACGTTGCTCTCGTCGGCCGCCGTCAGCGCCCGGCCTAGAAAGCCGGCGGGCGAGCGGTGCCAGCCGCCGGGCCGGCGGCGCTTCAGGCGAGCGGCTCCTCGAGCTCCCCGGAGGCCCGGCGGCGCGCCCGCGTTTCGGCCAGGCGGCGCTCCAGTTCCTCTCGAGCCGACGGGCCGGATCCGGCCGCGGCCCGGCGGGGGGCAGGCGGTTCGGGCGGCAGGCCGAACAACTCCTCCTCGTCCTCGTCCTCGAGATCGGGGAGGACGTCCTTGGTCCCGCCGAACTGCTGCGCCAGCTCGTCGAACTTCTCCTCGGTCAGGGCGCGCAGCTTCCACAGCCTGCGCTGGAGGACCCGCCGGGTCTCCTCGCCGCTGCGGGGAGCGTACAGGAGCGCCAGCCCGGCGCCGAGCACCGCACCCCAGAAGAGCCACTTGGCCGAGGAGTCTCCCGCCCGCTCCACGTACACGACTTCCCTGCCCTGCTTGCGACTCATGGTGCGCCCCCTTATTCGCCGGCGTCGGCGTCGTCCGCCGCCGTGGCCAGCGCGGGCTTGAGCGCCGCGTGGTGCTGCATCGGCGCCTGGACGAACCGGTTGATGTGATCGGCGGTCCCGTTCACGTTGAGCTGCTCGAACAGGAACGCGAAGGTCCGCTCCAGATCGGCCGCGACGGCGGCGCGCACGTCTTCCGGAAGAGACCAGAGCTCCCGCTTGAACGGACCGATCGCCTTCTTGCGTGCCTTGTAGTAGAACTGCTCCTCGGTGTCGCCGCCCTTGCGCTCCCCGGCGGCATTCTCGTCCACCCACGCCCGGAGCCGCTCTCGCAGCTCGGCCGGCAGCCGCGGATGGTCGAAGACGATGTTCTGGAAATTGGTGGCGAGATGGATCTCGGCGGTCTCGATCCGGGGGAAATTGCCGAAGGCGTTGGAGGGCAGCGTGCTCGCGCCGTGCTGGACCGCGCCGGCGAGCCCATACTCCTCGCGCGCCACCCGGGAGAGCGAGGCCAGGGCCTGGAGATCGAGCTTCACGTCCGCGATCGAACCGTCCGGCAGCACCACGCCGCCGTGCGAGGTGCCCGTCTGCACCGAGATCTTGCTGATGCCCGCGTGATCCCCCAGCCCGGCGAGGCTCCGGTGGTACCCCCGCATGAAGGCGTGCAGCTCCTCGACGGTGCTGTTCTTCATGCCGACCTCGCCGATCTCCGCCCCGACCGACACCGTGACGCCCTCAGGCTCCAGGCCCCGGATGAACGCGGTGATCTCGGCCGCGCGCTCGAAGTTGGCGCGCTGCTGCTGGTCCAGCGTGGCCTGGGAGAGGTCCACCAGGGTCGAGGTATCCACGTCGATATTGTAGAACCCGGCCCCCACCTCTTCGGCGATCAGCTTCTTCACCTCCCCGACCTCGCCCTCGGGATCGGCCTGGTACTTCTTGGCGTTCACCTGGCAGTGGTCGCCCTGGATGAAGAGCGGCAGGGTGTAGCCCTCCCGGAGCGCCGCCGCGAGGATCACGGCGACGTACTCCGCAGGCCGCTGGTCGGTGTAGGCAATCTCGGACCGTGCGATCTCCAGGATGATGGCACCCGCCTTCCCCGCGCGCCCGGCGCGGAACACGGCGCGGGCCGTGTCGTAGGCCATCGCGCGGAGGTTGATCGCCGGCACGGTGAAACCGCCGACATCGCCCCTGCCCCGGGCCAGGTACAGAGCGTTGATCGAGGCCGGACGTGCGCCGGTCACCTGACCCAGCTCCCACAGCAGCCAGCGCGCGGCCTCCCGCTCGTCCCCGGTAGCGAACACCGCCCCCCAGGCCAGCTGGTCGGTGGCCGGCGACCGCAGCCGGGCCGGATCGCGCACCGTCACGCCCCCGGGCACCAGGGCCACCGCCCCGCCGTACAGGTCCACCAATCGCTGGGTCACATCAGCCATGCGTCGAGACCCTCACTGGAATTTCGGGCGTACCACGGACATCGAAAAAGGTAGGCCGCCGGTGGGGGAGCGTCAAACCAGGTGTCCTCAGGGCGAGACATCCTCCCGGTCGGCTCCCCGGGCAGGCCCCCCGCCCACGGCGTCCTCGAACCCCGGCCGGCCCATGGCCGCGAAGGTCAGCCGCTTCCCCAGCTCCACGCCGGGCTGGTCGAAGGGGTCCACTCCGTACCACACGCCGGCATACCCCGTGGCAAGCTGGAAGAACATGATCGCCTCTCCCAGGGTGTCGGCACTGAGGTCGGGAAGATGGAGGGTGCAGTTCACCCGCCCCATGCGCGCCAGGGCCGCCGCCGTGGCCTCGTATTCCGCCCGGAGCAGCTCGCCCAGCGAATGGCCGGGCAGATAGGCAAGGTCGGACGGCAGGTCGGGCCTGGGTGGAATGGCCACTTCGGCCCCGAGGTCGTCCACCACGGCGAAGGTGATGGCCTTGTCGAATGGCCCCTCCATGAAGAGCTGAACCTGGCTGTGCTGGTCGGTGGCGCCCACTGCCCCCACCGGTGTAGGCCCCACGTGCACCACCCGCCCGTTCCGGTCCACCCGCTTGCCCAGGCTCTCGGCCCAGAGCTGACGGTACCATTCCGAGAACTCCCGCAGCCGGTCGGTGTAGGGCATGAGCACGTGGATGCGGGCCCCGAGGTCGGTATCGGCCGCCCAGTGGAGCGCCGCGTACAGGGCCGCGGGGTTCGCCACCAGGTCGTCGGCCTCGGCCGCCTCGACCGCCCGGCTGGCTCCCCGAAGCAGCGCGCCCGGATCCACCCCGACCAGCGCCGCCGGAAGCAGTCCGACCGGCGAGAGCACGCTGAACCGGCCGCCTACCCCAGGGGGCACCTCGAGCGCCGCGATCCCGTCCCGCGCGGCCATCTCCCGCAGCGCTCCGCGTGCCGGATCGGTGGTGAACACCAGGTGCCGGCTCGCCGCCGGGCCCAGCGCGTCCTCCAGCCAGCCCCGCACCACCAGGTACTGCGCCATCGTCTCCGCGGTGCCGCCCGACTTGCTGATGACGTTGACCAGCACCCGCCGGGGATCGATTCGCCGGAGCGCCGCCTCCACCGAAGTAGGGTCCACGTTCTCCAGCACGGTGAGCCGCGGGAAGAAGTCGCGGCCCTCGTCGTCCAGCTCGTTCCAGCCGGGCCGCCGCAGGGCGTTCAGCAGCGCCTTGGTGCCCAGCGCCGACCCGCCGATCCCCAGCACCAGCACGTGATCGTACGCCTGACCGAGGCCCTCGGCGAAGGCCGAGATCTGGCGCACCGTTTCGCCTTGGTCGGTCAGGCCGTAGAAGCCGTACTCTCCGGCTGCGCGGCGCCGCCGCACCTCCCCCTGCACCTCGGCGAAGCGGCCGGCCAGCTCGGCCAGACGCGTCCGGGGCAGGCCGTGCTCGCCATCGAGGCGGTCCTGGAACATCCGGGCGTACGCGAGGGTGATCACGGAATCTCCACGGTAAGACCGTCGTAGGCGGGCATCACGTTGGGCGGCAGCTCCGCCGCCAGCGCGGCGTGTCCGGTCTCATGCGTGAGATGGGTGAGATAGGTGCGCCGTGCGCCGATAGCGCGGGCGGTCTCCACCGCCTCGCCGATGCTGAGGTGGGTCGGATGCGAGCGCCACCAGAGCGCGTTGAGCGCGAGCACCTCGAGCCCGTGGAGCCGGCCTCGCTCCGCCTCGGGCACCGCCTTGACGTCGGTGATGTAGGCGAGGCCGCCGAAGCGATAGCCGAACACCCGCAGGTCGCCGTGCCGGAACGCCAGCGGCAGGGCCTCGACCCCCGCCACCGTGAACGGCCGATCCGGCTCCACCGCGTGCGGCTCCAGGTCCGGCTTGGAAGTCCCTTCGTAGGGCCGCTCGCCGTCGAAGATGTAAGGGAACGACTCGCGCAGCCGTCTCAACGTTTCCGGCGGGCCGTACACCGGCAGCGCCCGCCGGCGACGCATCGAGAACATCCGCAGGTCGTCGATGCCGTTGATGTGATCGGCATGTTCGTGGGTGTATACCACCGCGTCCACCGAGGTGAGCCCGGTCGCGATGAGCTGGAGCCGCAGCTCGGGCGGGGTGTCGATCAGGATCGTCGCGCCGCCCGCCTGTACCGCCGCCCCGGACCGGGTGCGCTTGTCCCTGGGGTCCGACGACCGGCAGACGGCGCAATCGCAGCCGATCTGGGGCACGCCGAAGGACGTTCCCGTGCCCAGGAACGTGAGCCGCATGCCCTAAACTGCTTCGATCTTCAGGAGGTTGGTAGTGCCGGGCATGTCGAAGGGGACCCCGGCCGTGACCACCAGGCGCTCCCCCGGCCGGGCCAGCCCGCGCTCGACGATCTGTCGCCGGGCCACCGCCAGCATCGCGTCGTAGTCGGTGGAGTGGTCGATCAGGGCCGACGTGACGCCCCACACCAGGCTGAGCTGCCGGTGGGTCTCCGGCTCCGGTGTGCAGGCAAAGATCGGCACCGGCGGCCGGCAGGTGGAGACCTTCCGGGCCGTGAAGCCGCTGCTGGTGAAGCAGAGAATCACCGGCGCGCCGAGCATCTCGGCCGCGGCACAGACCGCCACCGCGATGGCGTCCTCGGTGCGGACCGGCCCGCTCTCCCGGGTGCGGTGATGGGGCACCGGCACCCCTTCGCTGAACCGTCGGCCGAAGGCCACATCCAGAGTCACGCCGCGGGACTGGCGCTGCGACTCCATCTCCCGCGCGATCCGGTCCATCGCGCGCACCGCCTCGATCGGATAGCGGCCCACCGCCGTTTCCGCCGAAAGCATCACCGCGTCGGTACCGTCGAGGATCGCGTTGGCGACGTCGGAGGCCTCGGCCCGGGTCGGGCGCGGCGCCTGGACCATGGACTCCAGCATCTGGGTGGCGGTGATGACCGGCTTGCCGTGGAGGCTCGCCTCGCGGATGATCTGCTTCTGCATCAGGGGGACTTCCTCGAACGGCAGCTCGACCCCCAGATCCCCGCGGGCCACCATGATGGCGTCGGAGACGTCGAGGATGGCGCAGAGATTCCGGAGTGCGGTGTCCTTCTCGATCTTCGCGATCAGCTTGACACCACGGGGGACCAGCGCCCGGAGCTGCTCCATGTCCTCCGGCCGACGCACGAACGAGAGGGCGACGTAATCCACGCCCATCTCGATCCCGGCATGCACGTCCTCGAGGTCCTTCTCGGTGAGCGCGGGCGCGCTCACCTCGATCCCGGGGAGATTCATGCCCTTGTGAGCCTTGAGCTCGCCCCCGTAATGCACCACGGCGTCCACCCGCCGGTCGCGCAGTCCCACCACCTCGAGCGAGAGCAACCCGTCGTCCAGCAGAATCCGCGCGCCGAGCCGGACATCGCCCGCCAGGTTGTCGTACGTCATGGGGATCTCGTCGGCGGCGGCCTCGCCCTCGGGCGCGAAGGTCACCCGCTGCCCCGGCTCCAGCCGCACCGGCCGGGCCAGTTCCCCCACCCGGATCCGGGGGCCCTGCAGATCGAGCAGGACGGCCGCGGAATCGCGGCGCCCCTCCAGCACCTGCCGGAGCTGGGTGACCCAGCGGGCCCGGATCTCCGGGGTGCCGTGCGAGGCGTTGATGCGGACCACGTTGACGCCGGCATCGAGGAGCGCCGCCATCTGGGCCGGCTGGTCCCACGAGGGGCCGAGCGTCGCCACGATCTTGGTGCGGCGGACCGGGGAGTCTGGCATCTGCGGAGTCTAATGCCGGCCGCTCACCTCTGCATCACGACCTCGCCGCCGACCACGGTGAGCACCGCGCGGCCGGCGCGGAAGGCGTAGCCGTCGCCTTCCAGCGCGGCCGGATCCACCTCCCAGGCTACCAGGTCGGCGTCCATGCCCGGCGCCAGCGTGCCCCGCCGTCCCCCTGCGCCGCCGGCGCGGGCCGCGGCCGCGGTGTACGCCGCGACCACCTCGTCGAGGCCGAGCTTTTCCTCCGGTCGCCATCCGCTCCGCGGCGAGACGTCCGCCGCGGCGCGCTCCAGCGCCGCGAAGACCCCCTCCCGCGGATCGATCGAGGCGACCGGCACGTCGCTCCCGAACACCAGCTCGGTGCCGTGCCGGCGCAGGGATCGGAAGGGATAGGCCCCGGCGCCTCGGGCGCCCCAGTGCCGATCCACCAGCGGGATGTCGGTGAGCAGATGAGCGGGCTGCATCGAGGCTACGATTCCAGCCGCCGCCGCCCGCGCCAGATCGGCCGGGTGCACGCACTGGAAGTGCTCGATCCGATGGGGGAGCACCGCGCGCGGCAGCGGGCTCAGCAGGTCGAGCGCCCGCCGAACTGCCGCGTCGCCGATGGCGTGCACCGTCGCCGCAAGGCCGTGAGCCGCGGCCAACCGCACCGCCTCGCGCGCCTCCGACTCACCGGTGATAGGCATTCCGCGGTCCCGGGTACCCTCGTACGGCTCCAGCATCCAGGCCGTCCGGCTCCCCAGGCTCCCGTCGAGGAACAGCTTGATCCCGCCCAGCAGCAGCCAGTCGGAGCCGGTTCCACTCCGCTCACCCCGGCGGACCAACTCGGGGAGCGCTCCCACCGGCGCGTGAAACAGGACCCGGACCCGAAGCGCACCGGCGGCATCCAGTCGGGCGAACGCCGCCCGTACTGTCTCATCCTCCACGTCATGGATGCCGGTGACTCCGAGGCGATGGGCCTCGGCCTGTGCCTCGAGCAGCGCCTGGTCGAGGATGTCCGGGGGCGGCGAGGGCAGCACCCGCGACATCAGCTCCACCGCGCGCTCGAGCAGGAGGCCCGTCGGCTCTCCCGCGGCGTCTCGCACGATGCGGCCGCCGAACGGGTCGGGCGTGTCGCGCCCGATCCCGGCCGCGGCCAGCCCGGCACTATTGACCCATGCCGCGTGGACGTCGAGCGACTCGAGACAGACCGGAGCGCGCTGGACGGAATCCAAGGCATGACGATCCGGAGGCTCGCGCCAGGAGTTGGCGTCCCATCCCTGGCCCCGCACCCAGCCCTGCTCCAGCGCGGTCGCCGCGACCCGCCGCACGGCCTCCGCCCGAGTCCCGGCGCCGGCCAGCTGGGCTCGGCGGCGGCTCAGCGCCCACAGGGCGAAGTGGGTGTGGCCGTCCACGAACCCAGGGGTGACCACCGTCCCGGGAAGGTCGAAGCGCGGGAGGGACTCGGGCGCCCGCCGGAGCACCTCGGCGGCGGTGCCGACCGCGCGGATCCGCCCCGCCTCCCACCACACCGCCTCGCCCGTGATGCCTGGCGCCAGTGCCAGAACGCGGCCCGCGCAAAGTACCCCTCCGGGCGGCCGGAAGGGCCCTAGGCCCGGTTTCCACATGTTGAAAACCGCTCCAAGTGAATATCTTGATTGGGGGGGTTCCGGCGAAAAAACCGGTTGCCGAAGATCACAAACAAGTTGAGCTTGATATAGACAAGTGATGTATTGATAATTGCTTATACTTTACTATCGGATGCAATGCGGAGGATCGCGCCACTGTCACCACCCTACCCGTAATTATTCAGACCGCCGCATTATGAACATCTTCGACATGGGGGGTTCTCCGGGCCTGAAACCGACTGCAAGACATTTCACTCCCCGATCACCAACGCGCCGCTGCCACCTTCGTAACAAGGCCCAACGAATCGAATGGGGGACGCCTGGAGGGCGCGCGCCATGGGATCCTTTCCCTGGACGCGAAGCGACCCGACCATTGGCATGGAGACCTCCGGCGCGATGGTAAGCGTGCCCCTCACCCTGCCGCTTTTTCGCCCGGGAGCCTCCCACGCCAGGGACAGCGGCTCTGGGGTCCGGGTAGTATCGTCCGAAGCCCGGCCGTCCCAGGTGAGGACGGTCTTCCCGATCTTGAGCTCGTAGCGGACCTCGCCCGGCCGGGGAGGGCCATCCTCCCTCGGCACCTCGCCCACTCTGCTCTGGAGTCGGTCGAAATCCAGGTTGGCTTTGCGACCCGCGTCGCGGAGATCGCCATCGGTCGAAACCAAGGCGAGCACGAGCTCTCGCGGCTGGCCACCTGTGTCCGCGGCGGTGGCGGTCCACAGGCCGAGGACCGGCGCCTTGGACGAATCCTCTGCCTCCGTGCGCACCGAGCCTGCCTCCACCTGCCGCAGGTAATAGACGCAGAGGCCGGAGGGGGTCCAGGACGCGAACTCCGGCTGATTTGAGATCACCCCGCGCAGCGCCGGGTGCAGGTCGGGCACCACATCGGCCCGCAGCAGATCCGCGTCCTTCGGGAGCAGCCGACCGAGCTTGGCGGGATCGAGCAGGAACCAGACGCAGAACCCGCTGCGGAGGCCCTGGAGCCGCCAGGCTCCGCTCTGGTCCTGGTCGGAGTCCTTGCCATTCTGGGCACGAAGTGGTGGGGCAGCCGCCAAGGAGGCGACGGCGAGCGTGAGCACCAGATCGCGCAGGACCGGAATGGGCATCCCCTTCAGCCGCCGCGCGCCTCACGCACGGCGGCGCCCAGGGCGGCGTAGTCCTTGGGATCGCTGGCGTCGAACTGGAGATCGCGATAACGGACCCGGCCGTCGGGACCTATCACGAAGACGGTCCGCCGAGGCCGGCCGCTGCCGTCAAAGCTCCCGTATTTCCGGGTGACCCGGAGGCCGGTGTCGCTCAGCAGGCGGAACGGCAGCCCCAGGCGCGAGGCGAATCGGCTGTGGGTTTCCAGGCTGTCGCCGTTGATCCCCACCACGATCACGTCGGGTCCGAAGAGGCTGTCGTACTGCTCGGCGAAGGTCTGCATCTGCGCGGTGCAGCTGCTGGTGAAGTCACGGGGGAAGAACGCGATCACCACCGTCTTCCCCCGGTCGCGCCAGAGCTGGTAGGGATTGTCCACCGGACCGATCCCGTCCCTACCGGCCCACGGCAGGGTGAAATCGGGGGCGATCCGACCGACCCGTGGCCCCCCCAGCAGCAGCGCCGTGGGGCGGGACTTGTCCACTCTCTCCTGAGCCACGAGCCTGGCGGCGGGGGCGAGCGAAAACGCGGCGGCGAGCGCGAGCACGACTGCACGCATGAAGCGAAGACCTCTGGCCTGGGGGTGGATCATCGGGCGGTTACCGTGGAGACGCTCGATGGACCCGACCGAACACCAGCTGAGCCGGAGCGGGCGGGTGACTGGCGAAGGGAGCGATGGTACGGCCGGATCGGAACAGGAACCGCACCCGTGGAGTATAACGGCGGGCGGCGGGGTCGCGGGAGGGAGTCAGGTTCGGGCCGTCGCCGCCACCCCGTAGCGCGAGGCCACGTACTCCTCGAGAATGCGGAGGAACTCGGGGACGATCCGCTCACCCCGGAGGGTCACCAGCAGCCGCCCGTCCACGTAGACCGGCGCGGTAGGCTCCTCGAAGGTGCCCGGCAGGGAGATCCCGATATCGGCGTGCTTGGACTCGCCGGGCCCGTTCACCACGCAGCCCATCACCGCCACCTTGAGCTCCTCGACCCCTGGCCGCTCGCTCCGCCACACCGGCATCTTCTCCCGGAGGTATTCCTGGATCTCCTGTGCCATTTCCTGAAAGAAGGTGCTGCTGGTGCGTCCGCAGCCCGGGCAGGCGGTCACCTGGGGTGTGAAGCTCCGGAGGCCGAGCGACTGGAGGATCTGCTGCGCCGCCCGCACCTCCTCGGCCCGGTCGCCGCCAGGCGCCGGGGTGAGCGACACCCGGACCGTGTCGCCGATCCCCTCCTGGAGCAGAATGCTGAGTCCCGCGGTGCTGGCGATGATGCCCTTCGCTCCGAGGCCGGCTTCGGTCAAGCCCAGGTGGAGCGGGTAGTCGCAACCGGCCGCGAGCATTCGGTAAACCTCCACCAGGTCCTGTACGCCCGAGACCTTGGCGCTCAGGATGATCCGATCATGCGCCAGCCCGGAGGCCTCGGCGAGAGCGGCCGACCGCAGCGCGCTCTCGACCATTGCCTCCATGGTCACCGACCGGGCATCGCGCGGCTCGGCCGCACGCGCGTTGGCGTCCATCATTTCGGTCAGCAGTTGCTGGTCCAGCGAGCCCCAGTTGACCCCGATCCGGACCGGCTTCTCGTGGGTGAGCGCGACGTCGATGATGGCCCGGAAATTCTCGTCGGCCCGCTTGCCGCCCACGTTGCCCGGATTGATCCGGTACTTGGCCAGGGCGCGGGCACAGGCGGGATACCGGGCGAGCAGCAGGTGACCGTTGTAGTGGAAGTCGCCGATGATCGGCACGGAGACGCCGATCCGCTCCAGCCCCTCGGCGATCCGGGGCACCGCCTCCGCAGCCTCTTCCGTGTTCACCGTCACCCGCACCAGCTCGCTGCCGGCACCCGCCAGGGCCGCCACCTGGGCTACGGTGGCCTCGACATCAGCGGTATCGGTGTTGGTCATCGACTGAACGACGATCGGATGGCGGGAGCCGACGGGGACTCCGCCGACCAGGACGGTGGCGGTGGCTCGGCGGTCGAGGGGTGGCATGGACCGAAATATAACGGCACATTCGGGGATGCCTGAACCCGCCAACGCGGGCGTCCGCCGGGCCGCGATCACCGGCGTCGCCACCTACGTGCCCGATCGCGTCGTCACCAACGTCGATCTCTCCCGCACCCTCGACACCTCCGACGAGTGGATCGTCAGCCGCACCGGAATCCGGGAACGGCGCCTCGGCGCACCGGGCGAGACGACCTCCAGCCTGGGCGCCGAGGCGGTGCGCCGGCTCCTGGCCGCGAGCGAGGTCGCGCCGCAAGAGGTCGAGGCGCTGATCGTGGCGACGGTCACGCCCGACATGATGTTCCCGGCCACCGCCTGCCTGATCCAGCACCGGCTGGGCCTCCCGGGGGCGTGGGGCTACGATCTCTCCGCCGCATGCTGCGGCTTCCTGTTCGCGCTGAGCACGGGGGCGCAGCTCATCGCGAGCGGCGCGCACGACAAGGTGGTGGTGGTCGGGGCCGATCTCATGAGCGCCATCGTGGACCCGCTGGATCGCACCACCGCCGTGCTGTTCGGGGACGGCGCCGGCGCCGTGCTGCTCGAGCCGGCGGAGCCGGGATACGGCCTGCTCGACTTCCATCATCGGGTGGACGGGAGCGGCGCCGGCGACCTTTACATGACGGCCGGCGGGAGTCTGCACCCCGCCAGCGCGGAGACGGTCGCCCGGCGGGAGCACTACCTGCGGCAGAACGGCCGCGCCGTGTTCAAGTTCGCCGTGTCGGCCATGGCCGACTGCGTCGAGCGGCTGCTGGCTCGCCATGGGCTGGTCCCGGCCCAGCTCGCAGCCATCATCCCTCACCAGGCCAACCAGCGGATCCTGGACGCCACCGCCGACCGGCTGGGACTTTCCCGTGACCGGGTCGTGTCCGTCATCGAGCGCTACGGCAACACCACGGCCGCCACCCTGCCGCTGGCGCTCGAGGCCGCGGTGCGGGAGCGGCGGATCGGCCGCGGGGATCTGGTGGCGTTCGTGGCGGTGGGAGCGGGACTGACACTGGGAGCGAGTCTGGTGCGGTGGAGCTAGCCGAGGGTCTCGTACTTCACCGGATGACGAGCGCGGTGCGGAAGAAATCCAGCAGCTCCTCCCGCAGGTCGAAGTAGATCGCCATCGCGTGCGCGGCGCCCGGCACGGTGCGGGTCCGAACGTGAGCGAGCCCCTTGCTCCACGCCGCCACGTTGCCGGCCCCGTCGAACGGGTCGTCCCGCGAGGAGGCGAGATACACCGGCACCCCGAGCCGCTCGACCGCCGCGCGGATGCGGGCCGGGCCGTCCGGGCCGAACGCCGGCGCACCCGCGGCGCCGAGGGTAGCCACCCCCCGGACCCCGGCGATGCCCGGAGCGGCCAGCAGTACCCCGCTCCCGCCTACGCTCCCGCCCACCAGGAGTAGCCGCGAGCCGTCGATGAAGTTCTGCGCGGCACCCCAGCCGACCGCCCGGAGTATGTCGTTGTCCATCCGGGCGAAGCCCACCTTTCCGACGCTGCCGACGAACGCCGTCCCGAAGGCCTCCATGGTCACCCCTTCCGGGGTGTCCACCACCAGCGGCCCCCGGGGGGACACGATGGAGGCCCCATGGCCCCGCTGGTCGAATGCCAGCGCGGCCACGCCGAGCGCCAGCAGGTCGGCCACCAGGGGGGACCAGCAGTCGCGGGTGGAGGGGTACTGGTGGGCGAGCACGGCGAGGGGGAAACCCTGCCCGTGCGCCCCCGGGGGATAGCTCAGCGTTCCCTTGAGGACCAGCCCGTCCGAGGCCGGGACGGACATCTCCAGCGGGGCGAGACTCACGCGAGACCCAACTGGCGGGTGAGACGGCGCCAGTCCTCCGCAGTCACGATGCCCTGCTCGAGCAGCGGGGTCAGGGTCGCGAGGATCTCGGCCCGGGTGCCGTCGATCCGGCGGTCGCGCAGCTCGCCGATCATCCGGGAGAACCGGTGCTCGTACTCGTCAGCCCTGAGCGAGCCGTCCTTGCGCTGCGCGCTGAGCTTGCGCAGCTCCTCCGCGACGCGCGCCGGAGTCACCGGCTTGAGCGCCCCTTCGTGCTGATCAGCCGACATTGCGTGTCCCCCGGCGTGCGTGGTGGATGTCCCGAACACTCTGCCCTGCATTATGTCCGTCTGCCTCTCGCCGCGTCCAGGGTCGTGGTCGGATCGGCGCCGGTCCAGGTCACGTCGGCGGTGGGGCCGTAGGTCGGGGGAACCCGGTCAGCGAGCAAGCGGAGACAGAGCCCGACCTGGGCCCGGTGGTGCGCCGTGTGCAGCACCCGGCGCCAGAAGACCCAGATCCGTTGCCGGCGCACATCGAAGAACGGGACCTCCCCGAGCCAGAAGGCCTCGTCGCCCGCGGCCAGCGGCCCCAGCCGGGGCCGCGCGAGATCGATCAGCCGGGCGATGTAGGCCGATACCGGCGGGGGGTCGCCAGCCGGGAGCAGCGACTCCACCGGCGGCTCCGCCAGCCCGACGAACTCGGCGAAGAAGCGCCGCTCGGACAGGATCTGGTGCACCAGGATCTGCCGTACCGTGCTGCTCCGCCGGTGGGGCGCGAAGTCGAGCTGGTCGTCGCGCAGCTCGCTCCAGATCCCGGCGGTCTTGTTCGTCTCCGAGACGTAGGTCTCCACCAGGTGCTGGAGCAGCGGCAGCTTGGCCCGCGGCAGGTCGGATTCGGCGAGGTAGACGACCGGATACTGCATGGCCATCGGAGGAAGCCGTCGATCAGTTGCGGAGGTAGTCGATCCGGACACGGACCGAGCGCGGATCGGGCTCGGCATCTTCCACCGTGAGCCGGGCCAGCCCGATGTCCACGGCGGGCCCCGCCGGGCCCCCATCCGCCCGGGCTGCAAGGTCAGCCGCCGCGGCGAGCGCGGGCCACGCCGAGGGAGCCGGTTGGACCCGGGCGGTGACTTGCAACGTGCCAATCGCCTGAGCGGCCGCGCTGGGTGGGGCCGACGCGAAAGCCGCCCCTGCGAGGAGCAGGGTGAGGGGTGCAGGCAGCCCCCGAATCCGATCCGACCCGTGCCGAGAAATCATGCGCCGCGACATGATGCCGCCGAATTCGGGAGTGCGGAAGGGGGGAATCGGAGAAACGGCGACCCGGGCGGTAGTTACCCGGGTTCAAGGGGGAACGCCGCCGGCATGATTCGTCAAGGGCCTTGACAGCCCCGGCAAGGTCCTGCTTGCGACCCTGACCGAGCAGCCCACGCCCCCGTTGCCGCACCGCGCATTGTCAGCTTTCTCGGCAGTCGGCAACCACTGGCACGCGCATTGCCCCTCCCCCGCCCCGCCGGGGAGCATGGACTCCCTCGAACCCCGAAGCGGGATACACGACTTCTACGATCAGGGAGAGAAGCGCATGCGCATCGCAACCGCTCTTTCGGCTGCGTTGGCGGCGACCCTGAGCCTGGGCGCCGGCGCGCTTCAGGCCCAGACCAGCGCCAGCATCAACGCGACCGCGACCGTGCTCTCGGCGCTCACCGTCACCGGAGCGAGCGACCTGCAGTTCGGCAACGTGACGCCGGGTGTCAACAAGACCGTCGCGATCACGGACGCGGGCGCCGGCCGGTTCGACATCACCAAGGCGGCGGCGACCGGCGTCGCGCTCTCGTTCACCCTGCCCACGGATCTGAACTCGGGCGGCAACCTGCTCCCGATCGGCAGCTGGACCGGCGGCTGGAACACCAGCGCCACTCCGGCGGGCGCGAACGGGTTCGTGCCCGGCGCGTCGGCCACCAACACCGCCGTGACCGCCGGGACCACCATCTCGGTCTACGTCGGCGGGACGGTCTCGCCGGCGGCAGCGCAGGCGGCTGGTGCGTACACCGGCACGGTGACCATGGACGCGGTGTACTACTGAGTCGGCCGACTTCCTCGGGGCGGCGGCATCGCGCCGGTCGGGGGTGGTATCTTGCCTCCCTCGACCGGCGCGTGCACGACCACCCCCCGGGAGAATTTCGATGCGACTGCTGGCGCTGGTTTCCTGCTGCGCCATCCTGGGCGCGGCCCCTCCGGCCGCCGCGCAGATCTCGGTCACCGGCATGCGCGACCTGGCCTTCGGCCCGGTCATCGTGGGCATCGCCAGCACCGTGGCACCGAGTGACCCGCTCCGCAGCGGGCGGTTCCGGATCACCGCCCCGGCGGGCAGCCGTCTCAAGCTGGACTTCGACGTGCCCAACCGGCTGGACGGGCCGGGCGGCGCGAAACTGCAGATCAAGTTCAGCAACTCCGACGCAATTGCACTGGGCAACGCGCCGGGCAGCGTGCCGGTGGTCCTGGACCCGAACCCGAAAGCCATTACGCGGTACCAGATGGGCGCCAGCACCGCGGTGGACGTCTTTCTCGGCGGAGCGGTGACGCCGGCCGGGAATCAAGCCCCGGGCGATTACGTCGGAACCATCATCCTGACGGTGACGATCCTGTGAATCTGCTCCGCTCCTGTCTGCTGCTCGCGCTCCTCGCCGGCGCGCCCCCGCTCGCCGCCCAGGGGGTGCTCGTCGCCCCCCACACGATCATCATCGACCACCGAACCCGGAGCGGCTCGGTCAGCCTCTACAACCCGGCGGACGTGCCCGCGGAGATCACACTCTCCACCTTCTTCGGCTATCCGGTGACCGACTCGGCCGGACAGTTCGAGTTGCAGCGGGTGGACGCACCGGACTCGACCCTGCCCTCGGCGGCCGGCTGGATCGAGGCGTTCCCCAAGCGCATGCTCCTCGCTCCAAAGGAGCGCCAGACCGTTCGGCTGCTGGCGCGCCCGCCCGCCGGTCTTCCCGACGGCGAGTACTGGGCCCGACTGGTCGTTGCCGCCAAGGGCGGCACGGTGCCGGTGAGCGGTGTGTCGGCCAGCTCGGGAGTGACGGTGGGCCTGTCGCTCGAGGTGCGCACGATCCTGCCGCTGCAGTACCGGAAGGGGCGGGTGACGACCGGAGTGAAGCTGACCCGCATCGCGGCCGATGTCGAAGGGGACTCGGTGGCCATACGGACCCACCTGCGGCGCACCGGCAATGCCGCCTTCCTGGGGACGCTCCGCGCCATGGTGGTCGACTCGGCCGGCCGCAAGGTTGCCTCGCTCGCGAGCCCCCTGGCGGTGTACTTCGACATGGAGCCGCGTCTGACGGCGCCGCTGCCTGCCGCGGGCCTGCCCCCGGGTCTCTACCAGGTCCAGGTCGAGGCCGCGGCCGAGCGGGACGACATCGCGCCGGAGCTGCTGTTGAACGCCCCCCCCGAGCGCTACTCGCTGGCGGTCCGGTTGCCGTGATCCCCTGGGGCCGGACGGCCGCCGTCCTGCTGGTCGTGGCGCTTCCGGCGCCAGGGACGGCCCGGGCCCAGGCGGGAATGCCCTCCGGCGGCGAGCCCATCATCGTGGAGCTCGCAGTCGGTCGCCATACCTTCCGCACGATTCCGGCGTTCCGTTCCGGCGGCGACGCCCTTCTCCCGATAGGCATCGTCGCGGAGCTGGCAGAGATCCGGTACCGCCTCATCCCTCCGGACACCGCCGAGATCGTCCTCCAGCCGGGAAGCCGGCGCATTCTGCTGAATCCGGGCGCGACCGAGATCCGGACCGGCGACACCACCCTCGTGCTTACCCCCGCCGACCGCGTGGTGCAGGACAGGGAGCAGTATCTCGCCACCCGCATCCTCGGCCCGCTGCTGCACACGACCTTCGTGGTGAACTGGGAGGAACTGACCGTCTCGCTGCTCGACGCCGACAGCCTGCCGGTCGGCCGACGGCTTACCCGGGAGCGCGCCATCGCGGCCTTGCGGCACAGTGCTGCCGAGGAACCGGACCTCTCGCTGGGAATGGAGCGGGTGCGCTGGGATGGGTTGGTGCTGGACTACTCCGCCCTCATGCCCTCCGCCGACGTGCTGGGTGGCGGGGCCTACTCCGCGGGGCTGGGGATGAACCTGCTCGGCGGCTCACTGGAGGCGAGCGTCGCCAGCGCGGGGCCGGCCCGGGGTGGCTCCGCGCGCTTCGACGGCTCCTGGACCGGCGTATGGCGCGCCAGCCGCTGGCTCACCCAGGTTCGCCTGGGTGACGGCCTCTCGACCGGCCCCCGTCCCCGCACCGTCCGGGGACTCTCCCTCACCAACGCGCCCTACCTGCGGCAGTCCTTCTTCGACGAGATCCCGTTCCAGGGAGCGCTGGGCCCCGGCTGGCAGATCGAAGCGTATCGCGGCGGCCGCCTTCTGGCGCTCGACTCCGCCGACGCCCTGGGACGGTTCTCGCTCGATCTGCCGGTGGAGTACGGCGAGAACCCGGTGGACTTCGTCGCCTACGGCCCGTTCGGCGAAGTCCGGCAGTTCGATCAGACCTATCGGGTGGGCAGCCAGGCCATTCGCGCGCATCGCCTCGAGTATGCGTTCGCTCTCGGCGGATGTCGCAGTACCGAGTGCGCGGCGAGCGGCAATCTCGATCTCCGCTACGGGCTCTCCCGCCGGTGGACGGTGCGTGGCGGAATGGACCGGTTCTGGCGCGACACCCTGCCCGGCCTGTCGCACCCCTACCTCGGCCTGGCCGGCAGCCTCGGCAATGCGTGGGCGGTGGACCTCGAGGCGGTCGCCAGGGCGGTGCTGCGCAGCAGCCTGCGCTACGAGCCTTCCCAGGATCTCCGGCTCACCGCCGAGTACGACGACTTCGCCACCGGGACGGTGGCGCCCCTGCTCACCCCCGAAGGTCGCCGGAGCCAGTGGACGCTCACCGCGTTCGCCCGGCCGCTGCGCCAGCGGGACGACGTGTATCTCGACGCCGGCCTCGACCGGATCACCGGCGATCGGGGCAGTACCGCCAGTGGGCGAATCGGCCTCTCGGTCTTCACCTCACGGGTGCGGTTCTCCCCTGCCCTGCGGTTCACCCGCACGTCGGACTTGTCCGGCGCGGCGCTCGCGCGGTCCGTCCTATCCCTCAATACCTTCTCCCTGCCCTTCCCCGAGCTCGGCCCGCTGCTGGGCCGAGTCTCGAGCCGCACGAGCTGGGAGGTGGACGGCGATGGGCGCATCACTGCGATCGCCGGGTTTCTGGCTCGGGCGCTGGGACCGTCCCTGCGGCTCGAAGCCGGTGCGAGCTGGGCTCGCAGGACCGGCACTGCCTTCGCCATGTATCTCTCCACCCAGATGCCGTCGGTGCGCGCCACCACCAGGGTGACGGCGGGCGGCGCCGGTCCGTCGGCCATGACCCAGTTCGTCCAGGGATCGCTGCTCTACGACCCCGCGAGCCGGGGCGTGGCGTTCGCCAGCGGTCCCTCACTGGAGCGCGCCGGCCTCAGCGGTCGCGTCTTCCTCGACCAGGATGGCAATGGCCGCTGGACGCCGGGAGAGCAGCTCCTTCCCGGCGTGCGCCTCCGGGCGGGATTCGTCACCGCCACCTCCGATTCGGCGGGCCGCTACCGGGTATGGGACCTGCCGTCCTACGAGCCGGTCATCGTCGCGATCGACTCCGCCACTCTGGCGTCCCCGCTCTGGGTGCCGGCGCACGGCTCAGTGAGTGTGGAGACCGGACCGAACCGGTTCCGCGAGCTGGATGTGCCGATCCTTCCGGGAGGAGTGGTGGAAGGTCGGGTGCTGCGGGAGAGTGCCGATGGCCCGGTGTCCGTGCCGGGCGCGCGGGTGCTGCTGCGAGCCCGTGGCGCGGGCGAGAGCCGGGAGGTCACCACTTTCAGCGACGGGGACTTCTACCTGATGGGAGTGAGGCCCGGCGAGTACGAGCTGACGGTGGATCCTGGCGACCAGGAGCGGCTGGGGCTCTCGGGGGAGCCGGTGCGCTTTTCTCTACCGGCGGTGGCGGACGGCGCCACCGTGGACGGGTTGGAGCTCCGCCTCCGCTAGCGATCAGGCGCGGGCCGCCCCGTGGCGAAGCCGGAACGCGCGCGCTTTGGCGCGTCCGCCACACAGTTCCATGGAACACCACCGCCGGGTGCCCGGCTTCGAGTCGTCGTAGAACATGAGCCGGCACGTCTCGCCGGCACAGCTACGATAGCGCGCCGGATCGTCCCGGCTCAGCGTCATGGCCAGCGAGGCCGCCAGATCCGCGTACAGCCGGTCGAGCGGGTCGCCGGTGGAGACCAGCTGGGTGGCGAGCCGCCCCTCCGAGAGCTGGAGCAGGACGTGGCGCGGGTCCCGGGCCAGCTCGCGATTCAACCGGGCGATCAGCCGAGGCGAGATGGGGTCCGCGACGCGCCACTGCCACAATGCCTCCCGCAGGAGCTCGCGGAACTCTCGAAGCTCGGCGATGGCCCCGGGGGCCCGGAGCCCGATCTCGCCCGCATAGGGTATTCCAACGGTTTCGGCCCAGTCGGGAAGATCGTCCGGGCTCTCCAGCAGCTCCATCGGCTCGCCGTCGCCGCGGGAGCCCACGGTGTTCAGGAAGTCGACCGCCAGACGGCCGCCCACCCGAACGAAACCTCCGTTGCCGAATTCAGTCATGGCACGCCCACCCTGTATGCAAAACACGAGCACGTTTGTCCCGTTACCGAATAACGTGACGCGGGGCGGGGCCGACGTCAATGTCCCTGGTTCAGCTCCTCGAGATCTTCCGCGGCCAGCCGTACCTCGGCCGCGGCGACGTTCTCCTCCAGGTGTCGGGTGGACGAGGTGCCGGGAATCACCAGCATCGCCGGAGAGCGAGCGAGCAACCACGCCAGCGCCGCCTGATAGGGGGTGACTCCTCTCCGCGCCGCGACCCGGGCCAACGGCCCGCTCTGGTCCAGCTTGCCGGCGGAAAGCGGAAACCAGGGAAGGAAGGCGAGGCCCTCACGCTCGGAGAAGTCCACCACCGGGTCCCATTTGCGATCGGTCAAGTTATACCGGTTCTGGACCGAGACGATGGGTACGACGCGCCGGGCCACCTCGACGTCGGCCACGCTCACCTCGGAGAGGCCCAGGTGCCGGACCAGCCCCTCGCGCTGGAACTCGCGCAGGGCGCCGAACTGCTCGTCCGCCGGCAGGTCGGGATCGATCCGGTGGAGCTGATATAGATCGATCCGCTCGAGCCGGAGGCGCCGCAGGCTGCCCTGGAGCCGGCGCCGGAGGTGCTCCGGCCGCCCATTGGTGATCCAGCGACCCGGACCGGGGCGCTCGAACCCGCCCTTGGTAGCGATCACCAGTCCGTCGGGATAGGGGTGAAGCGCCTCGGCGATGATCTCCTCCGAAACGTCAGGGCCGTACGAATCGGCGGTGTCGATGAAGTCCACCCCCAGCTCGACGGCGCGGCGCAGGACCCGCACCGCCTCGGCAGGATCCCGGGGCGGCCCCCAGACCCCCTTCCCGGTGAGACGCATGGCACCGAAACCCATGCGGTTGACGGTAAGGTCGCCGAGAGTGATGGTACCGGCCGCGGCGGCCGGAAGGAGGCTGGTTCGTGAGGTGGTCATGGCTGACTCCACATTCAAGGGGCTTCGACGGCAACGCGACCAGGCGCTCGACCCACCGTGCCAGGCAGTCATAGGTAACCGCCCACGCCCGGCGAGCGGTTCCCGGGCCCTCACCGACCTCCTGTTGCTCGGAGCGGCACCTCCCCGGGGCATCCAGATCTGCAAGGAGCGGCGAGCGCGAGGTCGCCTGGCTGCTGGCCCGGCCTGGTCCCGTTGATACGGCGCCCGCGGAGACCGGAGACTTGAGACCCCGGCTGGCCGGACCGCCGAAAAGACCGAACGGGATGCCGGCCGGAGCCGGACATCCCGTTGGCGCGTCACGCGGGCGATTACCGCGACGGCCGAGGCCGCCGACGCTTCACGATCCGCGGATGACCACGATCACCCGCACTCGCTGAAGCCGCACACGTGGCACTTCATGCAGCCCTCGGCGAACTCGAGCTGGGAACCGCAGTCCGGGCAAGCCCCCGAGAGGGTCTCTTGCATGCCGCCGAGCACCATCTGCTCCCCACTGGCACCGGCGTAGCTCACCTTGGGCGCGGGCGCCGCCTCCACCGCCGACGCGCCGCCGGGCAGCAGCTCCTGCTGGATCCCCTGCTTCTCCTGCATGTACCGCTCGATGGCGATCCCGACCGCGTCGGGCACCGAGAGCACCTTGTTGGGGCCCAGCCCGATGGTCCGGTCCGAACTGATGCCGCGCAGCTGGCGGTAGATCTCCTTGATCGGGATTCCGGAGCGCAGGGCGAGACTGATCAGCCGCCCCAGCGCCTCGACATCGGCCATCAGGGCGCCGCCGGCCTTGCCCAGGCTCATGAAGACCTCGAACGGCTGGCCCCGATCGTCCTCGGTGATGGTGACGTAGAGCGTACCGAGCGGCGTCTCCAACCGGCGCGTGGCCCCGCGGAGTAGCTCGGGGCGAGACCGCTTCTGCCTTCGCTGAAGGTTCTCCGCCTCGAGATCGTGCACCATGCGGCGGAGCCGGTCGTTCTCGGCCTCGAGCTCGGCCAGCTGGCCCTTGAGCTCCGGCACCTCCGCGGCGCCGACGGCCAGGGCCATGCCGGCCGAAGCGGCCTGCTCCTGCACTTTCTTGGCGGTGGTCCCGGTGGAGAGCACCTGCATGTCGCGGCTGCCGTCGCGGTACACGGTCACGCCCTTGCAGCCCAGGTGGTAGGCCAGCCGGTAGATCTCCTCGACGTATTCCTCGGTGGCGTCGTAAGCGAAGTTGCAGGTCTTGGAGATGGCGCTGTCGTTGAACTCCTGGAACGCCGCCTGCATCCGGATGTGCCACTCCGGCTTGATGTGGTTGGCGGTCACGAACACCCGCCGCCACCGGGCCGGGACCTCGGGGAAGTCGATCTGGCCCGCCTCCGCGATCCGGCGCATGAGATCGTCGGAGTACCATCCTTCACTGCGCGCGATGGCGACGAAGTCGTCGTTGACGTCCGGCATCAGCACGCCGGCCTGGTTCCGCATGAACGCCACGGCGAAGAGTGGCTCGATTCCCGAGCTGCACCCGGCGATGATGGAGATGGTGCCGGTAGGCGCCACCGTGGTCACGTTGCAGTTGCGGAGCCGGCGCATCGGGCGGACCCGCTCGCCGCTGGCGGTCCGGGCGCAGGTCTCGTCCGGTCCCCAGATGCTCCGCTCCCATTCGGGGAAGGTGCCCCGGATCTCCGCCAGCCGCTCCGACTCGACCTTCGCCTCCTCGTCCACGAACTGCTGCACCCGACGGCCCAGCGCCACCCCTTCCTCCGAGTCGTAGGGGATCCCCAGCTTGACGAAGAGGTCGGCCAGTCCCATCACGCCGAGGCCGATCCGCCGGATACGCTGGGCCAGGTCGGTGATCTCGGGAAGGGGATACTGGTTGGCGTCGATGACGTTCTCGAGGAAGTGGGTGGCGAGGTGGATGGTGCGGCGGAGCCCATCCCAGTCGATCTGCCCGCCTGCCACAAAGGCACCGAGGTTGATCGAGCCCAGGTTGCAGACGTCGTAGGGGAGGAGTGGCTGCTCGCCACACGGGTTGGTGGCCTCGTAGGCCCCCAGGTGCGGCACCGGATTGTAGTGGTTGGCCCGGTCGATGAAGAAGACGCCCGGCTCACCCGTCTTCCAGGCTCCGTGGATGATCCGCCGCCAGACCTGGCGGGCGTTGAGCTGACCGGTCACCTGGCCGGTCTTGGGGTGAATCAGGTCGTAGTCCTGGTCGGCCTCGACCGCCGCCATGAAGTCGTCGGTGACCGCGACCGAGATGTTGAAGTTGGTGATCTTGGTCGTGTCGTCCTTGCAGGTGACGAACTCCATGATGTCCGGATGGTCCACCCGCAGGATGCCCATGTTGGCGCCCCGCCGGGTGCCGCCCTGCTTGACCACGTCGGTGGAGGCGTCGAACAGGCTCATGAACGACACCGGGCCGGACGCGACCCCCATGGTGGAGCGGACGATGTCGTTCTTCGGACGGAGCCGGGAGAAGCTGAACCCGGTGCCCCCGCCGCTCTGGTGCACCAGCGCCATGGCCCGGAGGGTGTCGTAGATCCCACTCTTGCCGTTGGAGAGCGCGTCGTCCACCGGCAGGACGAAGCAGGCGGAGAGCTGCCCCAGAGGGCGGCCCGCGTTCATCAGCGTGGGGGAGTTCGGCATGAACAGCCGGTCGGCCATCATCCGGTAGAACGCCTCCGCCGACGCCTCCACCTCGGCCTCCGACGCCCCGTAATGGCGATCGGGCTCCGCGATGGTTCGGGCCACCCGCCGGAACAGGTCGCGCGGCCTCTCGACCGGCTTCCCGTGGTCGTCCTTGATCAGATACCGCTTCTCAAGGACGGTGATGGCGTTGGGCGACAAGCGAACGGCGTCCCTTGGCGTGGACGATTCCATAGACTGCTCCCCGCTTGCGAAATGGAAGAGACGAGAGTGCGGCGAACCCCCCAAGCCCGCGAGCCAGCGACAGCGGATGGCCAAACTAGGCCAACGCGGAGGGCGGCACAATACCGCGAAAAACCCGCACGGCTGCGTACGATCTTGATTCCCACATCACAAAAATAACCGGGGTGGACGATGTGGAAAACGTGCGCCGGTGTGGACCTCCGCCGACCCGCCGGCCGACGCCGCCATTGGGCCGTCAACCCAGACTCGGTGGCACCACCGGATAGCGGCCGGAACGATGGAGCCGGGCCTGCTCGACGTAGTGCTCCCAGGTCTCCGCGATCCGCCGGCGCAGCGTCTCGTCCACCGGGCGGACGATGCGCCCCGGCACGCCCATCACCAGCGATCCCTCCGGAACCAGCATCCCCTCCGGCACAACCGCACCCGCCGCCACGACGCTGCCCCGACCGATCCGGGCCCGGTTGAGCAGGATGCTCCCCATGCCGATGAGGCATTCGTCTTCCACGGTGCAGCCGTGCAGGATCACCCGGTGCCCCACCCCGATCCGGGACCCGATGGTACAGGGGGCATCCGTATCCACGTGAACGATCGTGCCGTCCTGGAGGTTGGTCCAGTCGCCGATGACGATGGGCGCCAGGTCGCCGCGGAGGATCGCGCCGTACCACACGCTCGATTCCGCGCCCAGAGTCACGTCGCCCATGACCGTCGCGCCGGGAGCGATGAAGGCAGTGGGATGGATGGCAGGCCGCTCGCGCGGGGCGGCGCTCACGGCTTCTGGGGCGGGAACAGCATCTGGGTCCAGGCCTCGACCGGCGCGCCGTCCTTTAGGGCCGGATGCCAGGTGACGGTCCAGACGAAATCGCGGACGGCGCGCTCGTACTCCGAATTGTTCGAGGGCCGAAGTCGGCGGATGTCCACCGTACGCCCCTCGACGGACACCTTGACCCAGAGCAGGGACGGCCGCGGATCGCCGCTGACCCCATCGGGCAGGGGGACGAACGGGGGGTTGACCGGCTTGGGCCGCTCGTCGAAGCAGCTGCCGTCGCTGTTGTAGCCCGGCCCCAGCTCGCACCGGCGGGCGGCGCGGAGGGCCTCGCGCGCCGGCGCGAGCGTCGAGCCGATGGGCTGGAGCTGGGGCGTGAGCTCCAGCGTGTCGCCAGCCACGACGGTCACGGTGTCGGTGAAGAAGTTGAACCGGGGCGCCGAAATGGCCAGCGGGTGCGGGCCCGCCGGGAGAATGGTGACCGGATCGGTCACCGGCTTCTCGTCGAGCATCACGGTGGAGCCGCGAGGAAGGCCGACCAGGCGGATCGCCCCGCTGTCGACGGCGCCCGCCGCGCCCGGGGCCGGTGGCGTCGCAGTGTCGGGGGCGCGCGCCGACCCCGGTGGCGGCTCAGGCGCCGCAGGCGGCGACACGCCGTCACCGGGAGGTGCCCCCCCGACGCTCCGCGCGGAGTCCGGAACCGGCGGCACCGTCGCGGCCACGGTGTCACTCACCTGGGCGAGTGCCGGGGGAGCGCTGGCGGTGGTGGAGTCGGTCACCCCGACGCCGGTGGCGAAGCCCCGGGACTTATAGTAGTAGAGCGCACCCCCTGCCCCGCCGAGCACCGCCAGCACCACCCAGAGCCAGGCCCAGGACGAGCCCGAGCCGCGCATGGCGAGGGAGCGGTCGGCCACCCGGCGCGGCGTCTCCCGGCGCTCGCGCGGCGTGGCTCGGCGATTCACCAGCGGCGACTCGAGCGGAGTGGTCGGCTGGCTCACGATCAGCGGACTGGGACCGACGATCGGGCTGGGCACCGGCGCCCCGGCGCCTGCGGCGACGGCCGCCATCGAGGCCCGCACCGACCCGGCCGCGGCGATCGGGTGGCCTTGGATCGACGCGACCAGCTCCTCGCAGCTCTGGAATCGGTCGGCCGGGTCCTTCATGAGCATCCGCTTGATCGCCTCGAACAAGCGACGCTCGTCCGCGGTGATGAGCTGGGGGACCGGGACCGGCTCGGTGATGTGCTTGTACCCGATGGAGAAGCTGTCCTCACCGTCGTAGGGCACGGTCCCGGTGAGCGCCTGATAGGCCACCACCCCGAGGCTGTAGATGTCGCTCCGGCCGTCGATCGCCTGTGCCCGGGCCTGCTCCGGACTCATGTAATGCGGGGTGCCGATGGACATGCCGGTGCCGGTGAGGCGCTGGCCCGAGGCGGCCTTGGCGATGCCGAAGTCGGTGAGCACACACTGCCCGAACTCGTCAAACATGAAGTTGTCGGGCTTGATGTCGCGATGGACGATGCCGCGTTGGGCGGCATACCCGAGCGCGCTGCCCGCCTCCACCAGTAGCCGGCGGATCTCCGGCGGGGTGAGCTTCCGCCGCTCCGCCAGCACGGTGGAGAGGGAGCCGCCGCGGAGGAACTTCATGACGAAGTAGATGACCCGGCCCGAGCGGCCGACCCGGTAGATCGAGATGATGTTGGGGTGCTCGAGCTGGGCGGCGGTCCGGGCCTCACGCTGGAAGCGCTCGACGAACTCCGCGTCGAAGGCGAGCGAGAACGGCAAGACCTTGATGGCCACCTCGCGCTCGAGGTGCCGGTCCCGGGCGCGGTAGACCATGGCCATCCCGCCCCGTCCCAGCTCCTCGATGATCTCGTATTCCGAGGCCAGGGCCTCGCGCACGAGGTCCATTTCCTGAAGCGCCCCGGTCGCGATCGCGTGCACCGGGGTGGTGGCCATCAGATCGAGACCGCAGGAGGGGCAGAACTTGGACTTGCCGGTGATCTCGCTTCCGCAACGGGAGCAGAACATGGGCGGAAGCTTACCGTCCCTCCCCTACGAGTTCAAGCCGAACGAAGGCGTAAGTCCGTGTGGCGTAGTGCATGACGAGACGCAAAAGAGGAGGGCAGCGGGGCGGCGGGGCGGCGGGGCGGGAGGCGCACGGAACCGGGACCTTCAGAGGGAAAACCGGCCCCCCCGTCCCGCCGTCCAGCCGCCCGACGGTCCTGGCATACTTGGTGCTACGCTTTTCTTAGTCCCCCGAGAGACAACCAGGAGAAGCGGTGGTCCCCTACCACACGATCGCGTTCAGCCAGCAGAAGCTGCGCGCGGCCCTGCGAAGGGCCAGCGGCCAGGAGCCGGCGTTCACCTATGGCTTCGTCGTTCACCCGCGCCGGCAGAACGAGTCCCCGTCCCTCGGCCTCATCACCCTGCATGGGGAAAGCCTCGCGCTCAACGAGCGCCTGCTCCAGGGGCTGGACGGCATGTCCCTCTGGCTGTTCGGTCACGCCCGCATCACGCTCAATCCCGGCGCGGCGCTGGAGTCGGCCGAGGCGAGCAAGGCGGAGCCGGCGAGCCGCCCCCTGGCATCGCTAGTGATGCACATCGCCACCTTCGACACCAGCACCGGGGTGACCCAACACCTGGTTCAGGTGGAGGCCCTGGTCAAGGCGGAGACCCTGGTTCAGCCGCTGTTGGTGCTGACGCCTCAGCGGCCGGCGGCGTGGCCGCTATAGCAGCGCGGCAGCGGGGCAGACAGGCGGCGGGGCCGGGCGGCCCTCCGGATCACCGGAGGGCCGCTTCGCCGTCGGGGGCGGGCGGCGGAGATGGCCCCCGGTCTTCATCCACCACCTGGAATGGCTGAGAGCGCCGGTCGCTGCGGCCCTGATCGTCTTGCACCTCGATCTCAAGGATGTAGTGTCCCGGCTTCAGCTTGTTGAGCCGGAGGCTCCGGTGGGTGGTGGTCACCGGGAAGTTGGCGGTCTCGTCGAACTTCAGGCTCATCTGGGCCGACCCGCCGCCGAATATCTTCTTGAACAGTCCGCCGCCCCCGCCCTGCCTCCGTACCGCGATCCGGACGTCGTACTTGCTGCCGGCGCTCACCCCTTCCACCTCGTAGTAGAGCTCCATGTCCTGGTTCCGCCGGTAGGTTCTGAGCGGATTGAAGACCACGGTGTCGGTCGGCGTCCGGTGCCAGTAGAGGTTGGTGGACCGATCGCCGAGGACCAGGTCGCTGAGGGCGAGGGTGGTGGACGTCGGACGACCCACCCGCAGCGTATCCCTGGGCATCATCACTCCCGCGTCCTCTCCCTGCTGCACGGCCAGCCGGTAGGTGTACAGACCCGGCGGCACCGGCAGATTCACCCGGCCGACCAGGTGCTCGGTGCTCGGCACCGGCGCGGGCGACACGAAGTGACGGGTGGTGTCCAGGGACGCCGCCACCTTGCCCAGCCGGTCCATGGCCACGAACCGCACCCGGATGGAGTACAGGTACCCCCGCGTCACCACCATGGGCACCAGGCTCGAGCCCGCCACCGCGTAGGCGATCTGCACCTGGGTCCCGGCCGAATCCCGCCCCACTGCGAGGACCTCGGAACGCACCTTGAGCTCTTCCGGGAAGCGAAGCTCGTAGCTGTCGGTCGTGGTGCCGATCGCGATGCTCTCCTGGCCCACCGCCCGCTCCTCGGACTGATACTGGCCGGTGCTTCCCCGACCGGTGGCCTGGAGCCGGGAGTAGATGGGGGACAACTGCTCGCGGGAGAGGATGAGCTGCTGGGCCATCGGATCACTGGACTCGTCCGGCAGCCCGCCTCGCAGCACCACCGCGTTGCTGAAGCCCAGCACGTCGAACAGGCTCTCCACCAACTTGAAGTCCTGGACGTCCTCCCGGGCCACGAAGTGGAAGATCAGGTCGCCGTCCGGCCGGCTGTAACGCCAGGACTCATTGGGCTCGAGCCCGGGCGCCGCATAGGTGGCTCGGCTGGTCGGCTCCCCGTGGCGGATATAGATGATGCCGCGGTCGTCGAAGTCCCGGCTGCCGGACCGATAACGCTCGACGATGTCGTAGTGGCGGTGGAGGGAGACGAGCTGGAAGTTCCTGCGGGCGTAGAACAGCCGCCGGTAGTGCTCTCGCAGGCGCTCCCCCTCCGCGTGGAGCCCGATCCTGTCGCGCTGGGTCCAGAAGGTCCGAAGGTAGGCCGCCCGGCGCGCCCCGGAGGTGCGGTCGAACTCGTAGAGCACGCTGTCCGGCGCGATGGTGGCGAGATCGGCCCGGTAGCCGGCCACCGCCAGGGAGTCGTCCGACGCGGCGCCCTCGTAGTAAGGCCCCGCGCCATCGAACCGGCCCAGCAGGAAGAGCGTGCGGGCCACCTCGAGCTGCCCCAGCCCGCGGTTGCCGCCGTCCTGGAGGTAGCCCTGGAAGGCGGCGAGCGCAGAGTCGCCGTCGCCCACCTCCCGCTCGACCCGCCCGCGAGCGAGCAGCACGTCGGCATTCCGGGCGGCGCGCGTGGTGGCGGCTCGCCGGAGCGCGTCCAGCGCGACGCCCAGCTTGATGTTGACACGCTGCCGGAGCGCGGTGTTGGCCAGCTCCACCAGGCCGCGGCCGAACCCGGGGTCCACCTGGGCCGAGCGGGCGAAGGCCACCGCCGAGCGAGTGAGGGCGTCCTTCCCGAGCATGGTCTTGATTCCGGTCACGAACGACACCTGCGAGTCGCCGACTCCGTATTCCGCGAGTCCCATTCCGTACCAGCTGTAGGGCCAATCCGGCTTGAGATCGATGGCCCACTGAAATTCGGAGGCCGCATCCTCGTAGTGAGACTGGCCGCCCAGATCGCCCAGCCGCAGCGAGAGGAAGCCGAGCTTGAGGTGGTTCAGCCCGTTGATCCGGTCGGCCTTGGCCCGCTCGATCATCCGCTTCTCCAGGGCGAGGAGGCCCACGGAGTCGGCGGTCGCCGCGATGGAATCGCGGAAGCGCTCGAGCTCGATGCGCTGGTCGGGGAGTTGGGCGTGCAGGCGGGGGGCGAGGGCGGCGAGCGCGATCAGGACCTGGGCCGCTCGCCGGGCTCGCCGGGGACCCGCGCCGGGGCGCGCGCTGGAAGGAAGCGGGGCACACATCGAAACGATCCTCGTTGCAACTTAACCTGGGGCGACGCCGGGCGGTGCGGCGGAGGGCGCCGACGGGGGCCGGATCAGCCTAGGAGACGCCGGGCCGGGGCCGCCCCACACGCCTTTAGGGACCTGCGCCGGCCCGGTCCCGGAGGAAGCGGCGGAGGCCATCCCGGATCGCCTCGGCATAGAGGCGCCGGCCCTGGGGCGACCGCAGCGCGGCCTCTTGGTCGGGCATCATGATGAACAGCCCCTCGGTGAGCACCGAGGGCATCCAGGTCGGTCGTACCAGCGCGAGATCGCCCCGGCCGATGCCGAGGTCGCGCAGGCGAAGCCGGCGTAGCAGAGCATCCTGGATGGCGCGGGCCAGGGACACGCTGCGGGGCTGGTTATAGTAGACGCTGGTGCCGTTGTGGGTAAATGGGTTCACGCCGTCGGGCAGCGCGTTATTGTGAATCGAGACCAGGATCTCGGCGCCTCCCCGCTCCGCCAGGTCGATCCGGGGCCAGAGATCGAGCGGCGCGTCGGTGGTTCGGGTCAGGAGCACCCCGGCCCCGTCCTCCTCCAGCAGGCCACGCAGCTCCAGCGCGATCGCGAGGTTCGCCTCCGCCTCCCGCAGCCCGGTCGGACCGGTGGCCCCGGCCGGAGGGTGGCCGGGGTCCAGCGCGATCAGCCGGCCCCGCAGCGGGTGGCCCTTGTCGAGGCGGGGAGGCCGACGGATCTCCAGCACCAGGTCCGTCCCCTGCCAGCGCGTCTGGTAGCCCCAGAGGGGACGTGACAGCTCGAACTCGAGCGTTACCTGGCGGGGGGCCGGTTGATCCCAGGCGATCTGGCGGACCAGCGAGTCCTGCGCGCCGTAGCGGATCCAGTTCACGTCCCCGACCGCGTCGTAGAGTCGCAGGGTCAGCTCGCGCTCGGTCTCGGAGATAGCAAAGGGTACCCGGCGGCCCAGCGGGATCCGCACCCGCACGCGGTCCTGCTCCGGCGCCATGGTCACCGAGCCGACGACGGCGGGGATCGCGTCCTCCCCCGGAACCGGCAGTGCTTCGGCGGCAGAGACCCACCCTTCGGCGCTCGGAGAGAGGCGCAGCCGGAGGTCCCCGTTGACGCGCCCGCTCACCCGCGCCTGGGTCCCGGCCGGAAAGAACCAGAGGTAGGTGCCCCCCGGCAGAGCCCGGCCGGGCGTGAGTCCGTCGGTGCCCCCGGCTCCCGTGGTATCATCGTCGAGTCGGGCCATGACTGGCAGGGTGTCCAGCAGCGCGAGCTGGAGCGGCCAGCGGGCCCGAATCGTGTCGGCGCCACGAATCGCCTCGAGGGTGGCCCACGCGGAGTCCGCCACCGGTCCCATGGCGAGCGGAGACCCGCCGCGCGGCGGAAGCGGCGGCCCAGGATCGGGACCGACGGCCCGGCCGCGAAGGACCGCGGTGTAGCGGTCGCGCCGCATGGGAGCGATCAGCCGGTCGGCGTCGCGGTCGAAGGCGCGTTGCGCATCCGGGACCGGCTCCTCGGCATCGCCCGGCGTCAGCGGGAGGACGGTCCCGTCGGGCAGTCTGAGGCGAAGAACGGCACCCTCGCTCGCCCGGGCCGCGAGGGTCAGGTATTCGGTCGCCGGCCACCAGACCCTTCCGCGGGGAGTCAGCGAGAGCGTGTCGAGCCAGAGCCCTTCAGTCCGGGGCTGGACCCAGCCGGCGCGGGCCACCGCATACTCCAGGGTGGCCGTGTCCCGTGGCGTGCGCGCGACCAGGTGAAACCGCATCAGGCTGTCGGGCGGAAGCGCAAGCCAGGCGAGCCAGGCTCCGTTGGGCCAGACTCGCGCGGGGGCCCCGTTGATGGTCAGCATCGCGTCGCCGCTTCCGACGCTGCCGTAGAGGAAGCTGGAGTCGCGGGCAGCGACCCGAACGGAGGGCCCGGGATACACCACCCGGATGTCGAGCGGGCCTCGCACTACCGGAACGGGCGGGAGCGCCGATCCCGCGGGTACGGTGTCGCTCCGTGGCACGGCGGCCGGGCCCGGTGGGGCTGCGGCAGGGGCACAGGCGGCGAACACGGCGAGCAAGGAGAGAGGGGCGAACCCGCGGGCGGGACCCATGGCTGCAAGGTACATATTGGCTAATACTTACGCCAAGACGACGTTGACGCTCCCACGGGCACTCCGTAGATTCTCCACGCTCCCCGCTCCCCGACAGGATCACCTGGAAGGAATCGTTCGAGTGACTCTCGCCGTTTCTGCCGGTCCCAGGCTCGCAGACGGTCCTGAGGGGTGCGGCGCTGTCGGGGCTCGCGTGTGACCCGCGAGCCCGTTCGGGTCTCGGTCTTCGGCAAGACCGATCTGGGTCGCACGCGGGACCACAACGAGGACACGTTTCTGGTCGCGGACCTGAGCAGCGGCAACGCCAGCCTTCTGCCCGAGGTCCGCGAGCACGAAATCGGCCCTCGCGGCTCGCTCTTCATGGTGGCCGACGGGATGGGCGGCGCCGCCGCGGGAGAGCTCGCGAGCGAAATGGCCACCGACCTGATCTATCGCCACCTCTCCACCGTCTGGGCCCGTGACGAAGAGGTGACGCCCGCCCGCTTCGCCTTCCGGATGAAAGAAGCGGTGGAGCTGGCCAACCAGGAGCTCTACGCCTACGCCCGGGAGCACCCGGAGGTTCGGGGGATGGGCACGACGGTCACCGCGGCCGGCGTGTTCGGGGACGACCTGTACCTCACCCAGATCGGCGACAGCCGCGGATACCTGGTCCGCAACGGCTCGGCGATCCAGCTGACCCGCGACCAGTCGCTCCTGCAGCGGCTGGTGGACGCGGGCGAGCTGACGCCGGAGGAAGCCGAGCAGAGCGAGCGCCGCAACATCATCCTTCAGGCGCTCGGGCCGGATCCCCGGGTGAAGGTCGATCTCAGCCACCAGGTCCTCCGCCGGGGCGACGTCCTGCTGATCTGCTCGGACGGGCTCTCGGGCCTGGTGAAGCGCGAGGAGTTCGCCCGCATGGTGGCAGACCACCCGGACCTGCCGGAGCTATGCAACGCGCTGATCGACCTGGCCAACGAGCGGGGCGGGCCCGACAACATCACCGTCGTGGCGGCCCGGTTCGACGGCGAGGGGCTGCCCGAGCCGGCGCCGGCGGAGGACGTCGGGTACCAGGAATACGAGCTTCCCGACGCGGAGCCGGAGGAACCGTCCCCGGCCGAGCCGCCGCCGCGTGCCGAGCCGGAGGAGGCGGTCGAGGCGGTGGCGACCGAGCCTTCGGGCCGGGGTCGCGGGCTGCTCATCGCGCTCGCGGTGCTGGTCCTGGTGGTCTTCCTTCTTACGGTGCTGCTCTGACGCCCGCACGTGCCGCCGGCTGAGCGCGAGACGGCCGCCGGGGTGGCCGCCCCGCTTCCGGTCCGACTGACCTGGCTCGCCGCGCTCTCGTTCGCCTCCGGCTTCCCGTTCGGTCTCGTCAACGAGACGCTGCCGGTCTATCTCCGCACCCACGGCGCCGGCCTGGTCGAGATCGGCCTGGTGAGCGCCGCCAGCTTTCCCTGGACCTTCAAGTTCCTCTGGTCGCCGCTGGTGGACCGGCTGGGCACCCGGCGCCAGTGGATCGCGGCCTGCATGGCCGGGCTCACCACGCTCACCCTGGTGCTCGCATGGGTGGACCTGGCCCACCTGGCCCGCTGGTTCTGGATCCTGCTGGTGGCGATGGTGACCCTGTCGGCCACCCAGGACATCGCGATCGACGCCTATACGATCGAGGCCACCTCGACCCGCGAGCTGGGCGTCGCCAATTCGGTGCGGATCGGCGCCTACCGGGTCGCCATGTTCATCGCCGGGGGATTGCTCATCTGGCTGGCGGGCCGTACCGACTGGACCACCTCGTTTCAGGCCGGCACCGCGATTCTGGGGCTGCTCACCCTCGCGACGCTGCTCCTGCCGCCGGCCGAACGTGGGGAGGTGAATCGGGGCTCGATCTGGGAGCCGCTGCGGGCGCTGCTCTCCCGCCGCGGTATCTGGGCGATCGTCCTCTTCGCGCTGCTGTTCAAGCTCGACATCGCGGCAATGGAGCCGATGACCCGGCCCTTCTGGGTAGACCGCGGGTTCACGCTGGAGGAGATCGGGGCCATCCTCACGACCGGCCGGATCGTCGCGACGGTGTCGGGGGCGGTGCTGGGGGGCATTTTCACTACCCGCTGGGGGATCTTCCGGGCGCTCTGGGTGCTCGGCCTGGTGCAGGCCTTGTCCAGCCTGGGATATGCGGGCGCCGCGGCGGCGGCCCCATCGAAGCCGCTCATGGTGGCGGTGGCGCTGTTCGAGAACTTCGCCGCCGGCCTGGGAACCGCGGCCTTCATCGCCTTCCTGATGTCGGTGTGCGAGCGCCGCTACGCGGCGACCCAGTACGCGGTGCTTTCGGCCCTCCTGGCACTCTCCCGTACCCTCGCCGGCGCCGCCTCCGGCGGCCTGGCCGAACGACTGGGCTACGCGCACTACTTCCTGCTCACGTTCGTGCTGGGACTGCCGGCGTTCGCGCTGTTGCCGAGGCTGAAGCGCTAGCGCTCCAGCACCTTCCTCAACCAGCGCGACACCGCCTCCTGCATCAGGCGCTGGCGGTGCCAGGCGAGCAGCACCGGCGCATCGCTGGGCAGCTCCGGGACCAGGCGGGGATGGCCGAACAGGACGATGAGGTCGGCGTCGGGCGCCGCGTGGGCCAGTGCGTCGCGTGACGCCGGGCCGAAACCGGAGCGGCCCTTCCACGCCCGCGGCTCCGCAAAGGCCAGCACCACGCGCGAGCCTCCCGCATACCGGCCCACCAGGTCCGGGCCGAGCGACTGCGCGGTGTAGTCGCTCGGACTCGGCCGGTAGGGGCCGCCGATGTCGTCGTCCACCACGGTCAGATCGAGGGGACCCTCGAGTCGCGGCTGCCTGCCCCGCACCATGCCCTGCTCCAGCAACGCATCGGCGAGCGCCTCGGCCGATTCGAAGGGACCTCGGCTGACCGGCGGCGTGGGACGGGATGCGCGATGGAGCGCGGCCTGGTATCGGCCCAGCGCCTCGTCCAGCCGTTCACGGGCGAGAGCTCCGCTCGCCACGGCCAGGTCCAGGGCGTCCCGAACTCGACGGGGATCGTTGGGATACAGCAGGAGGTCCACCCCGGCCCGGACCGCGTCCACCGCCGCATCGCTTTCGCGCCGCCCCACCAGCGCGCCATCCATGATCAGGGCATCGGTCACCACCAGACCATCGAATCGGAGCCGCCGGCGGAGGTCTCCCAGAATCTCGGTGGAGACGGTGGCCGGTACCCCGGACGGGTCCAGGGCGGGAAACGCGACGTGCGCCGTCATCAGTGACGCCACCCCACACTCGACCGCCACCTCGAAGGGGACCAGGTCGGTCTCCTCCAGGACCTCGCGCTCCGCGTTCACCAGCGGGAGGGTGATATGGGAATCGGTGGTGGTCCGGCCGTGCCCCGGAAAATGCTTGGCGCAGGCCAGTGCGCCGGCATCCTGGCAGCCCTCGATCCAGCTCCGCACCAGGGTCGCGACCCGCTGCGGGTCGGCACCGAAGGAGCGGGTCTGCACGATGGGATTCTCCGGCAGCACGTCGAGATCGGCGACCGGCGCGAAAACCCAGTTGATCCCGACGGCCCGCGCCTCCTGCGCCGTGACCGCGCCGGCCCACCGTACAACCGACGGATCACTCAGGTAAGCGAGCGCCAGCGGTGGCGGGAACTCGGTGAGGCCCGCGACCTGCTGACCGGCGCCCCGCTCCAGATCAGAGGCGATGAGCAGCGGGCGCTCGGCGCGGCGGTGCAGGTCGGCGGTGAGCCGCCGGACCGTCTCCACCGTCCCCCCGAAGAGGATGAACCCGCCCACACCCAGCTCGAGCGCCTCGGAGACAGCCGTGGCCTCGTGGGCAAACCCGCCGTCGGCCCGGCCACGGAGAGCCGGGAGCACCAGGCGGGCGGACGGGAGCGGCGACGGGGATTCGCTCACGCGGGGGTGATCGTCCCCAGGACCCGTGGGCCCGAGGCACCGGTGGCGGCGGGCACGTTGCCGGGTTGCCCCCGCAGGGTGAGATAACCCAGGAGGGCGAACGCGACCGCTTCCTTCGCGTCGCCGGGGAAGAAGAGGTCGTCGAAGCGCCGGAGGGGATGCCGGCCGGTAAGGGCGTCGAGCCTTCGCGCCAGCGACCGCATGAGGACGGGATGGTGGCAGCCGCCGCCGGAGGCGACCACCTCCACGTCGTCGCCGGGGATCCAGCGGCCCACCGCGTCGGCGATGCTCCGTGCGGTGAGCTCGACCGCGGTAGCCACACCGTCGGGGCCAGCCACCCGCTGGTGCAGCGACCGGGCGTACTGGTCACCGAATCGCTCGCGGCCGGTGCTCTTGGGCGGCGGCTGGCTGAAGAACGCGTCCGCCAGCAGCTCGCTCAGTACCTCGTCCCGCACCCGGCCTTGCTCGGCGATGCGGCCGTCCCGGTCGTATGACCGCCGCCGGTCCACCAGCCGCGCCACGCCGTCGATGACGGCGACCCCGGGACCGGTGTCGAACGCCAGCACGCCCTGATCCTGGGCCCGTCTCGGCACATAGGTGAGGTTGGCCATTCCGCCAAGATTGAGAAGCACGCGGGGGTGGTCATGGGCGGCGAAGAGCAGCACGTCGGCCATGGGGACCAGGGGAGCACCTTGGCCACCCGCCGCCACGTCGCGGGCGCGGAACCCGCTCACCACCCGGACCCCGAACCGCTCAGCCAGCACCGCAGGCTCGCCCAGCTGCCAGGTGACGGTCGGCGGCTCGTGCCAGACGGTCTGACCGGGGAAGGCGATGAGGTCGAGGTCCGACGCCGGGGTGCGGGTCTGGGCCAGGAGAAACTGCACCGCCTCCGCCGCCCACTCCGCCAGCCGCACGTGCAGCCGCGCCAGCGCGGCCGGCCCGGTTCCGCCCTCGGCATCGAGCGCGGCGCGGATCTGGGCCCGTTCGTCCTCGGTGTAGGGACGGATGATATGGTCGAGCAGGGCCGCGTGGGTCGGGCCGTCGATTCGCACCAGCGCGGCGTCGATCCCGTCGAGCGAGGTGCCCGACATCAGCCCGACCGCGAGCGTCGGCCGCTCGTTCATGGGCCCAGCACCGGCGGCGGGTCGCCGACGACGGACCGGAGCCGCCCCTGGTGTTCGGCCAACAGGCGGTCGGCCTCCTCGCTTCCCACCCCGCGGCGCGCCATCACGATCGCGGTCTTGAGCCGGCCGCCCGCAGCCTCGAGGACCGCCCGGGCCTCCTCCCGGCCGAGCCCCGTCGTCTCCATCACGATCCGCCGGCTCCGGTCCACCAGCTTGTCGTTCCAGGCGCGGAGATCCACCATCAGATTGCCATAGGTCTTGCCCAGGCGGATCATGGCGCCGGTGGTGATGGTGTTGAGCACGAGCTTGGTGGCGGTGCCGGCCTTCATCCGAGTGGAGCCGGTCACGACCTCGGGGCCCACCGCCACCACGATGCACACGTCGCAGGTTTCCCGCAGCAGCGCCGGAGGATCGGTGCAGGTGACCAGGGCCGTGCGCGCGCCGAGCGTCTGCGCCCGCGACAGGGCCGCGCGCACGAACGGGGTGGTGCCGCTGGCAGCGATGCCCACGACCAGGTCGTCCCTGCCTACCCGCCGGGCGTCCATCTCGCCCAACCCCGCGTTGACGTCGTCCTCCGCGCCTTCCACCGAGCGAACCAGCGCGGGATAGCCGCCGGCGATGATCCCGACCACCATCTCCGGCAGCGTGCCGAAGGTGGGCGGGCATTCGGCGGCGTCGAGCACGCCCAGCCGCCCGCTGGTCCCGGCCCCGACGTAGAGCAACCGGCCCCGGGCGCGGAACGCCGCCTCGGCCAGGTCGATCACCTTCGCGATCTCGACCCGCGCGCGGGCCACCGCGGCGGGTACACCGGTATCCTCCGCGCCGATGAGATCCACGATCTCCAGCGAGGAGGCGGTATCGATGGTGACGCTGCGGGGATTGCGCCGCTCGGTCAGTCGCGCGTCGAGGTAGTCGTCAGCCACGTCGGGGAGGATGAGTGGTGTCCGGGGGTCGGGCTCGGGCTAAATTAGACCGCGTCCGCCGTCCGGGGCAACTCCGGGCGCGTGCGTTTCCACGAGCGAGGCCCGCCGTGCGCATCACCGCTCCAGCCGTGCCGCTCCTCCTGCTCCCGCTCACCGCCTGCGGCCCTTCGGCGCCCGCGCCCGCGCCAGTCGCGGAGATCGCCGCGGAATGGCGCTACGCGGGGAAGGCCCTGGTCACCGAGGCTCCTTCCGCGATGGTGGTCTCCGGCCATCCGCTCGCGAGCGCGGTCGGGCGCGACATCCTGCGGCAGGGAGGGAACGCGGTGGATGCGGCGGTAGCG
>Ga0210102_1000028_pt1 | contig 43919 bp, 36 predicted proteins | sample RushOxbow_ThreeS_4_FD_185563 | JGI IMG/M metagenome (GOLD analysis project Ga0210102, IMG submission 185563) | Wetland microbial communities from San Francisco Bay, California, USA, that impact long-term carbon sequestration -... | ecosystem: Environmental > Aquatic > Marine > Wetlands ...
CCGCCACAATCAGGCCGACTACCCCAACGTGGTGCGCCCGGTGGTGAAAAGGAGCTTTCAACCGACGCGCGTGGAAATGCTGCCGCTCGCCATGCGCCAGGCAGTGACGACGATGACCAGCGGGCGCCCCGGACCGGTCAATCTCGACGTGCCGTTCAACCTGTTCCGCGAAGAAACCGACGCACAGCTGGAGGCGCCATGGGACGGCTATCTGTCGCGGCGCAGCGGCGCGTCTGCGGATGACGTCGAACGCGCACTCGACCTGCTGCTCGCCGCCAAGCAGCCGGCGATGTTCATCGGTCATGGCGTGACGCTGTCGGAAGCCTCGCTCGAGCTGACCGAGCTCGCACACCGGCTCAACATCCCGGTGATCAGCTCGCCGAACGGCATGGGCTGCCTCGACATGGACGATCCGCTTTCGCTCGGCTTCATCGGCCGCAACGGCGCGTATCCGGCGAACCAGGCCGGGCGCTATGCCGACCTGGTGCTTGCCATCGGCGGGCGATTCGATGACCGCTCGTCGTCGTCCTGGCTGCCGGGGTACTCGTGGAACTTCCCGCACAGCAAGCTGATTCAAGTCGACGTCGATCACGCCGAGCTCGGTCGCAACTACCCGCCCGACCTCGGCATCCTCGCCGATGCGCGCGCCTTCCTGCAGCAGCTGCTCGCCGGCCTCGCCAGGCGCAAGCTCGACGGCACGCCGCGCCTGAAGGCCTGGCAGGCGCAGCTCGACGCATGGAAAAAGGAGTGGGAGGCCTACGTGCGCCCCAACTTCGAGATCCACGCCTCCCCCTTGCGGCCCGAGCGCGTCGTCGCCGACTGCCGCGCGGTGCTGCCCGACGACGCGATCATCTCGCTCGACTCCGGCGTGCACCACAACTGGTACATGCAGTTCTGGAACGCGCGCCGTCCGCAGACCATGCTCAACACCTGGGGCTATTCGGGCATGGGCTTCGGCCCGTCGAGCATCCTCGGCGCCAAGCTCGCCGCGCCCGAGCGGCCCTGCGTCGCGATCTGCGGCGACGGCGGCTTCACCATGGTGCCGCACGTGCTGTGCACGGCAGTCGAGTACAACATCCCGGCGGTATGGGTGGTGTGGAACAACTTCTCCTGGGCCGCGATCCGCGACATCCAGTACGGACTGTTCGACGGTCGCGAATACGGCACGGCGTTCTACGAGGGCCCGGAAGGCAAGCCCTACAACCCGGACTTCGCCGCCTGGGCGCGCGCCGCGGGCGTCGAAGGCCACACGGTGAAGAAATCGGAAGACTTCAAGGGCGCGCTCGAGCACGCCGTCAAGCTCGGCAAGCCCTGCCTGATCGACGTGCACGTCGACGCCGACATCCGCCCGCCCGCGACCGGAACCTGGGCGCTGCCGCCGATTCCGCACAAGGAGCCGGTATTTGGCGCGAAGCACGTCATAGAAGACTAGAAGGGAAACCACCATGGCCAGAAAGGCAAAGCCGCGCAAGCCGGTCATCCACAACATCGCCGAGGTCGCCTGGGAGGACCTGGCCGGTCATTTCGGCGGGGCGTACTCGAAGTTTCTCGTGCGCCCCGAAACCACCGGCGCGCGCCAGATCGACTACCGCATCTCCTGCTACCAGCCGCGCGCCCACGTCGAGCTGCACGCGCACAAGGTGCAGGAGCAGGTGTATCACGTGCTCGAAGGCGAGGGCCTGATGCAGCTCGGCGCCAGGCGCCAGGTGGTGCGGCGCCACGACGTGATCTTCATCCCGCCCGGCGTGAAGCACGCGATCGCCAACACCGGCCTGGTCGATCTCGTCTTCGTCGTCGTCACCGCGCCGATCGAGGATCGCTGACCGCGCCACCCGGGGCGCGGCGGCAGGCTAGTGCTTGCCGCCGAGCGCACCGCTGTGCAGCAGGCGGTTTAGGTCGTCCGCGCCGCCGATCAGCACGCCCTTCACGAACACCATCGGGAAGGTCGGCCAGCCGGTCCACATCTTGAGCGCGTTGCGCCGCCGCCACTTGTTCAGGTAGCTGCCGTACTCGAGATACTTGAACGTCAGCTTGGCCGATTCGAGCATGCGCCGTGCGCGGTGCACGTTCGGATTCTGCGCCATGCCGATCACGACGATTTCGTTGGCGCCGATCGCCGCCTCGACTTCGTGTACGAGATCGGCATTCAGGTGAGCGATCTTTTCCCGAATGTCGGGGTGGATGCGGGATTCGTCGAGAATGATGCGTGCCATGGCTGCCTCCTAGAGAACGACTTTAGCGCGCGCTGCCTTGATCTGGCCGCGCCGCGTCTTGGCCTCCAGCCGGCGCCGCTTCGCGCCGCGGGAGGGGCGCGTCGGCCGACGTTGCTTCGGCACGCGCGCCGCAGCGGCGACGAGCGTTTCGAGCCGCGCGATCGCTTCGGCACGGTTCAGTTCGAGGCTGCGATGGCGCTGCGACTTGATGACGACGACTCCGGTGCGCGTCACCCGTGCGTCGCCCAGCGCGAGCAGGCGCAGCTTGACCGCTTCCGGCAGCGAGGAGGCACGCACGTCGAAGCGAAGATGCACCGCGTTCGACACCTTGTTGACGTTCTGCCCGCCGGGGCCGCCGGCGCGGATCGCGCTGATCTGAATCTCGCTCTCGGGGATCGAGATGCGGTTTCCGGCGCCAGTCGCTACCATCCGCCGCCGCCTCCACCGCCACCACCGCCCCCGGAGCTGCCGCCGCCACCGCCGCCTCCGCCGCCGCCCCCGCCTCCGGAGGAGCTGCCCGGAGGCGTTGCCGCCGAGCTGATGGTCGAGCCGAGATCGGCGAGCGAACTGCTCAGGCGGCCGGCGGAACCAACCCCTGATCCTCCGACGTCGTTGTCGTAGTAGCTGGCGACCGCCGCGGCGACGGCCGCGCTGCCGAGCACGCGCGCGAAGCGGTCGGCCCAGGTCTTCTCGACCTCGAGCGCGAATGCGTACGGCAGCAGCCTGGCGAACTCATCCGCGGTCTGCGGCGGCGCCTTAATGCGCCTGAGGTCGTCCGCTTCGGCGACCGAAAGATACTGGCGCAGACCGTCAATCGCGTCCTGGATCTTGCGCCCCGGCACGCTGTAGGCCGGCAGCCAGCGCGCAAACAGGACGAGCGCGACAACCATCGAGACTGCGACCACCGCGATGAACAGGACCGGCGCATCGAGCACGATCATCGCCCCGAATACCGCGATGCCGAGCGCGATGCCGAGAAACAACGATCCGCCGTTGCGCGAGAAATAGCGTTTTCCCAATTCGCGCTCGAGCCCCGCGTTCAGCCCGTCGCGCGCCGCGGTGACGATCGGATCATGCGCCTCGCCGATCACCAGCTCTTTGCGCTTGGCCCGGAACAGGGCGCCCTCGAGCTGCCCTTCCCCCGGCAGCCAGTCGCCGGTTTGGTCGGTGCGCACGAGCAAGAAGTTGTCCTTGGTGGTGCTGTGCTGGATGCGGACATAGCCGCGCTGGGCGAGCCCGAGCAGCGCCGCAGGAAAACTGCGCGCGTCCGTGCCCATGCGATCGATGTAGCGCACGCCCGCGGGCCCGAGGCCGGGCGGCGGCTCGTAGCGCGGAAAGCGCGGCCCGGCGCGCGGATCGCGCCCCACGAGCGTCCAGCGCCAGTAGAGGAACGCAAGCAGCAGCACGAAGCCGGCGAAGCCGGCTCCGGCACCGCGATTCTCTTGCAGCCACCAGCGGCCGCGTTCGCGCCACGTGGGCTCCCGGACGACGCCTTTCGGAAACCCGACGACGATCGTCAGCCCCTCGTAGGGGCCGAGCGCGCGCCGGGTCTCAAAGCGCGCGCCGCCGTCGATGGCTTGCGCGCCGAAATCGCGCCCGCGCGCACCCTGCCGCCCGGTGTAGGCCTCGACCCTGAGCTCGCCCGCCGGCACGGCGCGCGGCAGCCGGAATTCGGCGGAGACGGAATCCATCGGGAACACCCAGCCGTTGCCGTTCACGTTCCAGTACAGCTCGTCGTGGTCCTCGTATAACCCGAGCTGACGCGCCGTCCGATAGGCGATCTCGTAGGTATAGACGCCGCGCTTGAGAAACACGTTCGCGTCGCCGATGCGCACGCGCACGCCGTTGCGCTGGGCCTGCAGCACGTAGGGCTCGGGCCGCCCGTCGCGCAGGACCTCGGTCACCTCGAAGGGAACTCGCACCAGCGCGCCGAAGCGATCGCGGTAGTCGGTGGGAAAGTCGCGGAAGATGCCGCGCTTGATCTGCGCACCCTCGGCCTGCACCTTGATCGTCTCGCGCACGCCGAGCGAGCCGTCGGCGCGGATCTCGACGGCGCTGTGAAACTCGAGCACGCGCTCGGCCGCGGCTGCGCACAGGCTCGCGCCGAGCAGCGCGATGATAACGAGAATGCGTCTCACAACGTTACCTTGACCGCCGCACGCTCGTCGGTCTCGAAGAACGGCTCGGGCCGGAAGCCGAGCGCCCGCGCGACGATCAGGTCGGGAAAGCTCTCGATGCGCGTCAGGTACTGCTGCACCGCGCCGTTGTAGAAGCGGCGCGCGTACTGCAGGTGATCCTCGACCTCGACCAGCGCATCCGCGAGCTGGCGGAAGTTCGCATCCGCCTTGAGCTGCGGATAGGCCTCCTGCAGCAGCACCAGCTGCTGCAGCCGCCCGCCGAGCGAACGTTCGATGCCGAAACGCTCTGCGGCCTTGCGCGCCGCGAGCGCGCTCGCGCGCAGCTCGGTGACCGAGGTGAGCAGCGCCTTTTCGTAGGCCGCGTAGGCGCGCACCGCTTCTACCAGCCGCGGCACGAGGTCGGCGCGGCGCTTGAGCTGGACGTCGATGTCTGCGTAGCCCTGGCGCAGCTGGTTGCGATCCGCGACCAGCCGGTTGTAGAGCACGATCGCGCCGGCGAGGATCGTCCCGCACAGCAGCAGTGCCAGCCAGGTTCCGCCCTCCATCGTTGCGCAGCCTCCTTGGGTACGCGCGCGGCGCGCGCAGTGTGGCCGCAGGGCGGATGCACGTCAACGTGCCGGCGCGTGTCCGCCGGGGCGCGCGCCATCGCGTCACGGTTCGCGCCAAAGTGCTTCCACCCCGGCGCCATCTGGCTACAATGACGAGTCCAACCGACTCGGCCGGTCCCGATCCGAGCGGGAGGTGACGATGACGAGACCCGCTAATAGAACCCTGGGCTTGTCCGATCGGAGATCGGATTCGGCGCACGGAGAGTCTCCGGGCAGCGCCTCTGCAGCCGACCGCTGGCTGCTCTCGACGATCATGGCGGCGCTGCCGCGCAGCGGCTTCGCGGCGATGCTGTGGGACGGCACGACGTTCGGCGAGCAGACCGGCGGTCGCGTCCTCATCCGCGACCGCGCCGCGCTGTGGCAGCTGGCGCGCAACCCGCCGGTGCACTTCGGCGACCTGTACAGTGTCGGGCGCATCGAGGTCGAGGGCGATCTGGTCGTTTTCCTCGAGCGCCTGTACCGCGCGATGGCTGGCGGCCGCGGCGGGCGGCACTCGGCCTGGTGGTGGCTGTGGAAGGACCCGCGCCCGCGCGCGGGTTCGCTCACCCGGGCGCGCGAGAACATCCACCACCACTACAACCTCGGCAATGCGTTCTACCGGCTGTGGCTGGATGGCGAGGCGATGCAGTACACCTGCGCGTATTACCCGGCGCCGGGCATGACACTGGAGGCGGCCCAGCGCGCCAAGATGGACCATGTCTGCCGCAAGCTGCGCCTGCGCCCGGGGCAACGGGTGATCGAGGCGGGCTTCGGCTGGGGCGGATTCGCGTTGCACATGGCGCGGCAGTACGGCGTCAGCGTGCGCGCCTACAACATTTCCGGCGAGCAGGTGCGCTACGCACGCGAGTGGGCCGCGCGCGAAGGCCTCGCCGATCGCGTCGAATTCGTCGAGGACGACTATCGCGAAATCCGCGGCCGCTGCGATGCATTCGTCTCGGTCGGCATGCTCGAGCATGTCGGCGTCGACCATTACGCCGAACTCGGCCGGGTGATCGGGCGCTGCCTCGCACCGAACGGGCTCGGCCTGATCCACAGCATCGGACGCAATTCGCCGGGGCGCATAAACGGCTGGATCGAGCGGCGCATTTTCCCCGGCGCCTATCCACCGTCGCTCGGCGAGATGATGCAGATCTTCGAGCCGCTGCGGTTTTCGGTGCTCGACGTGGAAAACCTGCGCCTGCACTACGCGCAGACGCTGCGCGACTGGCGGGCGCGCTTCGCTGCGAATCTGGACACAGTCCTCGGCATGTACGACATGGCGTTCACGCGCGCCTGGGATCTCTACCTCGCGGGCTCGATTGCGGGGTTCTCGGCCGGCACGCTGCAGCTCTACCAGGTGGTTTTCGCGCGCGGCACGAACAACGAAGTGCCCGCGACGCGCGGCGACCTCTACGCCTGAGGCCGGCACGAGCCGGCGCTCGATGCAAGCCTTCGACGTGGTGATCGTGGGCGGCGGGCCGGCCGGCTCTACGCTCGCGCGCGAGCTGCGCGGCAGCGGACTCGGCGTCGCCGTGCTCGACAAGCGCAACTTCCCGCGCGACAAGATCTGCGCGGGCTGGATCACCCCGGCGGTGGTCGCTGCGCTCGGGCTCGATCTCGCCGACTACGGGCGCGAGCACGTGCTGCAGCCGATCCACGCTTTCGAGATCGCGCGCATGGGCGCACCGCGCGTGGTCAACCGCCACGGCGCCGCGCCGGTCAGCTACGGCATCCGGCGCTTCGAGTTCGATCACTACCTGCTCAAGCGCTGCGGCGCCGAGCTGCGCACTGGCGATGCGGTCGAGTCGCTGCGTCGCGAGGGCGCGCACTGGATCGTCAACGAGCGGCTGCGCGCGCGGCTGCTGGTGGGCGCGGGCGGGCACTTCTGCCCGGTGGCGCGCGCACTCGGCGCTCGCCCCGGCAAGGACGAAACGGTGGTCGGCGCGCAGGAGTTCGAAGTGCGCATGACCCCCGAGCAGGCGGCACAGTGCGCCGCGCGCGACGACACGCCGCAGCTCTATTTCTGCGAGGACCTCACCGGCTACGCCTGGGTGTTCCGCAAGGGCGACTGGGTGAACGTGGGCATCGGGCGCGAGAATCCGCATGCGCTGGCGAGCCATGCCGAGCGCTTTCTCGCCGGGCTGGTGCGCGATGGCGTGCTGCCCGTTGCGATCGCAGGCATCAAGCCGAAGGGGCACGCCTACCTGCTCTACACCCACGCGGCGCGCCCGCTCGTCGCCGACGCGGCGCTGCTGATCGGCGACAGCGCGGGACTCGCCTACCCGGAAAGCGGCGAAGGCATCCGCCCCGCGGTCGAGTCGGGCATCCTCGCCGCGCAGACCGTCCGGGCAATACAGGCGCAGGGCGGCGAATTCAGCGCCGCGGCGCTCGGGCGCTACGCCCGGGCGATCGAGGCGCGCTTCGGCCCGCGCCGCTGGCGCCCGGGCCAGGAGGCTGCCGCTCCCGGCGCGCTCAAGCGAGCGCTCGCCGGCTGGCTGCTCGGCACGCACTGGTTCACGCGCGAGGTCGTCACGCGACGCTGGTTCCTGCACGAGCAGGTTGCGCCGCTGCGCAGCTAGAGGCGAGGCAGCCAACCAGGGAAACTCTGTTCAAGTCCGCGACTTGATCGGAGTTTCGTCCGCTGTGGGGGGTTCACAAGGGGGGCGTAGCCCCCCTTGTTCCGACCGGGCGCCGCGCGTAGGCCTCGTCGAACAGCCTCTCGAGCGTGCCATGCGCGCCGCGCAGCCGGTCGACCACGGCGTTTGCCCAGTCGAAGTACTCCTGCTTGCGGCCGAGCGACCACTCCGCGGGCGGGCGATCGACCATGTCGCGCAGGTTGCAGATCTTGTCGGCGAGCTTGACGAGCTTCGCGCGCGGGCTCTTCAGGTGCGCATGCTCGATCTGGGCGCGCTTGCGCTCGTCCTTGAGCAGCTTCTTGTCGTCGGTCACCTCGAGCACGACATCGGCGATCTCGGGTCCGAAGGCGGCGCGCAGCTCCTCGTAGGTCGTCTCGGTGTCCTCGATCGTGTCGTGCAGCAGCGCGGCGCAGAGAACGATCGGGTCCGAGATGCCGCCCTCGTTCTTCAGCACGTTGGCGAGCGCGATCGGGTGATTGATGTACGGCGAGGCCTCGACGTCGCGCCGGCGCTGCATGCGGTGCTTCTCGGCGGCGAATGCCGCCACCTTCAGGAACAGCGCGAGCGGGTCGGCGGTGTCGGTGCTCATCGGGCGCAGGATCCTCGGGCCGCAGTATGCGCCCGTGCCGCCGCGGGGCACCGCGCGGCTCAGGGTTCCAGCACCTGCAGCGCGAACAGGATGAACGCCGGCGTCAGCGCAATGAGCAAGTCGAGCGGGATCATGCAGGGCTCCGGTCTTCATGGCGTTCCCAGTCTGCGCGCAGCACTGGCTCAGGGGATGAGCCCGCGCCCGGGCCCGCGCGGCGGCTAGAATGCCCCATGCCGCCCCGGCTGTTCGACCCCGCCTCGCCGCAGCCCTTCGCGCTCAGCCGCTCCAAGGTCGAGCTGTTCCTGGACTGCGCGCGCTGCTTCTGGCTCGACCGGCGCAAGGGCATCGTGCGGCCGTCGGGGCCTCCGTTCAATCTGAATTCGGCCGTCGATCAGCTGCTGAAGAACGAGTTCGATCGCTACCGCGCCGCGCAGCAGCCCCACCCGCTGATGGTCGAGGCCGGCCTGCACGCGGTGCCGCACACGCACCCGCAGCTCGCCGCCTGGCGCGAGAACTTCAAGGGCGTGCGCAGCCTGCACCGCGCGAGCGGGCTCGAGCTGTTCGGCGCGATAGACGACCTGTGGCGCGACCTCGACAGCGGCGAACTGATTGTCGCGGATTACAAGGCGACCTCGAAGGCGGGCGAGGTCTCGCTCGACGCGGCATGGCAGATTTCCTACAAGCGCCAGATGGAGTTCTACCAGTGGCTGCTGCGCCGCCAGGGGCTCGAGGTGGCGCAGCGCGGCTGGTTCGTTTACGCCAACGCGCGGCGCGATCGCCCGGCGTTCGATGGCCGTCTGGAATTCAGCATCCGCATGATTCCGTACGACGGCAGCGACGCATGGATCGAGGGCACACTTGCCGCAATTCGTGAAACGCTGCTGCGCGATGAGCCGCCGCCGGCGCCGCAGGATTGCGAGTTCTGCGGCTACGCCGCGAAGGCGGCGGATGCCGGCGGAGAGCCCGCGCGGGCGCGCAGCGCGCCGCGGCGCAGGCCGGCGCGCGCTGAAACGCCCACAGCCGCGAGCCTGCCGAGCACCGGCGACCTGTTCAGCGATAGCGCGCCGCCGCCCGCGCAAGCGTCTCGGCGACGCGGCGCCTGAGCGCAACGGGGCCGAGCACTTCGACATCGGCGCCATAGCGCAGGATGTCCATCAGCAGCTCGCGATCGTCCGCGTAGGGAACCTCCACGATCCAGCTGCCGTCAGCCTCGGAACGGGCGCGCTGCTGCGGATGCCAGGTCTGCGCCGCAGCCCAGCGTGCCGCCGCAGGCGCGAAGCGCAGCTGCGCCCAGGCCACCGGAGGGCCGGCGAAGATGCCGTAGCCGCTCGCGAGATACGCGTCGAGCTCGGCGCGCGCGATCTCCTTCGTGCGCGCCTCGAGCAGCACCGCCTCCCGGATCGCGTCGACCGCGAAGCTGCGCAGGCCGTTGCGCAGGTGGCACCAGGCGTCGAGGTACCAGTTGTCGCGGTAGTGCACCAGGCGCTGCGGCGAGACCTCGCGCTCGGTCTCGCGGTCTTCTCCGCGGTGGTAGTGCCGCATGCGCAGGCGCCTGCGGCGCAGCAGCGCGGTCGCGACGACGCCGAAGTGCGCGGGGCGGCCGCCGCGGCGCCCGGGCTGCAGGATGCGGATGCGCCGCTCGACCTCGGTCCAGGAATGCTCGCCGCTGCCGAGGATCGCGCGCAGCCGCTCGAGCAGCGGCTCGACATGCGGGCCGAGCAGGCCCGGATCGAGCTCGACCAGGAGCTTGCGCATGGTGAGCAGCGCGTGCGCCTCGTCCGCCGAAAACCACAGCCCGGGCAGCTCGTAGCGCGGGCCGCTGCGGCGCGCGCCGAAGCGGTAGCCGCCCGCTGCGCGGTCGTACTCGATCGGCGCATTGAAGCGATCGCGCATGTAGTCGAGATCGCGCTTGAGCGTCGCGCGCGAGACTTCGAGCGCACGCTGCAGGTCGGCGAAGGGCACCGGCGGCCGCTCCTTGAGCAGGCGGTCGATGCGGTAAAAGCGCTCGAGCCGTTCCACGCCGCTGCCTGCGGTCTGCGCTGCGCGCCGCGCTAGCTGCTGACGCGGTTGCGCCCGCCCTGCTTGGCGCGATAGAGCGCCTCGTCGGCTGCCTTGATCACTTCGGTCGGCGTCGCGCTCGCCTTCGGTTCCGCGACGCCGATCGAGATCGTCACCGAAAGCGTCTCGTCGGGAGAGGCGTCGCCGCGCAGCTTGCTGCCCCTTCTCTGGCTCTTCGGACGGTCATCGCCGCGGACCGCCATGCGGTACTCCTCGACCGACTTGCGCACCGCTTCGAGGTGCGGCAGCGCATCCTTCAGCGGAGTGTCCGGAAACAGCACCGTGAACTCCTCGCCGCCGTAGCGGAAGGCGCGCCCGCCGCCGCCGACCTCGGCGAGCCGCGCCGCGACCAGGCGCAGCACCTGATCGCCGACGTCGTGGCCGTGCGTGTCGTTGAACTTCTTGAAATGATCCACGTCGCCCATCGCCACGGTGTAGCGCGGGCCGAGCGCGCGCATGCGTTCGTCTAGCGCACGCCGGCTCGGCAGCCCGGTCAGCTCGTCGCGAAACGCCAGGCGGTAGGACTCCTGCAGCACGGCCACCAGCAGGATCACGCCGGCCGCGGTCATGAACGCGGCGAATGCGCCGAAGCGGTCGATCCACCAGCAGGCGATGAAAAACGCGACCAGCGAGCCCGCCTTGCCGACATCGAGCGCGAGAAAGCGCGGATAGGCGCGCCAGACCGCCGCGGCGAAGGCCGCGGCGAAGGCGATGCGCCCGACCAGCGGCACCGGCGGCGCGCGCAACGCCCAGTGCTCGAAGATCGGGATCCAGCCGTCGTTCTCCATCGTGTAGTGGCTCTGCCCCCAGGCGGCGAGCCAGGTCACCAGCGCGACTTCGGCGACGATCAGCCCGATCCAGCGCAGGCTGCTGCCATAGACCGCGCCGCGCTCGGGGAGCACCAGCGCCGCAAGCATGTTGAACGGCACCAGCACCACGACCGCGAGGTAGTAGGCGTGCGCGGCGAAGCTCGTGTAGCCGAAATCGACCGCATAGCGCTGGCCGCCGTAGGCCGCGAGCAGCGACAGCGCTACGACGAACGCGCGCCCCCGGTTGAACCACAGCGTCACCGCACCGGCCAGCCCGAGGACGACCGTGGGCGCGATGCTGCGCAGGCCGGCGAGCGAAGGCGGCAGGGGAAGATCGGCCGCGGCGAGCGCTGCGGCGGCGACAAGGATGCCACCCGGCACCAGCAGCGGCCGGGCCCACTCGGGCAGTGACCGGATCACGGCCGTTATTGTCGCTTCATTTGCTCAGCGCGCGTCCCCCAGGCCGTCGGGCCGGAAGCCGACGTCGCACACGCGCCCGCGCTGCGCGCGCTTGCCCTCGTAGTCCTTCAGCGCCTTGGCGTCGAGCGTTGCGTGCTTGCGTGCGCGCTTGAAGCCAGAGACGGCGAGCGATTTGCCGTCGCAGACGGCAAGCGCCGCGAGCGTGACGCGTTCGGGCAGCGCGATGATCTGCACGCCGACGCCCCCGTTCGGGCGCTGCGGCAGCTCATCGAGCGGGAACAGCAGCAGGCGCGCATCCGAGCTGAGCGCCGCGAGCCTGAGCCTGGCCGCGTCGCCCGCGTACTCGAGCGGCGCATTGGCGCACGCGCCCTCGGCGACATCCATGAATTCCTTGCCGGCGCGCGTCTTGGTGACGAGTTCGCCGAGCCTGCAGAGGAAGCCCTGCCCGGCGCTCGAGCTCATCACGAGCTGCCGCGCGGCGTCCTGCGGGGTGGATACCGCCGCGATCCAGACCATGGCGTCGCCGCCCGAGTGCACCAGGGTGTTGACCGGCACGCCGTCGCCGCGCCCCGCCGGGATGTTCGCCGCATCGAGGCTCCAGGTCTTGCCCGAGGCGCCGAACAGGATCACCGCGTCGGTCGTCTTGCACTCGATCGTCGCCGCCAGAGCGTCGCCATCCTTGAAGGTGAGCGTCGAACGGTCGATGGCGTGGCCATTGCGTGCGCGCAGCCAGCCTTTCTTCGACAGGACCACGGTGATCGGTTCCTCGAGCACCGCGCGCTCGATGCTCGCGCGCTCGGCCGGCTTGATCAGCGTGCGGCGCGCATCACCGTAGGTCCTGGCGTCCTCGGCGAGCTCGGCGACCACCAGCTTCTTCAGCTCCTTGTCGGAGCCGAGGATCGTCTTGTAGCCCTTGCGCTCGGCTTCCAGGCGCTTGCGCTCGTCGTTCAGCTTCACGCCGTCGAGCCTGGTGAGCTGGCCGAGCCGCAGGTTGACGATGTCCTCGGCCTGGCGCTCGCTGAACTTCCATTTCGCGCGCAGCTTTTCGCGCGCCTCGGCCTGGTCGTCGCAGGCGCGGATGAGCTTGATGATGTCCTCGATCCTGGCATAGGCGAGCAGCCGCCCCATGACGATGTGCAGCCGCTCCTCGCACTTCTCCAGGCGGTGCTCGGTGCGCCGGCGCACGGTCTGCACCCGGAAATCGCCCCACTCCCTGAGGATCTCGACGATGCCCTTGGTTTCCGGCAGGCCGTCGAGCCCGATCCAGGTGAGGTTGACCGCGCTGCGCGACTCGAGCGAGGTGTGCACGAGCAGCGCCGCCATCGTCTCTTCCGGGTTCTGGCGCGACGAGCGCGGCTCGATCACCAGGCGCAGCTTCGACTTGCGATCGGACTCGTCGCGCACCGTCTCGACCAGGTCGAGGATGAACTGGCGCAGGCGCTTCTGCTCCTGCGAGACGTCCTTCTTGCCCGCCGGCGGGCGCGGATTGACCAGCGCCTCGATCTCCTCGAGCACCTGGCGGCTGGACACGCCCTGCGGCAGCTCGGTGACCACGATGCGCCATTGCCCGCGCGCGAGCGGCTCGAGCGTCCAGCGCGCGCGCAGCGCGATCGAGCCGCGTCCGCTCTCGTAGGCCTGGCGGATCTCTTCGGGCGGCGAGATGATCTGCCCGCCGCCGGGAAAGTCCGGCCCGGGCAGCCGCTCGAGGACGTCGTCCAGCGTTGCGCGCGGATGGCGGATGACGTGCGCCGCGGCGGCTGCGACCTCCTTCAGGTTGTGCGACGGGATGCGCGTCGAGAATCCGACCGGAATGCCGAACGAGCCGTTCAGCAGGCCGAACGGCATGCGCGCCGGCAGCAGCTGCGGTTCGTCGAATTTGCCGTCGTAGTTCCTGACGAAAGCGACCGTGCCTTCGCCGATCTCGCCCAGCATCAGCTCGGCGTAGCGCGACAGCCGTGCCTCGGTGTAGCGGTAGGCCGCGGCCGCGTCGCCGTCGCGCGAGCCGAAGTTGCCCTGTCCGTCGATCAGCGGATAGCGCATCGAGAACGGCTGCGCGAGATGCACCAACGCCTCGTAGGTCGAGCTGTCGCCGTGCGGGTGGTACTTGCCGAGGACTTCGCCGACGTAGCGCGCGCACTTGGTGAAGCTGTTCGAGGCGGTCTCGCCCATCGCGTACAGGATGCGGCGCTGCACCGGCTTCAAGCCGTCGGCGATCTCCGGCAGAGCGCGCGCCTTGACCGTGGAGACGGCGTAGCCGAGGTAGGCCTGGGAGGCGTGCCGCTCGATCGGCGCGGCGTCGTCTCCGTTGTCGGTGCTGAACAAATCGAGCGTGTGGGTATCCATCGTTCAGTCGAAGAGTGGCAATTGTTTGTCGGAAAGCGCGACGGCGAGTTCCACCGCCGCCTTCGCCCGCTGCAGCGTGTCGGACCGGCCGAGCTTGCCTGCCGCCTCCCAGCGGTAGCGACCGACCTCGCCCGCCGCATGCGTCGTATCGAGCGTGACGCGTCCGAGCTTAGCCTTGCCCTGCCAGTAGGCGTGGCCGCGGTAAGTGCGCTCCCAGTAGGGCTTTGGCGGGCGTTTGGTTTTTCTTTTTTTGGGCATGAGGAAGGGGTTAGACCCCGAAAAAGGCGAAAGAGGGGTCAGAGCCTGAAAAAGGGGTCAGACCCCATTGATTCATCGAACGGCAACGATTGACCGAAGGGGTCTGACCCCAGGGTCCTGACCCCGGCCTAGACATCGGCTTCTACGGTCTTCCAGTGCTCGCGCATCCAGTTGCGCCGGCCCTCGGCTTCGCCCGCGTCCATCAGCAGCTCGAAGGTTTCGCGCGCCTTCTTGATGCGCGCGGCATCGAGCTGCATGCGCACCAGGCGCCGCGTGTCGGGATTCATCGTGGTCTCCCACAGCTGCTCGGGGCTCATCTCGCCGAGGCCTTTGAAGCGCGAAATTTCCCAGCCGCCCTCGCGCAGCTTTTCCTTTTTCAGCTGATCGAGCACTTCCTCGAGCTCGTCGTCGTCCAGGCAGTACAGCCTGCGTGCCGGCTTGCCCTTGCCCTGCGCCGCCACTTCGACCTTGTAGAGCGGCGGCTGCGCGACGTACAGGTGCCCGGTCTCGACGAGTTTCGGGCAATGCGTGAAGAAGAACGTCAGCAGCAGCGCCTGGATGTGGCCGCCGTCGACGTCGGCGTCGGTCATGATGACGACCTTGCCGTAGCGCAGCCCGGACAGATCCGGCGCATCGCCCGCGCCGTGCGGATCGACGCCGATCGCGGTGGCGATCGCCTGCAGCTCCTTGTTGGCGAGCACCGTGCGGCTGTCCTTCGACATCGAGTTCAGCACCTTGCCGCGCAGCGGCAGCACCGCCTGCGACTCCTTCTCGCGCGCTTCCTTGGCCGAGCCGCCGGCCGAGTCGCCCTCGACGAGAAACAGCTCGTTGCGCGCGACATCGCCCGAGGCGCAGTCGACCAGCTTGCCCGGCAGCGTGGCGATGCCGCTCGATTTCTTGCGCTCGATCTTCTTGCCGCGCGCGAGGCGGTTCATCGCCTGCTCGATGGCGAGCTCGACGATCTTCCTGCCGTCGTCGGGATGCTGGTTCAGCCACAGCTCGAACGCGTCCCGCACGCAGGCTTCGAGCAGCTTCGCGGCATGGCGCGTCGTGAGCTTTTCCTTGGTCTGGCCGTGAAACTGGGTGCGCACGATGCGCGCCGAGAGCGTGAAGCAGGCGCGCTCCCAGACGTCGTCGGTAACGAGCTTGACGCCCTTTTGCGCGAGGCCGCGCGTTTCCATGAACGCGACCACCGCGTCGAAGATTCCCGCGCGAAAGCCCGCCTCGTGCGTGCCGCCCGAACGGGTCGGAATCAGGTTGACGTGCGAGTCGGCGAAGGTTTCGCCTTCGGCCACCCAGCCGAGGGCCCAGGCCGCGCCCTCGCCCGCCTCGATCTCGCTGAATTCGGCCGCCGCCTTTTCGTCGAAGAAGCGCTCGCCGCTGAACAGCGGCGCGGCAAGCTCGCGCCCGCCGAGCCTGAACTCGAAGTACTGCGACATGCCGCGCTCGTACTTCCACTGGCGCGCTTCCTTGCCTTCGACGCGCAGCACGGTCATGAGGCCGGGCAGCAGGTAGGCCTTGGAGCGCACGAGATGCTCAAGCTCGGCCAGCGGAATGCTCGCCGAATCGAAATACTTGGGATCGGGCCACAAGCGCACCACGGTGCCGGTCGCGCGCTTGTCCTTCGCGCGCTCGCTTTTCAGCTTCTGCTTCAGTTCGCCGCCCTCGAAGGCGAGCGTGTGCTTGCGGCCGTCGCGGAATACATCGACCTCGAGTCGCCTCGAGAGCGCATTCGACACCGCGACGCCGACACCGTGCAGGCCGCCCGAGATGTGGTACACGCCCTCGCCGGACTTGGTGAACTTGCCGCCCGCGTGCAGCATCGAGAACGCGACTTCGACCGCGGGCTTCTTCTCGATCGGGTGCATGTCGACCGGGATGCCGCGGCCCTCGTCCGCCACCTCGACCGATCCGTCCTTGAACACCGAGACCGTGATGCGTTTGCCGTAGCCGGCGAGTGCCTCGTCGATCGCGTTGTCGATCACCTCCTGCACGAGGTGCAGGGGATGCACCGTGTGCGTGTACATGCCCGGCATGCGCCGCACGGGCTCGAGACCCTTGAGCGCCTGGATTGCCGATGCGTCGTAGACCTGCCGTCGTGCCATGCCCGCCCGTCCCGCGATTCGCGCCGTGCCCGAAACACCCCGCTCCTAGTGCCCTACCGGGTACCAGGCACTACATATTGTAGTCTCACCCGCCGCGCCGGGCACTCGGGTAGGCTCGCGCCCGTGAACCACGAGATCCTCCTCGCCCCGCAGGCCGGCCGTCTGCTGCGGGCCGGCATCGTAGGCGCCGGAGAGTTCGGCGCCTCTTTCATCTACCGCTCGGCGCGCGCGCAGGGCCTCGCGGTGCAAGCCGTCGCCGACCCCGATACCGCGCGCGCGGTCGCGGCCGTGCAGCGCGCGGGCGTGGCCGGTGTGCGCGTCTGCGGCGACCGCGCTGCGGCCCTCGCCGCCCACGCGCGCGGCGAATGCGTCGTGGTAGAGGACGCCGGGCTGCTCGTGCAGCTGCCGCTCGACTTCGTCGTCGAGGCCACCGGCGACCCCGAGGCCGCGGCGCGCAGCGCACTCGCCGCTCTAGCCGAAGGCAGGCACGTCGCCATGGTCACCAAGGAAGCCGACTGCGTCGCCGGGCCGATGCTGCAGGCCAAGGCCAACGCCGCTGGGCTCGTCTACACAGCGGTCGACGGCGACCAGCCGAGCCTGATGGTCGCGCTCGTCAGCTGGGCGCGCACGCTTGGGCTCGAGATCGTCTGCGCTGGCAAGTCGGGCGAGTACGACTTCGTGCTAGACGCCGCGGCCGGCAGCGTGACGACGACCGCCACCGGCGAAACGCTGCCGGCGCCCGGCTTCGCGCGCCTGTGGTCGGCGGCACCCGCGCGGCTCGCGGAGTGCGCCATCGAGCGCGCTCGCCTGTTGCCGGGGCTGCCGCGCGCGACGGTGCCCGATTACTGCGAGCTCGCGATCGTGGCGAATGCGACCGGCCTCAGACCCGACACGCCAGGGCTGCACGCGCCGATCGCGCGCACGCTCGAGCTGCCCGAGCTGTTCCGCTCGCGCGCCGCGGGCGGTCTCCTCGCGGGCGAGGGCCGCGTCGACATGTTCGCCTGCCTGCGCCGACCGGACGAGCTTTCCTTCGCCGGGGGCGTGTTCGTTGTCGTGCGCTGCGACGATGCGTCGACCTGGCGGGTGCTGAAAGGCAAGGGCATCCCGGTAAGCGAAGATGGCGGCACCGCGCTGCTTCACAACCCGGTGCACCTGCTCGGCATCGAGGCGCCGATGTCGCTTTTCAACGCACAGCTGCTGCACGCACCTGCCGCTGCGCTGCTGCCGCGCTGCGATCTTGTCGCACGCGCGAGCCGCGCGCTCGCCGCGGGCAGCGTGCTTGCGATCGGCGCGCGGCATGCGGTCGATGGCATCGCGCCGGAGCTGGTCGACGCGGCACCGCTCGCAGACGACGCGCCGCTGCCGTATTACCTCGCCGCGGGCTGCCGCCTGCGCGCAGACGTACCCGCGGGCGCGGCGATCACGCGCGCGATGGTCGAAGCGCCCGCCGACTCGGCGTTGTGGCGCTTGCGCGCCGAGCAGGATGCGCGCTTTTTCAGTACAGGGCAATGAACGACGAGATTCCGATCGTCGACGCACATCATCACCTCTGGGATCTCGACGGCGGGCCGCTCCATTACCCCTGGCTGCAAGACGCCGAGCCGCACGCGTTCTTCCTCGGCGACTACGCCATGCTCAGACGGAGCTATCTGCCGCAGGACTACCGGCACGACGCAGCGCATCACCGCGTCGTGAAGACCGTGCACGTCGAGGCCGAATGCGCGCGCAGCCAGCAGGTCGAAGAGACGCGCTGGTTGACCGAGATGAACGCGAAGCACGGCCTGCCGAATGCGATCGTCGCGCACGCCTGGTTCCACACGTCCGACGCGGAGGAGATCCTCGCGCGCCACGCCGAGTATCCGCTGGTGCGCGGCATCCGCTCGAAGCCCGTCACCGCGAGCGCGCCGGGCGACTCGCGTCCCGGCGGGCCGGGCTCGATGCAGGACCTCAAATGGCTCGCCGGCTACCGGCTGCTCGCCAAGTTCGGTTTCTCCTGGGACCTGCGCGTGCCCACCTGGCATCTGGAGGAAGCGGCGGCCGTGGTGCGCGCCAACCCCGACATTCCGGTCGTGCTCAATCACACCGGCTTCCCCTGGGACCGCAGCGCGGAAGGCCTCGCGCTGTGGCGACGCGGCATGCGCGCTCTTGCAGAGTGCGTGCACTGCACCTGCAAGCTGTCCTGTCTGTGCCTGCGCGCCGCGCCCTGGGACTACCAGGACAACCGCCGCGTCGTCCTCGAGACGATCGACCTGTTCGGCGCCGAGCGCTGCATGTTCGCGTCGAATTTCCCGGTCGACCGCGTGCGGGTGTCGTTTGCGCAGATGTTCGACGATTTCAAACGCATGACCGAGGGCTTTTCGCCTTCCGAGCGCAGGCTGCTGTTTCACGATACTGCGGCGCGGTTCTACCGTCTTTGAGCGCTGGCGCGCGAGCCTCGGTGAACTTGCTTGACACGGGAGCGGTCGAAGCAGCAGGTGCCGTGGCACGGCGTTGATAGAATCGAGCGAAATGAGGAGTTCCGCGATGACGAACTTACCCAGGATCATTTCGATCACGGCCGCGCTCTGTCTCGGACTCGGTGCCATTGCCCAGGCGCAGACGCTGAAGAAATACATCACGCCCGATGGCAAGACCGTGTACTCGGATACCCCGGTCCCGGGCGCGAAGGAAGTCGGCGAGATCAAGGCCCAGCCGATGCTGGATCCTTCGTCGCGCTCGCAGGCCCAGGACACGGCGAACAAGGAAGCGCAGGACGTCAAGGCGGTCGACAAGCGTCTCGAGGACCGCGCAGCGCAGAGCAAGCGTGTCGCCGCGGCCGAAGAGAAGCTCGAGGAAGCCAAACGCACGCTAGACGATGGCAAGGAGCCCCTGCCCGGCGAGCGCATCGGCACCGCGAGCGGACAGTCGCGCCTGAACGACGAGTACTGGACGCGGCAAAAGGCGAATCAGCGGGCGGTCGATGACGCCCAAAAGGCGCTCGACGCCGCGCGCGCAACCAAGTAAGACAAAAAGCCAAAAAAGGGGTCTGACCCCTGTGGATATCTTCGGGGTCTGACGCCGCTAGCCGAGTGTCGGCATGTGAAATCCGGGCGCCGGCGTGTCCTGGTGCGGCCAGCGCGTCGTGATGACCTTGGTGCGGGTGTAGAACTTGACGCCCTCGCTGCCGTGCACGTGCAGGTCGCCGAAGAGCGAGCTCTTCCAGCCGCCGAAGGAAAAGAACGCCATCGGCACCGGGATCGGCACGTTGACGCCGACCATGCCGATGCTCACCTCGTTCGCGAAGCGGCGCGCGGCGCCGCCGGACTCGGTGAAGATCGCTGCGCCGTTCGCGTAGGGATTGGCGTTTACCAGCGCGATCGCTTCCTCGAGCGTCCTTGCGCGCAGCACGACGAGCACCGGGCCGAAGATTTCGTTCTTGTAGATCTCCATCTGCGGCGTGACGTGATCGAACAGGGTCGTGCCAAGATAGAAGCCGTTCTCGTAGCCCTTCACGCTCAGGCCACGGCCGTCGACGACCGCCGTCGCGCCCTCCTTCACGCCCTGGTCGACGTAACCCTTGACCTTGTCACGATGCTCGCGCGTCACCAGCGCGCCCATGTCCATGCCCTCGCGATCCCCCGGGCCGACCTTCACCGCCTGCGCCTTCTGCGCGAGGAGCCTGACCAGCGGATCGCCCGCCGCGCCGACCGCGACAACCGCGGAAACCGCCATGCAACGCTCGCCGGCCGAGCCGTAGGCGGCGCCGATCAGCGCGTCTGCGGTGAATTCGAGATCCGCGTCGGGCAGCACCACGGCGTGGTTCTTTGCACCGCCGAGCGCCTGCACGCGCTTGCCGTGCCGCGCCGAGGTTTCGTAGATGTACTTCGCAATCGGCGTCGAACCGACAAAGCTCACCGCGTCCACACCCGGATGGGTCAATATCTCGTCTACCGCGGCCTTGTCGCCGTGCACCACGTTGAAGACGCCGTCGGGCAGCCCGGCCTCCTTCAGCAGCTCGGCCATGCGCACCGACGCCGAGGGATCCTTCTCCGAGGGTTTGAGCACGAAGGTGTTGCCGCAGGCGAGCGCGACCGGAAACATCCACAGCGGCACCATCACCGGGAAGTTGAACGGCGTGATGCCGGCGCACACGCCGACCGCCTGACGCACGGCGTGGCTGTCGACTTGCGTGCCGACGTTCTCAGAGTGCTCGCCCTTCAACAAGTGAGGAATGCCGCAGGCGAACTCGATCACTTCGATGCCGCGCTGGATCGACCCGGCGGCGTCCGGAACGGTCTTGCCGTGCTCCTCGGAGACGAGCCGCGCGAGATCCTGCTGCCGTTCCTGCATCAGCTGCAGGAAGCGCTGCAGGATGCGACTGCGCCGAAGCGGCGGCGTGTCGCGCCACGCGGGCAGCGCGCGCCGCGCAGCCTGCACCGCAGCGTCCACGATCTTCGCGTCGGCGAAAGGCACGCGTCGAATGATCTGGCCTGTCGCCGGGTTGTAGACGTCACCCATGAGCGACGTCTCCGCGAGGGGACGGCCGTCGATCCAGAAGGGAATCACCTCGAGCTTCAGTTCGGCGGGCTTGTTCATAGGCGTTTCCTCCGGCCGCAGCGGTTCCGTGAAGAAAGATCTTACGCGGTTCGTGACGGAATGCACATTTCCCCCCGCAGCGAGCGGTGGACACCCACTATCGCATGGCGTAGCGTGATCGCGTCGGGGGGCCATTCCTCAGCCGTAGAGCGGCGGAGCATGCAATCGATCGAGAAAACCGGTACGCGCAAGAGCGGCGCGGTGGATACATCGCCTCGGCGAACGCGTTCGCGTCCCGCGCGTGTGCGGTTCGCCGGCGCCGCAATCCGCATTCACGAGGCGAATGACGAATTCGCGCAAGTCAAGCTCGAGAGCGTTTTCGAGACGAGCCCCGAGCCGCTCGCGATCAGCCGCCTCTCGGACGGCGCGCACATCGCGGTCAACCGCGCGTGGTGCGAAACGACCGGGCACCGCCGCGAGAAAGCGCTCGGGCGCAGCGCGCTCGAGCTCGGGCTGTGGGCCGATCCGAAGGATCGCGAACGCCTGCTCGGCTGGCTCGAGCGTCATGGTTCGGTGTCGGGATTCCAGGCCCACTTCGTGCGCGCGGACGGCAGCACGATGGACGTCACGCTGTCCTGCCGGCGCACCGAGCTCGACGGCGAGCCCTGCCTGACCTACGCCTGGCGCGACAGCAGCAACGAGCGCCGCGTCGCGCGCCGCGTCGCGGCTTCCGAAGAGCGGTTCTCGAAAGCGTTCTATGCGAGCCCCGACGCAATCGTGATCTTCCGGCTCGAGGACGGGCGCATCGTCGAGGCGAATCTCGGCTTCGAGAAGCTGACCGACTACAGCGCCGACGAGGCGCTGGGCAAGAGCGGAGTGGAGCTCGGCATCTACCCCTCGGCCGCACTGCACGAGCGCATGCTGCGCCGATTGCGCGACGGCCGCCCGATCCGCGATTTCCGCGGCTTCGTGCGTACGCGCAGCGCAGAGCAGCGGGTCGTGCGCTACTCGGTCGAGCGCCTGATGCTCGGCGACGCAGACTACGGCCTCGCGGTCATGCACGACGTGACCGAGGAGCGCGCCGCGGCGCAGGCGCTGAGCGACAGCGAGCGCCGCTATCGCGCCCTGTTCCACCACGCGCACGACCCGATCGCACTGATTTCCCCCGAAGGCCGCATCCTCGAAGCGAACCCTGCATTCTGCGAGGTGCTGGGCGAACCCTGCGAGGCGATCGTCGGGCGCTCGGTGCTGACCGTGTTCGAGGACAGCGATCCCGAACGCGAGGCACGGCGGCTGGCCTACCTGCTCGAGCGCGGCGTTTCGCGCGGCGAGCGCACGGTGCGGCGCAGCGACGGCAGCACGGTAGACGTCGAAGTGAGCGCCTGGCTGCTGCCCGATGGAAACATCCAGACGATCGTGCGCGACATCTCGGCGAGCAAGCGCGCCGAGCGGCTGATGCGCATGGCGGCACGCAGCATCTCGACGCATACCGGCCCGGTATTCTTCCGCAGCGTGGTGCAGTTCCTGTGCGATGCGCTGGATGCCGATATGGCGTTCGTCGGCGAGCTGCTGCCCGAAGGTGACCGCGTGCGCGCGCTGACGTTCTGTCGCGACGGCGTCATCGCGGACAGTTTCGAGTACGCCCTCGCGGGCTCGCCCTGCGCGAACGCCTTCGACCATAAGGGCGTGGTGGTACACCCGCGCGATGTGACGCAGCTGTTTCCGCACGACGAAGGCCTGCGCAGGCTGGGCGCGGAGGGCTATGCGGGAACCTCGCTGACCCGCTCGAACGGCGATCCGCTCGGCATCCTGGTGGTGCTGACACGCGCGCCGATCGCGCATCCCCAACTCGTCGCGATGCTGCTCGAAGTCTGCGCCGCTCGCACTGCGGCCGAACTCGAGCGCGCGCGCGAGGACTCGGCGCTGCGCGCACGGCTCGCGACGCTCGAAGCGCGGGTCTCGAAAGCGCGCCGCAACACCGCTCCCCGGCGCGCGTAAGCACCGGCGCGCGCTCGCGCGCCGGACGGCTGCGGCCGCAGCCTATACTGCGGCGGCATGCCCGAGCCGCTCGTTCCCGCCGCGCTCGCCTTCACGGCCGAGGGCACGCCCTGGTCGGCGGCTTACGGCGATGTCTACCACAGCAGCGCCGGAGGGCCGGCGCAGGCACGCCACGTATTCCTCGGCGGCTGCGGACTGCCCGGGCGCTGGCGCGGACGCGAGCGCTGGGTCATTCTCGAGACCGGCTTCGGCCTCGGCCTGAACTTCCTCGCCACCTGGCAGGCCTGGCGCGCCGATCCGGCGCGCTGCGCCCGGCTGCACTACGTATCTCTCGAAAAGCACCCGTTTTCGCGCGCCGACCTGGAGGACGTTCACCGCGGACACGCGCAGTTCGCCGAGCTCGCTGCCCAGCTGCACGCGCAGTGGCCGCTCCTGGTTCCGGGCCTGCATCGCCTGAGCTTCGACGACGAGCGCATCGTGCTGACGCTCGCGTTTGCCGATGCCACGCAGCGGTTGGCGCAGCTGCGCCTGCGCGCGGACGCCATCTACCTGGACGGCTTCGCCCCGGCGAAGAACGCGGAGCTCTGGTCGCCCAGCGTGATGATGGCGCTTGCCCGCCTTGCCGCGCCGGGCGCGCAGGCCGCCACCTGGAGCGCGGCGCGCGAAGTGCGCGACGCCCTTTGCGCGGCCGGATTCGAGGTCGAGACGCGGCCGGGATTCGGTCCCAAGCGCGAGATGACGGTGGCGCGCATCGCGGCGCGCGGCAGGCAGGTCACCCTCTCGGGCGCGCCGCGCGAGCAGCGCGCGCTGATCGTGGGCGCGGGGGTCGCGGGCGCGGCCGTCGCCGAGCGGCTCGCGCGGCGCGGCTGGCGCATCGTCCTCGCCGAGCGCGGCACCGAGATCGCTGGAGCGGCCTCGGGCAATCACGCGGGCAGTTTTCATCCAGTGGTCACCGCCGACGACAGCCTGCTCGCGAGGCTGACTCGCGCTGCGACACTGCATGCGCTGCGCCACTGGGATGCGCTGGAGGCCTGCGGGCACCCGCTGCGGCGGGATGCCTGCGGCGTGCTGCAGCTTGCGCGCGACGCGCGCGAGGCGGCTGCGCAGCGCAGGGCGCTCGAGGTTTTGCGCTATCCGCCCGAGTACGTGCGCGCAACGACGCCAGAGGAGGCCTCGGCGCATGCCGGAATCGCGCTCGGCGCGGGCGGATTGTGGTTCGCACACAGCGGCTGGGTGCAGCCGCGCAGCCTCGTCGCCGCACTGCTTGCACGCTGCGGCGCGTCGCTCGAGCTGCGCCTGGGTGTCGAGGCCGCCGCTCTCGAGCACGACGGCGCCCAGTGGCTGCTGCGCGACCGGCAGGGCGCGCTGATCGACGCCGCGCCGGTCGTCGTCCTCGCCAACGGCGCCGACGCGACCACGCTTGCGCGCGTTCCGCAACTGCGACTGCGCAGCGTGCGCGGCCAGCTGAGCTACCTGCCGGCCGAGCGCATCGATCCGCCGCGCGTCGTCGTGCTGCGCGGCGGCGCGCTGCTGCCGCCGGTGGACGGACTGTGCGTCGTCGGCGCAAGCTACGATTTCGACGACGACGATCCGACGCCACGCAGCGCATCGCATGCAGGCAATCTCGAGCGCCTCGCGCGCATCGCGCCGGGCGCAGCCGCCGGTATCGACCCCGCGACGCTCAGCGGGCGCGTGGGCTTTCGCGCCGTGACGCCGGATCGCCTGCCGGTCGTCGGCGCGCTTCCGCTCAGCCACCCGAGCCGGATGCCACAAGCCGCGCTGCGTCTCCGCGCAATTGCGCGCCAGTCCGGGCTGTACGGCGCCTTCGGCTACGGCTCGCGCGGCCTGGTATGGGCTACGCTCGCTGCCGAGCTGCTTGCGAGCCAGATTGACGACGAGCCGCTGCCTCTGGAAGGCCCCCTCGTAGACGCGCTCGACCCCGGGCGATTTCTGCTGCGCGACGCACGGCGCAGAGGAAGGCCGCCCGACTGAGCAACGCGTCGTGCAAAGGACGCGATTGACGGAGATCAAACGAGCCGCGGGAGCGGCATGTTGTGCTAGCAACGAGAGCTGCGGATTTCCATGCCCCCCGAGCCCCTGCCGCGTGAACTCGCGCCGGACGCGCTGCGTCGCGCTTGCGACCCGGGCCAGTTCAAGTTCGAGACGACCGCCGAGCTCACCGAACTTGCCGAGGTGCTCGGGCAGTCGCGCGCGGTCGAGGCCATCCGCTTCGGCATCGGCATCGCGCGCGAGGGCTACAACCTGTTCGCAATGGGCCCCGAGGGCATGGGGCGCCGCACGATGGTGCGCGCCTTTCTCGAGCGCGACGTCCCGCGGCGCGACGTTCCGCAGGACTGGTGCTACGTGTTCAACTTCGAGGTGGCGCACCGCCCGCGCGCGATCCCGCTGCCGCCCGGCCGGGCGCAGAAGTTCCGGGCCGAGATGGCGCATTTGGTAGAAGACCTGCGCACGGCGATTCCGGCGGTGTTCGAGAGCGACGAGTACCGCAATCGGCGCCAGGAGATCGAGTCCCGGTTCGGCGAGCAGCAGGAATCGGCGATCGGGACCGTCGGCGGACATGCCAAGGCGCAGGGCATCGCGCTGCTGCGCACGCCGGCGGGCTTCGGCTTCGCACCGATCAAGGGCGACGGCGTGATGGGGCCGAAGGAGTTCGCCAAGCTGGCCGAAGCCGAGCAGCAGCGGCTGGAGGCCGCGATCGCGGAGCTGCAGAAGGAACTCGAACAGGCGATCCACGAGATGCCAAAGTGGCGCCGCGAGGCGCAGCGCCGGCTGCGCGAGCTGAATCGCGAGGTCGTCCGGGCCGTCGTCACGAGCATGATCGAGGAGCTCAAGTCGGCCTACGCCGACCTCGCGCAGGTCGTGCTGTATCTCGCGGCCGTGCAGGCGGATGTGCTCGATCACGCCGAAGCTTTCCAGCAGGCCAAGGAGGGCGAGACGCCCACATTGTTCGGCATCCCGCTGCCGCAGGTCGACACGGGCGAGTCGACTTTGCGCCGCTACCAGGTCAACGTGCTGATCGCGCACGAGCCCGCGGGCGACGGTGGCGGCGCACCGATCGTCTATGAGGACAACCCGACCCACGCCAATCTGGTGGGGCGCGTCGAGCACATCGCGCAGATGGGCACGCTGGTGACCGATTTCACGCTCATCAAGGCGGGCGCTCTGCATCGTGCGAACGGCGGCTACCTGATCCTCGATGCGCTGAAGGTGCTCAGCCAGCCGTTTGCATGGGAAGCGCTCAAGCGTGCCCTGCGCTCGCGCGAAATCCGCACCGAATCGCTTGGCCAGGCGTTGAGCCTCATCAGCACCGTGTCGCTCGAACCCGAGCCGATCCCGCTCGAGGTCAAAGTGGTCCTCGTCGGCGAGCGGCAGCTGTACTACCTGCTGCACGAATACGACCCGGAACTGCGCGAGCTGTTCAAGGTCGCGGTGGACTTCGAAGACGACCTCGCGCGCAGCCCGCGCAACGACGCGCTGTTCGCGCAGGTCATTGCCGACGTTGCGCGCCGCGAGCAGCTGCGCCCGCTCGATCGCGGCGCGGTGGCACGCGCGATCGAGCGCAGTGCGCGGGTCGCGGGCGACGCCGAGAAACTCTCCCTCAGCATGCGAGCGCTCGCCGACCTGCTGCGCGAGTCGGACTACTGGGCGAGCGTCGCCGCTCGGCCGGTGATTCAAACCGAGGATGTCCAGCACGCCATAGACACCGGCGATCGGCGCAGAGACCGGGTTCGCGAGCGCCTGCGCGAGGAAGTGCTGCGCGGCACGCTGCTGATCGCGAGCAGCGGCACTCGCATCGGTCAGGTAAACGGCCTCGCCGTCGCCGAGCTCGGCGGCTTTGCCTTCGGCATAGCGCGGCGCATCACGGCGCGCGCGCGCTTCGGCTCGGGCAGAGTGCTCGACATCGAGCGCGAATCCGAGCTGGGCGGCCCGATCCACTCCAAGGGCGTGCTCATCCTCTCGGGCTTCCTCGCCGGACGCTACATTCCGAAGGAGCCGCTCTCGCTCGCCGCCAGCCTGGTATTCGAGCAGAGCTACGGCGGCATCGAGGGAGACAGCGCCTCGTCGGCGGAGCTCTACGCGCTGCTCTCGGCCCTGGCCGACCTGCCGATCCGGCAATCGCTCGCCGTCACCGGCTCGGTCAACCAGCAGGGCGATGTGCAGGCGATCGGCGGGGTGAACGAGAAGATCGAGGGATTCTTCGACCTGTGCGAAGCGCGCGGACTCACCGGTGAGCAGGGCGTGCTGATTCCGACCGCGAACGTGAAGCACCTCATGCTGCGCGCCGACGTGATCGACGCGGTCGCTGCGGGACGCTTCCACATCACGGCGGTGGCGACGATCGACCAGGGCATCGAGCGGCTCACAGGGATGCCCGCGGGCGAACGCGGGCCCGGCGGGGTATTTCCGCCGGGAACGGTGAACGCCCGCGTGGAGCAGCGTCTGGCCGAGTTCGCGCAGCACGGCAAATCGGCGGGCGCCGATCGGCAGGGCAGGAAATCATGGCGCGCGACGCCCCCGCAAAAGCGCTAAGTCGGCGGCGCGTCATCGTCGGCCTCGAAGCGCTGCCGCGCAGCCTTACTGCGCTGCGCGCCGCGGCGGAGATCGCGATGCGCAGCGAGGCGGAACTGCTCGCACTGTTCGTCGAGGACGTCAATCTGCTCGATTGGGCAGGTCTGCCGTTCGCGCGCGAGGTCGGCTTCCCTTCGGCGATCGCGCGCACGCTCGACGCCGTGGTGATGGAGCGCAGGCTGCGCACGCTGGCGCAGGAAACCGAGCGTTCGCTGGCTGCGCTGGCGCGCGGCACGCCGCTTCGCTGGACCTACCGCGTGGCACGCGGCGCACTCATGACCGAGCTGTTCGCCACCGCCGCGCAGACCGACCTGGTCGTCACCGCCGCGCTCGCCGACTGGACACCGCGCCGGCTCGCGTCAAACTCGCCCGTCGCGGTGCTGCTGGTGCAGGAGCCGGCGCAGCCGGGCGCGTCGGCGGTCGCCGCCTGTTCGAGCGCGCTGCCACCCGCCGAGGCCGCACGCATGCTGAACGACATGCAGGTCGTTCTGGGCCGCGATCACGACGTCACGGTGGCGCTGCTTTGCGAGAGCGCGGAGGGCGCGGCGCGCTGGTCCGCAGAGGTGGAAAAACGCGTCCCGAACATGCACCTCAACGTGCTTCCCGTGCGCGACGAAGCCGAGCTGCACGCGCAGCTGCTTGCACTGCGCCGGCCCGTCGTGGTGTTGCCCGAACCGCGCGCGCCCGAGGGCGCGTCTCAGGCGGCCAGGTCTTCGCGTCCGCGCAGCCGGCGATCGCCGTAGACCACCGCGAACTTGCGCGCCCTGTAGAGCGAACGGAAGGTGCGTCCTTCGGGCGCCGGCATGTCGCGTCCGCGCGTCCACCCGCCGCCGAGCGGAAGGCGCGAAATCAGGCCGCGCCGCCCGCCCATCCACGCCAGCAGGCGCGCGCCGACAGAAGCCGCCAGCGCGTACAGGCGCGGACGCCGCGCAGCGAACGCCCACAGGGCGAATCCCAGTCGCTCGCGCCACGGGCGCAGATGCAGCACCATCTGTTTCTCGCGCAGCGTGCGCAGCAGATCGGGCAGCGGAATCTTGACCGGGCATGCAACGTGGCACGCGCCGCACAGGGTCGCCGCCTGCGGCAGGTCGAGCGCGTTCTCGATGCCGTCGTAGACCGGCGTGAGCACCGAGCCCATCGGGCCGGGGTAGACCCAGCCATAAGCATGACCGCCCACGGTGTGATAGACGGGGCAGTGGTTCATGCACGCGCCGCAGCGGATGCAGCGCAGCATCGCCTTCAGCTCGCTGCCGACCAGCCGCGTGCGCCCGGCATCGACCAGGATCACGATCATGTGCTCCGGTCCGTCCGTGTCTCCCGGGCGGCGCGGACCGGTCACGATGCTGAAGTAGTTCTCGATCTCCTGCCCGGTCGCCGAGCGCGGCAGCACGCGGTTCAGGGTCGAGAGGTCTTCCAGGGTCGGGATGACCTTCTCGATGCCCGTGATCGCGATGTGCACGCGCGGCAGCGTAGTCACCATGCGCCCGTTGCCCTCGTTGGTGACGAGCGCGACCGATCCGGTCTCCGCGACGAGGAAGTTCCCCCCCGAGAGGCCGAGATCCGCGGTGAGGAAGTGCTCGCGCAGCATCATGCGCGCCTCGCGCGTCAGCGTCTCGATGTCGGTGCTGCGCGGCCTGCCGTGGTGCGCGGCGAACAGATCCGCGACCTGATCGATGTCCTTGTGGATCGCGGGCGCGATGATGTGCGACGGCGCTTCCTGGGCGAGCTGAATGATGTACTCGCCGAGGTCGGTTTCCACCGCCTGCACCCCGTTCGACTCGAGCGCCGCGTTCAGGCCGGCCTCCTCCGACACCATCGATTTCGACTTGATCGCCTTTTTCAGGCCGTGGCGCGTGCAGATCTCGAGCACATGCGCACGGATTTCTTCCGCGGTTTCGGCCCAGCGCACCTCGGTGCCATGCCGCACGGCCTCGGCTTCGAACCGCAGCAGCCAGGCATCGAGCTGCTCGAGCCCGCGATCGCGGATCGCCGCGGCCGCGCCGCGCAGCTCTTCGAAGGCTTCGACGCCGTAGGCGGCGCGCGCGATCGCGCGCTTCTCGGCGAAGCCGCTGCTGAAGCGCTTGAGCGTGCCCTGCAGCTTGACGTCGGCCAGTGCACGTCCTGCGCGAGCCTTGAAATGCATGGACTGGCTTTTCATGCGTCGACCCGGCCGGAGAGCAGCTCGGCGATGTGCAGCACGCGGGTGCGCTCGTCCCCGCGGCGGCGCAGGCGGCCCTCGATGTTCAGCATGCAGCCGAGATCACCGAGAACCACGGCCTGCGCGCCACTCGCCGCAATGCGCTCGCATTTTGCGTCCGCCATCGCGGCCGAGATGTCGCCGAACTTGATCGAGAAGGTGCCGCCGAAGCCGCAGCAGGTCTCGCAGTCCTGCATTTCGCGCAGCTCCACGCCCTGCAGCTTCGCGAGCAGCGCGCGCGGTTGCATCTTGACTCCGACCTCGCGCAGCCCGGCGCAGCTGTCGTGGTAGGTCACCACGCCCTCGAAGTCGCCCGGCACCGATTCGATCCGCGCCACGTTCACCAGAAAGTCGGTCAGTTCCCAGGTCTTCGCCGCGAGGCCTTCGACGCGCTCGAGCCAGGCGCCTTCGCCCGGGAACAGCTCGCGGTAATGGGTCTTCACCATGCCGGCGCAGGAACCCGAGGGCGCAACCACGTAGTCGAAGGCTTCGAACTCCTCGATCAGCTTTTCGGCGAGCGCGCGCGCCGAGCCGCGCTCGCCCGAATTCCACCCTGGCTGGCCGCAGCAGGTCTGGCTGCTCGGGACATGGACCTCGCAGCCGGCGGACTCGAGCAGCGTGAGGGCGGCGAAGCCGATGCGCGGGCGCATGACATCGACCAGACAGGTGACCAGGAGTCCTACGCGCATTGCGGCGCAGAGGATAGCACGCGTTTTGGTGCCTATTTCACATCGTGGAATAACCGCACAGTGCACGCTACAATGGCGCCCACGATGCTCATGAAAAAAGATCAGAAGAGCCCGATCCAGGTCATCGAGCGGATGATGAAGCTGCTCGATGTGCTCGCCGAGCACCCCGAAGCGCTGGGGCTGAAGCAGATCTCGCAGTACGCCGGACTGCACCCGTCGACCGCGCACCGCATCCTCTCGGCGATGGCCGCCGATCGGCTCGTAGACCGCGTCGAACCGGGCTCCTACCGGCTCGGCATGCGGCTGCTCGAGCTCGGCAATCTGGTCAAATCGCGCATCAGCGTGCGCGAGCTGGCACTGCCCGTGATGCGCGAGCTGCACGCGCAAACCGGCGAGACGGTCAATCTCTCGGTGCGCCACGACGACGAGATCGTGTACGTCGAACGCACTTCGAGCGGGCGCTCGGCGATGCGCGTGGTGCACGTGATCGGCGCGCGCGCGCCGCTGCACGTCACCGCGGCGGGCAAGCTGTTCCTGCTCGAGGACGGTTTCGCGCGCCTGCGCGACTACGCCAAGCGCACGGGCCTGCGGCCCTACACCAAGAACACCCAGAGCAGCGTCGCGCTGCTCGAGCGCGATCTCGAGCGCATCCAGCACCTGGGCTGGGCGACCGACAACGAGGAAGCCGAGCTCGGCGTGCGCTGCGTCGCCGCCGGAGTGCGCGACGACAGCCGCACGCTCGTCGCCGCGCTCTCGATCTCGACGCCCGCCGAGCGCATGAAGAGCGCCTGGGGCGCGCTGGTCAAGGAAAGCGCCGAGCGCATCGCCCACGCCATCGGCTACCGTCCGGCCGCGCGCGTCGGCGCCGCCTGAGCCGGAGCGGCAGCCGCTCGGCGCTTCAGGCGGCGCGCAGGCCGTGCAGCGCGAACAGGCCGCGGCGATCGAGCCAGGCCTTGCGCGGCGCGAAGCCGGCGTCGCGCGCAAAGGCCTGGAACTCTTGCACCGAGTACTTGTGCGAATTCTCGGTATGGATCGTTTCGCCGGCGTCGAAATCGAAGCGGTGGCGCCCGAGCGCGACGCGCTGGCGCTCGAGCGAGACGAGATGCATCTCGATGCGCCCGCGCGAGGCGTTGTAGAAGGCGTAGTGGCGGAAGCGGCGCAGGTCGAAATTCCCGCCCAGCTCCGCGTTGATGCGTGCGAGCAGATTGCGGTTGAACGCCGCGGTCACGCCGCGCGCGTCGTTGTAGGCCGCGTGCAGGACGTTCGCATCCTTTTTCAGGTCCACCCCGACCAGCATGGCGCCGCCGCGGCCGACGAGGCCGCGCGTCATGTGCAGGAAGCCTTCGGCCTCCTGCGGCAGCAGGTTGCCGATGGTCGAACCGGGAAAGTAGGCCACGCGCCGCGCGAGGGCGCGCGGCAGGTCGACGGGGCGCGAGAAATCGCCCACCACCGCAGTCATCTGCAGCCAGGGAAACTCGCGCGCCAGGCGCGCCGCGGCGCGCCGCAGGGCCGCCTGCGAGATGTCGATCGCCACGTAGTGCGCGGGCCGCAGGCGGCGGATGAGCAGCCGCGTCTTCACGCTCGCGCCGCTGCCGAATTCGATCAGCTCGCAGCCGCGCCCGGCGAAACGGGTGATATCGGCGAGATGCGCGCGCGTGAGCGCGAGCTCGGCGCGCGTCGGGTAGTACTCCGGCTGGCGGCAGATCGCCTCGAACAGCGCGCTGCCCTTGGCGTCGTAAAAGTACTTCGGCGCGAGCGCCTTCTGCGGACGCGACAGGCCCGCGAGTACGTCGTCCAGGAAATGCGTTTCGGGAAGGTCTTCGAAGCGCCAGCGGACCGCCAGTGCGGTCCGCGACTTCAGCTGCTCAGGCCGCGCGCGGCGCTGCTTTCCAGCCACTTGCGGATCCTGTTCGCGTCGCCGATCCGCGAGTAGCGGCCCCAGGAGTCCAGCAACACCACGATCAGGTCCCGTTTCGCCACCTGCGTTCGCATCACCAGGCAGCGCCCGGCCTCGCTGATATACCCGGTCTTGGACAGCTTGATGTCCCAGTCCGGATTGGTGACCAGCGTGTTGGTGTTGCGGAACGAGAGCATCCGTCCGAAGGCTTCGACCGAGGCGCTATCGCGCGTGGTGTACTCGCGGATGAGCGGGTACTGGTGCGCGGCGCCGACCAGGCGGACCAGGTCCTGCGCGCTCGCAACGTTTTCCGACGACAGCCCGGTCGGCTCGACGAAGCGCGTATCGCGCATGCCGAGCAGCTGTGCCCTCGCGTTCATGATCGAGACGAATTTTTCCGTTCCCCCGGGGTAGGTTCGCGCAAGCGCCGCCGCGGCACGGTTCTCGGAGGCCATCAGCGCGAGCAGCAGCAGCTGCCGGCGCGTCAGCACCGAGCCCGTGCGCAGGCGCGAGCGCGAGCCCTTCATGGTGTCGACGTCTTCGCTGCTCACCACGATGCGCTGCTCCAGATCGAGGCTCCGATCGAGCACCACCATCGCGGTCATCAGCTTGGTGATCGAGGCGATCGGGGCAACGGTGTCGCTGTTCTTGTCGAGGATCACCTCGCCGGTATTCGCGTCCTTGACCAGCGCGACCGCCGAGCGCAGGAACACCGCGTGCGCATCCGACTTGTCGTCCGCCTGCGCGAAGCCGACCGAAAGAAACAGCACGGCGACCAGCGCGCACAGCGCGACGATCTTTTCCAGATGATGAAGGTGGCGTTGTTGTTGCATTTCTTTTGATCCCCTGAGCGGCGCTCTCCCCTGAGTCGCGCGCCGAGTGTAAAACAGCAGATCCGGGAAATGCAAGCAAAAATAACGGGCTATATCGATCTTCTCGAAACGATATGATAAATATTCCGCAGTTTCCCCTGCAGGCAGGCGAAATCGGCCTGCCACAGCTCCCCGATCAGGCCGCCTTCGCCCGCTCGAGGACCGCCTCCGCGGCGGCCGCCTGCTGCTGCAGCGCCCACATGCGCGCGTACTCGCCCCCGGCCGCGAGCAGCTCGGCATGCGTGCCGCGTTCGACGATACGTCCCTGGGCCAGCACCAGGATCTGACTCGCGTCCATCACCGTGGAGAGCCGATGCGCGATCACCAGCGTCGTGCGCCCCTGGGCGGCACGCTCGAGCTCGGCCTGAATCGCCTTCTCCGATTTCGAGTCCAGCGCCGAGGTCGCCTCGTCGAATATCAGGATGCGCGGGTTTTTCAGCAGTGCGCGCGCGATGGCCACGCGCTGCTTCTCCCCGCCCGAAAGCTTGAGCCCGCGCTCGCCGACCGTCGCGTCGTACTGCGCCGGCAGCGATTCGATGAATGCGTGGATGTGCGCCGCGCGTGCCGCTTCGACCACTTCCGCATCGCTCGCCTCGGGGCGACCGTAGCGGATGTTGTAGCGAATCGTGTCGTTGAACAGGACGGTGTCCTGCGGCACGATGCCGATCGCTTCGCGCAAGCTCGCCTGCCGCAGCGCGCGCAGATCGACGCCGTTGACGAGGATGGCACCGCCGCTCACGTCATAGAAGCGGTACAGCAGCCGAGCGAGCGTCGATTTCCCGGCCCCGGAGGGGCCCACCACCGCTACCCGCTCGCCCGGGGCGATGCTGAAGCTCACGCCGTGCAGGATGCTGCGCGCCGGCTCGTAGGCGAAGTCGACCGCGCGAAACTCGACGCGCGCCGGGCCGCTCGGCACCTCGAGAGCGTCCGGCCGATCCTCGATCTCGCGATTCTCCGCGAGCAGGCTGAACATGCGGTCCATGTCGATCAGCGCCTGCTTGATCTCGCGATACACCATGCCGAGGAAGTTGAGCGGGATGTAGAGCTGGATCAGCAGGCCGTTGATCAGCACCAGGTCGCCCAGCGAAAGCGATCCGGCCACAACCCCGTCGGCGGCCAGGAACATCAGCGCGGTGAGCGCCAGCGCGATGATCAGGCTCTGGCCGATGTTCAGCAGGCCGAGCGAGGCCTCGTTCTTCACCGCCGCCGCCTCGTAGCCCTGCAGGTTGTCGTCGTAGCGCCGCGCCTCGAATTCTTCGTTGCCGAAGTACTTCACCGTTTCGTAGTTGAGCAGGCTGTCGATGGCGCGCGTGTTGGCGCGCGAGTCGAGCTCGTTCGCCCGGCGCCGGAAGTGCATGCGCCACTCGGTGATCATGACCGTGAAGCCGATATAGAGCGCGACCGCGCCGAAGGTGATCGCCGCAAAGCGCCAGTCGAACTTGCCGAGCAGCACGGCCGCGACGAGCGCGAATTCGAGGATCACCGGCAGGATCGAGAACAGCAGGTACGAGAGCAGCGTCGAGATGCCCTTGGTGCCGCGCTCAATGTCGCGCGACATGCCGCCGGTCTGCCGATCGAGGTGAAAGCGCAGGCTGAGCGCGTGCAGGTGGCGGAACACGTTCAGCGCAACGCGCCGGATGGCGCGCTGCGTCACGCGCACAAACACGAGGTCGCGCAGCTCCGCGAACATCACCGTGGAAAAGCGCAGCGCGCCGTAGATCGCGAGCAGCGCCGCGGGCACCACGAGCACGGCGCGCTCGGCATCCAGCCCGTCGACGACCTCCTTCAGAACAAGCGGTACCGCGACGTTGGCGAGCTTGGCTGCGGACAGGAACGCGAGCGCCGCGGCCACCCGACCGCGGTATTCCCACAGGTAGGGCGCGAGCAGCGGGAGCACACGCCACTCGTTCCCCGAGAGCGGCTGCGTCGGTGCGGCGCGGTGCGCGCTCATCGACTGGGCCCCTTGCAAAAGCTGCGCATTCTACGGCCTCAGTCGGGGCGTTCCCGCGCTGCGGACGACCCGGTCGCGGGAGGTGCCCCGGCACGCACTCCGAACAGCGCGAGCAACAGCCCGCCGAGTCCCTGCAGGTCCAGGGCGAGCGGCAGCAGAATCCAGAAGAACGGCCACGCAACCTCGAGGCCGAAGCGCAGCTGCAGTTGCGGGATGAGAAAGAACAGCGCAAGCGAACCTACGACACCGGGCAGGATCGGAATTCCCTTGGCAACGCGTTCGCCCGGCCGGGCCCGCCGCGCGGCGCGCCAGACCTGGAAGTTCATCACCAGTCCACCGAGCGCGAACAGGCTCGCCATCGATAGGCCGATCAGGCCGAGAAGGAAGCCACCGCTCACCCGTTTAGCCTCGCACAGGCGACCCGACCCCGCCACCGAAATGGTTGACGCGCAAGGCCTCGATCCATAGTATTCAAACGTTCGTTTGAATTCTGAGGGCGCCATGAGCCTGCGTTCCGTAAAACCCGTCCGTGAAACCCAGACCCGCATCCTCGATGCCGCGGAGGAGCTTTTCCTGCTGCACGGCTTCGAGGGCGCCTCGATGCGCATGCTCACCGCGCGCGCCGGAGTCAATCTCGCCGCCATCAACTACCACTTCGGCTCGAAGGACGCGCTCGTCGAGGCGGTCCTGCGCCGCCGCCTCGATCCGATGAACGCGAACCGCATCGCGGCACTGGATCGCCTCGAGAGCGAGGCTCTGGGCCGCCCGCTCGCCCCCGAGGCGATCATCGGCGCCTTCGTCGGCACGTCGCTGCGCATGATCGAGGACGCGCGCGGCGGCGGGCGCAATTTCATCCGCCTGCTCGGGCGCACCTACACCGATCCGGACAAGAAGATTCGCGCCCTGATAGGGCAGCTCTATGCGCCCGCGATGGAGCGCTACAAGGCCGCATTCGGCCGTGCGCTGCCTGACCTGCCCGCCGAGGAGCTTGTCTGGCGCATGCACTTCATGTTCGGCACGCTTTCCTACACGCTTGCGGCGACCGACACGGTGCAGCTGATTGCGGGCTGCAAGCCCGAAGACCGCTACGACGCGCGGCTGCTCGAGGCGCGCCTCACCGCATTTCTCGTCGCCGGTCTGCTCGCACCGCTGCCAAACGGCGCATCGGTACGCAAGGCGGCCTGAACCCGTTCATTCTTCGGAGCACGTTTCCATGCCCGGTACTCTCATCCTCATCGTTGCTGCACTGGCCGCGGTGGCTTTCGTGCCGCCGCTCCGGCGCGCGCTGCTCACCAATGCGCTGCTCGGCCTGTATCGGCGCATCCTGCCCGACATGTCACCCACCGAAAAAGAGGCGATCGACGCGGGCACGGTGTGGTGGGACGGCGAACTGTTTTCCGGCGCGCCGGACTGGAACAAGCTGCTCGCCATTCCCGAGCCCGTGCTGAGCGCGGAGGAGCAGGCGTTTCTGGACGGTCCGGTGGCGACGCTGTGCGCGATGTGCGACGACTGGGAGATCACCCACGAGCGGCACGACCTCCCGCAGCAGGTCTGGCAGTTCATCAAGGACCAGGGCTTTCTCGGCATGATCATCCCGAAGCAATACGGCGGCCTCGGCTTTTCCGCGCTGGCGCACTCGGCGGTGGTCACGAAGCTCTCGAGCCGCTCGAACGCGGCCTCGGTGAGCGTGATGGTGCCGAACTCGCTCGGCCCTGCCGAACTGCTGCTGCACTACGGCACGCATGCGCAGAAGAACCACTATCTGCCTCGCCTCGCCAAGGGTCTCGAGATCCCCTGTTTCGCCCTGACGTCTCCCGAGGCGGGTTCCGACGCCGCGTCGATCCCGGATGCCGGCGTCGTGTGCAAGGGCCTCTGGCAGGGCAAGGAAGTGCTCGGAATGCGCGTGACCTGGGACAAGCGCTACATCACGCTCGGTCCGGTGGCGACGCTGCTCGGACTCGCCTTCAGGCTCTACGATCCGGAGCATCTGCTCGGCGACACCGAGGACCTGGGCATTACCTGCGCACTGGTGCCGACCGACACGCCGGGAGTGAATATCGGCCGGCGCCATCTGCCGTTGAACGCTGCATTCCAGAACGGGCCGAACTCGGGCAGCGACGTCTTCATGCCGATCGACTGGATCATCGGCGGGCCGGAATACGCCGGCAAGGGCTGGATGATGCTGATGGGCTGCCTTGCCGCGGGCCGCTCGATTTCCCTGCCCTCCTCGTCGGTCGGCGGCGCGAAAGCTCTGGCGCGCTACGTGGGCGCCTACGCGCGCGTGCGCAGCCAGTTCCGCACACCGATCGGCAAGCTCGAGGGCGTAGAGGAAGCGCTCGGCCGCATCGCGGCGAATGCGTACATGATGGACGCGGCGCGCGTGATGACCGCGGGCGCGGTAGACGCGGGCGAGAAGCCGGCCGTGATCTCGGCGATCGTCAAGTACCACCTGACCGAGCGCGCGCGCCAGTGCGTAAACGATGGGATGGACATCGTGGGGGGCAAGGGGATCTGTCTCGGGCCGAACAACTGGGTCGGCCGCGGCTACCAGGTGATGCCGGTGGGCATTACCGTAGAGGGCGCCAACATCCTCACGCGCAGCCTGATCATCTTCGGCCAGGGCGCGATCCGCTGCCATCCCTACGTGCTGCGCGAGATGCGCGCGGCGAAGGAGCTGCGCGGCGCGGAAGCCGAGGTCGAGTTCGACCAGGCCTTCTCGGCGCACGTCGCGCACACTGTCTCGAACGCCGTACGCGCCTGCTGGCACGGGCTGACCGGATCGCGCTTTGCGCGCGTGCCCGCCGACGCAGCGCCGGAAACCGCGCGCTACTACCAGCGCGCAACGCATCTTTCGGCCGCGTTCGCGTTCCTCGCCGATGTCTCGATGCTGGTCATGGGCGGCGCGCTCAAGCGCAAGGAAAAGATCTCCGGGCGCCTGGGGGACGTGCTGTCGATGATGTACCTGGTCTCGGCGGTCCTGAAGCGCTACGAGGACCAGGGCCGGCAGGTCGCAGACCTGCCGCTGGTGCATTGGTCGGTGCGCGACGCGCTCTACCATGCGCAGCAGGCGATCGACGCGATCCTCGCCAACTTCCCCAACAGCCTGGTCGCGGGCCTGGTCTACCGCATGGTGTTCCCCTGGGGTACCCCGTTCCGTCCGTCCGCCGACGTGCATAACCACGGCTGCGCTGCGCTGGTGCTCGAAGCCGGCGATGCGCGCGAGCGCCTGACGGCGGGGATGTACGTACCGCCGAAGCAAGCACCTGGCGATGCCACCGCAGTGCTCGAGGCGGCATTCCGAGCGACCATCGACTGCGAGCCGATCGAGAGGAAGCTGCGCGAAGCCGTGAAGAACGGCGTCATCGCGCCGCGCGCGGGACTGGACACGGCGCAGCTGGCGCGCGACAAGGACGTGATCAGCGCGGACGAGCATGCGCGCTGGCAGGAGAAGGAAGCGCTGCGCAAGTCCGTCATTCAGGTGGACGATTTCCCGCAGGACTTCGGCCGCGCCGAGATCGCGGCCCGACTCGAAGCACAGACCCCGCGCGCCGCCGCTCGCGCCGCCTGAGGACTCACCATGACTGCCAAGACGATTTACGTCATCGACGGCGCGCGCACGCCGTTCCTCAAGGCGAAAAACCGCCCCGGCCCGTTTTCGGCAGGCGACCTCGCCACCCAGGCCGGCCGAACGCTGCTGATGCGTCAGCCGTTCGAGGCGCAGGCCCTAGACGAAGTCATCCTCGGCTGCGCGGCGCCCTCGGTGGACGAAGTCAACATCGGGCGCGTGGTCGCGCTGCGCATGGGCTGCGGGCAGAAGGTGCCGGGCTGGACCGTGATGCGCAACTGCGCCTCGGGCATGCAGGCGCTCGATTCGGCGATCGCCAACATGCTCACCGGCCGCTCGAACCTGGTGCTCGCCGGCGGCGTGGATGCGCTCTCGCGCGCACCGCTGCTCTACAGCGACCGGATGGTGCTCTGGTTTGCCGGCATGATGGGCGCGAAGAGCCCGCTGCAGCGCGCGGCGCAGTTCGCCCGCCTGCCACTCGGCGCGCTGCTCTCGCCGGTGATCGGGATCATGAAGGGCCTCACCGACCCGATGGTCGGGCTGCTCATGGGCCAGACCGCCGAAAACCTCGCCTACCGCTTCGGCATCACGCGCGAGCAGATGGACGCGTTCTCGGTACGCAGTCACCAGCGCGTGGTGCGCGCACAGGATGGCGGCTGGCTTGCGCCCGGTGGCGGCGAGGTGGAAGCGGTCTACGACGCTTCGGGCGAGGTGTTTGCTCTCGATGACGGTGTGCGCAAAGACGCCTCGGTCGAGAACCTCGCCAGGCTGAAGCCGTTCTTCGACCGCAAGTTCGGCAACATCACGCCGGGCAACAGCTCGCAGATCACCGACGGCGCCGCCTGGCTGTTGCTCGCCACGGAAGAGGCCGTCGCGCAGCACGGCCTGACGCCGATCGGGCGCATCGTAGACTCGGAATGGGCCGGGCTCGACCCGGCGCAGATGGGTCTCGGTCCGGTGCACGCCGCGACGCCGATCCTCAAGCGCCATGGGCTCGGATTGAACGACCTCGACAGCTGGGAGATCAATGAAGCCTTCGCCGCACAGGTGCTCGGCTGTCTCGCCGCATGGAAGGACGAAGCCTACTGCCGCGAGCAGCTCGGGCTCGGGGGCGCGCTCGGCGCCCTGGACGATGCGCGGCTGAACCCAGACGGCGGGGCGATCGCGCTCGGTCACCCGGTGGGCGCCTCGGGCGCGCGCATCGTGCTGCATCTGCTGAAGACGCTCAAGCGCAACAACGCCAGGCGCGGCATGGCAGCAATCTGCATCGGCGGAGGGCTCGGCGGCGCAATGCTCGTCGAGGCGCTGTGATGCAGCACTGGTTCGCTGAAGAAGACGCGCAGAAGCTCGTCTGGCTGACCTTCGACAAGCAGGGTGAGTCGACCAATACTTTCTCGCGTCAGGCACTGGAAGAGCTGAACTCGGCGCTCGACGAGGTTCGCACGACGAATCCGCGCGGCCTCATCATCCGCTCGGCGAAGGATAACTTCATCGCCGGCGCAGACGTCAACGAATTCGTCAACTTCAAGGGCGCGGACGAAGCGGTCGCCTTCACCCGCCTGGGCTGGGACACGATGCAGAAGCTGCGCGATCTGCCCTTCCCCACCACCGCGCTGGTCAACGGCTTCTGCATGGGGGGCGGGCTCGAGCTGGCGCTCGCCTGCCGCTACCGGGTCGCGCTAGACGATCCCAAGACGCGCTTCGCGTTTCCCGAGGTGATGCTCGGCATCTGGCCGTTCTGGCACGGCCTGCAGTGGCTGCCGAAGCTGGTTGGCCCTTCGCCTGCGATGGACATGCTGCTCACGGGGCGCACGGTCGATGCGCGGCGCGCGAAGCGCATCGGCCTGGTCGACCAGTCGGTGCCGCAGCGCATCTTCGAAAATACCGCGCGCATGGTGACGCTGGAAGCGCCGCCCGCGAAGAAACCGAAGCTCATCGAACGGCTGCTGCTGCGCTTCGGCCGCAAGCTCGTGGTGTCGCGGGCGCGCAAGCAGGTCGCGAAGCGTGCGCGCCCGGAACACTATCCGGCGCCGTACGCGATTCTCGACGCCTGGCTGAAATACGACGGCGACCCGTTCATCGAGCCGGACGACCCGAGCTCGATCAAGGCGCTCGCCGAGCATCCGACGACGCGCAACCTGATCCGCATCTTCTTCCTGCAGGAACGTCTCAGGGGCATCGCCAAAGGCAGCGCATACCTGCCGCGCCATGTGCACATCGTCGGCGCCGGCGTGATGGGCGGCGACGTCGCCGCAGTGTGCGCGCAGCGCGGCCTGACAGTCACCCTGCAGGACACCGCGCCGGAGCGCATCGGTCCGGCAATCCAGCGCGCGGCGAAACTGTTCAAGCGCCGGCTGAAGGACCCGCGCCGGGTGCGCGACGCGCTCGACCGGCTGATTCCCGACGTCGAGGGCGTCGGCGCTGCGCGCGCCGACGTCGTCATCGAGGCGATCTTCGAGGACCTTGCGGCCAAGCGCGCGCTGTTTGCCAAGCTCGAGGCCGTGGCGAAGCCCGACGCGATCCTCGCCAGCAACACTTCCAGCCTCAAGCTTGCCGACATTGCGACTGCGCTCAAAGACCCATCGCGCCTGGTCGGGATCCACTTCTTCAACCCGGTACCGCAGATGATGCTGGTCGAGGTCGTCATGGGCGAGAAGACGCGCCCGGAGCTCGTGCAGCAGTCTGCCGCGTTCGTGCGCCGCATCGACAAGCTGCCGCTGCCGGTGGCGGACTCACCCGGCTTCCTCGTCAATCGCGTGCTCGGCCCCTACCTGCAGAACGCCTTCCGCCTGCTCGACGCAGGCCACAAACCCGAGACGATCGACGCCGCGATGGAGCGCTTTGGCATGCCGATGGGTCCGATCACGCTTGCCGATACCGTCGGGCTCGACATCTGCCTCGCCGCGGGCAGGGAGCTCGCCAAGAAGACGGTAGAAGGCACGCTGGAAGCGCCGCGCGTTCTCGGCGAGAAGGTCGCGCGCGGCGAGCTCGGGAAAAAATCCGGAGCCGGCATCTACCGCTACGAGAAGGGCAAGCCGGTGAAGGGCGAGCCCGACCGCTTCGACGCGGACTTTGTCGAGTCGTTGATCGCGCCCTACCTGAACGAGGCCAAGGCCGTTCTCGCCGAAGGCATCGTCGCCGACGCCGAGCTGATCGACGCCGGCCTCATCTTCGGCACCGGCTTCGCGCCGTTTCGCGGCGGACCGCTTCACTATCTGGAGCAGGTCCAGAAGACTTAGATCGACTATTCTGCGCATGCCATGCCCGCCTCCCCCGAGCCGCTCGCGCTGCCCAAGGACCGCATCCCGTCGCTGCGCGTCGTGCCGATGCCGGCCGACGCGAATCACAACGGCGACATCTTCGGCGGCTGGATCATGGCGCAGGTCGACATCGCCGGAGGCATCGTCGCGGGACGCGTCGCCCGCGGGCGGGTGGCGACGGTCGCGGTCAACCAGTTCGTGTTCAAGCAGCCGGTGCAGATCGGCGACGTGCTGTCGCTCTACGCGACGGTGGTGCGGATCGGCAATACCTCGATCACCGTCGACGTCGAGGTGTACGCCGAGCGCGGGCGGGAGGACACCCAGGTGGTGAAAGTCACCGAGGCCGTGCTGACCTTCGTCGCGATCGACGGCGACGGCCGGCCGCGGCCGGTGCCGAAATCCGCGGGCTGATCCGGGCGCGCTGCGCCCGCTGACCATGCTGCTCGATCCCGCGACGCTCGCCGCCGTGTCCCTGCTCGCCGCAGCCGCGGCGGTGATCGGCGGCGTCGGGGGATTCGGCACCGGAATCATCCTGACCGCCGCGCTCGTGCCGCTGATCGGGCCGAAAGCCACGGTTCCCGTGCTGGCGGTCGCCGGCGTGCTGATCAATGCCGGGCGCTTCTGGTTCTACCGCCGCTCGGTCAACCTGCGCGCGGTGGCCGTGGTCTGCGCAAGCGCCCTGCCCGCGCTGCTCGTGGGAACCTGGATCTTCGCGGTGCTCGATGCGCGCACGCTCGGCGTCGTGCTCGCGCTCTTCGTGCTCGGCTCGATTCCGCTGCGCCGCATCCTCAAGCGGCGCGAGATGACGCTCGGCGCGAGGGGGCTGATGGTCGGCGCGGGCGTCTTCGGCCTCGCCTCGGGCTTTGCCTCGGGAACCGGGGTGATTCTGATCTCGCTGCTGCTCGGCGCGGGTTTCGGCGGCACGATGGTGCTGGCGACCGACGCGCTGATCTCGATCATCATCGACCTCGCGCGCGCCGCGCTCTACGGGCGCTTCGATCTGCTCGACGTACGCTACGCCACGCTCGGCCTCGCCATCGGCATCGTGACGGTGCCGGGAAGCTGGCTGGCGGCGTTTCTGGTCGAGCGCATGGGCGCGCGGCTGCACACGCTCGCGATCGAGGCGCTGATCGTGGCAGGCGGCATCGTCATGCTGTGGCACGCGTTGCAATGAGCGAGGCGATCGAAATCGAGACAAGCGACGGCGTGCGCCTGGGCGCGACCCTGTTCCGCCCGCGCGGAACGGCGCGCCGGGCGGTTGCGATTCAAGGCGCGACCGGCGTCAAGCAGACCTACTACGCGGGATTCGCAGCCTACCTCGCCGAGCGGGGCTTCGGCGTGGTGACCTGCGACTACCGCGGCATCGGCCGCTCCCGGCCCGCGACCCTCATCGGCTTTGGCGCGACGATGCGCGACTGGGCCGAACGCGACGTTCCCGCCGCGTTCGACTTTCTCGAGCGCGCGCTTCCGGAGGCGCGCCTGTTGGCGATCGGCCACAGCTTCGGCGGGCAGATCTACGGCCTCCTGCCGCGGCGCGAGCGCATCGCCGCCGCGCTGCTCGTCGGCGCGCAAAGCGGCTACTGGCGTCACTGGCGCGGCGGGCAAAAGCTCGGCATGTGGGCCTTTACGCACGTTGCGATTCCCGCCGTGACGCGGATACAAGGTTACGCGGCGGCCTCCCGCATCGGCATGGGCGAGGACCTGCCGGCCGGCGTGGCGCTCGAATGGGCGCGCTGGTGCCGCCATCCCGAGTACGTGGTCGGCGTGCTCGGCGCGCACGCCGACTATGCGCGTTTTCGCGCGCCGCTGCGCATCGTCGCCGCGACCGACGATCGCTACGCGCCTCTCGAAGCGGTGCAAGCGCTGCTCAAGCTGTACCCCTCGGCGCGCGGCGAGATCCGGCGCGTGGCGCCACAGGACATCGGCGTGCAACGCATCGGGCATTTCGGTTTTTTCCGCGAGCAGTTTCGCGACACGCTGTGGCGCGAGGCCGCCGACTGGCTGGGGAGGTACTGAGCCTGCAGGATCCGCGGGGAAGGATCGCGATCACGCTCTGAGCGGGATTCAGGCCAGCCCCGGAAAGAGTCCCTTCAGCCCGAGCGCCATCGTCTCGATTGCGATCGCGGCGAGCAGCAGGCCGAGGATGCGCGTCGCGATATTGAGCCCCGTCGTGCCCATGCGCCGGCCGATGACCTGCGCCAGCGCGAGCATCGACCACAGCAGCGCGCA
>Ga0210102_1000029_pt1 | contig 43636 bp, 41 predicted proteins | sample RushOxbow_ThreeS_4_FD_185563 | JGI IMG/M metagenome (GOLD analysis project Ga0210102, IMG submission 185563) | Wetland microbial communities from San Francisco Bay, California, USA, that impact long-term carbon sequestration -... | ecosystem: Environmental > Aquatic > Marine > Wetlands ...
GGCCGGCAGCGCTGCCACCAGGCGGCGGGCGAGCTGGTTCGTCCCCGGGGTGTCCAGCGTGTCGGTGTCGTCCAGCCCCAGGAACATCAGTTGCGGTCGGCTCGGGAGCGCAGGTGGAACCAGGCCGCCGCGCTCAGCAGTCCGGCCAGCATTCCGGCCAGCGCGTAGGTCCAGGTGGCGACCGGCAGCCATTCGGCGAACCTGCGCCCGCCGCCGAGGCCGCCGAGCCCGAAGTACTTGAACACACCGCGCACGAGAAAGGCGCAGATGTTGGCGAGTGCACCGGCAACGACGAAGCCGGCGTAGAGCGGCCAACCGGGCCGACTCCAGCGCAGCGCCAGATCGAGCATCGGCCCGGTCAGCACCAGGCCGGTGAGAGCGCCGGGCCCGGGCAGGTGGACGCCGGCCAGACCGAGGGCCGCCGCCGTGGCCACCGCCGACCCGCCCATGATGACGCCGGCCTGGCGCCGAGGCACCAGGGCGAAGCCCAGGGCCATCGGAAACACCACGAACAGGATGTGGTTGCCGGGGATGTGGAGATCGAGGTCCACGAACGTGCTGAGCAGCGCGGACGCGGCCCCGACCCCGATCAGGGCCCAGATCTCTCGTCGTTCCGTTCTGGACTGCGCGGAGAGCGGCGGGAGGCGGGAGACGTCCCGCAGCCCGGTGTCGACCGACAATGGTCCTGCCGTCATCTGGCATCCCGTGGCCTGGGGTGAACCAGACTAGCACCCGATGTGGGGATAGGCAACTGGGTGCCTATCGGCCGGGCCGAGGATAGCTTGTTGCCATGCCCGAGATCCGGCGACCGGCCGAGCTTCCCCAGGCTCCGATGCCGGCCCATCCGCCGCCGTTCCGCCTTCCGGGCGAGCACTTCGCCGCCTCGCTCCTGTGGCTGGCGCTCGGCAGTGCCGGGCTGGTGCTCGTGGCCCCCGAGCTCGCCCGGGGCAATTTCCTGGCCCCCCGGGTGTTCGCGGTCACCCACGCGTTCACCCTCGGGGTGGTGACCACGACCATCTTCGGCGCGCTCTATCAGCTTTTCCCCGTCACATTGGGGATGGGCGTGAGGAGCGCGCCGGCGGGTCACCGCACCTTCTGGACGCTGCAGGCGGGCATCGCCCTCCTCATCGCCGGCTTCTGGTTCTGGCTGGGCTGGGCCCAGGGGCTCGGCTGGCTCGCGTTGGCGGTGGCCATGGGCGGGCTCGCGTCCAACCTCATCGGGCAGCGGCGCCGGGCGACTCAGGGGCTCGCGATCGGCCGCTACGTCTCCGCGGGTCACGCAGCGCTCGGCACCGCGATGCTCGTGGCGCTGGCGCGCATTGGCGAGACCCTGGGGTGGTGGCAGGTGGACCGGCTGGGGGTGATCGCCACCCATTTCCACCTGGCCGCCTTCGGATTCGCCACGCTCACGGCGGTCGGGATCGGGAGCCGGATGCTCCCGATGTTCCTGGTCTCCCACGGAACGCCCGACTGGCCGCTTCGCTGGGTCGGCCCGGTATCGGGCGCGGGGCTGGTGGCTCAGGCGGTCGGCTTGCTGGCGCGCCTCACCCCGCTGGTGTGGATCGGCGGGCTGCTGCTGGGGGCAGGCACGGTGCTCTACCTCGGACTCGTGCTCGGGTATTTCCGCCGGCGTACGCCGGGACCGCTCGACCCCGCGCTGGGGCACATCATCGCGGCGCTCGTGGCACTCGCACTGGCCATCCCGCTGGGGATCGGACTCCTCGCCGCGCCGACCATGAGCCCGCGCGGCTGGGCCGCTTATGGACTGCTGGCCCTCGCGGGATGGCTCGTGCTGCTCATTCTCGGGGTGTACTACCGGATCCTTCCCTTTCTCACCTGGCTCAACCTGTTCCGGACTGGTGCCCAGGGCCGGCCTCTCTCCTCACCGACGGACCTGGTCCGGCGGCCGTGGGCCTGGATGTCGCTGGCGCTACTCGCTGCGGGGCTGGGCCTCACGGCAGGTGCCGTTCTGCTGGCCTCGCCCGTGGGGGCCCGCGCCGGGGCCATGATGTACGCGCTTGGTGTCGTTCTGGTGCTGGCCCAAGTGGCCCGCGCGTTTCGGTTACGGCGGTAGGGCGGGACGGCGGAACGGCGGAACGAGAGAATGAAGAGCGAGCTTCCGGTGACCTGGATCTCGGAGGCTCGCTCATTTCGACTCGTACCGCCGTTCCGCCGTCCCGCCCTACCGCCGTTCCGCCCTACAGCATCGCCCGCCGGCTCTGGAAGAATCGCCGCAGCAGGTCGCCGCATTCCTCGGCCATGAGCCCGCCCACCACCTCAGGCCGGTGGTTGAGGCGGGGATGGCGGAGCAGATCATAGACCGAGCCCGCCATCCCGCAACGGGCGTCGTAGGCCCCGAACACGATCCGCCCGATCTTGGCGAGCACCATGGCCCCGGCGCATTGGGCACAGGGCTCCAGTGTCACGTACATCGTGGCAAAGGGGAGGCGGTCCTCCCCCAGCCTCGGGAGCGCGCGGTGCAGCGCCAGCATCTCCGCGTGCGCCGTGGGGTCGCGCCGCTGCACCATCTCGTTGTGGGCCTCGGCGAGGATCTCGCCTTCGGCGATGATCACGGCACCGACCGGGACCTCCTCGCGCACCGAGGCGGCCCGGGCTAGGCGGAGCGCCGCCTGCATCCCGGTCAGATCGCTGGGCGACGGCGTGCCCCTACGCACCGGCCATCTCGGGTACGCCCACACCCTGCACCAGGCGGAGGTGGTCTCCCCTCCGATCCACCCGGATGGTGTCCCCCTCGTGGAAATTGCCCTCCAGCACCTCCAGCGCGATCGGGTTCTGCAGCTCGCGCTGGATCACCCGCTTGAGCGGGCGGGCGCCGAAGACCGGATCGTACCCGTGCTCCACCAGAAACTCCCTCGCTTCGGGCGTGACGTCCAGCCGGAGGTGGCGGCCGGCGAGCAGCTTTTCCAGGTGCCCGAGCTGGATGCTCACGATCTGCGCCAGGTCTTCCCGGCTGAGCGGACGGAACACAATCACCTCGTCCACCCGGTTGAGGAACTCGGGCCGGAAATGCTTGTGCAGCTCGTTGCGCACCCGCTCCTCCACCCGATGCCAGGCCGACTGGCCCGCCTCGGCACCGGCCTCGACAATGTACTGGCTGCCGATGTTGCTGGTCATGATGATCACGGTGTTCCGGAAATCCACCAGCCGCCCCTGGCTGTCGGTGAGCCGGCCGTCGTCCAGGATCTGGAGCAGGACGTTGAACACGTCCGGGTGTGCCTTCTCGATCTCGTCGAAGAGCACTACGCTGTAGGGCCGCCTCCGCACCGCCTCGGTGAGCTGCCCGCCCTCCTCGTACCCGACGTAGCCCGGCGGCGCGCCGATCATCCGGGCCACCGCGTGCTTCTCCATGTACTCCGACATGTCCAGGCGGACCATGGCGCGCTCGTCGTCGAACAGGAACTCGGCCAGCGCCCGCGCCGTCTCGGTCTTGCCCACGCCGGTCGGGCCCAGGAAGATGAAGGACCCGGTCGGGCGGTTGGGATCGCCCAACCCGGCCCGGCTCCGGCGCACCGCATTCGCTACCGCTGTTACCGCCTGTTCCTGACCCACCACCCGGCGGCCCAGCTCGGCCTCCAGCCGGGTGAGCCGCTCGCGCTCGCTCTCCAGCATCTTGCTCACCGGAATGCCGGTCCACTTGGACACGATCTCGGCAATGTCCTCCGCGTCCACCTCTTCCTTGAGGTAGCGGGCCTTGGCCTGCACCTCCCGGAGCCGCTGCTGGTCCGCCTCCAGCCGGCGCTCCAGCTCGGGGATGCGGCCGTACCGCAGCTCCGCCGCCTTCTGCAGGTCGCCCCGGCGGGTGGCCTGGTCCACCTCGTTCCGCAGGCTCTCCAACTCGGTCTTGATCCGCTGGATCTCCTGGATGGCGGCCTTCTCCGCCTGCCACTGCGCCTTCATGCCGGCGCCCTTCTCCTTGAGTTGCGCGATCTCCTGCTCCACCGTCTCCCGCCGCTCCCGGCCTGCCTTGTCCTTCTCCTTGAGCAGCGCCTGGCGCTCGATCTCGAGCTGGACGATCCGCCGCTCGACCTCGTCGATCTCCTGGGGCAGGCTGTCGATCTCGATCCGGAGCCGGCTCGCGGCCTCGTCCACCAGGTCGATGGCCTTGTCCGGCAGGAAGCGGTCGCCGATGTAGCGATCGGAGAGCGTGGCCGCCGCCACCAGCGCATTGTCGGTGATCCGGACACCGTGATGGACCTCGTACTTCTCCTTGAGTCCGCGGAGGATCGCGATGGTATCGGCCACGCTGGGCTCGCCCACCAGCACCGGCTGGAAGCGCCGCTCCAGCGCGGGGTCCTTCTCGACGTGCTTGCGGTACTCGTCGAGCGTGGTGGCGCCGATCACATGGAGCTCGCCTCGGGCCAGCGGCGGCTTGAGCATGTTGCTCGCGTCCACCGCCCCCTCTGCGGCGCCCGCCCCGACGATGGTGTGCAGCTCGTCGATAAAGGTGATGTACTTCCCCTCACTCTCGGTGAGCTCCTTCACCACCGCCTTGAGCCGCTCCTCGAATTCGCCCCGGTACTTGGCACCGGCCAGCAGCTGACCGATATCCAGCGCCACGAGCTCGCGGTTGCGAAGCGACTCGGGCACGTCGCCGTTGACGATCCGCTGGGCCAGCCCCTCGACGATCGCGGTCTTCCCCACGCCGGGCTCACCGATTAGAACCGGATTGTTCTTGGTACGCCGGGACAGCACCTGCATCACCCGGCGCACCTCCTCGTCCCGCCCGATTACCGGATCGAGCTTGCCGGCCCTGGCCTGCGCCGTGAGGTTGCGGGTGTACCGTTCCAGCGCCTGGTATTTCTCCTCCGGGGACTGGTCCGTGACCCGATGGGAGCCGCGCACCTCCTGCAGCGCCGCCCGGAGATCGTCGGCGCTCACATTCTGGGCGCTGAGCAGCGCCCGTGCCGTGGTCCCTTTCTCCTCGGCCAGTGCGAGGAGCAGGTGCTCGGTGGAGACGTACTGGTCGCCCAGCCCCTTGGCCTCCTGCTCGGCCCGATCGAAAGCCCGGTTCACCTCGCGGCTGAAGGTCGGCTCGGCTCCCCCGCCCTGCTGGGTCGGGAACCTCGCAATCTCCCGCTCGGTGGCCTGGGTCAGGCCGGTCACGTTCAGGCCGGCCTTCTGAAGGAGGGGCTGAACCACCCCTTCGGGCTGGCTCAGCAAGGCAAGAAAGAGATGGGCGTCGTTGACCACGGGATTGCCGCGCCGCCTGGCGTCCTCTCCGGCGTCGCGGAAGGCCTCCTGGGCCTTGATGGTCAGTCGCTCCGGTCGAATCATCGGGACCTCGTGGAAACGTGAAAAGGCGTACCTGCGGCCGTCTCTGGCAAGCAGCGTTCCCCGAGTCCCTGCCGAAATGGCACGGTTGGTCTCCTCAAGCAGGCAGGGGCGACACGGATGTGCCGCCCCTGTCTGGCTACTGTCGGCTGGTGACCTTCTGCTGGGCGATCATCTTCCGGGTGTACCGCTCACCATCCACGGTGAGCTGGTAGTAGTAGATCCCCGGGGTCGCCTCCTGCCTGCCGTCCAGGTACTTCCCATCCCAATGCGCCCGATACTCGCCGCATCGGAGCCTCAGGCTGTCGAGCCGCTCGGCCGAGCCATCGGCCAGTACCGGGATTGCCACCAACTGCACCAGCACGTTGTAGATCTTCAGACTGACCACCGGCTGGTGACCCCTGGCGCAGACCTCCTGGGAGATCGTGAACGGGATCGTCGTCGCCGGGAAAAAGGGATTGGGGTAGTTCTCCTTCAGCTCGACGCGCGGCGGCGGCAGATTTGCCTGGGCCGCTCCCGGGGATCCGATACCCGCCAGGAGTCCGAGCAACCACCCCGGCCACGCAAAGCGGACCATGGGCGCTCCTCTTCATACGAACTGTCGAACGGTAGGCACCTCCGCGCTGAACGGAACGCAGGTTGGGTACGTATCGCGGAAGATGATGCCAGGCCGGAAGAAGTGTCAAGGCGGAGGGGTCGGCGCGCCGCCCCTGAGCCGGCGGACATCGCCCACCCGCACGGTCACCCCCTTGCCATCGGCCCACTCGAGCAGCGGGATGAGGTACTTCCGGCTGATGCCCAGCCGCTCCCGCACCGCGGCCGGAACGATATCCGCCTCGCGGCCCAGCTCGGTCAGAGTCCGGGTGAACCGGTCGAGCGCTGCCCGGGAGTAGTAGCGATCCCGCTCGACCGCCTCGACCCGGCCGCTGGCAGCCGCGAGGCGGAGCACGGCGCCCAGATCCCGCCGGCCGGTGGCCGCCTCCAGCTCAGCGAGACTGGGAGGGCTCAGCGCGGCCGCCTCCAGGATCCCGACGATCCGGTCGATCTCGGCGTCCCCTCCCTCGATCCGGGGCGTGAACCCGGCGAGGGCGACGATGCCATCGCGCCCGCGGGTCCGGCCGCTGTGCGCCAGTTCCTCCAGGACGGCCTCCACGACGGGCGCCGGGGCGCGAAGCGAGCGGCGGAGGGTCTCCAACGGGAGTCCTCGCTCGCTCGGCCGAGCCCGGTGAAAGCGGCGGACCAGATCCAGCGCCCGGGCGGCGAGTTCCCGCATCGTCTCTTCGAGTACCCAGATCCCCCCCGCCGAACGGGCGTCCGGCGTCTCCCGAGCGCACCCGGAGGCGGCGCGGGGTGGCAAGCCAAGGAGCTGAGGCAGCGCCTGCTCGCCGATCCCGGCGGGCCGCCGGGCGAGGAGCGCCCGGAACCGGCCGCGGTGCTCCGGGGACCGGAGTCCCTCGGGCCATGCGGCGCGACGGAGCGGCGGCACCGGGTCGAGCACGATTCCGCCCCCGACGGTCGTCACCGGGCTGTAGCTTCGCAGCACGAAGCGGTCGCCGCCGCGCGCCACCACCGGCGCCTCCAGCGCCAGCCGGGCGAGCCCGCAGCCGCCGGGCTCGATCGGCTCCCGTGGCAGTACCCTCGCCATCGTCTCTGCCGTGCCCAGGTGGACCCGTACCCGGGTGCGGGATGACAGGGGACGGCCGGCGCCTTGCCCGAGGGCGAGCTCGACGTCGAGCGCCGCGGTGACGGCCCAGCGATCTCCGGCAGCCACCAGGACGCTCCCGCGGACCGCCTCCGGCCGGGGGAGCCCGGCGATCCCGACCGCGGTGCGGGTCCCCGGCTCGCTCCGGTTGGTCTGCCGGCCGAACATCTCGATCGAGCGCACTCGGCCGGTGCCGCCCCGCGGAAGCAGAGCCACCGCGTCGCCCACCGAGACTCGGCCCGACCAGACGGTCCCGGTGACGACCGTTCCCACTCCGGCGACGGAGAATGCCCGGTCTACCGGCAACCGGAAGAGGTCCGTCGCGACCCGCTCGCGTGCGGGCGACCGGGCCTCCAGCCGGCGCCGGAGCTCCTCGAGCCCGAGTCCCGTCCGAACCGAGACCGCCAACGGCGGCTCGAAGGCCACCGGCGAGCGGGCCAGCCGATCGCCCACCTCCAGCAGAACCAGCTCCAGCCACTCCGGGTCGGCGAGATCGGCCTTGGTGACGACCGGAATGCCTGCCGGAATGCCCAGATGCTCGAGGACGGAGAGGTGCTCCTCGGTCTGGGGCATGAGCCCCTCGTCCGCCGCCACGACCAGCAGTGCCAGATCGATCCCCGACGCCCCGGCCACCATGGTGCGGACGAAGTCCTCGTGCCCCGGCACGTCGACGATGCCGGCGACCCGGCCCTCGCCGAGGTCGAGCGGCGCGAAGTTGAGGTCGATCGTGATCCCGCGCCGGCGCTCCTCGGCCAGGCGGTCCATTGCCCGGCCGGTGAGCGCCGTGACCAGGGCCGACTTGCCGTGGTCGATATGACCGGCCGTCCCGATGATCACGCCGCTCTCCAGGGGCGTCGGAGCCAGAACTCGAGCGCCGGCAGCTCGGCACCCTCGCCCAGGTGGTACCGGACATAGCGCGCCAGCAGGCGACGATGGGACTCGGCGTGCCGGCGGTCGAGCACGGGGAGGTCCGCATCGGGGTCGAGCAGGGCGGCGAGATCCGCCCGCGCCTGTTCCGGTAGCCGGGTAGCGCCGTGGCCCGCGGCGCAGGCAGGGCACAGGGCGCCGCCCTCCCGGGTGCTGAACGGTAGGGCCCCCGGGGGCAGCCCGGCGCCGTCCCTCACGCAGGTCTCCAGCTCCGGCGCGAAGCCCAGGACCGAGACCAGGTGCCAGAGGACCCGGAACCCGAGTGCTTCCACCTGCGTGCCGGGCGCGACCTCGAGCTGCATCAGGCCGTCGCGGAAGCGGTCGTAGCTCTCGGGGTGGGGATCGGGCGGGGCGAAGTGGATCATCACCTCGGCCAGCGCCGAGGCGGTGGCGTACCGCTCCAGCTCGGCGGTGAGGCCCACGTGGAGGTGACTCAGGTCGAAGGCAGCGAGGGTGTGGAGCTCGCGGTGCTCCTTCACCAGGAGCTGGGCCTGACCCTCGCTCAGGAGCTGCAGCGCGGCCCCGAACCGACTCTTGGGCCGGAGCGCTCCCTTGGCTATCGCGCTCTGCACCCCGTGCGTCCGGGTCGCGAGCCGGACGATCTTGGAGGTCTCGCTGTACCGCAAGGCCGACAGCACGATCGCCGGCGTGGTCACCAGGGCCATGCTGGAAGATACGGCTACGCCGGCTCCCGGTAGGTGACCTGGAATTGGGCCCGGCAGCCCCGCGTGGTCCAGAGGTACCCCTCGGTGTGTCCCCAGGTGGCGCCCTGGCGGCAGCGGCCGTCGCTCAGGTCGCGCATCATCCGCACCGTCACCACGGAACCCTCGATGGCGCAGTTCACCAGGCGGCCGGTGGTCACCCCGCAGGTCAGCACCTTGGTGCGCTCGGCACCGGCGTCTCCCGCAGCCGTCCGGTAGGTCACCTCGAACTCCCCCCGGCAGCCGCGGCTGGCCCAGAGGAGCGAATCGGAGTGACCCCAGCTCGATCCTTCCCGGCATTCCCCATCGCCGAGGTCACGTGCCAGGCGGACCGCGACCACCTCACCGCCGGTCGGGCACTCGATCCGGGTTCCGGTGAAGGTGCCGCAGGTCAGGGTTCGGCTGGTGCGCCTCCGGCCGGTGTCGGCCTCGCGGTAGGTGACTTCGAATTCGCCCCGGCAGCCCCGGGTGGTCCATACGAAGTCGGCGTTGCGTCCCCAGTTCCTGCTGTCGCCGCACCGGCCACCGCTCAGGTCCCGCAGCAGGCGCACCCCCGCCACGGGACCGCCCACCTTACACGCGGTCTCGAGCTCGTCGGCCGCGCCGCAGGAGATCCGCCGGGTGGTCCTCATCGGCCCTGCGCGTCGGTAGCTGACCTCGAAGATGGCGCGGCATCCCGCGCCGGCCCAGACCAGAGTGTCGCTGGAGCCCCAGTTGCGGCCCTCCCTGCAGCGTCCGCCGCCGAGATCGCGCACCAGCTTCACCTCGACGGCACGCCCACCCGTGGGGCAGCGGACCCGGCGACTGGTCGAGCTGCCGCACACGAACCGCCGGGTCGCGGGGGTAATCACATCATCGGGACCGGGCCCTCCCACCTCGAACTCGCCGCGGCAGCCCCGATCCACCCAGATGGCGCGCGGAATCGTGCCCCAGCTCTTGCCCTCCTCGCAGCGGGCGGTGCTGACCGTCCGGACCAGTCGCACCCCGAATCGGGTATCGGCCGGGCATTCCGCGCGCTGACCGCCGGCGCTGGCGCAAACGACCCGCTCTCCGATGTTGGCGAACGGATCGCCCGCCTCGAAGACGCCGCGGCATCCGTCGTTCACCCAGATCGCGTTGCGCTCGAACCCCCAGCTCTCTCCCTGGAGGCAGGGCGCGCGGGAGAGCTGCTTGACCAGCCGGGCACCGCGCCAACTCAGCGTGGCCTGGCAGCGGACCAGCCGACCGCCGCTCTCGCAGGTGACGGTCGTCCCGTCGCGCAGCTGGGCCGGCGCCGGGCGGGGCCCGGCGGCAAGACCGAGCGTACCCATCACCCACCCGGCGGCAACGACGCGGAATCGGCTCATGGCGGGGTCTCCTCTCCGGCTCCCTGTTGGTCCTGCGTGATGCGGACGACCCTCGACGGCCCGGGGCAGCGCCCCAGCCCGATCTGGCCCACCTCGGCGAGATTCGGGTCCAGCACGTGCGCGACGCCGTGTCCGGCTGCGCAATCGCCCTCCTCGACCGCATACACCCGGCCCCGGCTGTCGATCGCGACGCCGCTGTTGAGCGGAATATCCACGCCGTGCCCCGCCCCGCGCACCACGGCATTGCTGTCGGTGTCGAACTCGAGCAGCCCCTCGGTGGCCGAGCTGATGAATATCCGGGCATCTCTGTCGGAGGCGAGGTCGCCCGGACGGGTGCCCAGACCCCCGAAGCTCGCCAGCTCCATCCGGGCGAGCGGATCCACCGCGGAGAGACGCCCCTCGGGCAGGCCCGGGCTCCCCCGGCTCACCACGTAGAGCAGGCCGTCTCCCGCCGTCGTCGCGAAGGTGGCGCCGCCCGACCCGGTCAGCGCGATCGAGTCTCCCCCGGCCGCGGGGGCGTTGGTGACGGGATCGAGCACGGTGATCCAGCTCGAGCCCAGCGGGGCGCCGGCGCCGTCCACGTTGGCGTTCAGGACGAAGACCCGTCCCCGGGTGAAGATCACACCGTCGGGATGGCTGCCGACCGGAACCTCCGCGGTCGTGAGGGCCAGATAGTTCACCCGCGATACCGTGTTGAGGTTCGGATTGCCCACGTAGGCGATCGAGTCGTTGATCACCGCTACGCCGGTGGCCCCGGAGCCCACCGGCAGCGGGATCCGGTCGATCAGCCTCCGGAGCCGCAGGTCCACCAGCGCCACCGCGTCTCCCGGGCCCAGCGGCACCAGCGCGATCTCCCCTCGCGCTGCGACGCCGTTCGGCCGGGAGTCCCGCCCGCCGAGCGGAATCTCGACCACGTCGCCCGGCGGGTCGATGGGGGCGACGGTCAGGGTATTTCCGCCGGCGTTGACCGCCAGGAGGGCCTCCTCCGGCGCGGGGGCGGGAGCGTTGGTGTCGGCGCACCCGGGCAGGGCGCAGGCGGCGAGCGCCGCGAGCGCGAGCCGGGCCCGACGGATGCGGTTCGGCATGGGCGAAAGTTACTCCGGGAAGCCGCTGGTGGGCGGGTCGCGCGGCGGGAGCTCGCCCCGACGCAGCGGCACGACCTGGGGCGAGCCGTCCGACCAGCGGATGATTGCCACGGGCCACTCGAACGCCCGACTCACCACCTCCCCCCGCAGGACCTCGGCCGGGGTCCCCTCCGCCACGATCCGACCGCGGTCGAGCAGCACGATCCGGTCGGCGAAGCGGGCGGCGAGATTCAGGTGGTGGGTGATGACGATGCCCGCGAGGCCGCTGTTCACCAGCTCCCGGATGAGCTCGAACAGCTCCATCTCATGCCGCACGTCGAGCGCGGCGGTGGGCTCGTCTAGCACCAGTACTCCGGGCTCCTGTGCCAGAGCCCGGGCCACCCGGACCCGCTGCCATTCGCCGCCGCTCAGAGTGTCCACCGGCCGGCGTGCCAGGGCCGCGACATCGCACCGTTCCAGCGCGGCGGCTACCGCCGCGCGGTCGGCAGGACGCGGCGCGGTCACCGGACCGAGATGAGCGTAGCGCCCCAGCATCACGATTTCCTCGACCCGGAGCGCGAAGGTGGTCTCCTCCCGCTGCGAGACCACGGCCAGCACCCGGGCCAGCGCCGGACGGCTCCATTCCTCCACCGGCTTCCCCTGGAGCAGCACCCTGCCCCGTTCCGGCGCTACCAGACCCGCGAGGGCCCGGACCAAGGTGGTCTTGCCGCTTCCGTTCGGGCCCACCACGGCTACCAGTCGGGCCGGGTCCGCTCCGCAGCTCACCCGGTCAACCGCCGGCCCCGCGAGCCCCCGGTAGCGAACCGTGATCTCCCGGGCCTCGAGGATCACGCGAGCGTCCTCCGGAGGAGGAGCGCGAACACCGGGACGCCCACCAGGGCGGTGATCACGCCGACCGGGAGCTCGAGCGGCCGCACCACCGTGCGGGCCACGACGTCGGACAATACCAGGAAAGAGCCTCCGGCCAGGAACACCAGGGGCAGAAGGCTCCGGTGCAACGGCCGGGTCAGGGTCCGAACTGCATGGGGAATGACCAGGCCGACGAAGCCGATGATCCCGCAGGCGGCCACGCTCGCAGCCGTGAGCAGGGCGGTCGAGCCGTAGATCAGGCGGCGAGTGCGCTCCACTTCGGCGCCGAGATGATGGGCGGGCTCCTCGCCCAGGGCGAGGAGATCGAGCGAGCGGGCGTTCCAGCCGATCAGTCCCAGCGGGAGCGCCGCATAGGCCGAGAACACGCCGAGCGCCTGCCAGGAGGCGGCTCCGAATCCGCCCAGCAGCCAGAGGAAGGCGTTCCGCACCGCGGCGCTGTCCGCCAGGACGATGATCGCGCTCATGAGCGCCCCGGCGAAGGCCCCCACCACCACGCCCGAGAGCAGGAGAACCCGCGGGTCCAGCCGCTGCCCGGCCACCAGGCTGAGCCGGTAGACCAGCGCTACCGCGGCAATGGCGCCGAGGAAGGCGGCCACCGGGACCGACCAGGCGCCCGCGGCGCCGGTGGCGAGCGCGATGACCGCGCCCAGGCCGGCGCCGCCGGAGAGGCCGAGAAGGTAGGGCTCGGCCAGGGGATTCCTGATCATGGCCTGGAGCGCCGCCCCCGACACGGCGAGGCTGCCTCCGACCATGAAGGCGAGCAGCACCCGCGGGGCGCGCAGCTCGCGCACGATGACGGCGGCGGAGGGATCCAGCCCCCGGAGCCCGCGCCAGACCTGGGAGGGAGACAGGGCCACCGATCCCGCGGCGAGGCCGATCCCGAGAGAGACCACCACCGCCAAGACCAGGAGCGCCATGCCGGCGCGCCTCACTCTCGCGCCTCGCGCAACTGGGCCGCGAGCTCCCGGATGGCGGCGGGGGCGCGGGGGCTGGGCCGGTTGAACTCCGAGCCGGTGACGTGAATGAATCGCCGTTCCCGTACCGCGCGCACCACCTGCCACTCGGGCCGGCGGGCGAAGGCGGCGGGCCCATCGGTGGTGGTGAAGATGAAGTCGGGGGCCCGGGCCGCCACCGCTTCGATGCTCACCGGCCCCGCGCTGGCGGTGACGTCGGCGAAAAGGTTCTCCCCGCCGGCCCGCTCGACCAGCTCGCTCAGAAAGCTGCCGCGTCCGATGGTCATGGGCGGCTGCTCCCACACCAGCAGCAGCACGGTCGGGCGCGGGCGGGAGGTGGCGGGGACGCTCGCTGCGGCGAGCGCGGTGTCGAAGGCCTCCGCGAGGGAGTCGGCCGACCGCTGGTGCCCGGTGAGCCGGCCGAGCAGGCGCCCCACCCGCGCGACGTCCGTGAGCACGTCGGTATTGAGCCGGAGGGCCGGGATCCCGAGCCCCCGGAGGCGGGCGGCGACGGCGGTGTGCTGGGCCGAATTGTAGAGCAGCACCAGGTCGGGACGCGCGGCCAGCACCGCCTCCACGTTGGGATTGATCCCGTCGCCCAGGTTGGGCACCCGAGCGGCGTCCGCCGGGTAATCGCACCAGGCCGAGCGCCCCACCAGGTTGCCGCCGGCCCCGACGGCGAAGAGCAGCTCGGTGGTGGCGGGTATGAGGGAGACGACGCGATGCGCCGGCGCGCGCACCGCCACGCTGTCGCCCGCATCGTCGACCACGACGGCCGAGCCCGAGGGTGACGCCTGGGCGCACCCGCCGGCGAGGGCGAGCAGCGCGGCGGCGAGCGGCCGACGAAAAGCGGAAATGGAAGCGCGCAGTGGGAAAGCCACCCACCCTCCCCCGAGGGTGCGACAGGTGGCGCGAACGGAGAGGTCTCCTGGCTTCGGGCCTCCGCTCGCCTTCCCGGTTGCCCAGTGGCGGAGTGAGCGGAGCGTGCTGCCCGTTACAGTGGCGGGGCCGCGCCGGCTTCGCACCGGCTTCCGAGCGTCCCCATTCGCGGATGAGTGGTACCAGCGGGCAAGGTTACCGGCGCCTGTCCCGGGCCGCAAGTGCCGCCTCCAGCTCCGCCTTGAGCGCCGCGCGCCGGGACCGGTACGCCGACCACTCCTCGGGTGTGGTATCCCGCTCGTGCCCCGCGTAGCGGGCATCGAGCCGAGCGATCGCCTCGAGCAGAGTCCCGTGGTCGGCCGGGGGGACCGGCACCCGTCGCTGGCCCGGCGCGAGCCGCCAGGTGGCCACCGCGAGACCGGCAGCAAGCAGCACCACGAGCGCGACCAGCCAGGCCGTGGGTGAGCGAGGCGGGCCCGGCAACGCCACCCGGATCGTCGCGCCCGCACCGGCGATTCCGGTCCAGCGCCGGAAGGAGCGACCCTGGATCTGCTGGCTGTCGGCCAGGGTGAGGGGACCGGTCACCCGAGCGTCGGTCTCTTCCAGCAGCAGGTTGATCCGGGCCCCGCTGTCGCCCATAGGGAGCACCAGCTCCCGCAGGCCGGCGGGGAGGCCGTACTGCACCGCGAGCTGCTTTTCTCCCGGCGCAATGGGGGCGCTCACTACCAGGGAGTCGCCGCGCCGGCGGACCGCGTCGGGGGAGACATCGCCCTCGCCAAGGTCGAGCCCCTCGCTTCCCGCCGGCAACGGTCCGACCCAGGAGGGGCCCAGCGTATCGGGGCCGACTCGGGTCAGCCGGCCGGCGTTGTTCAGCACCAGCAGGTCGAGCACCTCGCGGGCACCGTCATCTCCCGGCCGGGCCACCACCAGGTGCCTGGCCGAGAGGGTCACCGGGGCCCGGCTGGAGGTGTCGTACACCACCAGCGCGATGGCGGTGTCGGGGCGCGCCGGGTTGGTGTGCACCGGGGTGGAGAAATACTCGATTCCCCGGTACCGCGCGCTCAGCAGGTAGATGGCCGCGGTATCGGCCCGGAAGCGGAAGCGAAACCGGCCGTCCGGCCCGGACACGGTCGAGTCCAGCGGTCCCTGCTCCAGCTGTCCCACCCGATGCAGCACGATCCGGACGCCGGAGATCCCGACCGAGTCGGCGGCTGTCCCGGGCCGGAGGACGCGGCCGGCGGCGGTGCTCTGGGCGGACAGGGGGACGGGCGGACAGGGGGACAATATCGCCAGCGGAAGGAGAAATCGAAGCAGCAGTTCAGGTCGAGCGCCCTCGCGCCCTCGCGCCTTCGCGCCCCAGCGCCTCAAGGATTGAACTTGCCGAAGTCCTGGGGATCCATCTTCTCCAGGTATTCCTTCAGCTTGTCCGCCTCGAGCGAAGGGTTGGGCGACGGCTCGTCGGTCTCGACGCCGCTCTGGTCGAGGAGCTGGTCGCTGGTGAAGATGGGGGCGTGCATGCGGAGGGCCAGGGCGATGCTGTCGGAGGGGCGGGCGTCCACCTGGAAGACGTGGTCTTCGCGGCGGATCATCAGCTCGGCGAAGTAGGTGTTCTCCTTGACCGTGCTGATGACGACCCGGCGCAGGTCGCCCCCCAACCCGACCAGGACCTGCTTGAGCAGGTCGTGGGTCAGGGGGCGTTGCGCCTTCATGCCCTGAAGCTCCATGGCGATGGCGCTGGCCTCGGCCGGGCCGATCCAGATGGGCAGCACCCGGCTGCCGTCCTTCTCCCGCAGGATGACCACGGGGGTGTTGGTGGTCCGGTCGAGGCCCAAATGGGCGACGGTGACTTCGATCATGAGCGCCTCAAACGGCGGTGAAAGGTGAAAAGTAAAAGGTGAAAGGGGCCACCGCGCCCCCTTCACCTCTCACCCTTCACCTTTCACCCGCTTCACGATTCAGGTTCCCGCGTCCCAGCTGGCCAGGTACTTCACCTGTTCGGCCGTGAGCGTGTCGATGGCGATACCCATGCTCTGGAGCTTGAGCCGGGCGATCTCCTGGTCCACCGCGGGGGGGAGGCGGTGCACCGCCTTGGCCATGCTGGCGCCCTCTCGGGCCAGCAGCTCCGCCGCCAGGGCCTGGTTGGCGAACGACATGTCCATCACGCTGGCGGGATGTCCCTCCGCGGCCGCCAGGTTGATGAGCCGGCCCTCGCCCAGGACGACGATCCGCTTGTCCTTGACCACGAACTCCTCGACCAGGTTTCGCACCGGACGCCGCTCCGACGCCAGCTTGGCCAGCGCCTCGAGGTCGAGCTCGACGTTGAAGTGTCCCGAGTTGCAGACGATCGCGCCGTCCTTCATGGCGGCGAAGTGCTCGGCCCGGATCACGTGGATGTTGCCGGTGAGGGTGACGAAGCAGTCCCCCAGCGGGGCGGCCTCGGCCATGGGCATGATCTCGAACCCGTCCATGCGGGCCTCGAGCGCGGGCAGCGGATCCACCTCGGTCACGATCACGTGCGCGCCCGCGCCCCGCGCCCGCATGGCGAAGCCGCGGCCGCACCAGCCGTAGCCCGCCACGACGAAGGTGCTTCCGGCCACCAGCATGTTGGTGGCGCGCACGATGCCGTCCAGGGTGGACTGTCCGGTGCCGTAGCGGTTGTCGAACATATGCTTGGTGTTCGAGTCGTTGACCGCCACGATGGGGAACTGCAGCACCCCTTCCTTCTGCATCGCCTTGAGCCGGATCACGCCGGTGGTGGTCTCCTCGGTGGACCCGCGAACCCCGGCCACCAGGGCGCGACGCTCGTCGCCGGAGAGGGTCTCGACCCAGCGCCGGATCGGCGGGGCAAGGTCATCCAGCCGGTTGAGCGCGATCATGTGGAGCGAGCCCACCAGGTCGGCGCCGTCGTCCTGCGTCATATCGGGACCGAAGGCGAGGGCCTGCGCGATGTGGGTGTAGTAGGTCTCGTGGTCCTCGCCCTTGATGGCGTAGACGTGCACCCCGTGGTCGCGCACCAGGTGGGCGGCGACGTCGTCCTGAGTGGAGAGCGGGTTGGAGGCGCAGAGCGCGATCTCCGCGCCGGCCGCCCGCAGGGTGATCATCAGGTTGGCCGTCTCGGTGGTGACGTGAAGGCAGGCCGACAGCTTGCGGCCGCGGAGCGGCTGTTCCCGGGCGAAGCGGTCCCGGATCTGCCGGAGCACCGGCATCGAGCGCTCGGCCCACTCGGTGCGCCGCCTTCCCTCGTCTGCCAGTCCGATGTCCCTGATGTCGTGCTTCGCTACCGCGGTCTGTACGCTCATGCGCTCCTCAACGGGCGGCCGCCCGCAGGTCCTTGACCCGGTCGGTCCGCTCCCAGGTGAAAAAGTCCACCTTCTGGATCCCGTCCTCGCCCTCGTAGACGCCGGCGAAGGGCCGCCGGCCGAAGTGCCCGTAGGTCGCCGTCCGGCTGTAAATTGGCCGCTTCAGCTTGAGGGCGTCAATGATGCCCTTGGGCGTGAGGTCGAAGACCTCGCCCACGATACGCTCGATCTCGGTGTCGGGGAGGACCCCGGTGCCGAAGGTCTGTACCATGATGGAGACCGGCCGGGCCACCCCGATGGCGTAGGCCACCTGGACCTCGCAGCGCCGGGCCAGCCGCGCTTCCACGATGTTCTTGGCCACCCAGCGGGTGGCGTAGGCGGCGGAGCGGTCCACCTTGGAGGGGTCCTTGCCACTGAACGCGCCGCCGCCGTGGCGGGCCATGCCGCCGTAGGTGTCCACGATGATCTTCCGACCGGTGAGGCCGGCGTCGCCGTGGGGACCCCCGATCACGAACCGGCCGGTCGGATTGATGAGGAACTTGGTACCGCGGTATTCGAGACCGTGGGCGTCGAGCACCGGCTTGACGACCTCCTCGACCACGCCCTCACGGATGGTGGACTGGGGCAGACGCCGCTTGCCGTGGCGCTCGGCGTGCTGGGTGGAGACCACCACGGTACGCACCGCCACCGGCCGGTCGTCCTCGTACTCCACCGACACCTGGGACTTGCCGTCGGGCCGCAGCCAGTCCAGCCGGGGATGGCCCGGCAGGCCCTTCCGCACCGCCGCCAGCCGCTCCACGATCCGGTGGGCCAGGATGATCGGAAGCGGCATCCGTTCCCGGGTCTCGTTGGTGGCGTAGCCGAACATCATCCCCTGGTCGCCCGCCCCCTGCTCCCTCGCCTTGCCTCCGTCCACGCCCATCGCGATATCGGGCGACTGCCGGTCGATCGAGGTGAGCACCGCGCAGGTGCGGCCGTCCAGTCCGTAGGTGGCGTCGGTGTAGCCGATCGCCTCCACGGTGCGCCGGACCAGGTCGGGAATATGGACGTAGGTCTTGGTGGTGATCTCGCCGGCGACGACCGCCATGCCGGTGGTCACCAGCGTCTCGCAGGCGACCCGGCCGGCGGGGTCGCGGGAGAGGATGGCATCGAGCACCGCGTCGGAGATCTGATCGGCCACCTTGTCGGGATGGCCCTCGGTGACCGACTCCGAGGTGAACACGTGGCGCTTGGCACCGGCCATTCAGGACGCTCGAGCTTGAGGTAAGGGCGCAAGGCAACGGGGCGGTACGGCAACGGGGCGGCGGGCCGGCGCCTGTGGCACTGCCCAGCTGCCCCGCTGTCCCACTGCCCCGCGTCAAGTCGCCTTCAAACTAGCCACGCGCCCCCGGCCCGGCAACGCTGATTGGGGATCGAGCAAGCGAATGTCGATGTACTCGCCGACCACGCGCCGCAGCGCCCCGGAAACCTCCTCCGCGCTCGCCGCGGACAGCGCGGCGCGGGCCGCCTCCTGGGTTGCCTCTTCCGGAACCGTGCGCACCGCCCACTTCACCAGCGGCAGGGCCGGCGGCGACACGCTCAGCCGGTCGTAGCCGAGCCCGATCAGGAGCAGCGCGCTCAGTGCCTCCGAGGCCATCTCGCCGCACACGCTGACCGGCAGGTGGCGCTCCCGGCCGACCTCGGCCACGTGATAGAGCTGGCGCACGATCGCCGGGTGATGGGGGGTGAACCGATCGGCCAGCCGGGCGTTGCCCCGGTCCACCGCCAGGGTGTACTGGGTCAGGTCGTTGGTGCCCACGCTGAAGAAGGCGCTGACCTCGGCCAGCCGGTCCGCGATGAGCACCGACGCGGGCGTCTCGATCATGACACCCACGGGCATGGTAGCCGCGGCCCGGACCCCCGCGCGTCGGAGCGAGTCGGCCTCCTCCTCCACGATCTCCCGCGCCTCGATCACCTCCTCCACCCGGGTCACCAGCGGCAGCATGAGCTGCACGTCGCGTCCGGCCGCGGCCCGGAGCGCGGCGCGCACCTGGGGCCGGAACACCTCGGGCTCGTCCAGGCAGACCCGGATCGAGCGCCAGCCGAGGAAGGGGTTGGCCTCGAACGGCGCCTGGAAGGCGGCCGGGAACTTGTCGCCGCCGAGGTCGAAAGTGCGGATGATCACTGTCCGGTCGGGGAACGCCAGCGCCACCCGGCGGAAGTACTCGGCCTGCTCGTCCTCGGTCGGGAGCGTCGCGCGGCCGGTGAGCAGGAACTCGGTCCGGAGCAGCCCGACGCCCTGCGCCCCCATCCGGAGTGCCGGCTCGATCTCCTCGGGAAGGTCCACGTTCCCCATCAGCAGGATCGGCCGCCCGCCCGGGGTGACCGCCGGCTGGTCCACGATGCCCTCGAGCTGGAGCTCGAGCCGGTGGCGGCGGCTCACCTGGGTCTTGGCGTCGTCCAGCTCGTCCCGGGTGGGATCGAGCACGATGGTACCGGCCTGACCGTCGAGCAGCAACATGGTGCCGTTGGGAATCTGCGCCAGCGCCCCGACCGTTCCCATCACGGCCGGAATGCCGAGGCTGTGGGCCAGGATGGCGGCGTGGGCGGTCCGGGTCCCCTCCTCCGCCACCAGACCGACCACGTGCTCCCGGTCGAGCTGCACGGTGAGGCCCGGCGACAGCTCGTGCGCCACCACGATCACCTGCTCCTCGAGCGTCATCGCCGAGAGCTCGAGCCCGGTCCGGCCCAGGAGCTCGTTGATCATCCGGAGCTGGATGGCGTGGAGATCGGCCAACCGCTCGCGCAGCCGGGCGGCACCGGACCAGAGGTTGCGGAGCTCCAGCGCCTTGAACTCGTACGCGGTCTCGGCGCTGAGCTGGTTGTTGCGGATCAGGGTCTCGACCGAGGAGAGGAAGTCCTCGTCCTGGGCCATGAGGATCTGGGCGTCGAAGATCCGGGCCTCCTCCGGGCCGGCGCGCCGCAGCACCCGTTCCCCCAGCTCCCGCAGGGCGGCGACGGTATGGTCCACCGCTGCGCGCAGGCGGCGCACCTCGGACTCCACCTGGTCCGGCCGCACCCCCCGATCGGGCACGTCGGGGAACTCCCAGCGGAGAGTGAGCGCGGGCGCGCAGGCGACGCCGGGCGAGACGCCGATGCCCCGGAGCAGGCGCGGGGTCATCACGGCTCGCCGAACCCGCTGGCCACCAGTTGGGCCAGCGCCTCCACCGCCTGTTCGGCGTCGGGTCCCTTGGCCCGGATCGTGATCTGGCTGCCGCATTCCGCAGCCAGCATCATCACCCCCATGATGCTCTTGCAGTTCACCGCGATGCCGTCCTTGAGGATCTCGATATCGGAGTCGAACCTGCTGGCGAGCCGCACGATCCGGGCGGCGGGCCGGGCGTGCAGCCCCTCCTGGTTCACGATCGTGGCAGGACGCTCGATCACGGGAAGATGCCCCGGAAGAGGACCAGCAGCAGGATCGCCACCAGCGCGAACCGGACGGCCGTCAGCGCCGCGCCGTACCACCGGCTCACCAGAACGCCGGTCACCGCGACCGCCAGTGTCCCCAGGGCACCGGCCGCTCCGATGTCTCGCAGATACCACGCCGCCACCAGCGGCACCGCGACCCCGACCGCGAAGCCCGCGGCGGGTCCCACCCGCTCGATGGCCGCAGGGATCCAGGACCGGGCGATCGCGGCCCCCACCTTCATGCCGCTGTCGTACCCGGTGCGGAGCGCCCAGATGCCGGTGAAGCCCCGGGCCAGGTTGTACAGCACCAGGAACCCGAGCACCGCCCACCAGCGCGCGCCGAGCGCGATCGCCGCCAGCGCCAGGCCAACCATGGCCGGTATCAGGCCGGCCCAGAAGAGCTGGTCGCCCAGGGAGCCGAGCGGGCTGCAGAGCGCGGTTCGGAGCCGGGCGATCTGGGCACCCGGCACCGCCTCGTACTCCGCCCGCACGGTAGCGCCCAGCGCGAGCCCCGCGAGGTTGGGGTTGCAGTTGAAGAACTCCGCGGACCGCACCACGGCCTCGGTGTGCCGGACCGGATCGATCGACTTGAGATCGTCGAGCAACGGCTCCGCCGCGTACCCCATGCCGACGCCGAGCATCCGCTCGTAGTTCCAGGTGCCCTGAACGGCGAAGAGCCGGAGGAACGCCCGCCAGCCGCCGTTCACGCGAGCACCGCCAGCACGAGACCGACCACCAGACCGGCTCCCAGCCACCGGAGCCGCGCGCCGCGCCCCGCGCTGCGAAGCGCTCCCCCGATGGCCGCGCTCAGGGCGCAGCCCACCGCCACGAGGGTCAGACCGAGCGCGGTGGCACGCTCCAATCGGGAGTATTCGCTGATCGCCCACGCCGCCGCCAGTCCCAGCGCGGTCAGCGCCGTTCCCCGCAGGGCGTCGCGGAGCAGCCCGCCGTATTGCAGCCGCCGGATCGCTCCGCCCTCGCCGGCGGCCAGGGCCGCGGCCCGCTGCTGGATGGCCCGGGCATTGGCTCGGCGCACCAGCTGAAGGGTGAGCCCGCCGAGGATCGCGAGCACCAGTCCCAGCGCCGCGCTGATCCCCACGGCGTACTGCCAGGGCGCGTTGGCGGCGAGGACCGCCGCCACGACGGTCGCCGGACCATAGTCGGGGTAGCGGACGGCACCCGCGGGAAGCACGTCGAGCGCGAACAGCTCGAACAGGACCCCCACCCGGAGCCCGGCGTCAAGGTCGCCCGCGATCCAGCCCGCCACCGCTCCGGCGACCACGGGGCGCGCGATCATCGCCTGGGGCACGCTCACCAGATCGAGGGCCACCAGGGTCCCCCAGGCGAGCAGCAGGACGGCGGCGTGCGGCGGCAGCTCGCTCATCCCAGCGATCTCAAGCTCACCGGCGGCGTGGTCGGGAGGTCCTGCGCGCTGACCTCCGCCCCGGCCGCCTCCAGCGCCTGGAGCCGGCGCAGCTCGTCGTCCGTGAGATAGAGATACGGCAGCCGCTCCCGGCGCCCCGGCCGGTGGTGGATGCCGCCGAGATTGATCCGGTGCACCGCGACGGGGTCGGCCCGGTAGAGCGCCGCCATGGCGTCGAGGTCGCCGGTCAGAACGACCGTACGCCGAGGATCCTCCTGCCAGCGTTGCAGCGCCACCGCCCCCTGTGCGACGGTGGCGAACTCGATGGTGATTTCGGGGGTCACCGCCATCCGGTAGAGCTCCTGTTCCCAGTCGCTGCCCGCCACCTGATCGTCCACCAGGACGATGCGGCCGATGCCCAGGGCCTGCCCCCAGCCGACGACCACCTGGCCGTGGATCAGGCGGTCGTCCACCCGACAGAGCACGATGGGCATCAGGGAATCCGGATCGCCTTCGCGCCCGCCGCCGCGGCCCGCTCGGCCGCAGCCTCCGGGGTGAGGTCGCGGTGGAAGACGAAGTCCATCAGCATGGCGAGATTGACGCCGGTGACCACCCGCGCGCCGGGAATGGCGCGGAGCCGGTTCAGCGCCGCGAACAGGCAGGACCCCGAGGCGAGGTCCACGAACACCACGGCGGTGTGGCCGTCCACCGCGTCGGCCACCCGCTGCTCCAGGAGATCACGATCACAGCCCGAGTTGGAGACCGGCACCAGGGCGCCGGTGACCCCGCTGATGGATTCCGCCGCCTCGACCAGCGCCCCGGCGAGCTTCCCGTGACACACCACCACCCCGCGCAGCGCCTCACTCATAGTCCTCCTGAAGATACTCCCGTACCCCCCGTTGCTCCTTCATCCGCTTGATCAAGCGGGCGTTGAACGCGGCCGCAACGTCCACCCCGGAGTACCGGAGCAGGTGCATCATCGCCACCACCTCGGACATGACCGTGATGTTCTTCCCCGGGTTGAGCGGGATCAGGACCCGGGGGACCGCGACGTCGAGGATGGTGGTCTCCTCCCGGGCCAGGCCGGTCCGGTCGGCGTCCTTGGCGGTCTCCCATTCTTCCAGCTGGACCACCACCTCGATCCGCTTCTGTTGCCGCACCGCGCGGACCCCGAACAGCGCGGGGATGTCGATCAGGCCGATGCCCCGGATCTCCATGTGGTGCGCCGCCAGCTCGTGCCCCCGGCCGATCAGCACGTCGTTGCCCCGGCGGACCACCTGCACCACGTCGTCCGCCACCAGGCGGTGGCCCCGCTCCACCAGATCGAGCACGCACTCGCTCTTCCCGATCCCGGAGCGGCCCATGAAGAGGAGCCCCACCCCGTAGACGTCGGCCAGCGAGCCGTGGAGGGTGGTGCGGGGTGCGAAGGCCTCCTCCACTACCGGCTTGACCCGGCGGTAGAACTCCGCTGTCTTGAGCTTGCTTCGCAGCACCGGGACGCCCCGGGTCCGGGCCAGCTCGAGCATCTCCGCGGGAACCTCCTGGCCCTTGGTGACGAAGATGCAGGGCAGCTCGAACTCGAAGAACTTCTCCAGCGACTGCCGGCGCTGCTCCGGCGAGAGGGAGTTGAGGTAGGTGATCTCGGTCTCCCCGAACACGTGGAGACGATTGGGCGTGAACCGCCCGGTGTAGCCGGCCAGCGCCAGGCCCGGCCCGGCCACCTCGGCGTCGGGGAGCTGACGGTCGAGCCCGGCGTCACCGGTCAGCGCCTCGAGTTGGAGCGGATCGTTCCGCCGCGAGAGGAAATCCCGGAGTCGAAGCATCAGAGGGGCTTGGTTGGGCTGGGGCGCGACCGGCGGGGCCGCGCGCCGGCCTTCTCCAGCTGCTTCCGCAGTTTCTCCTCGGCCCGGTCCAGGGCGGTGCGATGATCCCCCGCCGCACCGCCGGCCACCAGCACGTCCCCGGTCCCCAGATGCAGCCGGAGCTCGGCGGTCTGCTGCTGCCCATCGGCGCCGAACACCACGCTGGCCTTCGTCGGGCGGGGGGCGATGCCGCCCAGCCGATCGACGACCGCATGGGCGCGCTCCCGGAGCGCCTCGGTGATCTCGCAGTGGCGGGCGGTGATCGTCGTCTGCATGATCGACCCTCCTGGCCGGCCGTCAGGCGCGGCCGGCGATGATATCGTGGAGCTGCGCCTCGGTCTCGGCCGCGCTCCGCTCCCAGGTCAGCCCCTCGGCGAAGCGCCGGGCCCCCGCGCCCAGCCGGGAAACCAGGGCCGGGTCGCCGGCGATCTCGAGCATGCGCGCGGCCAGGGCCTCGACGCTGCCGTGGGGCACCAGGAACCCGGTCTCGCCGTGGCGGACGGAGTCACGCAGGCCGGGGCTGTCCGAGGCGAGTGACGGCGTGCCACAGGCCGCCGCCTCCACCACCGTGATCCCCCAGCCTTCCTTGGGGGAAGGAAAGACGTTGGCCCACGCCGCGCGGAGGAGCTCCAGCTTGCGTGCCTCGCTCACGAACCCGTGAAAGGTCACCGCATGCTCCTGGCCGAGTCCGGCCGCGAGCCGCTCCAGATCGTCCCGGTGGTCCCCGGTGCCGGCGACCTCGAGCCGGAGGTCGGGCCGGGTGCGCCGCGCGAGCGCGAGGGCCCGGATGGCGAGCCCTATTCCTTTATAACGCTTCAGCCGTCCGACGTACAGGAACGTCGGCTGGTCGGCGCGCGATCCCGGGCCGCCCGGACTGAAATGGGAGGAGTCCACGCCGGGATGGATCACCCGGATCCGCTTCGGCGAGACGCCGCGTGCGATCAGGTCGTCGCGCGTACTCTCGCTGATGGCGTGGAACGCCGCCCGGCGGTACGCCCAGCCCAGCGGCCGTTCCGCCAGCCACACCGTGGCCGCCGCGGCCCAGCTCGCCTCCTCGAACGCGGTTTCTCCGAAGAGATGGGGCACGATGGCGCAGACCGGCACGCCGGTCCCCAGGGCGAGGAACAGCGGCAGCTTGTTCACGTCTTCCACCAGCACGTCCGGCCGCTGGGCGCGGAGCGCGCGCCGCACTGCGGGCCGGCCGAGGAGGGCGAAGCTGTTTCGCCCTCCGAACCGGGTGATCTCGATCCCCTGAATGGTCGCGCGTGGCGCGGCCCCGGCCCACCCGGAGCAGACCAACCGCACCTGGTGGCCGCGAGCCGCCAGGCGGCCGAAGATCTCGAAGAGGTGGATCTCCGCGCCGCCGGCATGCGGGTTCTCCGGGTCCTGCCAGTTGACCAGCAGGATGTTCATCCCCCGACGCTCGCCATCAGAGCCGCCCCTGGGCGTGGGCGATCCCGTCCAGCACGCCGTTGACGAATGCCGCCGCCCGCGAGCCGCCGAACCAATGCGCCAGGCGGACCGCCTCGTCGATCGCCACCTTCGGCGGCACCTCCCCGCGCCGGAGCTCGAGGATGCCGAGGCGGAGGATGTTGCGCTCCACCACGGCCATGCGGCTCATGCGCCAGTTCTCCGAGGCCCGGGCCGCCTCGGCGTCGAGCGATTCCACGTCGGCCACCACGGCCGTGGCCAGCGCCTCCGCCCGGTCGAGGACCCGAGGCTCCGGACCGGTGAGGCGCGAGACGCCGGTCGCGACCTGCTCCAGGGGCGGCTCCCCGCTCATCTCCCAGGCATAGAGAAGCTGGAGGGCCCGGGCCCGGCTCTTGGTCTCAGGCCGGAGCATCGGGGGATCCCAGCTGGGCGACGGCGTCGGCCGCGAGGATGGCGGCCTCCGCGGCCTCGTACCCCTTGTTCCCCGCGCTGCCGCCCGCGCGCTCGACGGCCTGCTGCATCGTGTCCACGGTGAGCAGGCCGAAGCCCACCGGGAGACGGTACCGCAGGGCCACCTCACCCAGCCCGCGGGTGGTCTCGCCGGCGACGTACTCGAAGTGGGGGGTCTCTCCCCGGATCACGGCGCCCAGGGCAACCAGACAGGCGTACCGCCCGCCCGCCGCCGCAGTCGCCGCGGCAACCGGCAGCTCGAAGGCGCCCGGCACCCACACCACGTCCACCTGGTCGGGCGGCACGCCGGCCTTCTCGCAGCAGGCGCGCGCCCCCTCCAGCAGCCTGGCGGTGACCAGCTCGTTGTACCTGCTGACGAGGATCGCCACGCGCCCGGGCCGGCGGAGGCGGGGAGAGAATTCGGGCACTGTGTCAGTGGGAGAGAAGGTGACCGAGCTTGTCGCGCTTGACCTGCAGGTAGCCCCGATTCTCCCGGTTGGGATCGGCGATGAGCGGCACCCGCTCCACGATCTGAAGCCCGTAGCCATCGAGGCCGACCAGCTTGCGGGGGTTATTGGTCATCACTCGGATCGAGGAGAGACCGAGGTCGCGGAGGATCTGGGCGCCGATGCCGTAGTTCCGCAGGTCGGGCGCGAAGCCGAGCCGCTCGTTGGCCTGCACCGTGTCCGCGCCGGCATCCTGGAGCGCATAGGCCCGGAGCTTGTTGAGCAGCCCGATCCCCCGCCCTTCCTGATCCAGATAGACGATCACCCCGCGACCCTCGTGGGCCACCAGCTCCATCGCCCGATGAAGCTGGATGCCGCAGTCGCAGCGCTGGGAGCCGAAGACGTCGCCGGTGAGACACTTGGAGTGCATCCGCACCAGGACGTCGGGGTGGCCCGCCACCTCGCCGTAGACCAGCGCCACATGCTCGGCCTTGTCCACGTCGTTGTGGTAACCGATGATCGTGAACTCCCCGAAGTCGGTGGGGATCCGTGCCTCGGCGACCCGGTGCACCAGTTGCTCGGTCTGGAGCCGGTGCGCCACCAGCTGGGCCACGGTGATGAACGTGACGCCCAGCTCGGCCGCCATCCGGTGCAGGTCGGCGCGGCGGGCCATGGTCCCGTCGGGGTTGAGGATCTCGCAGATGACGCCGGCCGGAATCAGCCCGGCCAGGTGGGCCAGGTCTACGCTGGCCTCGGTCTGACCCACCCGCTGGAGCACGCCCCCGGGCCTGGCCCGGAGCGGGAAGATGTGTCCCGGCCGGCGGAGGTCGGAGGGCACCGTGGCCGGGTTGATGGCGACGTGGATGGTGGTGGAGCGGTCCGCGGCGGAGATGCCGGTGGTGACCCCGAACCGGCGCTCGGCATCGATGCTGACGGTGAAGGCGGTGGACAGCTCCTCGGTATTGCGCTCAGTCATCTGGGGGAGCCCGAGCTGGTCGCAGCGCTCGCCCGTGAGCGCGAGGCAGATGAGCCCCCGCCCGTGCAGGGTCATGAAATTGATGGTCTCGGGCGTGACCAGCTCCGCCGCGGCGACGAGGTCTCCCTCGTTCTCACGGTCCTCGTCGTCCGCCACGATGATGATCTTTCCGTGGCGGAGGTCGTCGATGGCCTGGTCGATGGTGCCGAACGTGGTCATGGTTCTTGTGAAGGGTGAAAGGTGAAGGGTGAAAGGGGCTTAGCCATTCGAACAGTTCCCTCTTCACCTTTCACTTTTCACCCTTCACCCCTCTCAGCAGCGCCCTCGCGTACTTCCCGATCGTGTCCCCCTCCAGATGGACCCGGTCGCCCACCCGGCGCTCCCCCAGGGTGGTATGCTCTAAGGTAAACGGAATCAGCGAGATCTGGATCAGGTCGGGGCCCGGCATCGCGTTGACCGTGAGGCTGACGCCGTCCACCGTGATCGAGCCCAGAGGAATCGACACCTCCGCCACGGACAGCGGCGCCCGCAGATCCAGCAGTCGCGCATCCTGCCGCTGTTCGGCCCGCTCCACCTTCCCCAGCCCGTCTACATGGCCCTGCACCAGGTGACCGCCGAGCGGGTCGCCCGCCCGAAGGGCACGCTCCAGGTTCACCCGCCGTCCCGGTCGGTACTCGCCGAACCCGGTGCGGTCGAGGGTGGTGCGCACGACATGAGCGGTGAACCCGGCCTCAACCACCCGGGTGACGGTGAGGCAGCCGCCGTCCACCGCGATGCTCTCGCCGACCGCGAGACCGGGGTAGGGGCAGGAAATGGTGAGCTCCAGGCCCCCCTCGGCCTCGCGCGCCTGCCGCACCTCACCTACCGCGGTGACGATACCGGTGAACATCAGTCCCGATCCACGACCAGAAGAGTGTCGTTCTCCAGAGCTCGCCGCTCAACCACTCGCCATCGCTCCGCCCGCGCGATCGGCTCGCTCGGCAGTCCCGAAATGGCCGGGACGCCGCGGTCCCCCAGCCAGACTGGGCTCTGAATCCAGTAGAACCGGTCTGCCAGGCCGTTGCCCAGAAGCGCGCCCGCAAGCCTCCCCCCACCTTCGACCAGCAGGGATGTCACCCCCTGCGAGCGCAGGGCCCTGAGCCCTTCCTCCAGGGTGCCGGCGCGGAGCACCCGGACCCCCGCCTCTTCCAGCCGTCGAAGCCGGTCTCCCGGAGCGGCGGGCGAGGACACCAGATAGGTGGGATGACCGGAGGCGGTCCGCACCACCCCGAGTGAGACCGGCAGGTCCGCCGCGGCGTCGAAGACCACGCGGGCAGGCGGCACCCTGGGTACGACCGGTCCACGGGCCGTCAGACTGGGGTCGTCGGCGCGCGCCGTCCGGCCGCCCACGGCGACGGCGTCGAACCCGGCGCGGAGCCAGTGGACGTGGCTCCTGGCGGCCTCGCCGGAGATCCAGCGGGAGCGCCCCTCCGCGTCGGCGATCCGGCCATCGAGGCTGGTGGCGAGCTTGAGGGCCACGAAGGGTCGCCCCGGATTCCGGATCCAGTGCAGGAAGATGGCGTTCTGGGCCTCCGCTGGCTCCCGCCCGACGCCGGTGGCCACCTCGATCCCGGCCTCCCGCAGGTGATCCGCGCCACCCGCGGCGATGGGATTGGGGTCCGAGGCGCCGATGACCACCCGGCGGACACCCGAGCGGATGATCGCCTCGACGCAGGGAGGCTGCTTGCCGCCGTGGGCGCAGGGCTCCAGGCTGACGACGAGGGTCGCTCCTCGGGCGCTATCCCCAGCCCGGTCGAGGGCGATCGGCTCGGCGTGACGGTCGCCGTACTCGGCATGCCAGCCCTCGGCCACGGCTTGGCCGCCCGCCAGCACGACGGCCCCGACCAACGGGTTGGGGTGGACCCGTCCCCACCCCCGCCAGGCGAGGTCGACGGCGCGGGTCATCGCCTCCCGCTCGTCCATGTCAGCGCCCGGTGAATCGCACGGCGGGCTCGCCGCTTTGGATCTCCCCCATCACCCAGGTGCCGACGCCGTCCGCCGCGGCCGCGGACTGTGCCGCCGCCACGGCGTCGGCCGGGAGCACGGCGATGAGGCCCACGCCGAGGTTGAAGACCTCGCGCATCTCCTCGCTGCCGACCGGACCGGCCCGCTGAAGAACGCTGAAAAGCGGCGGCAGCTCCCAAGTGCCCGGATCCACCACCGCCACGCACCCGGCCGGCAACACCCGCACCAGGTTGCCGGGAATGCCCCCGCCGGTGATATGCGCCAGTGCGTGGACCCGGCCCAGCACCGGCTCTACGCTGCGATAATAGCTCCGGTGGATCGCGAGCAGCACGTCGGCCACGGTGTCGCCGGTATCGCCCAGCCGGTCATCCAACCCCAGGCCCATCCGCTCGAACACGATCCGGCGGGCCAGCGTGTATCCGTTGGTGTGGAGTCCGCTGGAGGCGTATCCCAGCAGCACGTCGCCGGGACGGATGGCGTCACCGTGCAGGGCGGCGTCTTCCTCCACCACGCCGACGATGGTCCCCGCCAGGTCGAAGGTGCCCTCCCGATAGAGCCCGGGCATCTGGGCCGTCTCCCCACCGGCCAGCGCCATGTCGTGGGCCCGGCACCCGCGCGCGATGCCCTCGACCAGGCCGGCGATCTGCTCGATGCCGAGCCCGGCGCCGGCGATGTAGTCCATGAAGGCGATCGGCGTGGCCCCATGCACCAGGATGTCGTTCACGCCATGGTTGACCAGGTCCTCCCCGACGGTGTCGTACCGCCGGGCCTGGAGCGCCACCAGCACCTTGGTCCCGACACCGTCGGTGCTGAGCACCAGCGTGGGAGACCGCATCCCCGACGGCACCCGCACCATCCCGCCGAACGCGCCGATCTTTCCGACCGACAGGGCGGTCCGGGTCCCGGCCACCGCCTGCCCGATCCTCGCCTTCTGGGCCTCGGCGCTCTCGAGGTCCACGCCGGCAGCCGCGTACTCGCGGGTCACGGGAGCGCCTCCGCCAGGCTCACGTGGGTGAGGTCCTGGAAGGCCCGCACCCGGCGGTCCACGTCTGCCAGGCCGATCGAGTCGAAGCCGCGGATACCGAACTGCTCCACCGCGTAGGAGCCCATCGCGGCGCCGTAGACCATGGCCCGGCGGATGTTGTCTTCCGACAGCGAGCCGGTGCGCGCCAGGTAGGCCATGAACCCCCCGGCGAACGCGTCCCCCGCGCCAGTGGGGTCGAAGACGGTTTCCAGCGGATAGGCCGGCACGTAGAAGGTCCGGCTGGGCTCGATCAGCAGCGCGCCGTACTCGCCCTGCTTGATCACCACCCGCTGAGGGCCTCTGGCCAGAATCCAGCGCCCGGCCCGATGGATGTTCCAGTCGCCGCTCAGCTCCCTTGCCTCGCTGTCGTTCACCATGAGCACGTCCACCCGGGCGAGCAGGTCGAGCAAGGCCGACCGCTTGCCCTGGATCCAATAGTTCATGGTGTCGCAGACCACCAGCCGGGGCCGCTGCACCTGGGTCAGCACGCCGAGCTGCAGCTCGGGGTCGATGTTGCCGAGGAAAACGTACTGGGCCGAGCGGAACGCCTCGGGAATTTTGGGCTGGAACTGCGCGAACACGCCGAGCCGGGTCTCCAGCGTTTCCCGGCTCTGGAGGTCGTAGCTGTACTTGCCCTTCCACCGGAAGCTCTCGCCGTCGGCCTGCTCCACCCCGGACCAGTCGATGCCGCGCCCGGCGAGGAGCTCCAGCTCCCGCACCGGATAGTCGCGCCCGACGACGCCGACCACCTGCACCGGGTGGAGCAGCGATCCGGCCACGCTGAAGTAGACGGCGGACCCTCCCAGGGCGTCCGCGGTCTCGCCGAAGGGGGTGAAGATGGAGTCGAGAGCGACGCTGCCGACCACCAGAAGGGTCATCGGATCACATCCGGTCGGGGGCGGACACGCCCAGCAAGGTGAGCGCGTTGGCCAGCACGATCCGAGCGGCGCGGGCCAGGAGGAGCCGCGCATTCTCGGTGGCCGGCCCCTCCGGCGCTCCGACCACGCGGGTGTGATGGTACCAGCCGTGGACCACCGTGGCGAGCTCGTGCAGGTACACGGTGATGCGGTGCGGCTCGTGCTCGCGGGCAGCCTTCTCCACCAGCTCGGGAAAGGTCACCAACTTCTTGAGCAGCTCGGTATCCTGCGGCGCCGGGAGGGCGGCGGGCGCGATCGGCCCCTTCACGCTCTCGGGCGACCGCCCGGCGGTGCGGAAGATGCCGCTCAGCCGGGCATGCGCCATCTGGACGTAGAAGACCGGATTGTCGTCAGTCTGCTTCTTGGCCAGCTCCAGATCGAAGTCGAGCGGGCTCGCGCCCTTCCGCATGAGGAAGAAGTAGCGCGCGGCGTCCACTCCGGCCTCCTCGAAGAGGTCGCGCAGGGTGACGAAGTCGCCGGCCCGCTTCGACATCTTCACCTCTTCCCCGCCCCGCAACACCTTCACCAGCTGCACCAGCTCGACCGAGAAGAACTCGGGCGGCAGGCCGAGCGCGAGGAGCACGGCCCGCATCCGGGGGATATAGCCGTGATGGTCGGCGCCCCACACGTCGATCGCACGATCGAAGCCGCGATCGTGCTTGTCCATGTGATAGGCGATGTCGGGCACCAGGTAGGTCAGCGAGCCGTCGCTCTTCCGGAGGACCCGGTCCTTGTCGTCGCCGAACTGAGTGGTGCGGAGCCAGAGCGCGCCCTCGGCCTCGTAGGTGAGCCCGCGCCGGGCGAGGAGAGCGATGGCCTGCTCCACCTTGCCGGCGTCGTAGATGGCCTGCTCCGAGGTGTGCACGTCGAAGCGGACCCCGAACTCGGCGAGGTCCTGGTCCTGCTCTTCCCGCTGCATGCGGATGGCCAGCGCGCGGCAGCGGCGCACCGCCTCGTCCTCGGGCAAGCGGACGAAATCGGGCCCTTCCCGGGCCAGCACCTCCCGGGCGCTCTCCCGGAGGTACTCTCCGTGGTAACCTCCCTCGGGAATCTCGAAGGGGAGCCCCGAGGCCTCCCGGATCCGGGCCCAGAAGCTCTGGGCCAGCTTGTCGATCTGGCTGCCCGCGTCGTTGATGTAGAACTCGCGGGTGACCGCGTGCCCGGTCCACTCGAGCAGGGAGGCCAGGGCATCGCCCAGCGCCGCGCCGCGGCCGTGGCCCACGTGGAGCGGGCCGGTCGGGTTGGCCGAGACGAACTCGACGTTGACCTTGACTCCCACCCCGACCGCCGATCGCCCGTACCGGGGACCCTCGGCCAGAATCCGACCGATGGCGGCCGCGAGCTCGTCGCCGGCCAGCCAGAAGTTGAGGAACCCGGGCCCGGCGATCTCGACGCGGGACACCAGGTCGGCGGGCAAGTGAAGCGCCGAGCGGACCCGCTCGGCCATCTGGCGGGGATTGGTGCGATCCCGCCGGGCCAGCAGCATGGCGAGATTGGTGGCGAGATCGCCGTGACCCGGGTCGCGGGGACGCTCCAGGACGAACTCGATCCCATCGGCGCCGAGACTCGCCGCCACCCGCGCGAGCTCGGCCCGGATAGTGTCGCTCACTCCGGCTTGGCCTTGGGCGCGGGAGCGTCGGCCTTCTTGGATTCCTTCTTCCCGCCCGCCTCACCCTTGCTCTCGGAGGTCTTCTCTCCGGCCGGCTTCTCCGCGTCCGCCTTGCGCGGCCCCTTGCCATCCTTGCCGTAGTCGGTGATGTAGAACCCGCTCCCCCGGAAGACCAGCCCGGCGCCGCCGGAGATCACCCGGGTCGCCGCCTTGCCGCACTCCGGGCACTTGGCGCGCGGTTTTTCAGTGATCTTCTGGAACTTCTCGAACTGGTGCCCCTCGGGGCAGCGGTACTCGTAGGTCGGCATGAATGCTCGCTGGGAGTTAAACGACGTCAGCCTTTTAACTTAGCGAGTTCAAGGGAGAGGTTCAAGCGAGGGTCTGAGTCTCAGCGGTCGCTCGATTCCCTCAGGAGCGCCGCAAGCTCGGCGCGGATGCTGTCGGCCTGGGGAAGGAGTCGGGGCTCGGGATCACTGCGTACCGCCAGGTACCTGCGATATGCGACGAGGGCACCGTCCCTGTCGCCGGTGAGCGCTGCGAGGCGGCCCTCGAGGGCGTGGTATTGCACGTACATAGGGGACCAGGAGATGCCGAACAGCCGGCGCCTGACTGCGGCAAGTGCGCCCGGGAGATTGCCGGAGGTCTCGTACAACCGGGCGACTATCAGGTTGCCCGACTCGTAGATGAGCCGCACGACTGGGTTTGGATTTCGCAGGGTCGTGTCGAGCTGCTGAAGCAACTCGGGGGCATCCGCCGCGTCCTCAATGGCGGCGAGTTGCACTCTTAGGAGAAGCGCCGCTAGGTGGGCGTCCTCGTTCTGCCATGCACTGTCCGGAGCCGTCCGGGCCTGGAGAAGGTCTGAGATTGCCTGGCGCACCAGATCCTTTCGCCCTTCCGCCAAGGCGTACTGGCCGGCCGCGTACCGGTCCAGTACCGCATTGCCCTCGCCCGCATGGAGCGGGCGGCCCAGCTGAGCCTTCAAGGCCTTCGCGGCTGTGGCTGCTATTGCGGAATCACCATCCGCGAAAATCCAATCAAGCACGCCAGTAGCATTCCGCCCTGCACCTAGCGCTGGCTTTTCGGGCAATGGAGGAGCGGACCTAGGGCGCCCCTGGATCAGCTCGTATCTGTTCCAAGTGGCCTGCAAATTCTCCCGATCTTGCCGCGTTGCGGCGCGGCCAAGAGCTCGCGGGTAGACAGCCTCGGTGCCAGTCAGGTCTAAGGGAGTATCGAGAGAATAGAACACGATGTAAAAGGGACCGGCATCGAGTACACTGTCGGTGGCCAATGCTGCTCTGATTTCCGTCGTATCTCCCAGGAACGCGGCGACGTGCCAGCGCCGCGCCGCGGCAATGGTCGAGGCGGAGTCAATCCGATGCAGGAGCTCCCGGCCCCGGCGCACACCGGCGCTGTCTCCGAGCGCGGCCGCCATTTCGCTGAGATGCTGTATCGTGGGGGCGTAGCTCGAATCGAGGGCGAGCGAGCGGGCGAACGCCGCCGCCGCGCGTTGGTGAGCCTCGGGGATTCCGGAGAGCGGCCCGTAATGGAAGAGATTGTCGGCCAGTTTGTACCAGGCATCGGGGCTGTCGGGCGCCACGGATACGAAGCGCTCGGCGACTTCGATTGTCTCACGGGCACCGGGCGGCGCCGGGAACCGAGGTCCAAGGTATGTGTCGAGATAAGCACGGTCCCGTGGGGACAAGCGCTCCCGGCGGTACCAGGCGGCCCGCGCCGGCACATCCTGATCGCCCACCCATTCGAGGGCGCGAGCCTGGCCGAGCCCCGCGAGCGCAAAATTCGAGTCCAGCTGGAAAGCTTCCCCGAAGCGAGCAGCAGCATCGACGAACGCCCCGCGGCGCAGCAGAGACTCGCCGTCGAGATAGGCGCGGAGCGCCGGGAGCGACGTGCTGGTGAGTCCGGCGAGCCGCTGCTCTGCCTCGCCCGCACCGAGCGCCAGGAGGCTGGCCGCCAGCCGATCCACCAGCTGGGTGAGGCTGTCGGGCGTCCCCTCCACCGTCGCTCTTGCCCGCACAGTCCCGCCTGGAACGTCGAGGATGCGCGCTGCTAGCGTGAGACGCGCCCCGTTCCCGACCACCTCACCCTCCACGACGCGTCCAGCTCCCGAGGCAGCGGCGACCCGCAGGGCATCCTCCTCCGCGAGATCGCCTCCCTTCCCTGCCGCGCGGGCCCACTTGGACAGCAACGTCCGGGGATCGGCGGGGCGCAAGTCGGAAGTCCCGCTGAGCTTGGCCGCCAGGAGGTCGACCATGCCCTCGCGCAGGTACCGGAGGGAAGAATCTGCCCCGGTGACTCGAAACGGCGCGATCGCGATGGTTCGCCGGTCCAGATTCGCTGAGGGTCGGTCTCGATGGAGCCAGGCGAGCGACAGCGCCAAGGCGAGCCCTGTGATCCCGCCCGCCACCAGCCACCGCCCCCGATGAAGACTCCTGTGTCTGGCAACTGCGATCGTCGGCACCGAGTGAGGGGTGGCCACCGTCTGGAGCGCCGTCACGACCTCGCCGGCGGTGCTAGGCCTGTCCGCCGGGCGTTTGGCGAGAAGCTGCGCGATCAACTGCGCCAGCGGAGGAGGCACCGCCGGCCGCCGTTGCTCGACCGGGACCGGCATTTCCGTTGCATGGGCCGCCAGCATCTGCTGCACTGTTCGGGCCGAGAACGGCGGTTGCCCGGCCAGCATCTCGTACCCCACCACGCCAAGGGCGTACAGATCCACGCGGTGGTCGGCCGTCTGGTCCGCGCTCGCCTGCTCGGGCGCCATGTAGGCCGGTGTTCCGAGGGCGAGCCCGACAGCCGTGAGCGTCGCACCCTCGGTCGAGACGGACAAAGCCTTCGCGATCCCGAAATCGGTGACCTGGGCTTCGCCCTCCGCGAGAAGGATATTATCGGGCTTGATGTCGCGGTGGACGATTCCCTGACGGTGGGCGTAGGCCAGGGCGCGCGCGGTCCCGGTCAGAATTCGGACGACGTCCGGCACGGGCAGTTCGCCCTCGCGCGCGAATCTCGCACGCAGGGATTCGCCCTCGATGTACGGCATGGTGTAGTACAGGAAGTCGCCCGCCCGACCCGCGGTGAGTAGCGGAACGATGTGGGGATGCTGCAGGCGGGCGGCGACCTGGATCTCGCGCTGGAATCGGTCGCCACTGACCTCGGCACCGACCTCCGGCGAGAGCACCTTGACGACCACACGGCGGGAAAGTGCGGTTTCGGTCGCGAGGAAGACGCGACCCATGCCGCCCCCACCGAGCTCCCGCTCGATGGTGTACATGGAACCGAGTGCTGCCTGGAGCGCATCACGCAGGCTTGGCGGCACGGTCCGACCTTTTGTGGGATGGCTCAAACTTACAGCAGGAAACGCGACCTCGACAGCGGGACCCTCACGCCGGCCGGTAAACCCCCCAGACTGCCCGGAGTTCGTCGCTGATCTCCCCCAGCGTAGCCCGGACCCGGACTGCGTCGAGGATCGGTGGCATCAGGGGCATCATGCCGGCGGCGGCGGCACGCACCGCCACGAGCGCCCTGCGCACCGCTTCCGTGTCTCGCCGACCCCGGGCCTCCGCGAGCCGGGCCCGCTGGCGGAGCTCCAGCGCCGAGAAGTCGGGCGTCTCGATCCGGAGCGGCGGCGAGTCGTCGGTGAACCGATTCACCCCGACCACCACCCGTTCCCCCAACTCCTGCGCCCGCTGGAGGGCGTACGCGCTCCGGGCGATCGCCTCCTGGAAGAAGCCCCGCTCGATCGCCTTGGCCGCACCGCCCAATGCATCCACCTCCTCGATCAGGGCTCGGGCCTCCGCCTCGAGCCGGTCGGTGAGGCTTTCCACGTACCAGCTCCCGCCCAGCGGATCGGTCACGCCGGCGACCCCACTCTCGTAGCCGAGGATCTGCTGGGTCCGGAGCGCCAGCGTGGCCGATTCGGCCGTAGGCAGCGCCAGCGCCTCGTCGTAGCCGTTGGTGTGGAGCGACTGAGCCCCACCCAGCACCGCCGCGAGCGCCTGCACCGTCACCCGCACCACGTTGTTGAGCGGTTGCTGGGCCTGGAGGGTCACGCCACCGGTTTGGGTATGGAAGCGGAGCCGAGCGGTCTGGTCGCCGGCGCCGAACCGTTCCCGTACCAGCCGGGCCCAGAGCCGGCGGGCGGCCCGGAACTTGGCCGTCTCCTCGAACAGGTCGTTGTGGCTGGCGAAGAAGAAGGAGAGCCGGGGCCCGAAGCTGTCCACCGGCAGCCCCGCCTCGACCGCCACGCGGACGTACTCCAGCGCATTCGCCAGGGTGAACCCGATCTCCTGCGCTGCGGTCGCGCCTGCCTCCCGCATGTGGTAGCCGCTGATTGAGATGGGGTTGAAGCTCATGCCCTCGCCCGCGACGAACCGGAAGACGTCGGCTACCAGACGGAGCGATGGTGCGGCCGGATAGATGTAGGTGCCCCGCGCGATGTACTCCTTGAGCACGTCGTTCTGCACCGTGCCCGTCAGCTTGGCGCGGGACACGCCCTGCTCCTCCCCCACCACCACATACATCGCGAGCAGGATGGCGGCGGTGGCGTTGATGGTCATGGAGGTGGAGACCCGGTCGAGCGGGATCCCCCGGAACAGGTCGGCCAGGTCGTCCACCGTGTCGATGGCCACGCCCACCCGGCCCACCTCGCCCCGCGCCATGGGGTGGTCCGAGTCGTAGCCCATCTGAGAGGGGAGATCGAACGCGGTGGAGAGCCCGCTCTGCCCGGCATCGAGCAGCCGCCGGAAGCGCGCGTTGGTTTCCTCCGCGGTCCCGAAGCCGGCATACTGGCGCATCGTCCAGAGCCGGCCGGTGTACATGTTGGGGTAGACGCCCCGGGTAAAGGGGAATTCACCCGGCCGGCCAAGATCACGCTCCGGATCGCCGGCCCAGTCGCCCGGTCCGTAGAGGGTCTTCACAGGGCCGGCTGGACCACCGGACCGCTGCTCCGTGTCGCCGCCGCCCGGCGGAGGGTGTCGGCCACGAAGCCCACGTCCTCCCGCGAGCCGATGACCAGGGGCGTCCGCTGGTGCAGTTGGGTCGGCACGATGTCGAGGATCCGGTTCACCCCGTCGGTGGCGGACCCCTCCGCCTGCTCGGCGATGAATGCCATCGGGCTGGCCTCGTAGAGCAGGCGCAGCTTGCCCCGCGGGTTGTTGCTGTCCGCCGGGTAGAGGAAGATGCCCCCGGCGATGAGGTTCCGGTGGAAATCCGCCACCAGCGAGCCGATGTAGCGGCTGTTCTTGGGCGCCACCGCCTCGGCGCTCTCGCCCTTGAGCCCGCGCACCGCCGCCTGCATCGCCTTCTCCCACCGGCCGAAGTTGCTCTCGTTCACGCTGTAGTACTTCCCCGACCGCGGGGTCACGATGCGGGGATGGGAGAGAAGGAACTCACCGATGGTGGGATCAAGGGTGAAGCCATGGGCTCCCTGGCCCGTGGTGTAGACCAGCATCGTGCTGGACCCGTACATCACGTATCCCGCGGCCACCTGCTTGCACCCCGGCTGGAGCACGTCCGAGGCGGTGCCCCGGCCCTCCATGCTCACCCTGCGATAGATGCTGAAGATGGTGCCGACCGCGGAATTCACGTCGATGTTGGAGGAACCGTCGAGGGGATCGAACAGGATGGCGTACTTCCCGACCGGATACTCGGGGGGAACCGGGATGATGTTCTCGTCCTCCTCCGAGCCCATCACGCACACCCGCCCGGTGTGGCTGAGGCAGTTCTTGATCGTCTCGTTGGCGATGACGTCCAGCTTCTGCTGCTCCTCTCCCTGGACGTTTCGGGCATTGGCGGAGCCGAGGATGTTGACCAGCCCGGCCCGCCGAATCGCGGCGGCGATGATCTTGGATGCGAGCGCGATGTCGTAGAGCAGGTTGGACAGCTCGCCCGTCGCCTCGGGGTAGCGGTGCTCCTGGTCGAAGATGAACCGCTCGATCGTGGTCACGGACGTCTGCACGAAAACCCCCGAGGAAGTGGAGTGGTCCCTGCCCGGCTCACCGCACGTCGAGCTCGATCGTCTCTCCCGCGCTCCGGACCCGCATCCGGGCGCCGTCGGTGGTGACGCTGATGGTGCCGTCCCGGTCGGTGCGCCGGACCAGGACCCGGCGGGCCTCGAGGCGGGCGAGCGCCTCCGGCGCGGGATGTCCGTAGTCGTTCCGGCCCACCGAGATCACCGCCACCCGAATCCGCAGCGAGTCCAGCCATTCGTCGCCGGTGCTGCCCCGGCTGCCGTGGTGGCCCACCTTGAGCAGGTCCACCGACCCCACCCGCCCGCGGAGCTCAGCCTCCGCCGGAAAGCCGGCGTCCCCCGCGAAGAGGGCCTGGAACCCTCCGTACTCGACCAGGAGAACGACCGAGTCCTCGTTGACGTCCTGGCCCCACTCGGGCCAGGTGGGCTCCGGATGCAGGACGCTGAATCGCACGCCGTCGAGGGTGAAGCCCTCGCCTCGCCGAACCGGGTGCCAGGCGACGCGGCTCCGATCCAGCGCGGTGAGAAAGCCGGTATACAACGGGTCGGGCACCGGGGCGCCCGGCTCCAGTACCTCGCCCACCCGGAAGCGGCCGAGCACGGCCGGAATACCACCGATATGATCGAGATGGGCGTGGGAGACCACCACCGCCGCCACGTCCCGCACCCCATGCCGTTCCAGGAACGGGACCACCACCCTCCGACCCGCGTCGAACCGCTCCCCGGCCGGGCCGCCGTCAATGACCACCCAACGGCCTCCCGGCGTGCGCAGGACCGCGGCGTCACCCTGGCCCACGTCGAGAAAATGTAACGCGAGGCCGCCGCCCCCGTCAGCCGAGCCGGGCACGGCGGCCATGCCCAGCCGAACCCAGAGTAGCGCCGCTCCCGCCCAGCCGAGCCGGCGGACCGCCTCCGGGGCGGTGTTGCGGACTCCCGTGGCCCACACGGCCAGGGCCAGGCCGGCGACCCACGGCAGAACCGCCCGCAGGCCAGGCTCGGCAAGCAGGTGGCCGCCGGGAACCCTGGCGCCGACGAGTGCCAGCAGCTCGAGCAGGTGAAGACACAGGCCCGCTCCCGCGGCCAATGCCGCGGCCCCGGATCGCCAGACCGGGTAGAGGAGCAGGCTCGCGAGCACGCCGGGGACCGCGATGGCAGCAAGGGGGATCGCCGCGAAGTTGAGCGCGATGCCAACCGGGGCCACCGTGCCCAGTGCTGCGGCGGTGATCGGCGCGGTCGCCAGAGTGGCGCCGACGGAGGATGCCGCCGTACGGCACCAGAAGTCGGGGCGCAGGGCCCGATCGCTCCAGCGGGTGAATCGCGAGGCCCCCCACAGGGCCGTCGCCGAAAGCCACCCGCCCAGGTCGAGCACCGCCCACGGATCCACCAGCAGCACGCAGAGACAGGTGGCCGACAGGAGGGCGTCCGGCTCCACGTGACGTTGCCGGATTCGACAGCGCGCCGCGAGTAGCGCGAGCGCCGCCGCGCGGGTGGCGGGTGCGGGCCATCCCAGGAACGCCACGTAGGCGGTACCCACCAGAGCGGCGCAGCCGAGGGCCCGCCCCCGGCGGCCCCTGAGCATCCGCGCGACCAGATAGACCCAGGCGGTGACGAGCCCGACGTGGAATCCGGAAATGGAGAGGAGGTGGACCAGCCCGCTGCGCGCGAAGCTCTCCTGCAGCTCGGGAGCGATTCCGCCCCTGCTTCCGAGGACCAGGGCATCGACCACTCCGGCACGGGTGCCGAACAGCCGACGCGATGTCAGGGTGAGCCCGTTCCGGAGCCGGTCGGCCGGGCTCGCCGTATTACGGACCGCGCCCACCTCTGTCACGACCAACAGGCCGTCGGGGCGGCCGGCGCGCCCTGGCCACACCATCCAGCGCCCGGTCACGAAGGCCTCGGCGCCGGCCGCCACCGGCAGGCGCGCCGGCCAGCGCCCCCGTACCGTCCCGCCACACCCCGCCAACGGCCGGAGGGTGACCGGCCCGCCGGAGGAGTCCACCGGCTCGCGGACCCCGACCCTGACCCGGACCTTGCCGGCGGGCCAGCGGGCCCCGCAGCGCCGGTGGTCGCCGGCCCTGACCAGCTGGCCCTGGATTCGCCCGGCAACCGCTGCGCCGGCCGTCACCAGTGCCACCGGCCGGCCGCTGAGCACCAGCGCCAGCGCCATCCCCGCTACGCCGAGCGGGCCGGCGAAATGCAGAAGGCCGGTCGCAAGACCGGCCCCGTATGCCGCCGTGAACAGGATCGCCGGGCGTGGCCTCACCGGCCCGCCCCTAGCGGCGGACGACGCGGCCCTTTCCGTCGCAGCGAGGGGCCGCGGCGATCTTCCGCATCGCCTCCATCATGGTGACCTCGATGGGCGCGCGGTTCTGCTCCTTCTCCAGGTTCACTTCCGTCACTGCCGAGCCGGTGACGCTCGCGACGTAGCGCGGCGGGACCCGGTTCAGGGTATACACCAGCGCATCGGCACGGCAGACCTCGCAGCCACAGAACTCCGGGAAGTGGGACCGGAGCGACTCGTAGGCGGCGGCCACGTGCTCTTCCATGAGGTTGCGGATCACAGTACCGCCAGTTCGGGCGTGACCACCGCGCCGGTGAAGGTGGAGCCTGTGGTGCCGGTGAGGCGCACTCGATGATGCTGCCCCACCGAGTCGGGAGAAAGCTCGAGCAGGACCAGGTGGTTGGCCCGGGTACGCGCCAGCATGAGCCCGCCCCGCCGGGCGGGTCGCTCGACCAGCGCGTCGTGGACCTCACCCACCCGGACGATGTTCTTGCGCCGGGCGTGGACTCGCACCGCCTCGATGAGCCGCTCCAGCCGCTCCGAGGCGACCTCGTCCGGCAGGTGCCCCCCCAGTCGGACCGCCGGCGTGCCGTCGCGGACCGAGTACTTGAAGGTGTACCCGTCGTCGAAGTCGGCATCATGGACGAGGCTGAGCGTTTCCTCGAACTGGGCCTCGGTCTCGCCGGGGAATCCGACGATGAGGTCGGTGGAGACGGTGATGCCGGGAATGGCCCGGCGCAGCCGCTCCACCACCTCGAGGTAGACCTCGCGGGTGTACCGCCGGAGCATCCGCCGGAGCACCGCGTTCGACCCGCTCTGGGCCGGCAGGTGCACGTGCTCGCACACCTGGGAAGTCGTGGCCATGGCCTCCACCACCCGGTCGGTGAAGTCGGTGGGATAGGGGCTGGTGAACCGGACCCGGCTGACCCCGTCCACCGCTCCGACGGCGCGGAGCAGATCGGCGAAATCGCGCGCTCCGTCGTGGTAGGAGTTGACTGTCTGGCCCAGCAGGGTGACCTCGCTGGTGCCCTGCTCCGCCAGCTCCCGCACCTCGCGGACCACGTCCTCCAACTTCCGGCTCCGCTCCGGCCCGCGGGTATAGGGGACGATGCAGAAAGTGCACCGGTAATCGCAGCCGCGCTGTACCGTTACGAAGGCGGTCGGACCGTTCTCACGCACCGGGGGCACGTCCTCGTAGTGCTCCCACTGCCGGAACTCGACGTCGGCGAGACGCCGGCCCGACCGGGCCAGGCCGATGAGCGCCGGCAGGTTGCGGTACCCGTCGGGGCCGACCACCAGGTCCACCCGGGGCACCTGCTCCAGCAGCCGGGGGCCCAGCCGCTGGGCCATGCAACCCACCACCCCGAGTACCCCACCGGCCCGCTTGTAGCGCTGCAGCTCTCCCATCCGCCCGATGACCCGCTGCTCGGCATTGTCCCGCACCGCGCACGTGTTCACCAGCATCACGTCCGCATCCGCGGGCGCCTCGGAGCGGACGAAGCCCTCCCGCCCGAGCAGTCCCAGCATCAGCTCGGAATCGGCCACGTTCATCTGGCAGCCGTAGGTCTCGATGTAGACGCGAGTGGGCATGGGGACAAAGATAGCGCTGACTTACGGTCTGACCGACACCCCTATCGCCACCAGGAACGACCGCTCCTTGAATTCCCCGGCCGAGCGCCAGACGTGCTCCAGCGCCAGATCCACACCTCCGCGCTGCTGGGCGAAGCGGGTCCCCGTGCCGAGGGAGATCGCGAACTCGGTCGGCTGCACCCCGGCCTCGACCGGGAATGGGAGGGTGGCGTAGCGGGCACCGATCCGGAGCGGCCGGCGGTACGGGCGCTTCGGGTCACCTACGTACTCGCCCCCCAAGGCCAGCTCCACGGTATTGTCGGAGCCGGGCCCGCCTTCGGCAAGTAGGTCGCTGTTGGCGCCCGACCAGGTGCGGAAGATCCCCTGGCCGGCCACGGCGAACTTGGGGGACGCCTGCCAGAGGAGCCCGAGGCCGAACGTGTACGGCAGGTCGGTCCGGGAGACCGGGGTCGAGTCCCGGTCGATGGAGACGTGGCCGTCTGAGCGGGCAATGGCCGCCACCGAAAACCGGCTTCCCAGCCGGTGGATCACCCCGACCGATCCCCCGATTCCGGCGTAGGAGAGCTCGGCACTCTGAGCCACCGGGAGATAGCTGTCATCCTCGAACGTGCGCCGGGACTGCAGCCGGTTGGAGCCGGTAAGGATGTGAAACGAGCCGCCCACCGTAGTTCGCCCGCGGCCGTACGCCGCGGCCACCCGCAGGTCGCTGATCCCCCCGCGGGAGGAGAGCGTATCGAACACCGGCACCGGGGCGCCCCGAAGATCCAGGGTGTCCGAGCTTGCCAGCGAGAAATCCCGATCGGCGTACAGGGAATAGCTGACGCCGAGCGCGAGGGGGAGCCGGCGGATCGGCCCGGCGATGGTGGCCAGGGGGAAACGCGACTCGCGCAGCGAGGCTGAGCCGATGGGATTGTCCACCGTCCGGAACCCCTGGACCCCGGTGAAGCCCGCGGTGACCGTCTGCAGGCTGCCCAGCGCGGCGGGGTTGAGGCTGGATTCCGCGTCGAACAACCCGAAGGCACCGGCCGAACCGGCAGACCGGGTGGACACGCCGCGTCCGGGATAGCCCAGCCCGCGGGCACCGAACTGGGACGACTGGGCCGCCGCGGCGGGGGGCAGCGCCAGGAGGAGCAGGAAGAAGGTGCGCCGCACTCAGGGATTCTCGAACGGGAAGGGACGCTGGTAAGTGATCCGCAACC
>Ga0210102_1000030_pt1 | contig 41627 bp, 35 predicted proteins | sample RushOxbow_ThreeS_4_FD_185563 | JGI IMG/M metagenome (GOLD analysis project Ga0210102, IMG submission 185563) | Wetland microbial communities from San Francisco Bay, California, USA, that impact long-term carbon sequestration -... | ecosystem: Environmental > Aquatic > Marine > Wetlands ...
GCCTCCGCGAGGTGGCCGGCGAGCTTCAGGCGCTGGGCTTCGCCGCCGGAGAGCGTCGGCACCGGCTGCCCGAGGCGCAGGTAATCGAGACCGACGTCCGAGAGCGGCTTCAGCGCGCGCGCTACCTCTGCATGCTCGCGGAAAAATCCGGCCGCCTCGGAAACCGTCATGTCCAGCACGTCCGCGATGCTCTTGCCCGATTCTCGTTTCTCGTGATTCGTTGCCCGGGACGCAGCAGGGGGCTCGAGCTTGATCTCCAGCACTTCGGCCCGGAAGCGCCGCCCATCGCAATCGGGGCAGCGCAGGTAGACGTCGGACAGAAACTGCATCTCGACGCGCTCGAAGCCGTTGCCGCTGCAGGCGGGGCAGCGGCCGTTGCCCGTGTTGAAGCTGAAGGTGCCCGCGGTATAGCGCCGCTCGACCGCGGCCGGCGCCGCGGCGAAGAGCTTGCGGATCGCGTCGAATGCTCCGACGTAGCTCGCGGGATTGGAGCGCGTGGTGCGCCCGATGGGCGACTGGTCCACCATCACGACGTCGGCGATGCGCTCGTGGCCCCGCAAAGCACGGTGCCGGCCCGGCGCCTCGGTGGGTCTGCCTTTGGCCTTCAGCAGCGCCGCGTGGAGCACGTCCTGCACCAGCGTGGACTTGCCCGAGCCCGAGACGCCGGTGACGCATACCAGCCGCTCGAGCGGGATCGTCACGTCGATGTTCCTGAGGTTGTGCTCCGCCGCTCCGTAAATCTGCAGGCGCGGGCCGATCTTTGCAGGCGACCGCGGCGCAAGGCCCGCGTCCGCGCGCCTGCGGCCGGACAGGTAGTCACCGGTGAGCGAGCGCAGCGCGCGCTTCAGCTCCTCCGGAGCGCCGAAGTGCACGATGCGGCCGCCGCGCTCGCCCGGGCCCGGGCCGAGGTCGAGGACGCGGTCGGCGGCGAGCATGATCTGGGGGTCGTGCTCGACCACTACCAGCGAATTGCCGGCGCCGAGCAGCTTCTTCATGACGCCGATTACCCGGCCCATGTCGCGCGGGTGCAGCCCGATCGAAGGCTCGTCGAGCACGAACAGCGTGTTGGTGAGGGAGGTCCCGAGCGCGGTGGTGAGGTTGATGCGCTGCACCTCGCCCCCCGAGAGCGTGCGCGACTGGCGGTCGAGCGTGAGATAGCCGAGCCCGACCTCCGCCAGGTAGCCGATTCGCGAGCGGATGTCGGTGAGCAGCAGTCCAGTTGCTTCGTCGAGGGGGGCCGGCAAACTGAGGTCCTCGAAGAATGCGCGCGTCTTCTCGATCGGCAGTAGCACCAGATCGTGCAGCGCCAGGCCCGGCAGGGATGCCAGGCGGTTCGCATTCCAGTTCGTCCCCTGCGGCCGGAAGCGCGCCTCGGGCTCCAGCACGGCGTCGGCATTCTCCTTGCTGCCCACACGCCAGAGCAGGGCATCGGGCTTCAAGCGCGCTCCCCCGCACGCTGCGCACGGCGTGTAGGCGCGATAGCGCGAAAGCAGCACGCGCACGTGCATCTTGTAGGCCTTGGTTTCGAGCCATTTGAAGAAGCGCGCGACGCCGTACCAGCTCCCGGGCCAGGATTTGCGCCAGCTCACCCAGCCGGGATCGCCGTCGATGATCCATTGCCGCTGCCTCGCGTCGAGCTCGCGCCACGGAGTGTCGAGCGGCGCGCCGCGCTTGCGGGCGTACTCGACGAGGTCGTCGTTCCAGCCCCGGTAGGTCTCGGACAGCCACGGCCGGATCGCGCCCTCGCGCAGCGTCTTCGACTCGTCGGGTATGACGAGCCCCCAGTCCACGCCGATCACGCGCCCGAAGCCGCGGCAGGTTTCGCAGGCGCCGACCGGCGAGTTGAACGAAAACAGGCTCGGGGTGGGGTCGGCGTAATGAATGTTGCAGTCGGGGCAGTGGAGATCGGTGGAGTATCTCCACACAATGGCACCCTCCCCCTTGAAGGGGGATGGATCAGAAGCGGCAGCGGGATAAATGTTGACGCGGCCCTGGCCCACGCGGAGCGCGGCTTCGAGTGCTTCGATGATGCGCACGCGCTCGGTCGAGGACATGCGTATACGGTCCTGCGTCACTTCCAGGAACCGGTCGCGGCGCGCGTGGATGCGGGTGTATCCCTGGCGCTCGAGGAGCTGCCTGACCTCGTCCTCGGAGAAATTTTCCGGCACCGGGACGGGGAAAGTGACAACGAGCCGCGGATCACCCGCGGCCCGTGCCCGCGCGACCAGGTCCGCGAAGATTGTGTCAGGCGTGTCGCGCGCGACCCGTGCGCCGCAGCCCCGGCAAAACAGCTGCGCGGCCCGTGCGAACAGGAGCTTGAGGTGATCGTTCAGCTCCGTCATGGTGCCCACCGTCGAGCGCGAGGTGCGCACCGGGTTCACCTGGTCGATCGCGATTGCCGGCGGAATGCCCTCGATGGCGTCCACCCGCGGCCGGTCCATGCGATCGAGGAACTGCCGGGCGTAGGGCGAGAAGGTCTCGACGTAGCGCCGCTGTCCCTCCGCGTAGAGCGTATCGAATACCAGCGATGACTTTCCCGAGCCCGACACGCCGGTCACGACGATGAGCTCGTTCAGAGGCAGCTCGAGCGTGAGGTTCTTGAGGTTGTTCTGGCGCGCGCCGCGGATCACGATCGCGCCGTTGGGTTGTTCAGGCATCAGGATTGCAGTTCCGGTCGGATGCGGTGGCCGGGCGGCGCGCCGCTATTCCGGAGGAAAGCGCAATTCTAACCAAAGCCGTCACTGACCGACGCTATATAATAGCGGTGATGAAATCGTTGCTGAAGCTGACCTGTGCTCTCATCGCCGCGCTGCTGCTTCAGCCCGCCGCGGCGCAGGTCTTCTACAAGTCCACGATGCCCGACGGGAGCATCGTGTACGGCGACAAGCCGGCGCCCGACGCGGTGAAGGTGGAAGAGACCCGGCCCGACATCTCCAAGCGGGGCATCGGGGGCACCACGCCGCGCGAAAAGGAAGTGCTGAGGGAAATGCAAAAGTCGCGGGCGCAGCGCGAAGCCGGACAGGACAAGGTGCAGGCGGCCGAGCAGGCGGTCAGAAATGCGGAGGCCGCGCGCACCGCCGGCAAGGAGCCGCTCGAAGGCGAGCGTATAGGCACCGCCGGCGGATCCTCCCGCCTCAGCGAAACCTACTATGACCGCCAGCGCAAGCTCGAAGAAGCGGTAGAGAAGGCGCGTAGCGAGCTCGAGGCCGCCCGCGCGGGCAGGTAGCAACGAACGCGGCGGTGCGCCTGCGCGCGCCGGAACAGGGTGCCGTCGTCACCGCGTTGTTTCGTCACTCCGCAGTCGTCAGCCGTCAGCCGTCAGTCGTCACTCCGTCATGTCTGAAAAGCGCATCGGAATCATCATGAATGGCGTGACCGGGCGCATGGGCACGAATCAGCACCTCGCGCGCTCGATCCTGGAGATTCGCAAACAGGGCGGCGTCGCACTGAAGGACGGCACGAGGCTGATGCCGGACCCCATCCTCGTTGGCCGCAATGCCGCCAAGCTGGAGAGTCTCGCGAGGGCGCACGGAGTCGAGCGCTGGACCACGGATCTCGCGAAGGCGCTGGACAGCAGGGCGGACGCGGTGTTCTTCGACGCCGCCTCGACCCAGCTCCGCCCCCGGCTCCTCAAGCAGGCGATCGCGGCCGGCAAGCACGTCTACTGCGAGAAGCCCGTCGCCACCACGCTCGCCGCGGCGATGAGCCTCTATCGCGCGGCGAGGAAGGCGCGCGTGAAGCACGGCGTCGTGCAGGACAAACTGTGGCTGCCCGGCCTGCTGAAGCTCAAGCGGCTGCGCGATGCGGGCTTCTTCGGACGCATCCTGTCGGTGCGCGGCGAGTTCGGCTACTGGGTGTTCGAGGGCGAACCTCATTCCGCCCGGCCCCCGGCGCAGCGCCCGTCGTGGAACTACCGGAGGCAGGACGGCGGCGGGATCATCCTCGACATGCTGTGCCACTGGCGCTACGTGCTCGACAACCTGTTCGGTGAAGTCAAGGCAGTGTCGTGCCGGGGCGCGACGCACGTCCCGTACCGGTGGGACGAGAGCGGAAAAAAATACCGGGCGACCGCCGATGACGCCGCCTACGCGACTTTCGAGCTGGCGGGCGGCGTGATCGCGCATTTCAACAGCGCCTGGACGGTGCGGGTGCGGCGCGACGACCTCCTCACGCTTCAGGTGGACGGGACGAAGGGCTCCGCGGTCGCGGGACTGCGGCGCTGCTTCACGCAGTCGCTCGAAGAGACGCCGAAGCCGGTTTGGAACCCGGATGTCCCGCAGCCGATCGACTTCTTCGAGGGCTGGAGGGAAGTCCCGGACGATGCCGGATGGGACAACGCATTCAAGGCGCAGTGGGAACTGTTCCTCAAGCACGTCGCGGGCGAGGGCCCGTACCGCTGGGGCCTGCTGGAGGGCGCGAAGGGCGTGCAGCTCGCTGAGCTGGGGCTCAAGAGCTGGCGGCAGCGGCGCTGGCTGCCGGTGCCCAGTCTGAAAGCGTGATCGGTGACCGGTGACCAGTGACCGGCGAATTGACATGAAACGCGACGCCATTGAAACGATTCGGATGCCGAGCGCGGACCGCAGGCTCGAGTCCTACCGCGTGCGGGAGCCGCGGCGGTTCGAGAAACCGTCGCGGCCTTTCACGCGCATTGCCTACGCAGCGGCGCACGTGGTGGCCGATCCGTGGTCGGCGCGCGAGCCCTGGCTCGAGGCGGCGGTGGACTGGGACGCGACCATCGCGTTCCGCCGCTACCTGTGGTCATGGGGCCTCGGCGTGGCCGAGGCGATGGACACCGCACAGCGCGGCATGGGCATGGATTGGCCGGCGTCGCTCGAGCTGATCCGCAGGACGCTCGAGGCGGCGCAGGGCGTGCCGGGCGCGGTGGTCGGCTGCGGCGCGGGCACCGACCATCTGGCGCCGGAGCCGGGGCTCACGATCGAGCGGGTGATCGCGGCGTACGAGGAGCAGTGCGCGGCGGTGGAGAAGCTCGGTGGCCGCATCGTTCTCATGGCGAGCCGCGCGCTCGCGGCCTGCGCGAGGTCGCCGGACGACTATGGGCTCGTTTATGACCGGGTGCTCTCCCAGGTCAGGAAGCCGGTCATCATCCACTGGCTGGGCGAGATGTTCGATCCCGCGCTCGAAGGCTATTGGGGCCACGGGGACCACGCGCAGGCGATGGATGTCTGCCTCGACGTGATCCGGAAAAACACGGCGAAGGTGGACGGCATCAAGGTGTCGCTCCTCGACAAGGAGAAGGAGCTCGTCATGCGGCGGCGCCTGCCCCGGGGCGTGCGCATGTACACGGGCGACGACTTCAATTTTGCCGAGCTGATCGAGGGCGACGGGGAGGGGCACTCGGACGCGCTGCTCGGCATCTTCGACGCGATCGCGCCCGCGGCTTCGGGCGCGTTGTCCGCGCTTGCGGCGGGCGACCGCGCCGGCTACCACGACATCCTCGCGCCGGCCGTGCCGCTGTCGCGCCACATCTTCCGGGCGCCGACGCGCTTCTACAAGACCGGCGTCGTGTTTCTGGCGTGGCTCAACGGCCACCAGGAGCACTTCGTGATGGTCGGCGGCCAGGAGAGCGCGCGCAATCTCCTGCACCTCGCGGAGCTCTTCCGCCTCGCGGACCAGGCGGGGCTCCTCGCCGACCCGGCGCTCGCCTGCCATCGCATGAGGCAATTCCTCGCGCTGCGCGGAATTGCATGAAGCTCCCGCCTCCCGATCCCGGCCTGCTGTCGCTCAACACCGCGACGGTGCGTGAGAAGTGGAGCCTGCGCGAGACGATCCAGGGCTGCGCGCGGCACGGCATCCGCGGCATCTCGCCGTGGCGCGACAAGCTCGCGGAGCTGGGCGCAAAGGAAGCGGCGAAGCTGATCCGCGACCACGGCCTGACCGTGACGGGGCTGTGCCGCGGGGGCATGTTCCCGGCCGCCGACCGCAAGGGGCGCCAGGCGGCGCTGGATGACAACCTGCGCGCAATTGACGATGCGGCGACCATCGGCGCGCGCTGCCTCGTGCTGGTGGCCGGGGGTCTCCCCAAGGGCTCCAAAGACCTCGACGGGGCGCGCGAGATGGTGCGCGACGGCGTCGGCGAAGTCCTCGACCGCGCGCGCGCCGCGGGCGTGCCGCTGGCGATCGAGCCGTTGCATCCCATGTATTGCGCCGACCGCGCCTGCATCAACACCCTGGCGCAGGCGCTCGACCTGTGCGACCAGCTCGATTCGGGGAAGGGCGGGGCGCTCGGCGTCGCGGTGGATGTCTACCACGTCTGGTGGGATCCGCAGCTCTACGCCGGCATCGAGCGCGCGGGTGACAGGCGCCTGCTCGCGTTCCACATCTGCGACTGGCTGGTGCCGACGACCGATCTCCTCAACGACCGCGGCATGATGGGCGACGGCGTGATCGATCTTCCTCTCATCCGCTCGTGGATGGAGACGGCGGGCTACCGCGGCTTCCACGAGGTAGAGATCTTCTCTGCGAAGAACTGGTGGAAGCGCGAGCCCGAGGACGTGCTCGGCGTCGTCAAGCGTCGCCACCAGGAATGCTGCTGAGTCAGGGCTTTAACAGTCCGGGCAGCCACAGCGAGATCGCCGGGATGTAGGTCACCAGCAGCAGCGCGAAGCACATCACGGCGTAGAACGGCCACAGCTCCTTCGACACCTGCTCGATGGTCACCTTGCCGACGGCGCAACCGACAAACAGCGTCGGCCCGACCGGCGGCGTGATCAGGCCGATGCCGAGATTGAGGATCATGATCATGCCGAAGTGCACCGGGTCGATGCCGAGCTTGAGGATCACAGGCAGGAAGATCGGCGTGCAGATCAGCAGCATCGGCGCGAGATCCATGAAAATGCCCAACACCAGTAACAGGATATTCACCAACATCAGGAAGACGTACTTGTTCTCCGAGATCGAGAGGAAGAACATAGTCACCTTCGCCGGGATCTGCATGATGGCCATCATGTAGCCGAAGCCGACCGAGAATCCGATCAGCATCATCACCATCGCCACGGTCTTGACCACGCGGTGAACGAGGTGCGGCAGGTCGCGCCACTTATAGTCGCGGTAGACGAGGAAGGTGACGAGGAACGCGTACACGCATGCGACGGCAGCGGACTCGGTCGGCGTGAACACCCCGGAAAGGATGCCTCCCATGATGATCACGATGGTGAACAGCCCCCAGACCGCTTCGAGCGCGATGCGGGGGATCTGCTTGAGCGGGACCGGATCGGACTTCGGCATGCCGCGCCTGTGCGCGGTCCACAGCACCAGGCCGATCAGGCACAGGCCGAAGAGCAGCCCCGGGAACACGCCGGCAAGGAAGAGGTGCGCCACCGAGATGGTGCCGCCCGCGGCCACCGAGTAGATTACGGCGTTGTGCGAGGGCGGGATGAGCAGCGCCTGCACCGAGCCGCAGATGGTCACGTTGGTGGCGAAGACGCGCGAGTATCCCTGCTTCGCCATCTGCGGGATCATCACCGTGCCGATCGACGCGGTGTCGGCCACCGAAGAGCCGGACACGGCGCCGAACAGCGTCGAGGCGAGGATGTTGACCAGCGCGAGCCCCCCGCGGATGAAGCCGACGAACACCCTGGCGAGCATCACTAGGCGCGCGGCCATGCCGCCCTCGGCCATGATGCCGCCGGCCAGCACGAAGAACGGGATCGCCAGCAGGGCAAAATCGTCGGTGCCGTCCGAGATCTTGAGCATCACCGCCTCGAGCGGGATCTCGACGTACGCCGCGGCGATCAGCGCCGAGAGGCCCAGCGCGTAGGCGACCGGCACTCCGAGCGCGCAGAGCAGCGCGAACGAGCCGAGCAGGACGAGGATGTCCATGCCCGGACCTCTACTCCAGCTCCGCGACCTGGTCGCGGTACATGACGTCGCCCTTCGGCGGCTCGCCGAGCCAGGCCTTCTCGACGAGGAAGAGCAGCGTGAGCAGGCCGCCGATCGGGATCGGCATGTAGACGATGCCGACGGAGAGCCAGGGGAACTCGGCGACGGTGTTGGTCGAGGTAATCACGCACAAATGCACGCCGTAGCCGAGCATGAACGCTGCGATCACGAACATGCACGCATGCACGCCCCACTGCATCGCCGCGCGGCTGCGCGGTCCGACCGCGCGCATCAGCGCCTCGACCGCAATCTGCGCATTCGCGCGGTAGACGGCGGCGCCGCCGACGAACGCGAAGAACACCATCATGATGACCGAAGCGGGCTCGGGCCATTGGAGCGGGTCGTTCATCACGTAGCGCATGAACACCCCGGAGGGGATCATCAGCGTAATCGCCACCATCGCCGCGCCCGAGAGCGCGATGCAGGCGACGTACAGCCGTTGCATCAGCCGGCGGTAGGTTTCTCTCATGGCAAAAAAAAGGCCGCCGCAGTTTTCACCTTGGCGGCCCGTTTTCCCGGACCGGGCGCTACTTGGTGTCGCGGATGCGCTGGATCAGGCCGGCGTACTTGGAGCCGTACTTGTCGCGCACCGGCTGGGTCGCCTTGAAGAAGGCGTCCTTGTCCGCCGGCACGAACTTGATGCCGGCCGCCTTCAGCTTGCCGGTTGCCTGGGCGACGTACGCGTCCCACAGCTTGCGCTGCTCGAGCTGCGCCTCGCGCGAGAACTTGCGGATCAGATCCTGGTCCGCCTTGGACAGCTTGTCCCAGCTCGCCTTCGAGAAGACGAAAATCTCTGGGATGATGAGGTGGCCGGTCAGGCTGTAGACCTTGCCCTTGGGCGTCTGGTAGTGGTTCTGCGCGAACAGCGTCGGCTCGTTGTTCTCCGCGCCGTCCACCACGCCGGTCTGCAGGGCCTGGTGCAGCTCGTTGAAGCCCATGGCGATGCCGTTGCCGCCCATCGCGTTCATCGTCTCGACGAAGATCGGGTTGCCCATCATGCGGATCTTCATGCCCTTCAGGTCGGCGGGCCGGGTCACCGGCTTGTCGGAGTAGACGTTGCGCGTGCCGGCGTCCATCCAGCCCAGCGCCACCAGTCGCGCCGAGCTGTTGGTGAGCTTGGCGAGCATCTCCGCGCCGATCGGGCCGTCGATGACCTTCCGCATGTGCGCCTCGTCGCGGAACACGAACGGCATGTTGAAGACGTTCAGCTCGTCCACGACGGGCCCCATGGGGCCCACGGAAATCCGCGCGATCTGCAGCGCGCCGACCTGCGCCTGCTCGATCATCTCCTTCTCGCCGCCAAGCTGCATCGACGGGAACATCTGGATCGAGAGCCGCCCGTTGGTGGCCTTCTCGAGCTTCGCGCCCATGCGCACGATCGCCTCGACCGTTGGGTAGCCGAGCGGGTGCACGTCGGTGGCCTTGAGAACCATCTTCTGTTGCGCCACGCCGGACGAGGGCACGGCGGCAAAACAGGCGGCCGCGAGCGCGGCGCCGAGCATGCGGCGGCGACGGAACTTCATGGTGAATCCTCCCCTGGTCAGATGCGTCAGTCATCATACAATCAGCGCTTTGCGTGTCAAGACGAGCAAATGCGCCCCGTCGCCCCCGAACGCAAGCTGCTGCGAGCCCTGATCGAGCAGCCCGCGGCCGAATCAAGGAAAGCGGCTTGAAGATCCTGCTGACCCACTCGCCGGAGGCGCTCGCGCTCTATTACGGGGAACGGGCGCTCCACGGTCTGCGGGCCGTGGGAGACGTCGTTTTGAACCAAAACGAGATTTCTCTGGAAGGGGAAGGGCTCATCGCCGCCGCCGTGGACTGCGACCTGATCGTCTCCTATCGCCAGTCGGCGGGACCGGCCGCGGTGTTCGAGCGCCTGCCGAAGCTGAAGGCCTTCCTGCGCTGTGCCATCGACATCCGCAACGTCGACGTCGCCGCGGCGAGCCGGGCGGGGGTGCTGGTGACGCAGGCGAGCGCGGGCTTCGTCACCTCGGTCACCGAGATGGTGATCGGATTCATGGTCGATCTCGCGCGCGGCATCACGCGCTCCGCGATTCTTTATCGTCAGAATAGCGTTCCTGAAGCGCAACTGGGCCGCGAGCTGCGCGCGAGCACGCTCGGCATCATCGGCTACGGCGCCATCGGACGGGAACTGGCGCGCGTGGCGCGCGCGCTCGGCATGCGCGTGCTGGTGAATGACCCATACGTGAAAGGTGTCGAGCAGGTGCCCTTCGATGAGCTCCTCGCGCAGTCCGACTACGTGGTGCCGCTCGCGGTGGCCACGGCGGAAACCGAAAACCTGATGAACGACGCTGCTTTCGCCAGGATGAAGCCGGGCGCGTACTTCATCAACGTGTCGCGCGGCAACCTGGTGGACGAAGCGGCGCTCGTGCGCGCGCTCGACTCCGGGCGCATCGCGGGCTGCGCGCTCGATGTAGGTCGCGCACCGGATCAGATGCCCACGCCGGCGCTTGCCGCGCGGCCCGACGTCATCGCGACGCCGCACACGGCCGGATTGACGCTCCCGGCGATCGAGCATCAGTCGCTGGAGACGGTGGCGCAGGCTGCCCAGATCGCGCGCGGAAAGGTTCCAAAGGGAGCGGTCAACGCGGAACACTGGAAAAGAAGGCCATGAAAACGATATTGATCACGGGCGCCACGGGAGATGTTGGCAGTCACCTGCGGCGGGAACTCGCCGGCAAATACAAGCTGCTGCTGTCCGACAGGCGGCCGCTGAAGCCGGCAGGCAGCGAGACATTCGTCAAGGCGGACATCTCGAGGATGCCCGACGCGCTGCGCATGACCAAAGGCGTGGACGCGATCGTCCATCTCGGCGGCTACTCGGTGGAGGGGCCGTGGGAGCCGATCCTGAAGGCGAACATCATCGGCTGCTACAACGTGTTCGAGGCCGCGCGCCGCAATGGCGTCAGGCGGATCGTCTTCGCCACCAGCAACCACGCGGTGGGGTTCTATCGCCGCGACCAGAGGATCGATCACCGCGTCTACCCGAAGCCCGATGGCCGCTACGGGGTGTCCAAGGTGTTCGGGGAGATGCTCGGCAGCCTCTATGCCGACAAGTACGGCATGGAGGTCTTCTGCATGAGGATCGGGAACGTGAACCCTAAGCCGGTCGACAAGCGGCGGCTCTCGATCTGGCTGAGTCCGCGCGATCTCGCGCAGCTGGTGACGATCGGCATCGAGCATCCGGAGATCCGCTTCGAGATCGTCTACGGCGCCTCCGGCAACACGCGCACCTGGTACGACAATTCCAACGCGGCCCGTCTCGGCTACCGGCCGGAGGACAACAGCGAAGCCTTCGCCGCGGACGTGCTTGCGCGGGAAAAGCCGGGGCACCCGCGAGGGGAGTTGTACCAGGGGGGCCTGTTCGTGCACTCCGAGGAAGTGACGAATCCCGCGCCACTCCCGCGGAGAGCGGTCAGGAGGAAGCGCTGAGGAAAAACGGCGCCTGGTGCCGCCACCAGGAGTCTTACTGACAGCGGGTAAAAGAAAACGGGGCGGCTAGGGCCGCCCCTCAGAGAAGACAACCCGAACGACTATGCCGTCTTCAGCGCTGCCAGCACCTTGTCCGGCGTGAACGGTACCGAACGCACCCGCGCGCCGACCGCGTCGTAGATCGCATTGGCAATCGCGGACGGCACCACCGCAGCGGCCGGCTCGCCCGCGCCCCACGGCCGCTCGGTCGGGCGGTCGATGAGATCGATGTAGACCTCGGGCACGTCCGGGAACCTGAGGATGGGATAGCTCTTCCAGTCGAGGCTCGTCACCATCGAGCGGTCCCACTGCAGGTCCTCGATCAGCGTGCGGCTGACGGTCTGCACCACGTTGCCGTCGATCTGGTTGCGCAGGCCATCGGGATTGATGATCTGGCCGCAGTCGTGCGCGACGTAGAAGCGCTCGACCTTGACCTGCCCGGTGCCGCGGTTGACGGTCACGTCGGCGACCACCGCGACGTAGGTGCGCACCAGCTCGTACTTGATGTAGGAGAAGCCGCGGCCGCGCGCGATCTCGCCCTTGTCGCGCGGGGTCTTCCCGCGCGGCGTCCAGTTCGCCATCCGCACGCAGCGGTCGATGCATTCGGCGCCGCGCGCGTCCTTGAGCTGCCGCAGCCGGTACTCGACGGGATCGACGCCCGCCGCCGCCGCGCACTCGTCCATGAAGCTCTCGTTGGCGTAGGTGTTCTGCATGCGGCCCGGGGTGCGGATCCAGGACGGCTTGAACGGCGTCTCGGCGAGCCAGCGTGCGGTCGCCTGGATGTTGGGGAAAGTGTAGGGGACCGCGAGCGACTGGAAGATGTTGCCCGGGAACGCGGTGTCCTTGGGCAGCCCCGAGTGCTCGGCGGCGGTCAACGTCACCTCGAATCCCTTGGGCCGGTTCGGCATGTAGCCCGTGATTTCCCATGCAAGCACGTTGCCGCTGGCGTCGAGCGCCGCGCGACTCTCGAGCAGCGTCGGCGGGCCCTTGGGCGACCACGCCTGCTCGTCCGCGCGGCTCCATTGCAGGCGCACCGGCTTGCCGATTTCCCTCGCGATCAGCGCCGCTTCCGCCGCCGCATCCTCGTGCCCGTTCCTGCCGTAGCAACCCGAGCCCTCTACATACAGGCAGCGGATGTCGTCGGCCTTCATGTCGAGCATCTTCGCGAGCTGCCGGCGCAGCATGTGGGTCGCCTGCGAGGAGGTCCAAACCGAGAGCTTGCCGCCCTGGAACTCGGCGACTGCGCACGACGGCCCCATCCCTGCATGCGTGTGCACTGCGAAATCGTAGGTAGCCGAGAGCCGCCTGGCACCGGTCGGCATGGCCTTCGCCGTGTCGCCGACCTTCTGGAACGACTCGTCCCTCACCACCTTGGTGTTGCGCACGTGCTCCCAGGTCCGGCTTTTCTCGGGCAGGCCTTCCCATTTCGACCAGCTCGCCTTGATCGCTCCCGCGCCCCTGATCGCGGCCCACTCGTTTCTTGCCACCGCCGCGACGAAGTTGCCTTTGCGCACCGTCGTGACGTAGCCGGGGATCTTCTTTGCAGCGGAATCGTCCAGAGAAAGCAGGTCGGCCTTCATCCCGGCGGGCCGCACGATCCGGGCGTGCAGCATGCCGCGGCGCCTGAAATCGTGCATGTAGGTGAATCTTCCGGTGACCTTGTCCGGGATATCGAGGCGGTTCACCGATTTGCCGACGATCGTGTACTGCGCGGGGGGCTTCACCGGCGCCTTGGCGTCCACCTTCGTCTCGAAGTGCTTGCCGCCGATCAACTGCCCATAGGTGACGCGCTTGCCGGAGCGGTCGGTGATCACGCCGTCCTTCAGCGCGAGATCCCCTTTCGCCGCGCCGAGCTTCGCTGCGGCCTGCGCGAGCAGCGCCTCGCGCGCGGTCGCGCACGCTTGCCGCAGCTGCATGCCTCCGATCTGGATCGAGAGGCTGCCCCAGGTGTTGCCCTGGTCCGGGGTGAGCGCGGTGTCGCCCTCGATCAGCGTCACCCGCTCCATCGGCACGTAAAGCTCCTCGGCCGCAATCTGGGTGAGCGCGGTGAAGATGCCGGTACCGAGGTCAACCTTGCCGGAATAAACCGTGACGCGGCCCTTCGCATCGATGGCGACGAATCCGTCCACCTGGTCGAGCGCAACGGTCTTGGCGGCGGCCTTGCCCTTCTCCGCGGCCTGCGCCAGCGGATGGGAAAGCGAAAACGTAACGACCAGAGCGCCGGAGCTCTTGAGAAAATCACGACGGGAAAATTTTTCCATCAACATGGCCGTCTCCTCCTTACGCCGACATCATTTCGGAAGCGCGTTTCACCGCCCGGACGATGCGGAGATGCGTGCCGCAGCGACAGAGGTTATTGGCGAGCGCCTGGCGGATCTCGTTTTCATTCGGGCGCTTATTGCGCGCCAGCAGCTCGGCCGCCTGCATGATCATGCCGTTGATGCAGTAGCCGCACTGGACGGCCTGCTCCTGGATGAACGCTTCCTGCAGCGGATGCAGCCTCGAGCCCCGGCTGAGGCCTTCCAGCGTCACTACTTTCTTGCCGGCGGCCTTGGCGGCCGGAAAGGTGCAGGAGCGCACCGCTTTTCCGTCCACGTGCACCGTGCAGGCACCGCATTGCGCGAGCCCGCAGCCGAAGCGCGGCCCGTGCAGCCCCAGGTCCTCGCGCAGTGCGAGCAACAACGGCATTTGCGGATCGTCCACGCGCACGTCGTGCGACTTGCCGTTGACATTGAGATTGAGGGTGGTGGCCATCTTGTTCTCCTCCCTTGGTGTGGCGGCGGGGCCACCAATCTATGCCTGCCGCGTCACGCTGGCAAGCGGCCCCAGAAGGCCATGATTTTGTGGGGGGCAGGCGTGGATTGTCAGGCCAGCAGAAAGCGCGAGACGGCCGCGATCTGCTGCGGGTCCATCAAGGCGGGCGCGTGGCCGGCGCCACCGAACTCCATGACCTGCAGGTCCGGCTTCTCTGCCCGCATCCGGTCCACAGTGGTGCGTGTGAGCACATCGGAGTCCGCGCCACGCAGCACCAGCACCGGGCAGCGCACCTGCGCCCAGGTGCTCCACAGGTCGACGCCGGCAAGGAAATTGGGGCCGAGCGGGAACTCAGGGTCGGAATGGCCGCGCATCGTCTCGCCGATCCCCGGGTCGTAGCGCAACTGGTAATCGCCCTTCCCCGCGGCGAAGACGCTGTGCCGGGCAAGATGGCGCCACTGCTTGTCCGAGAGCCGGCCGAACGGCGCGCAGACCTCGCGGAGCCAGGACTCTGCCGCAGCTACGGATGGAAATGAGCGCCCGCCGCCCACGTAGCCCTTCAACCGGTAGAGCGAGCCCCAGGACACGAACGGCCCCACATCGTTCAGCACGAGCCGCCGGATCGGCGAGCCCGGCTTCGCCGCGAGCAGCATCCCGATCAGCCCGCCCATGGAAGTGCCAACCCAGTCGATCCGTTTCGCGGAGCGCCGGAACGCGGGCCAGCGGCCGAACAGGCCCGACAGCACCGACCGCCTCGGCGCGGTCACGCGCGCCAGCAGGACCGCGGCGTCCGCGAGGTAGGTGGAAAAGCGGTAATCCTTCTTGTCGGCGAGCCACTCGCTGTCGCCGCGCCCGACCACATCCGGACAGATCACGCGGCACTCCCGCGCCAGCTCGGCGGCCAGGAAATCGAAATCACGGCTGTTGCGCGCAAGCCCGTGCACACACAGCACGACGTGATCGCTTGCGAGCGGCCCCCAGTCGAGATAGGCAACGCGGTGAAAGCCGCCGGGCGACAGGCACAGAACCGAGCCGCGTGAATAACTCATGGGCGGTGTACCGATGCAAGCATCATGCCGTCATCTTGTAGGGCGGGCGCGCAGCCGGGGCGACGCCAGAAACGAGTGCGCCAGCGGCATTATTGCACCGCAATTGTGCACGCAGATGACGAGAACAATCAGAAAGCTAAAAGGATCGCCCGGCTGGCGTAAGCGCGCGCGTATGGGCGGCGCGTATATATTCAGGAAGCGCCCGCTTTCCGCTCGATGACGGGCCACAGCCAGTGGTCGATCGAGAGCTTGCCCGGCCCGTGCAGCAGGGTGACGAGCAGCATGACGCCCCAGTAGAAGTGGGACATGAGCGCCGCTTCGTTTTCCCCCAGGACGTGCCAGAACGAAATCACCGCCACGACGTTGAAGACGGAGAGCGACAGGGCGGAGAAGCGCGTCGCGATCCCGAACGCGAGGAGCGGGGGAAAGAACAGCTCCCCGAAAGTTCCGAGCGCCGCCGCCACCCCGGTCGGGAGCAGCGGCACGCGGTAGACTTCCTCGAAGAGGTACAGCGTCTTGTCCCAGTCCTCGATCTTGGTCAGGCCGGACTTCCAGAAGACGTTGGCGACGTAGAGGCGGATGCCCAGGTCGATCAGGCTCGCCGCCTGCTCCAGCCAGCCGCGCAGCACCCGCCATTTCCCGATGAAGTTTGCGCTCGCGCTCATGTGGTGATTACCTCCTGTTCCCGGAGTTTTTTGCCATTCACCCCGACGACGACCCCGGCTTCGACCCAGGCGCGCAGCGCACCGGCGAGGTCGAAATCCGGCTCGGCGGCGAGCGCCGCCTCAAGCGCCTCGGCGATCGTCCCATTCGCCAGCGTCCGCTCCAGCAGCCGGAAGGCGCCGGCGCCGAGGGCGGTGACTTCAGCGCGATAGCGCGGCCGGTGCACCAGGATGCGGTCGGGTCCGGCGTCGAAATCGACCGTGAATGCGCCGTCGTAGCCGTCCTGATGCACTTCCCAGAGGCGCGCGAGCGGCCAGCGCGACTCGAGGAGCGCGCAGGCCGGGGCGAGCCTCAATTCGAGCTGCGTGGCATCCTGCGCGAGAGCCGCTTTCAGCCCGCCGGGATCGAGCGGCGCCGCGTCGGCCGCGTAATGCGCGCGGTGCAGGAGCCATTCCATGCGCGCGACATCGGGCAGGTACGGCAGGTCCTGCGTGTCGGGAAACCCGGCCGTGAAATCCGCGAGCGCCGAGCCGTACTCGTTGAGATCGCCGCTGGTGGCGGGGTGGCGCCGCAGATACTCGCGCGCGAGAGCCTCGAAAAACTCGTCGCAGACGATCTTCACGACGATCGGATAGGCGTTCGCGAGAGCCTTGCGCGCGTTCGCCGTCACGTTGCCGCGGTAGACCGCGAGGCGGTCGAGCACGGCATCGGGCGCGCCCTGAAATAGCGGCGCGGCGGCGGCGGCCTGCGCCGCGCTCCCGAGCGCGGCGGCGAACGCATGCTGCTGGCTCGCGAGATCACGCATAGGCGCACTCGCTCATGAGGGACTGCGCGCGCGCGGCTTCCGCGAGCAGCACTTCGAGCGGCGGAATGTCGGTATCCCATTCGATGAGCGTAGGCACCGCGCCGAAGCGCGCGAGCGCCGCCTCGTAGAGCCGCCAAACCGGCTCGACCACCCGGTCGCCATGCGTGTCGATCACGCAGGCGTTGGTGACGAGGTGCCCGGCGAGGTGAATCTCCGCGACCGCCCCGGTCGGGATTGCGTGGATGGCCGCCAGGGCGTCGGCGCCGTGGTTCACCTGGTTCACGTAGAGGTTGTTGACATCGAGCAGCACGCCGCAGCCGGTGCGCCGCGCAAGCTCCGCGACGAACTCGCCCTCGGTCATCTCGCTCGCGCGGTAGGCGAGGTAGGCGGACACGTTTTCGAGCAGCACGCGTCGCCCGAGCGCGTCCTGAAGCTGCTCGACGCGCGCCGCCATCAGCGCGAGCGCCGGCCGGGTGTAGGGCAGGGGCAGCAGGTCGTTGAAATGCCGCTTCCGCGCGCGCCCCCAGCAGATATGCTCGGACACGAACACGGGTTCTATCGCGTCGGCCAGCCGCTTCAGCTTCGCAACGTGCCGGTCGGCGCCGTCCTCGATGGAGCCCAGCGCAAGCCCGACGCCGTGCAGGCTTACGGGATAGCGGCTGCGTACGTGACGCAGCACGTGCAGGTCGTAGCCGCCCGTTCCGAAGTAGTTTTCGCTGTGAACCTCGAGCCACCCCGTCGCGGGGCGGCCCTCCAGAAATTCGCGGTAGTGCGTGGCGCGCAGCCCGATTCCCGCGCCGAGTCCACTCGGCACCGGAGCGGGGACCGGGGCTGCGCCCATCGGGCCGATCAGCTCTTCGCGCCCTTGGCAAGCCTGCCAGCTACGCCTTGCTTGAGGCTGCCGCCCATTTGCACGCAGGTGCCGGCTTTCACGGCCTTGAAGTCATGCGTGTCGTAGTCCTTCTTGGACTGGCCGGCGCACGAATGCGCGGTCTTGTTGCTACCGCAGTCATTCTGCCCTGCTTTCGCCAAGCCCCAGCACTTCTCCATGCCTTTCTGGTCCTGCGCCAGCACCGTGCCGCTGGTGCCGAGCACGAACAGTCCCGCGAGGGCGGCGTGGATGATCTTCTCATGATTCATGATGGCCTCCGGAGTTCAGATGGAAAGGAAATTCGGGAGGAAACCAACCTCCCGCCAGGGCCACCGGGTTTTCCGGCGGCCCTGGCGGATATACGGCCGGCGCGGACGCGTGGATTCAGAGGGACCCATGGGGGATATGCCCTTGCCGGCTTCCGAAAAGCGGGCGCGCGCCGGCGAAAATCCTGGCAAGAAGGGGTGCGTCCCGGTTCTAGCGCGGCACCGATGCGCCGAGCACGGGGGCGAGCAGTTCCCGCATGCGCGCCCAGTGGGATCCCTCCCAGTAGACGCGGCTGCAGCCGGGGCAGCGCGCGAAGCGGGAATAACGCGCGGCGATTGGCTCCGGGACCTGCGGGGAGACCTCATCCGGCGCGGCCGCCTCGAGACGGACATTGCAGTGCAGGCACAGCGTGAAGGGCCGCGCGTGCCGCGCGAGCGCGTAGCGCGCCATGACCTCGTTCAACTGTGCTTCCGGCTTCCGCGCGTGCACGAAGCAGCCGCGCAGCACGTCGCGGCACTTGAGCAGCTCGCGGTCGCGGGTGAGCAGTATCCGGCGCTCGCGGGCGAGGAGCGCCAGGATATGCCGGTCGGCGTACGCGTTCTCGAAGAGGGTATCGAATCCGAGCATGCGGAGCAGGCGCGCGAGCCCCCCGAGATGCGCGTCGGCGATGAAGGAAGGCGTCCCGTCCAGCACGATGTCGGCGGCGTCCTGGGGGAAGACCTCGATCGCATCGGCTTCGCGCACGATGCGCGAAAGGGTCGCCGACTGGCCGTTCACCGTGAGCCGCCCGGTCTCGGTATGCGGCACGCCGAGCGACTCGATCGCGTTCTTGATGGTCGCGGCGCGGGCGCAGGAGTGCGGGAACGCGCCGCCCCGCCTTGCTCGCGGAAGGAACTCCGCGAGTTCGCCGTGAAACGAAAAGAAGGCGGTCGCCATTGCGTCGGCACCGGAACGCTTTATTCTAGCGCCGCGGGGCACCGGGCGATGGGGAGGCCGGGCGAGAGCGGCACCCGTCACCGGGTCACTGCGTCGAGCTGCTCCTGAAGCGCGAGCCACTCGGCTTCCAATTGTGCGAGCTCGCGCACGACGTAGGCCTGGTCCACGACCAGCGTTTTCACCGCGTCCTTCTGCGCGTCGCCGTAGAGCGCCGGGTCGGCGAGCTGCGCGTCGATCGCGGACTTTCGCGCGTTCAGTCTCGCGAGCTGCTCCTCCAGGCGCTTGAGGCGCGACTCAATGGGCTTGCGCGCCGCAGACTGGCGCTGACGCCCCTCGGCTTGCCTGCGCTTCTGGCCGCGCCGGTCTGCTGCCGGCCGGGCGGCGGCGGGCTTGCCAGGATCGGCCGTTTCCGTTCCCGGTGACCGCGGCGCTTCCGTGACCAGGGCGACGTCGGCCGCCGCATTCGTTTCCCCGAGCTTGGTCCGGAACAGCCAGTCGCGGTAATCGTCGAGGTCGCCGTCGAACGGCTGCAGCCGCCCGTCCGCGACGATCAGGAACTGGTCGGTGGTGGCGCGCAGCAGGTGGCGGTCGTGCGACACCAGTACCAGCGTGCCCTCGAACTGCGCGAGCGCCACCGTCAGCGCCTCGCGCGTCTCGAGGTCGAGGTGATTGGTCGGCTCGTCGAGCAGCAGCAGGTTGGGGCGGTTCCACACGATCAGCGCCAGCGCGAGCCGCGCTTTCTCGCCGCCGGAGAAATTCTCGATCGGGCCGGTCGCCAAGTCGCCGGGGAAGTTGAACATGCCGAGAAAGTTGCGCAGTTCCTGCTCACGCGTCCTCGGCGCGACGCGGGCGAGGTGCCACAGCGGCGATTCGTCGAGGCGCAGCATTTCCAGCTGGTGCTGGGCGAAGTAGCCGACGGCGAGCCCCTTGTTGAAGTGGGCCGTGCCGGCGAGCGGCGCGAGCTCGCCGGCAAGAGTCTTCACTATTGTCGATTTCCCCGCGCCGTTGATGCCGAGCAGCCCGTAGCGCTCGCCGCCGCGCAGCGTGAACCGGATATCGCGCACGACGACCTTCGCGTCGCCGTCGTCCATCCGGTAGCCGGCATTCACGTCCTCCAGCGTAAGCAGCGGATCGGGCGCCTTCAGCGGGTCGCGGAACTCGAAGGAGAAGGGCGCGGAGACGTGCAGCGGCGCGAGCTCCTCCATCTTCGCCAGCATCTTCATGCGGCTTTGCGCCTGCCGCGCTTTCGTGGCTTTTGCCCGGAAGCGGTTGATGAAAGACTCCAGGTGCGCGCGCTCGCGCTGCTGCTTATCGTACTGGGCCGCCGCGAGCACCACCGCCGCGGCGCGCTGGCGCTCGAAATCCGAGTAGTTGCCGGAGGTGCGCCGCAGTTTCCGCTTATCGATGTTCACTACGACGCTCACCACGCCGTCGAGGAAATCCCGGTCGTGCGAGATGATGAGGAGAGTGCCGCCGTAGCGCTTCAGCCAGTCCTCGACCCAGAGAATGGCGTCGAGATCGAGGTGGTTGGTCGGCTCGTCGAGCAGCAGCAGGTCGGAAGGGCACATCAGCGCCTGCGCGAGATTCAACCGCATGCGCCAGCCGCCGGAGAAGGCCGCCACCGGTTCGTCCATCTGCTCGTGCGTGAATCCCAGGCCGTGCAGGAGCCGCTCCGCGCGCGAGCGCACGGTGTATGCGCCGCCGTCGGCCAGCGCGGCGTGAAGCTCGCCCATCAGGTGCCCGTCGTTGGCGGACTCGGCCGCGGCGAGCTCCTGCTCCAGCCGCCGCAGGGTGGTGTCGCCGTCGATGGCGTACTCGAGCGCCGCGCGGTTCAGTGCAGGCGTCTCTTGCGCCACGTAGGCGACGCGCCAGCGGGCGGGGTAATCGATCTCGCCCTGATCCGCATGCAGCTCGCCGCGCAGCAGCGCGAACAGGCTTGTCTTGCCGGAGCCATTCGCGCCAATGAGGCCGATCTTGTCGCCGGGATTGAGGGTCACGTCCGCGTTTTCGAGCAGCACCTTGGTGCCGCGCCGGAGGGTGACCTGGGAGAGGCGGATCATGGGGTCGTTGCGCGCAAGGGGCGGTATTGTACGCGGAACCGCGCACGGCTCAGGATTTCGAGGCTTGTGCTATCGTGATGGCGAAGGTCCTTTCCAATCGCTTCAGAGACCCGCATGACGACCAGCAAAAAGAAGCTGCTCCTGCCGGACACGATGGCGCGTCCCGGCTGGGAGCTGGCGCGGAGCCGCGCGGACGTGGACGCAGTGCCGTTCTCCCCGACGGCTCCCAACCCCGAATTCCGCCGGCTGCTGCACGATGCGGAAGGGGTCGCGCTCACCAGCACGCCGCTCAGCGCGGCCGACGTCGAAGCCGCCACCCGGCTGCGCGCGGTCGGACGCATCGGCGTGGGCTACGACGCGGTGGATGTGGCGGCGCTGAACCGCCGCGGCATTCCGCTCATGACCTGCGGGACCGACAATTCGCCGACCGTGGCGGAGTACGCCTTGTTCATGATGCTGTCGCTCACCAAAGGCCCCATGATGGATGCGCTGCCGCGGCAGGGCCGGTGGCACGAGCGCTACAACGTTCTCCCGACCGAGCTCATGAACAAGACGCTGCTCATCGTCGGCTTCGGGCGCATCGGCACGCGCATCGCCAAGCGCTGCCTCGGCATGGACATGGGGGTGGAAGTGTACGACCCCTACGTTCCCGCGGAAGCGGTGCGCGCGGCAGGCTGCAAGCCAGTTGCTGACCTCGACGCGGCGCTCCCGCGCGCCGATTTCGTCACGCTTCACTGCCCCAAGACGAAGGAGACGGCCAACATGTTCGACGCGGCCCGCATCGCGAAAATGAAGCCCGGCGCGCGCCTCATCAACACCGCGCGCGGCGGCATCGTGGACGAGGCGGCGCTCTACGGCGCGCTCGCCGCGGGCAAGCTCGCCGGCGCCGGCATCGACGTGTTCTCCCCGGAGCCGCCGTTGACCGACAATCCGCTCTTCACGCTGAAGAACGTCATCGTCGCCCCGCACATGGCCGGGAACTCGCGCGAGTCGCTCGAGCGCAAGTCGCTCACCGTGGTGCGCAATCTCCTCTCCGTGCTCGACGGCGCGCCGAGAACCGAGTACGTCGTCAATCCGGAGGCGCTGAAAAAGCAATGACGATGTGATCCTCCCACCACCCCGCCTGCTTTGCAGGCACCCCTCCTCAGGCAGGAGGGGAGGACAGGAGGGGATTCGACCCACGAACTGCCGCCGTGATGGACGAGGCCACCAACCGCACCCTGACACAGGTCGGCGCCGGCACGCCGATGGGCGGGCTGTTGCGCCGTTACTGGCATCCAGTTGCGGCGGTCGCGGAGCTCGAAGACCACCCGGTGAAGCCGGTGCGGCTCCTCGGCGAGGATCTCGCGCTCTACCGCGATCGCGCCGGCAACTACGGGCTCATCGACCGGCACTGCGCGCACCGCCGCGCCGACCTCGCGCGCGGCATCGTCGAGGAGCACGGGCTGCGCTGCCACTATCACGGCTGGCGCTACGATCACACGGGCGCCTGCGTCGAGCAGCCGTACGAGGACACTGCCGATCCCGGCTCGCGCCACAAGGAGCGCATCCGGATGAAGGCCTACAAGGTCGAGGCGCTGGCAGGACTCCTGTGGGCCTATCTCGGACCGGAGCCGGCACCGCTCGTGCCCAACTGGGAGCCGTTCACCTGGCCGAACGGCTTCGTGCAGATCGTGTTCAGCGAGGTGCCGTGCAACTGGTTCCAGGCCCAGGAGAACTCCGCCGACCCGGTGCACTTCGAGTGGTTGCACGACAACTGGGGCGCGCGGCTGCGCGGGGACGGCGCTGCGTACGCGCCGCGGCACCTGAGGCTCGAGTTCGAGGAATTCGAGTATGGCATCGTCTACAAGCGCATCCGCGAGGGCGCGGACGAGTCGAACCCCCTGTGGACGATCGGGCGCGTGTGTCTGTGGCCGAATGCGCTCTTCACCGGCAATCATTTCGAGTGGCGCGTCCCGCTGGACGACGCGACGACGCTCTCGGTCGGCTGGTTCTTTTCGCGCGTGCCGGCGGAGCGCGAGCCCTATGCCCAGAAGCGCATACCCTACTGGACGAGCCCCGTGAAGGATCCGCAGACAGGCCGCTGGATCACCACGCACCTCATGAACCAGGATTTCGTCGCGTGGGCGGGCCAGGGCGCAGTCGCGGACCGCGGCCGGGAGCATCTCGGGCGCAGCGATCGCGGCATCGTGATGATGCGGCGCCGCTTTCTCGCCGACCTGGAGCGGATCGCGCAGGGCGGCGATCCCAAAGCGGTGATCCGCGATCCCCGCGTCAACACGTGCGTGGGGCTCCCCGTTGCCGGACGCGAAGCCTTCACCCGCGGCGTGACGCGCGAGGAGGGCGAGCGGCTCGGACGCGGCGGCGTGCTGGGCGGCGCCGCACAGCGCGAATTCGCGTGGCTGGCGGGGCAGCCGGAGGAAGTGAGGAATGCCTGGCGCGAGGCCATGGGGTGGGATTGACCCCGCCGGCGCGGAAAGAAATTGCCCCGCCGCCGGGCGTTTGATAGATTGGCCGCCCACACCAGCCTTTCATGCAAAGGAGCAGACCATGACACGCATCCTGGCTATTGCCGCCGCGGCAGTCCTCGCGACGGGCGCGCAGGCGCAGGTTCTCGGCTTCGGCAGCGCGCCCCAGGGCTCGATCGGCTACAACATGAGCTCGGCGATCGCCAGGACCATGGTCGAGGCCGCCAACATCCAAAGCCGCGTGCAACCCTACTCGGGCTCGAGCGCGGTGTTGCCCCTGGTGAACTCGGGCGAGCTCGATCTCACGGTGTGCAACGTCCTCGAGATGCAGGAGGCGGCGAACGGCGAGGGACCGTACGCCGGCCGCAAGCAGGCGAACCTGCGCGTGCTCGGCGTGATCTTCCCGCTCTACTCGAGCATCTTCGTGCGCAAGGATTCCCCGATCAAGACCCTTGCCGACCTGAAGGGCAAGCGCGTGCCGTACGGCTTCACGGCGCAGGTCACGCTCGAGCGCATCGTGAGCGCAATTCTCGCGAGCGGCGGCCTCAGCAACAGGGACATCGTCCCGGTGCTGGTGCCCAACGTGATCCGCGGCGCCGACGACTTCATGGAGGGCAAGATCGACGGCGGCTTCTTCGCGATCGGGGCGGCGAAGGTCGCGGAGGTGCACAAGGCGGTCGGCGGTATCCGCTACCTGCCGGTGCCGGACGATCCGGAAGCGCTTGCCGCGATGCGCAAGCTGATGCCCTACGCCTACGTCACCGAGGTGAAGCCCTCACCCGCATTCGTGGGGCTCGACGGCCCGACCCGGCTGATGGCCTACGACTATCTGGTGGTGGCCGGTGCGCACGTCAAGGATGACGTCGTCTATCAGATCGCGAAGGCGATGTACGAGAACAAGCCCAAGCTGGTCGAGAGCCTGCGCGCGTTCAACGGCTTCAACCCGAACAACATGCACAAGACCATGCCGGCGCCCTTCCACCCCGGCTCGGAGAAGTTCTACAAAGAGAAGGGCATCGGCTCGAAATAACGCTCCTCGATGTCTGAAGAATTCATCGAGGACAGCTCCCCAGCCAAGCGTTCCCACGCCCGCACGCTGTTCGTCCTCCAGGCCCTGCTCGTCGCCCTCGTCGTGGGCTGGGTACTGGATCTGCAGCGCTCGCTCCTCGGCCTCAACCTCTACACCGAGCAGCTGCTGCTGGCGGTGCTGGGGTTCGCGATCGCGATCTGCTTTCTGATCACCCGGGCGCGCCCGGCGTGGTGGGACCAGGCCGCCGCGTTCGGCGGCCTCGCGTTGTGCCTCTACCTCGCGTGGCGTTACCCGAAGCTCTCCGACGAGCTCACCGCCCGGCCGCTCGACGGCATCCTGATGGCGGCGGCGCTGTGCCTGCTGGTGTGGGAGGGTACGCGCCGCATGGCGGGATTCTCGCTCGTCGGCTTCACGCTCGCCGGTGTGGTGTACGCGATGTTCGGGCACCACCTGCCGGGGATATTCCAGTCGCGCCCCGTGGAGTTCACGCGGCTGCTGGTGTATCTCAACCTGGATACCAACGCCCTGCTCGGCCCGACGCTCCAGATCGGGATCCTCGTCGTGGTGCCGTTCATCCTGCTCGGCCAGCTCCTTTCGCGCTGCGGCGGCTCCGAATTCTTCACCGACATCGCGCGCGCGTGGATGGGGCGCTACCGCGGCGGCTCGGCGAAGGTCGCGGTCGTGGGCTCCGGGTTCTTCGGCATGATCTCGGGCAGCGCGGTGGCGAACGTTTCCGCAGTCGGTGTCGTCACCATTCCCCTCATGAAGCGCTCGGGCTACCCGGCGCAGATCGCGGCCGCGATCGAGGCGGTGGGCTCGACCGGGGGACAGCTGATGCCGCCGGTGATGGGCGCCGCGGCCTTCCTCATGGCGGAAGTGCTGGGCGTTCCCTACGTCGAGGTGATGATCGCCGCCATCATCCCGGCGTTCCTCTATTACCTTGCGCTGTTCTTCCAGGTGGACGTCGAGGCCGCCAAGCGCGGCATCCGGGGCGAGCCGGCCAACCGGCTGCCGCGGCTCGCGCCGGTGTTGAAGGCGGGCTGGTACTTCCCGCTGCCGTTCGTGGTCCTGGTCTACGCGCTCGTCGCGCTCAACACGCGCGCCGAGTACTGCGCGCTGCTCGCCGCCGCGACGCTGATCGTGCTTTCCCTCGCCTTCGGCTACAAGGGCCAGCGGGTGCCTCTGAAAGACCTCGTCAAGGCGATCGTGTCCACCGGCGGCGCGGTGGTGGACCTGATCCTCATCTGCGCGGTCTCGGGAATGTTCATCGGCATCCTCAACATCACCGGGCTCGCGTTCGGCATGACGCTGCAGCTTCTTGCCGCAACCGGCGAAAGCCTGCCGCTGATGCTCGTCCTCACCGCGGCGATCGCGATCGTGCTCGGCCTCGGACTCCCGACGGTCGGGGTCTACATCATCATGGCGACGCTGATCGCCCCGGCGCTCACCAAGGTCGGCATCGCGCCGATGGCCGCGCACATGTTCCTGCTGTATTTCGGCGTGATGTCGATGGTGACGCCGCCGGTCGCGCTCTCGGCGTTTGCCGCCGCCAACATCGCCGGCTCGGACGTGGACAAGACCGGCTGGACCGCGACGCGCATCGGCTGGGCGGCGTACATCGTGCCGTTCCTGTTCGCGCTCTCGCCGAGCCTGCTGATGCAGGGGGACCCCCTCACGATCGCGTGGGCGGTCCTCACCGCGGCGTTCGGCATCTGGCTCGGGACGATCGGCGTGGTCGGATATTTCTATGCGCCGGTCGCAGCGCGGTCGCGCGCGCTTTTCGTCGTCGCGGGGGTGCTGACGCTGATCCCGGCGGACATGTTCTCCGGCGCCATCTTCTCCGACATCGCCGGGCTTGCGCTTGGCGCGTTCCTCATCGGGCGCGAGCTAAGGGGGCGCCGCGCGCCCGCTTGAGGCGGACCGGCACCGAAACGCGTTACCCGTTACCATTACGGACTTTCAGACCGGGAGAGAGAAATGCAAATACGGCAGGAGCACACAGGAACTGAGGCCCCCTCGATGCCGGCGATCGTCTTCACCGGCTGCGGGCTGCTCGGCGCAACCCCGGCACAGGCGGAGGCCCGGACCGCCGCGCCCGCCAGGGCTCGGGCGAAGGCTGCCCCGCGCCGCCGCGAAGTCAAGGTGGGAGGCAAGCGCGTCAAGACCATAGACGTGCACGCGCACTGCGTCATCCCGGAGGCGATGGCCCTGCTGGGAATCACGAGAGAAACGCAACGGGGACCGGGGATCGACCAGGTGGGCGAGCGGCGCATCCGCGAGATGGACGAGCAGGGCATCGACATGGAGGCGCTCAGCATCAACCCGCAGTGGTACAAGGCGGAGCGCGATCTCGTGACGAAGGTGATCCGCATCCAGAACGAGCGGCTTGCCGAATTCTGCGCGACCTATCCGGACCGCTTCGTCGCCTTTGCGTCGGTGGCGCTCCAGTATCCCGACCTGGCGGTCCAGCAGTTGGTGGATGGGGTGAAGCGGCTTGGGCTGCGCGGCGCGGCCGTCGGGGCGAGCGTTGCCGGGAAGGAATTCTCCGACCCGATGTTCCATCCGTTCTGGGCGAAGGCCGAGGAGCTCGGCATCCTGATCTTCATCCACCCGCAGAGCACGCCCGATCTCGCGCCGCGGTTGAAGGGCAACGGCTGGCTGGCGAACACCATCGGCAATCCCCTCGACACGACCATCGCGCTCTCGCATCTCATCTTCGAGGGCACGCTCGACCGCTTCCCCGGGTTGAAGATCTGCTCGGCGCACGGCGGCGGCTACCTCCCGTCCTACGCGCCGCGCTCGGACAACTGCCTGCGCGTTGCGCCCGACATGGACACCGGGGTCAAGCTGAAGAAGAAGCCGACCGAGTATTTGCGGACCATGTATTACGACACGCTCGTCTTCACCTCCGAGGCGTTGCGTCACCTCGCCGCGGAAGTGGGCTCGAACCGGCTCGTCATCGGCACCGACCATCCGATTCCGTGGCAGAGCAAGTCGGTCGACCACATCCTCAAGACGCCGGGCTTCACCGACAAGGAGCGCCGCATGATGCTCGGCGAGACGGCGGCGAAGCTTCTGGGAATCCCGACCTAGGACGAAATACGCGAGAGACGGGAGGCGGCCTCGGCCGCCACGCCGCCCCGGGGCGAGCCGCTTAAGCGGGCGCACAAGGCGGAAGGGAAATGGGTGCTGCTTGATGTCCGGCGCCGCGCACGCTATCGTGGGGCGGCTCGGGGAAGCATGTTCGCCGCCCGTTTTCGTCGTTTCCTGTCCGCCGGCGGGGTAGCAGTCGCCTTCGGTGCCGTGGCCGCGTTCGCGGCGGTGGCGCCGTGCGCGGCGCAGCAATGGGTGGAGCCCGCCGCCTATCCGGTCAAGCCGATCCGCATCATCGTTGCGTCCCCTCCCGGGGCGGCGGACGACTTCTTCGCGCGCGTTCTCGGCGAGGAACTGGAAGGCTTCTACCGGCAGCGAGTCGTCATCGAAAACCGCCCGGGCGCAGGCGGGCTCATCGGCAACGCCCGCCTGTCGCGGGCGAACGCCGACGGCTACACGCTTGCAATGGTCGGCGTGACGCGCCTCATCAGCGAGCTCCTGCGCGACCCGCCGCCGTACCTCGCTCTCGGCGATATCATCGGGGTCGCGCACGTCGCGTCCATTACCAACGTGCTCGCGGCAGCGCCCGCGATGCCGGTCTCTACGGCGAGCGAATTCGCCCGCTACGCCCGCACCCGCCCCGGCGAGCTCAACTATGCCTCTCTCGGCATCGGGTCGGCGTCGCACCTCGCCGGCGAGGTGTTCACGCGCGCGCTCGGCATCGATGCCATGCATGTGCCGTTCCGGAACCTGTCGGATTCCTTCGTCGAGATGGTGCTCGGGCGGGTACATTTCTCCGTCTTCACGCTGCCGGCGGTGCTCCCGCCGGTGCGCGACGGCCGGCTGCGCGCGCTGGCCGTGATGACGCCGCAGCGCAGCCCCGCGCTGCCGGCCGTGCCGGCGATCGCCGAGGTCGGCCTGCCGGAAGCGCAGTTCGACCGCTGGTCGGGCATCGTCGCGCCCCGCGGCACGCCGCGGCGCATCGTCGAGCAGCTGCACGGCGACATCGTGCGCGGGCTGCGCAAGCGCGCGCTGCGCGAGCTGTTCGTGCGGCAGGGGGCGGAGTCGACTCCCGAGAGCACGCCGGACGGCTTCATGCGGCTGATGCAGGAGGAGTATGTGCGCTTCCAGGCGGTCATACGCGAAGGGGCAATCCGCCCCGAATGGTGAGCAAGGGATCGCGATTGTCGGATAAGGGAGTTCCCGCGGCACGGAGGCGCGGCGGGGCGGGGCGGATGAGTCCGCAGATCACCGTCCGTCCGGCCGCGCCCGAGGACATGGAGCGCGTGCAGGAAATCTATGCCGGCCACGTGCTGCGCGGGACCGCCTCGTTCGAGGAAGAGCCGCCGGATCTCGGTGAGATGTGCCGGCGGCGGGAGGACGTGCTCGCGGCAGGGCTGCCGTACCTGGTGGCGCACCGGGACGGCACGATTCTCGGGTTCGCTTATGCCGCGCGCTATCGCTCGCGCAGCGCCTACCGGCACACGGCGGAAGACTCGGTCTACCTGGATCCTTCCGCCATCGGCGGCGGCATCGGCAAGGCGCTCCTCGCGAAGGTGCTGGAGCACTCGGCGGCGGCGGGCTACCGGGAGATGATCGCCATCATCGGCGACAGCGGCAACGCCGCGTCCATCGGGCTGCACCGCGCGCTCGGCTTCCGGCACGTCGGCACGTTCACGCGCGTAGGGCTCAAGTTCGGGCGCTGGCTCGACAGCGTGCTCATGCAGCGGTCGCTGCACGATTCCGATGCATCCGGGTGACGCGCCTCCCGCAGCGCAGGAGATCCTCCCTCAGGCGGTGGCTGGCGCGGGCTGTTTTCTCGGCCGGCCGCGCCTGCGGTGGCGGGAAAGAACGGGCGGCGCGACCGCGTAGGCGGGGATGGGCTCGCGCACGTCGTGCGTGAACGGGCTATGCACCGTGACGCCGCCGTACTGGCTGCCGTCCTGAAGATCTTCCGTCAGCAGCAGCGCGCAGCCCTGCAACTGCGCCGCGGCCACGGCCATGCTGTCCCACCAGGACAACTGCCAGCGCTGTTCGATCTCTCTTGCGCGCGCGAGCAGCATTGCGTCGATGGGGTGCGGGTCCCACGCTAGCAACGCGTCCACTTCTTGCCAGGCATCCTCCGGGGAAACCGGAGCGGCGATCTTGCGCGTGACGTTTACGTAGTACTCGGACAGGACCTGCGTGCTCGTGCGCCCCTGTCCTTCACGCCACAAGTGGTTGAGCCATTCTTTGGCGCGTTCGTGCTTGAACGGCTCTCCCGGATCACGCGCGTAGATCAGGACATTGGCGTCGACGAAGCACCGAACGGTCATGGATCGACCCGTGGGACAGGTTTCGATGGGCTGGGGGCCTTCTCCTGTGAGCGCAGCGCAGCCCGGTCGTGCAGCTCTTCGCGCGTGGGGAGGCGCTCGCCCGGCTGTCTGCGGATGACCAGCGTGCTGCTGAGGTAGCGCCGCATCGCTTCTTCGTACTCGCGCGAGTGGCGGATGTCCTTCTGCACGAGCTCGCCCATGTAGCGCGAGAGGCTCATGTCGCGCTCCGCCGCCCGGACGCGTGCGCGGCGCGCGGTTTCTTCATCGAGGGTGATGGTGATGTTCTTCATGGCCACGCGATGCCCGTGATTCGGTCGCCAAAAATATAACACAAATTACGTGTATTTAAAATTTGCGCGGAGGTATATATAGCAAGCCATTGAAAATACAATTATATTTTGAGAGTGGTCGCTTACTTCTGGAGCGGGTTCGCGCCCAGGGTCCGCGCGAACACCTGCATCCCGTAGTGGAACGCGATGAAGGCGCCGAGCTCCATGATCTGCGCCTCGGTGTAGTGACGCTTGCCTTCGGCGTAGAACGCCGCGTCGATGTTCTCGGCGTTCAAGTACATCTCGCGCGCGTAGCGCAGCGCCCATTTCTCGGCCGCGGAGAAGCGCGGGTCACTCTCGAACTTTCCCGATCCCGCCGCGATCCACTCCTCGTCGAGCCCCGCCTGTCTTGCCCGCGCCGAGCGCAGTCCGCCGAAATAGGGATCGCCGGCGGTGCGGGCGAGCTGCACGCGGATGATCTCTTTCAGCCGGTGGTCGACGTTGCCCTCGGCGTGCGAGACGAGGAGCGCGCGGAGGAGCGCTTTTGCGTACGCGGGCACGCGCGCGAGAATGCGGGGGAAGAGGGCGTCCGGAACGCCGAGCGCCGCGCCGCGCCGGATCAGCTCCAGCAGCTCCGGATCGCGGATCTCATCGGGTTTCAAGGGCTCGATGTGGGGCATGGAAGCAGGATTCAGGATCCGGGATTCAGGATTCAGCAAGATCGTTATTCGTCAGTCGTCACTTATTCGCCGCTGCCAGGGATACCGGGGCAGCACCGTAGATGCGCGCTGATTCCTCCTGGCCGACGAGGCGGCCATCCGGCGCGAACATCGGATAGAACTTCAGCGTCCCGAAGAAGGTGTGGTAGCCGATGTTGAAGCCGATGAAGGCGCCGAGCTCGACGATTTCCTCCTCGGAGTAGTGCCGGCGCAGCTCGCCGTAGAAGGAGGCGTCGATCTTGTCGGGGTTGAGCGCCATCAGCTCGCTGTAGCGCAGCGCGAGCTTTTCGGCCTCGGTGAAGCGCGGGCTCTCCGCGTAATGGGCGATGCCGTCGTCGATGTCGTTCTCGGTCAAGCCCTGCCGCTTCGCCGAAGCGGACCGGACGTTCCCTCAGTAGACGCAGGAGGCCATGCGGGAGAGCTGCACCCGGATCACCTCCTTCAGCTTGTGGCTGACGCGCCCGGTGTTGAAGATCGTGTCCCAGGCGACGAACATCGCCTCGCACAGGTCGACGTTGTGGCCCATCATCGCGTGGAAGCCCGGGTCGGGCGCCCGGTGCTGGAGGCACTTGTCGATATAGGGCCGGAGCTTGGTTTTTCGCAGCTCCTCGATATCGAGCATGGTGATGTTGGGCATGGCGGACCTGAAGGCTGTAGGCAGAAGGCAGAAGAATGAAGCATGAAGGAACGCCCGGCAAGCTGGCGAGAGCCGTCTTTATCCTGCTGATTTGCGCCTGAACCGGGTCGGCGACTCTCTCCGGTTTTTCAGGAAATTCCCTTTCCGAACAACGGGAAGCACCCCGTTCGCGCCCGATGTGATTATGTCACTCGATATCGGCGGCATGTTTAACAGCGCGCGTCGCGCCCCGAAATTAGGCTGAAGGCCATGCAAATACTCGTTTGCATGGGCCGGCCAGAGGCCGGAATCGGGACGAAACCAAAGGAGTGAGGCACATGACGCAGAACACGAACTCCAAGCCGGTTAAATACGGGAGCTGGGGCTGGCAATCCAGCATGCTCCGGCGCACCGAACATTTCCGCATGAGCGACAGCGAGCGGGAGCTCGCCGCGGAGAGCCTCCGCGACGGCGAACGAATGGCCGACCTCATTCTCCAGTCCGGAGAGAAGCTCCGCTCGGCGGCGGCGCACGTGGGCAGCTTCTTCCTGCGCCGCGCCCATTGAGGTTCGCAGTGGGGCGCCTCGCCCGGCCGTGGCGGGGGCGCCCCTACCAGTGGCGCGGAAGGGCGCGGGCGATCGTGATCCGGTCGCGCTCGACGTTGATGTAACCGCCGTTGGCGAGGTCGCTGAAGATCCGACTGATCATCTCGCGTGAGGCGCCGACGCGGTTCGCCATTTCCTGCTGGGTCGGGCGATTCTCGATGACGAGCGTGCCTTCGTGCTCCGTGGCGAGATCGAGCAGCACGCGCGCGACCCGGCCGTAGACGTCCATCAGCGCGAGGCTCTTCACGTCATTGGTGAGCGTGCGCACCCGCCGGATCAGCTTGTGGACGAGGTGCAGCGCGAACTCCGGGCTCTTTGCCACGAAATCGCGGAAGTCCTCCTTGGGGACGATCAGGAAGCGCGTCGGCTCGAGCGTGACGACCGAGGCCGACCGCGGGCCTCCATCGAGCACCAGTTCGCCGAAGTACTCGCCGGGACCGGCGTGGTTCAGGACGACTTCCTTGCCCTTCTCGTCGCTCGCATAGATCTTGACCCGGCCGGAGACGACGATGTAGAGCGTGTCGGTCGGGTCGCCCTCGGTAACGACGATGGTGTTCTTGGGGAACGTCCGCGTGACGGCGCGCTGGGCCATCGCCTTGACTTCGGCTTCGCTCAGGACGTTTTCGGGCGACGGGTCAGCCGGCTTGTGATCGACCATGGTGTCACCTCGCACCGGGCACGCGAAATGATGAGGGATGAGGTGAAATCTGGCAAGGGTAGAATCAAGAGTCCTGCCAATCCAATCCCCGGCATCCGCCGTCACCCCTGGAGAAACCGCAATGACGAAGCCTCTCGGTAACGAAGACCTGTCCCCCAAGCCTGGCGAGCGCGTGATCGACAAGCCGGAGCTCCCCGCCCAGGGCATCACCAACGAGAACGAGGCCGTCACTGAAACCGTCGCCGGCGAGCTGCAGCTGAAGCGCGGCCGGTCGGGCAAGTTCGAGGTGCTGTGCGACGAGCCCGCGCGCATCGGCGGCACCGACCGCTATCCGTCGCCGATGACCTACCTCGCGATGGCGATCGGCTTCTGACTGCTCACCCAGGTTGCGCGGTACGCGCACATGATGAAGCTGAAGGTGAAGGGAGCGAGCTGCCGCGTCGTCCTGCGCAAGCATCTCGGCGGCTCGGTGCTGAAGGGCACGGTCTTCAACCGCTGGGAGGGCGTGAGCACCTTCCTCAAGGTCGAGAGCGACGAGGGCGGCGACAAGCTCGCGCACCTCGTGCGAAACGCCAAGGCCGGCTGCTTCGCGGAAGGCCTGATCACGCAGCAGGTGCCGCTCACGAGCCACGTCGAGGTGAACGGAAAACCGTTCCACATCGAGGGCGCGGCCTGATGGCTATGTTCGGTAGCGCACAGACCGCGTCCCGGGCAGCGCGGACAGTGACGTTTCCGGTCCGTTGACCCGAGTCCCCATTCCCCCGCGTCCAAGAACGCGGGAGCCGTGGCACGCAGATCCTGATTTGGCGACACAGCGGGAACTGCGGGGGACTTACCGGGACCGCCACACTTTGAGAGGAATGACCGATGAAACCCGAAACGGAAATTAAGGCAACGTATGGAAGCTGGGGCTTTATCTTTGGGGCAGGCGTCGCAATAACGATCGGCTTCGCGTGGGGCGGCTGGACGACTTCCGGCACGACCCAGAAGATGAGCGACGAGGCGGTGCTGGTGAGCCGGGCGGCGATCTGCGTTGCCCAATTCAAGAGCGCCCCGGATTACAAGATGAAACTCAAGGAATTGCAGGGGACGGAAAGCTACCAGAGATCCGAGCTCATTGAAAAGGGCGGCTGGGACAGGATGCCCGGGCAGGAAAAGGCTGACTGGGGCGTATCCGGTGCCTGTCTCGCGGGACTCGAATCTGTTATCAAGACCGGGGCTTGATCGACCGCAAACCGCGGTCTTGTATCTTCGAAACCGCGTTATTTCGTTTGCAGACACGGTAGCCGGGTTGCCCTGAAGGCTGGTTTTATGGCCTTTGGGACAGCCGATGGCGCCGTGTCTGATTTTTTCTTACCCGAGGATCACGCGCACCCGGTGTGCTCCGCCATCATCCATCAGCGGAACTCGCGCCGGGCCCTCTGACATCATCTTGCCGTCGAGCTCGGCGTAGCTAACGCCACGACTGACGCCGCGAGGGTTCTCGACGACGATCTCGTAGCGCGCAGAGCCATACTTGAAGACGATCTCGAAACGCGGCCACTCCTTGGGAATGCAGGGCGCCAGGAGCAGGGACGCTCCCTGTAGTCGAAACCCGAGGATCGCTTCGATGCCGGCCCGGTACAGCCACCCGGCCGAGCCGGTGTACCAGGTCCATCCGCCGCGCCCGACGTGCGGAGCGACCGAATAGACATCGGCGGCGGCGACGTAGGGCTCGACCTTGTAGCGCTGCACGTCCGCTCGCGTGCTCATGTGGTTGATCGGGTTCACGAGCGAGAACAGGCGAGCGGCCTGGTCTCCCTGGCCGAGGGCGGCGAATGCGATCACCGACCACGCGGCGGCATGGGTATATTGGCCGCCGTTCTCGCGAATGCCGGGCGGATAACCCCTGATATATCCGGGATCGAACGGCGTGTGATCGAAGGGCGGCGTGAGCAACAAGGCCAGACCCTCGTCGCCGCGAATGAGCAGCTCGTCCACGGCGGCCATGGAACGCAGGGCATGAGCCGGATCCGCCGCTCCGGAGATGACGCCCCAGGATTGCGCAATCGAGTCGATTCGGCATTCGCTGCTCGTGGATGATCCGAGCGGCGTTCCGTCGTCGAAATAGCCGCGCCGGTACCAGCCGCCGTCCCAACCCTCTTGCTCGAGTGCGGATCGAAGACGGACGGTGTGCGACAGCCATTTGGCGGCGCGCGCATGCTCATGTCGACCTTCCGCCAAAGGCGCGAACGCCGCGAGCGCCGCGTGCAGGAACCAGCCGAGCCAGACGCTTTCCCCCTTGCCCATCTCGCCGACCCGGTTCATGCCGTCGTTCCAGTCGCCCGTGCCGATCAGCGGCAATCCGCGTTCACCGACGGCGAGGCTTTGATCGAGCCCGAGCGCGCAGTGCTCGAAGAGCGTCGCGCTCTCGTCCGCGATCATGGGCTGGAAATACGCATCGTGCTCGCCGGATCGCAGCCGCTGGCCGTCGAGGAATGCAACGGGCTCGTCCAGCACCGCGAGGTCTCCGGTCGTCTCGACATAGTGCGCGGCGGCGTAGGCGAGCCATATTCGATCGTCGGAAATGAGTGTGCGGACACCCTGACCCGAGGGCGGCAGCCACCAATGCTGGACATCGCCCTCCACGAACTGCCGGGCAGCGGCGCGCAGGAGATGCTCGCGCGTGAGCGCCGGTCGCGACACGGCGAGCGCCATCCCGTCCTGAAGCTGGTCGCGGAAACCGTAAGCGCCGCTCGCCTGATAAAACGCCGCTCGTGCCCACACGCGGCAGGCGAGCGTCTGGTAGAGCAGCCAGCGATTGAGCATGACGTCCATGGACCGGTCCGGGGTTTTCACCTGAACGGCGCCGAGCACGTCGTCCCAGTAGCTGACGACCTTGCGCAGGACCGCATCGAGATCGGCCGCCCGGTAGCGAGCGATCAAGGATCGTGCATCGGCCGCCGTCGCTGCATCGCCGAGGAAGAAGACGATTTCCACCGTGCCGCCCGGCTCGAGCTCGACCGGGGCCTGCAGTGCGCCGCAGGGATCGAGGCCGGCACCGACCCGCTGCGAGAGGAATCCTTTCCCCGCTAGCGCGGCCGGGTTGTCGAGCGTGCCATTGCGCCCCAGGAATTCCCGCCGGTCGCCGGTCCAGGTGCTCTGTCGTCCGCCCAGGTCCGCAAAGGCGACACGCGAACCGAACGTCGTGTTCCAGGGGTTGCGCGCGAGCATCGCGCCTGTTTCCGGATCGAGTTCCGTCACCACCGAGAGAGCAGACGCGCTGCGGGACGGGCCGAGCACCCACTCGACATAGGCCGTGACCGAAAGACGCCGGGGTCGCTCCGACGTGTTCCGGATCAACAGACGCGAGATCTTGATCGGATCATCGAGCGGCACGTATTGGAGGAGATCGAGCGCGATACCGTGCGCGGTGTGCGCGAATCGACTGTAGCCCTGGCCATGCCTCGCGACATAGGGCGCGGCCTCGTCGCGGATCGGCAGGGCCGTCGGCCCCCACAGCTCGCCGGTGTCCTCGTCGCGCAGATAGATGACCTCGCCTGGCCGATCGGTGACGGGGTCGTTCGACCACGGCGTCAACTGGTTCTCGCGACTGCTCGCCGACCAGGTGTAGCCGGAGCCCTCGACTGCGACCTGAAAGCCGAACGAGGAATTGGCGATGACATTGATCCACGGGGCCGGCAGCCAGCGCCCGGCGCCGAGGAGGGTCACGTACTCCCGTCCGTCGGCGGAAAATCCGCCGAACCCATTGAAGAATTCGAGGTTCGGCGGCACCGCAGCGGTCTGCGGCACGGCCGCGGGCGGCACGCGTCTCGGCGGCGGCGCGGCGGCGGTGCCCCCTTCCTGGAGACGATCGAGCTGTTCCGACAGTGTTCCGCTTCTTCCGATCAGCACGGCGCGGGCCATGGCGAGCAGCAGGGCGCGTGTCTCCGCCGAAACGAGATCCGCACGCAGCACGAACACGGCGCCACGCGCGACGTCCGCTCCGGTCTGCGGTCGGGACTGGCTCGTCCGAACCAGCGTCTCCAGGGCGACCTGAAGGTCCTGGATATAGGAGGATGGCCGTTCGTTCAGGATCACGAGATCCACGGCGAGCTGCTTCATGCGCCAGTATTCATGGGCTCGCAGCAACTGGCGGACGATGGCGATATCCTCGATATCATCGATCCGCGCGAGAACGATCGGGAGGTCGCCGGAAATGCCCTGAGCCCAGAGCACCGCCGGCCCGCCGCCGCCGCGGCGTATCGCGTCGGACGACGGACGCAGCGACGGATCGGCGTAGAGCACGTGGCCGGCGAGCCGCTGAAAGAGGCCCGCCTGCTCCGTCTCGATGCCGAGATGACTTAACTGCACTTGCGCCTGGGTCCACGCCAGTGTGGCGGCGCGGTCGAAGGCGGTCGTGTCCTCGTGCTTGTCGATGAGGTCCAGCACCTCGCCGCGGGAGGACGCGACCACCGTCCAGAACGCAATGCGCACCATCCTGCCCGGCGGTACTTTCACGCGGCGGCGCAGCGCGAAAACGGGATCGAGGACGGTACCGACCGTATTGGAAAGCGGCAGGCCATCCATCACGGCCATCGGTGTCCGGACTTCGCGTCCACGGCCGAGGAAACGGGCCCGGTCGGTTTCGATCTCCGGCTCGCCCACCGTCTCGCCTTCCACGACGGCAAGATGCGCCGCCCAGATTTCGGGCTCGCCGGGCGAGCGCCGCCGCCGTGTTGCCAGGATGGCGCCGACCTTGGCGAGATACTCGGTTTGCACGAAGAGCTTGGAAAAGGCCGGGTGCGCCGCGTCGGCGGCGGGTGGCGCCAGCACGAGCTCGGTATACGAGGTGAGCTCGATGTCCCGGTCCCGGTTACCCGCATTCGCGATGGATACGCGGCGCACCTCGGCGTTTTCCTCGGGCGAGACGACGACGTCGAGGGTTGTGGTGATCGTTCCGTCGCGCCGGACGAACTCGGCGCGATCCTCGGTGAACGTGACATCGTAACTGTCGGCTACGACGCCGCTGGGCTGATAGCCCGCGGACCATACGTCGCCGCTCTGCACGTCGCGCAGGAAGACGTAGGTGCCCCAGTCGTCGCGGGTGACGTCTTCGCGCCAGCGGGTTACCCCGAGATCGCCCCAGCGGCTGTAGCCGGAGCCGGCGGCCGTCAGCATCACCGCATACCGGCCGTTCGAAAGCAGGTGCGCCTCCGGCGTGGCGTCGTGCACGGAGCGGAGCCGCCGCACCGCCGGCAGCTCCAGCTCGCGGACCGTTGCCGCCGTCTCGACTTCCTCCGCCCTGGGATGGGCGACCGCGACATCGCGCGGCGTGCGTTCCTGCAGGAGGAGCTCCGTCGCCTGCACGATAGGCTCGGCATGAAACCGTGCCCGCATCTTCCCGTCCAGCAGAGCGTTGGCGATGGCGACGACCGTCATGCCCTGATGGTGCGCCAGGAAGGCGCGGACAATTGCGACGTGTTGCCCCTCGGGCAGACGCGTGCGCGTGTAATCCAGCGCCTCGTAGAAACCGTAGCGACCTTGCGCGCCGATGGTGGCGAGTCGGGCGAAGTTACGCTGCGCCGCTTCCGGATCGACCATGGCCGCGAGTGCCGTCGCGTAGGGCGCGACGACCGCATTCTGGCTAAGGCCGCGTTTCAAACCCAGGCCCGGGACGCCGAAATTCGAATACTGATAGGTGAGCTCCAAGTCCCGGACGTTGTAGGCCGATTCCGAAATCCCCCACGGCACATCGAGCGTGTCGCCATAGTTCACCTGCCGGCGCACGACGAGCCGGCTTGTCTCCTCGAGCAGGCTGCCGGTCGGTGCGCGCATGACGAGCGACGGCATCAGATACTCGAACATGGATCCCGACCAGGAGATCAGCGCGGCGCCGCGTCCGACCGGCGTGACGGCGCGCCCGAGGCGGAACCAGTGCCGCGGCGGGACATCGCCCTTGGCGATTGCCACGAAGCTCGCAAGGCGCGCCTCGGAGGCGAGCAGGTCGTAGCAGCTCGGGTCGAGATTGCGCTCCGCGATCCGGTAACCGATCGAGAGGAGCTTGCGCTCCGGGTCGAGGAGAAAGCCGAACTCCATCGCACCGGCCATGGTCCGCGCCGTCGCTTCGAGCGTCGCGAGGCGCTGCTCCAGGGAGCGGATGGAATCCGCCGTCTGTGCGACGTCACGGCGGTGACTCTCGATCGCCCCCAGGGTCGCCTCGGCCCAGAACAGCATTTCGGCGCTGGCATCGTCGCCACGTTCGCTCGCCAGCGCTCGGGCGATGTCGACCATGGTCGCGCCCTGAGGTGCGAGCTCCTCCAGGCGTGCGGCGATTGCCTCCGTTGGCACAGGGTGCTGGAGAAACGGGTCCTGACGGAGCGCGGCGGTCAGCGCATCGAGCGCCTCGCCGAGCTGATGCTGCGTGATCGTCTGCGTGCGCCGGTCGTCGGGAAGTCCTTGCGAGGATTCGCGCGTGAGGTCGATGCCGTCCTCGATGCCGGCAAACAATTCAGGACCTGCCACCGGGCGGCCGATCCACTCCCGACAGGTGTTTGCAAGAGCGATCAGGTGTCCGGCCAGATTGCCGCTATCCACCGAGGAGACGTATTGCGGGTCGAGCGGACGCAGGTCCCGCGTGTCGTACCAGTTGTAGAAGTGGCCGCGAAACCGCTGCAGTTCGCCCATCGTCGCGAATGTCGCTTCCAACCGGTCGACGGTCTCGGCCGTCCCGGCCCATCCGAAGTCGCGGGCGCTGACCGCGGAGAGGAGGTAGAGGCCGAGATTGGTGGGAGAGGTCCGGTGTGCGACAGCCGGCTTCGGGTCTTCCTGGAAATTGTCCGGCGGGAGCATGTGGTCCGTCGCCGTCACGAAGGTCTCGAAGTAGCGCCAGGTGCGGCGCGCGACCAGCCTCAAAGCGCGGGCGTCCGCATCCGAGACCGACAGGCGCCCGGCCACGAGTGGCGACAGGCTCGCCCATAGAGCGACGGCCGGCGATGCGATCCAGGCGATCACGAACGGCGCCGCCACGGGCCAGGCGTCGTTCCCGACCCACCACACGACGATCGCAGCGACCAAACCGATGACGACACCGCCGCTCATCTGCCCATAGAATCCGGGGAGCTCGAGCCGGGGGCTCACCGTCGCCTGACCTGCTGTGACCCAATCGAGCAGATGCCGGTGGCTCACGGACAGGCGAAACAGCGTTCTTCCGATCGCGTCAGTCATCAGCCACGCTTGATACGCGAGGAACACGACCAGCAATGCGGTCAGGGACATGGCGAGCCGGATATCCGCGGCAAGCGCGCGCAGGTGGCTGCGTGCCGTGATCCGGGCACGTCGCGGCACGATCACGGAGAGAACCGGGAGCAGTGTCGACAATGCGATCGTCGACAGGACGAAGCCGGTCCAGACGGCGGCGGCGGGGAGCGGCAGTGCCCATCCCGCCAGCAGGGCGATGACGCTCGCCGGCGCCGACAGCGACCGCCGCAGGTTATCCAGCATCTTCCAGCGGCCGATCAGCGGGAGCGCTCTCGCGCTCCGGTCCTCGACGGCGGCGTCACCGCGCCCGAGTATCCACGGCAGCAACTGCCAGTCGCCGCGCGCCCAGCGGTGCTGGCGTGCGGCGGCGACGTCGTAGCGCGACGGAAACTCCTCGACGACCTCGATATCGGAAGCGAGGCCGGCGCGGGCGAAGGTCCCCTCGAAAAGATCGTGGCTGAGAAGCGTGCTTTCGCGCACGCGGCCATCGAGCGCCGCCTCGAAGGCATCCACGTCGTAGATGCCCTTGCCGGTATAGGAGCCTTCGCCGAAGAGGTCCTGATACACGTCGGACACGGCGGAGGCGTACGGATCAATGCCGCTTGTGCTGGAGAAGATGCGCTGGAAGAGCGACCCCTCGCGTCCGATCGGCAGCGAAGGCGTAACGCGCGGCTGCAACACGCCATATCCTTCGACGACGCGCCGGGTGCCGGCATCGAGCCGCGGATGGTTGAGCGGATGCGCCATTTTGCCGACCAGCCGGCGGGCCGCCTCCCGCGGCATCCGGGTATCGGCGTCGAGCGTGATGACGTAACGGACGCCGGCAGGCGGGGCGGGAGGCGGGGTGAAGGGCGGCGCGCCGACACCTACGAAGGTCGTATCGGCGGCGCCGCGGAGCAGCCGGTTCAACTCATGGAGCTTGCCGCGCTTGCGTTCCCACCCGATCCACTGCTTCTGTCCTTCGTTCCAGACCCGCCGGCGATGGAGCAGGAGGAAGCGGTTCCCGCCGGCCGCCGGTCGATGGCGGCGGTTCAGGCGGGCGATGCCCGCGGCGGCCGCGTCGAAGAGCGCGTCATCGCCTTCAACGGTCTCGGTCGCGGCATCCGTCCAGTCCGAGAGCAGCGCGAAATGAAGCTCGCGTTCCGGATTTGCAAGGTGGTGGATCTCGAGGCGCTCGATTTGCTCTTCGAGCGCGGCCTGCGTCGTCAGCAGGATCGGGACGGCGACCACCGTGCGCAGTTGCGAAGGCACACCATTGCGGAGCTCCAGGCCCGGCAGGATCGTCGCACCGAACCCTCTCGTGACGCCGCGATTCACGAGCGCCATCGCCGCATCGATCGAGGGGATCAGCCCGAGAAGCGCGAGGAAAACGAGCGATCCGCCGCCGATTCCCGCTCCCGCCAGCGCAAACAACGGGAAGGAGAGAATGATCGCAGCGGCCATGCCGATGGTGCCGATATAGCCGCCGATGCCGATGGTTGCGGTGAAACGACCCGGCCAGCTCCGTAGCGGAGCGCGAAATCCGACCCTCGACTCGAACGCGCGACGCCCCGCGGCGATCAGGTGATAACCGGGATCGCGCTCGCGGAGACAAGGATCGCCGTCGCGGCGATGGGCACCGTCGCCCTGTGCCTGACCCCCGGGATCGTTTGCGGCCTGAAGAGCCTCCCGCGCAATCTCCAGTTCCGTCAGCTTCGAGCCCCGCGCGAGCTCCTCGATGGCGCTGCGGTAGAGATTGCGCGTCGGAAAATCCATGCCCGCGAAGTCGCTGCCGGACCGCAGCGTCTCGTCGACCAGACTGACGTTCTCGAACAGCTCC
>Ga0210102_1000031_pt1 | contig 41450 bp, 33 predicted proteins | sample RushOxbow_ThreeS_4_FD_185563 | JGI IMG/M metagenome (GOLD analysis project Ga0210102, IMG submission 185563) | Wetland microbial communities from San Francisco Bay, California, USA, that impact long-term carbon sequestration -... | ecosystem: Environmental > Aquatic > Marine > Wetlands ...
GGCGGGCGGAGACGCTGCGACCTCCTGCCTCTCCCGCAAGCGCTCGAGGTCCAGGCTCAGCCGGTCCATCTTCAATTCCAGGTCCTCGAACAGCTCGACCGGAACACGGCCTACGTCAACGACCGCTTCGATCCGGCTTTCCATGAGGTGCGTGAGCTCGCCCAGCCGTATCACGCCCGCCATGCGCGCACTGCCCTTGAGCGTGTGCAGGGCGCGCATCAGGGACTGCGAAATCTTGCGGTCACCCGGGTTCGCTTTCCACTCGCGCAAGTCGCTGCCGATCAGCGGCAGGAGCTCTCGCGCTTCTTCGAGGAAAATCGGCAGCAGTTGCTCGTCGATATCGTCGCGGATCTTGCGCAGATCCGTGCCGTCCGGGGCACGAACGGATTCGGGCACCGGTCCAAGTGGAGCCCGTGCGACCGGAACGGAGTCGGCTGCTGACGCCGGCCTCGACGAGAGGGGCGGGAGAGTAATCCGAGCCTGAATCCGGGCCGTTAATTCGCGCAGGCGACGCGTAGCCTCTTCTGCTGGCGCCGGCGCCTGTCCTTGGTCGACGGCATCGACCATTTTCCGCAGCTTTTCAATCGCCGCCTGCACCGCGTCCACGTCTTCCTCGTCAGAAACCTGCCGCGCGAGTGGCGCCCAGTGCTCGACTTCACCGGCCAAATCGGCAATCGTGTTGAAGCCCGCCGTACGGGAACTGCTCGCGAGTGTATGCGCTGCGCGCAGCAGCTCGTGCGGCACTTCTGAATCGGGCCGGTTGCACCATCTATCGTACTCCGCCTCAAGCGTGGCGACGTGCTGCGCCGCCTCCTTGCGATAGACTTCGAAGAAACCGCGCGCCAGACGCATGCTTCCAATCGTTAACTCCTCCGCACCGGCTGCCGGGCTGGCGGGAGCGACTCTATCGGGCTGCGCCGCGGCTTCCGGCGCGACAGGTTCGATCGCCGCCAGTTTCATCGGCTCCGCGGCGGTTTCCTCGCCGGCCTTCAGTTGGAGCGCGAGACGCGTGATCCGCTGAACGTCAATCGCGGGCCGCTTGCCCGTTCGTATCTGTGAAACCCAGTTGGCAAAGGACGCGCTGGCAATCGCAATCAATTCAAGCAGGCCGGAAGTGGCCAGCCGCTGCTGCTCCAAATACCGGTTCATGACCTGTTCGATCTGCCACGCGATCTCTCCGAGATCCGTGAGCCCCACCATGCGGCCGCTGCCTTTCAGCGTGTGGAAGCCGCGGCGTATGATCGTCAGTGCTTCCCGGTTTTCAGGTTGCTCGCGGCACAGCGGTAACGCGGCATCGATGCTGGCGAGCACATCGCCCGCTTCATCCAGGTAGATTGAGAGGAGTTCCCCATCGATTTCCTGTCGCGCCGGCGCGGTCGTGTCGACTATCCCGGGCTCCGACGTCGTTGCAATGCTCGCTTCAGTCCCCTCCGGAGCGGGCATCGAAACCGGATCCGGTGGCGCGAGGATGGCAGTACGCTCGGATGCCGTGGCAGGCGCCATTATGACGGTGTTGACGTTGCCGACGCCTTGAGCGGCTGGTGCATCGCGGTTTTCGAAACGGCTGAAAAAGAGTCTGAGCGATTGCTCCGCGGGTTCGGCTCCATGCACGCACGGTTCGAGATAGAACCCCAGGGTGCTCAGGCCTTCCGCGATCCAATCCAGGTTCCGGGCGGTCTGAATGTGATCCGCCGTGGTGCATTCCGCAATCATCCGGTCGCAAGCGGACAATACTTCCGCTGCGCCCTCAAGGCGCAGAACGACCAGCGCGCCGTGAATCTGCCGGAGATACGGACTCAGGGCCGGCAGCGAGCCGCGCTTGCCGGAGTCGCGTGCAAATGCGTCCAGCACCTGTTCGACATGCCGAAGGTTGGCGAAAATCTCTCTGGCGACCTGAGCGCGCAGCTGCAACGCATCGATCCGCTGGCTCAGGTCAATGCGCAGTCCGGGCGGCGGCTCTCCGGTGGACTTGCCCTTGGCAGCGTCGAGCAACCAGCCGCCCATGATCACGATTTGTTTCTCAAGGTCCGCCTGCGGGTTGGTAAAACTGTCGATGATGCTCTCGACGAACAGGAATGCGGACGCCATTTCGACCACCATGAACGGGGTATGCCTGGGATACGGGTCGGGCAGCCGCGTCGAGACGAGCGCGATCGCATCGAGCAGCTTGACCAGGTGGTGGTTGCCGAGGTCGTTGGCCTTGGCTTTGAACGAGTTAACCAGCTCACGGAATCGCGATGCGCTCCTCGGCTCTCCAGACACGTACTGCAGCCAGGTGGCCTTCAGCACTTCGAGCCGGGAGCGAGCGTCGTTCAGCGCAGGCTGCAGCCAGTCCATGTCGAACGTCATCAGGCGCGCCAGGTCGGGCTCGGGAAAGAGGGCGTCGAGCTGGTAGAGCTTCCGGATGCTCATGATCCTGGCCGTTACCGCCTTGCACTTGCCGATTGCATATAGCACTTCACGGAGCAACGCCTCGTTTTGCTTTTTCGATCCCGATGCAAGATCGCGCATCTGGAAATCAATCTTGTTGCACAGCCCCTTGGCATTGCCGAGCCACTCCGCGTCCGGTCCGCTGGCCAGTCCATCGATCAGCCCGGCCGCAACCCACCACAGCGCGCGTGGTTCCGGCAGCACCGAGGCAACCTGATGCAGCGCGTCGAGCGCCTGCCGCATTTCCTGGAGGCCATCGGGCCGATTGCGCAACCATGCGAGCAGTCCGCGCTGGAAGCGCGTGCGCTGCGCCTGCAGGAATTTAGCAAGCTCGTCCTGGGCAAGAAACTTCGCGTCGGGGTGGGGCGGCGCCTGCAACTCCAGATCGGGGAAGAAGAGGTCCCGTTCGGAGGCGTCCGGTTTTCCCTGCAGCTTTGTCAAGTCACGGTAGGCGGGAAACAGCCGCAACGGCGAGTTGCCCTGGCCTCGCGCCAGATCGTTGACGAATTCGCGGAGCTCGCGCACCGCGCGGTCGATGACCCCCAGCGCTTTCTTGGTCGGCCGCCCGCTGTTCAGCCGTCCGAAAGTGCCCTCGATCGTTTCGCAGAAATGTGTCGCGCCCATCAGCCCGACGATGCGCAGGGCACCGCTCACCTGATGCAGCTGTTCCGGACACCCCTGCAGCGCCGCAGTGTCATGGGGCGCGGCCGAAAACCTGGCGATGTTGTCCCGAACGGCCGTCAGCGCCCAGTCAACCTCGGACTTGATCCAGGAGAGGAGGGTGAGGGGGATATCGGCCATGTCTTTCGTCAGGCTACCTTGAAGCCCGCCACCGATTGCTTCAATCCATTGGCGAGCGCCGTCAGCGTGGCGGCGGAGGCGGCCGTCTTCTTGGTGCCCTCCGACGTGAGCTGCGTGACGCCGAGAATCTCCTTCATGCTGACGGCAACCCTGGCAGCGGAGTTTGCCTGCTCCTGGGTGGCGTGCGAGATCGCGCCGATGAGCTCGGCGAGCCGGTTCGAGACCTGCTCGATCTCGCGCAGTGCCCGGTCTGCTTCGTCTGCCGTCCTGGTTCCCTCGACCACCCCCTGCGTGCTGCGCTCCATCGCTTCGACCGCTTCCTGCGTGTCGCGCTGAATGCTCTTCACGATGGCGCTGATGTGCTTGGTCGCCTCCGCGGAGCGCTCCGCCAGCCGCTGCACTTCCTCCGCGACAATGGTGAAGCCCCGTCCCGCTTCGCCCGCGGAAGCCGCCTGGATCGCCGCGTTCAACGCGAGCACGTTCGTCTGCTCGGTGATGTCGGAAATCAACTGGACGATCTCGCTGATCTCCTGCGAGCTTTCGCCGAGGCGCTTGATGCGTTTGGAAGTGCCCTGTATCTGTTCCCGGATGTCGTTCATGCCGCGGATGGCGTTCTGCACGGCTTGCGCGCCCTTTTCCGCCACGCTTAGCGAGGTTTGGGCCACCTTTGCCGAATCGCTGGCGCGTTTCGAAACATCGCTCATCGATTGCGCCATCAACGACACCGATTGGCCGGTTCCCTGGATTTCCGTGGCCTGCTTCTGTGCCGCCTCCAGGAGCTGGCTGGTAATGGTTTGCGCCCCCTGTGTCGCCGATGTGACTTGCTGCGCGGCTTCGTTGATGCGTTTCACCAGACGCAGCATTTCGCCGACGGCGTAGTTGATCGAGTCGGCGATCGCCCCGGTGATGTCTTCGGTCACCTTGGCGCGCACCGTCAGATCGCCGCTCGCCAGGTTGCTGATCTCATTCAGCAGCCGCAGGATCGCGTCCTGATTGGCGCGGTTCTGGTGCTCGCTCTCCACGGCTCGGCGCAAGCTGTCATCGAGGTATGCCTTGCCGAGAAGGAGCAGGCCGCCCAGCGCGAGGAGGGTGCTTAGGACCGCTCCCCAAACGAAGTAGCGTTGCGTTCCCATCCCCTGCTGGTAGGCGGCGGCGAGCTCCAGCGGCGCGTTGAGCAGGCCTTCGCTCGCGCCGAAAATGTCACGGCTCGCCTGCTTGGCGCGGGCGAGCGCTTGCATGTTGTCGAGAATGGCCTGCACGCTCTCGGCGAATGGGACGAGGGTCTTCTCCAGCTCGCGGGCGCGGCTCTTGACCCGCTCATCCGAGATTGGCGACACTCCCTCGACCCTTCCCTCTCCCAAAAGCGCCTTCAATGTACGCAGGTAGCCTCGCGTGTTCACGCCGAGCTGCAGCGCTACTTGCGGATTCGGATTGTCGGTGGAGAGCAGCCGCACCGCGTTGATGAAATCGAAGTTCGCGGTGTCGGCGTACAGCTGGTGCAAATAGGTGACGGCACCGTATCTCTCGCGGGCATCGCGCGCGCTGATCATCAGTTCCATGGCCTGCAACGACAACTGGGGCGCGGATCTCGCGATGGTTTCCTCGCGCTTGCGCAGCTCGATCAAGTTTTTTTCCTGCGCCTGGATGAGTGCAATGTTCTTTTGCACGGGGCTCCACTGCTTGTCGAGCGCCTGCAGCATCGGCTGGATCGACTGAGGCGACGCTGCGACCGTCACGCCAAGCTTGCCGCCGCCGCGCGTGAGCAGCTGCAGGTTTTCGACGAATTGGTCCTGGCTTTTTCCGAGCTGACCGAACGCGGTCGCGCTGCCTTGCACAGCCTGCTGCGCGCTGTTCGCGATGCGCTGCGAGAGCATCTGCATCTCGGTCGCGGTGGAAAGGTACAGGGCGTCCTGTGCCGCATGGCGGGCGTTGAAATAGACGCATACAGCGCCGACCAGCAGGAAGAAAACCACCAGACCGATCAGGATCGGCACCCGTCTCCTCACGGCACCGCGCCCGGCCAGCGGCATCCCGCTGGCGGGGGCCGGGGCCGGAGCCGCGGCGGTTGGCTGGCCAGTCCCGCGCGGTTGGATCCGCCCGCGGTCGCCTGATTGAGGGGCCTTCGGGCTATCCGGCGGTGAAGCCTTGATCACGCTTGCGTTAGTTGCCATATGCTATCCCTCGATTGTGTGGTCCTCAGTTCGCCCGGGGCTTACCGAGCTCCTTGCCCTGCGATGTCACGACGCGACGCCCAGAAAATCGGGGTGCTGGACAAGCGTCGAGATGTCGAGCTCCTTCCAGTCCCCGCCCTCCGGGTCGGTGAATTCCGTCTTCACCCACGGCCTCGCAGCGCCGCCGTTGGAGCGTTTCTGCAGCTCCGCCGGATTGCGCAAGCCAAGCGACCGGTCGACCAGCAATGCGCTGCCCGTGCGAAAGCGCTCGCCGATCAGCAGCAATCGCGATTGACCGGTAATCGATGCCGGTGCGCCGCCGAGAAACGCGGAGAAGTCGACGACGCTGTAAATCCTGCCGCGAATGTTCGTCATACCCTTGAACCATGGACGCGTGAGCGGGACCGGCGTGACCGGGGGCACCGGTATGATTTCGCCGGCATCGGCAAGATCGACCATCCAGTTTTCGCTGCCAACCCGCACGCAGAGCTTCGAGGTCGCGCGGCGGCTTTCCCCGCCGCGCAGACGCTCCGCCAGCTCGCGCTGGTAGTCCCGTAATGAGGTTCTCTCCGCCATTACCCGAGTGCCGCAATCTTAGCCAGCAGATCAGCCTGACTCACCGGTTTTACGATGTAGTCCTTCGCACCCTGCCGCATGCCCCATACCCGGTCCGTTTCCTGGCCCTTGGTGGTGCAAATGATCACGGGGATATGTTTGGTGCTGGCGTCCTTGCTGAGCTCGCGCGTCGCCTGGTACCCGTTCTGCCCCGGCAACACGATATCCATCAGCACGAGGTCCGGCTGCAACTGTCTGGCCTTGGCGATTGCTTCCTCGCCGCTCTCGGCGGTGGATACGTTGTACCCCTTCTTCACCAGAATGTCGGTCAGGTACTTCTGGTCGGTCGGTGAATCTTCCACGACAAGTATGTTGCGTATGGGCATGTGATAAGGCCTTCTCGGGATGGTCAGGGTGAAACGGCAGGCGTCTTAATGTATTCATTGACGGCGCCGACCAGACCTTCCCTGGTAAACGGCTTGGTGAGGTAGCGGTCCGAACCGGCGAGCCGGCCACGCGCGCGATCGAATACGCCGTCCTTGCTGGACAGCATGATGACCGGCGTGGACTTCAAGTGCGGGTTCTGCTTGATCAGGGCGCACGTCTGGTAGCCGTCGAGCCTGGGCATCATGATGTCGACGAAAATGACCCGCGGCTGGTGGTCGCTGATCTTCGCGAGCGCGTCGAAACCGTCTTCGGCCAGGATCACCTCGAATCCCGCCTGGCTCAGGAACATCTCGGCGCTGCGACGAATGGTGTTGCTGTCATCGATGACAAGGACCTTGACGGGCCCTGTCGACGGATCGTTGAAAGAGGTTGCCCCCATAGGTTTGAGCCGATCGTTCAGGTGGCATCTTTCTGCCGAAGCCGACGGCGGACCCCTTGAGGGTTCTTTTTTGGCGGTTCAGCCTCGGAAGCTTGATTGCGGTCTCAGTTTCCTCTACCTCGGTTCTCAACGAATTCTAAACCAAAAAATATGTTTAATGTCAGCAAATTAAATATTGTTCTTAATGTGAATTAATACCGGTGTGTGCGCAAGAATCAGCATCCGGCGGCAGGCCGCAGCATGACCGGGAGCGGCTGCGGAGCCGTTTTCGGCGTGTGTCGATCAGGGGTAGGTCTGCTCCCTGGCTAGCCCCCCGCCTGGGGGCTGCCCCCCGGGCCTTGGACAGACCCGGCGGCCGCGCCGCAATCTCAGTCAAAGCTCAGCAGGAAATCACGGTCACTCTGCCGAACACTTTGATCGTCGTGACAGAGCGTTACCAGGGCTCGCGCCCCAAGGCGGGGGAAGGGAATCCGGCGCAGCGGTATGCAAGTCGCGTGCTAGGATTGACCCGCATGTGAACTCGGGATTAAGGCTGATGAAGCTCTACATGACGGAAACCTCCGGCAACGCCTACAAGGTGCGCTTGCTGCTTTCGATGCTGAACATCCCGTTCGAGAAGGCGATGATCGACGCGCGGGCCGGCGAGCACAAGAAAGAGCCGTTTCTGAAGATCAATCCGCGCGGGCAGGTGCCGGCGCTGGAGGACGGGGGTCGCATCTACTGGGGCTCGACCGCCTGCCTTCTCTATGTCGCGCGCAAGCACGGCGGAGACAAATGGCTGCCGGCCGATCCCGCGGGAATGGCGGAAGTTGCGCAGTGGCTGGAGCTGGCGCAGAACGAGCTGCACTACGGGCTGCAGTGGGCGCGCGGCAACAAGACCGGAATCAGGAAGGTCGGCAACTATGAGGAATATCGCGGTTACGGAGAGGCGGGCTTGAAGCTGCTCGAGGGCCGGTTGAAGAGCAATCAGTGGCTCGCGCTCGGCCGGCCGACGGTCGCCGATGTCGCCTGCTACCCGTACGTTTCGGTATCGCCGGAAGGCGGCTTCGCGCTCGAGAACTACCCGGGCGTGACGGCGTGGATGAAGCGCTTCGAGGCGCTGCCCGGCTGGGTCAAACGATTGTGACCAGTGACCAGTGACCCGTGACTAGGTATCGCAACCATCGAGTGGTTGCCGGTCACCGGTCACCGGTCGCCGGTCACTTGGGGTAGAGGATGCCGGATTTCCGCTACGGGCACGCGGCCGCGCAGAACTGGCAGGAAGCCGCGGAAGCCTGCATCGCGCAGATCGGCCGGGGCCCGGCGAGCCTCGGGTTTCTCTACGTGACGGACCTCCTCGCCGACCACCTGGCCGACATCCTCGCGCTGTTCAGGAGCCGGACCGGCATACCCCATTGGGTCGGCACCGTCGGCGTCGGCGTCTGCGCCACCGGCCGCGAATATCTCGACGAGGCGGCGATCGCGGCGATGGCCGGCGACTTCGAGCCCGACTCCTTTCGCGTCTTCTCCGGAGTGGCGAGCGCCACGGACGTCGACAACGTCACGCTCAAGTGCGGGGGCGCGGCGCCGAACTTCGCCATCGTCCACGCCGATCCCTACAACCGGCACATCGCCGACCTCGTGAGCCGCCTCTCCGGCAAGGTGGAGAGCGGGTTTCTCGTGGGCGGGCTCACCAGCTCGCGCCGGCAGAACCTGCAGGTGGCGGACGGCGTGGTGGAGGGGGGGCTCTCCGGAGTGTCGTTCGCCGACAGCGTCACGGTTGCCACCCGGCTCACTCAGGGCTGCTCTCCGCTCGGGCCCAAGCATCAGGTCACTGCGAGCCAGCATAACGTCATCATCCAGCTCGACGGGCGCGCCGCGCTCGATGTGTTCAAGGAGGACATCGGCGAGACCCTCGCGCGCGATCTCAACCGCGTCGGTGGCCAGATCTTCGCGGGGCTGCCGATCGCCGGCAGCGACACCGGCGACTACCTGGTGCGGAACCTCGTGGGCATCGATCCCGCAAACCGCCTGATCGCCATTGGCGAGCTGCTGCAGCCCGGCGCGAGCGTGATGTTCTGCCGGCGCGACACGAAGACCGCCAACGAGGACATGGCGCGCATGCTGGATAGCATCCGCAAGGGCATGTTCGGGCGGCCGCGCGGGGGCGTCTATTACTCCTGCGTCGGGCGCGGCGCGAGCCTGTTCGGGCCGGATTCGGCGGAGCTCAAGATGATTCGCGAGACGCTCGGCGAGTTCCCGCTGGTCGGCTTCTTCTGCAACGGCGAGATCTCGCACAACCGGCTCTACGGCTACACCGGCGTTCTGACGCTCTTCGTATGACGCTGCTCGAGCGCATCCTGGTCATGCTGCCGCTCACGTGGATGGACGTGGTGGCGCTTGTGCTGCTCGTGGCGGCGTGGGCCGCCTACCAGTGGTATGCGGATTACGGCAGGCCGGCGCGGCCGCGGCTCGGACGCGAGATGGACCGTTTCGTGCGCGGCTGGATCGAGCGCATGGTCGAGCGCGACAACCGGATGGTGGACGTCAACGTGCTGCGCAATCTCATGCGCAGCTCGCAGTTCTTCGCCTCCACTACGATGCTCATCCTTGGCGCGCTGGTCGCGCTCATGGGCTACGCGGAGCGGGCGGCAAGCGTGGTGGCGGAGCTGCCGTTCGGGCAGCAGGTGTCGATCCGGCTGTGGGAGCTGAAGATCCTGGTGCTGCTGCTGATCTTCGTTTACGCGTTCTTCAAGTTCTCGTGGTCGCTCCGGCAGTTCGGTTTCTCCTCGATACTCGTCGGCGCCGCGCGCAAGCCGCCGGGAAACGCGTCGGAATACGCCGCGGACATCGACCGGATCGCCGTCATCCTCATCTTCGCCAACCGCAATTTCAACCAGGGCCTGCGGGCCTATTACTTCGGGGTGGCGGCGCTGTCGTGGTTTCTGCACCCGGCGTTGATGATCGCGGTGACGCTCGGCGTCTTGTACGTGCTGCACCAGCGGGAATTCCGCTCGCGCACGCTCGAGATTCTGGCAAGGGGTTGACGCCGCTCAGGCGGCGCGTTTCTGCTGTCCGGCGGCGCGCGCCTTCGCAGGCAGGCCGGTTGCTTCGAGATCGGCGCGCATCTGCTCCTTCGCTTCGCGGGTCATCTCGGCGCAGGGCACGCGCACCGGGCCGCCGGCCATGCCGATCAACTCCATCCAGAACTTCTGCTCGGCGATGGCCATGCGCCCGCCCGTGCCGTAGCCGGGAATCCACTTTGCAAGCACCGAGCGCAGGGGATTCAAGCTCCGGCAGATCTCGGTTGCCTTGCCGATGTCGCCTGCAAGGGCCGCCCGGGCATAGTCATTGACCGGCGTGTAGCCCGGGACCTGGTAGAGATGGGGGCAGTAGTTGAGGAGCCAGCGGTCCCCGCACACGCTGATGTTGTAGAGGAATGGCGCCTCGTCGGCGACGCTCACTTCGACGTCCTTGCCGATGGCGTCGCGCAGCGCGGTGGTCGGCTGGGGCTTGCTCACTCCCTGCTTGAAGCCGCAGATGTTGGGCAGCGCGGCGAGCCGCTTTGCAAGCTTCGGAGAAATCGGGTAGGTGGCCTCGGTATTGAACAGCACGATGCCGATATCCACGCGGTCGCAGACGAACTTGTAGTAATCGAATACGGCGTCGTCGCCCCGGGCGGCGACGTACGGCGTCAGGATGATCACGAAATCGATTCCCGTGGATTGCGCGTGCTGCGCGAGCTTCACTGCCTCGTACGGATTCTGGTGGTGGCAGCCCGCGATCAGCGGGATGCGGCCCTTCGCGACCTCGACGTTGATTTCGACGACGCGCATGCGCTCCTCGTTCGTCATCGCCCAGAATTCGCCGACGTTGCCGATGCAGTAGTGGCCCTCGAGCTTGAGCCTCGAGATGCAGTGCTCGAGATTCGCGGCGTTCCCGGCCTCGTCGATGCGGTCGTCCGGATTGAAAGTCGTAGGCAGCGCGGTCCACACGCCCTTCAAGGCGGACTTCGCGTATTCCTTGGCTTCGTGCTTGCGGTATTTCATCGGTGGCCCCGCCTCATGGTTGGTTTCCTGGAGAGCATACTAAAGCTGCGCTCCAGGCAGCCGCAAACGGAACGTCAGCCGGCGGCGGGCTCCGGCGCCACGCGCGCGTGCCGCCGCCGCAGGATCCAGTAGGACACGAACAGGGCGATCGGGATGCACGCGAGCGACGCACCCTGCTCGTTCGGGTAGAAGAGAGCCACCAGGGCGAAGGTTGCGAGCACGAGCCGCACAATGACGTCGGCCGCGCGGTGTTCGGCGAAGTGCGCCTGGATAGCGAAGCTTAAGCCAATCGTTGAGGCCATCATCAGCAGCATGGCCTGGATCTGCTGGACTCCGGGCTCCCGGACGAGCTCCGGCCGCGTGAACACTCCGAACATCAGGACGAACAGCGCAACGCAAATCGTTATCCCGCGGAACAACGTCTGAAGGAAGGGGGCGTCCGCGATCTTGGCCGTCACCGCGGCGACGACGGAGGTCGGAGGTGTCAGCTCGCCCCAGACCGCGAGGAAAAAGGCGAAGAAGTGGACCACCCACGGGTCGACGCCGACCTTGATCATCGGCGGCGCGATCACGAGCGCGGTGATGATGTAGGTCGGAGCCGGCGGCAGCCCGGTGCCAAGGAGCGCGCCGAAGAAGAAGGCGACGATCACCATGGCGGCAATGTTGATCCCGGCCATCCCGATGAGAATCGAGCCGATCTTCGTCGGCACGCCGGTGATGACGAGCGCCCCGGTCATGATCGACAGCGTTGCCAGCAGCAGGGTCAGGTCTGCTGTCATGCTGGCGAAGCCATCGACAAAGCGCCCAAACGGGGCAATGAAACCTCGCCACGACCAGCCCTGCGCCCGCGCGATCGCCACGAGGTGCGCGAGGACCAGCGCGCCGGCCACGGCGAGAAACACGTAGAGCGCGGCGAACATGGGGGCAAGATGGAGCATCGCCATCAGCCCGATCAGCCCGCCGACGACGGCGACAAAGGCGGCGATGTTCATCCAGTCGGTCCACCGCATGACCTCGGCCGTCACGGCGCCGAGGCGCGCGCGATAGCGCGTCGATAGCAGGTAGACCGAAACGGCGACGCCGACGAAGTAGACGAGCGCGGGCGCGTAGCCGCGCGCGACCACGTCGAAATAGCTGCGCCCGAGGAACTCCGCCATCAGGAAGGCCGAGATGCCCATGACGGGCGGCATCAACTGCCCGCCGAGCGAGGAGGCCGTCTCGATCGCGGCGGCGGTGACCCGCGGCATGCCGGCGCCGATCATGGCGGGAATGGTGGCCGTGCCCGTCGTGATGGCGTTCGCGGCGCTGCTGCCGCTCACCGCTGCAACGGCCATGGAGCCCAGCACGGCGGACTGCGGCAGGGCGTGGGGCGAGCGTGCAGCGATCTGCGAGGCTCCTTTCAGGATCGAATCGACGCAGCCGAAGGCGCGCAACGCCGCGAGGACCAGGATGAACGATCCAATCAGTGTCAGCGCGAGCTGCGGCAGATTGGAGAAGACCCCGGTCGACATCTCGACGCTCATCGCGGTGACGATGCGCTCCCAGCTGAGCCCTGGGTGGTTGAACATGCCGGGCACCATCCAGCCGTAGACCGCGTAAAGGATCAGGAAGACGTTCAGTATGAACAGCGCCATGTAGCGCTTGCGGGCGTACTCCATGATGAGCAGCGCCATCAGCGCACCGATCGTGAGATCGGCCGCGTTCCAGATCCCTGCGCGCACCGTGCCGATCGCTTCCTCTTCGAGGACCATGTATACGGCAACGGTCGCGCAGATGACGACATATACCGCGGCAATGGCGTAGTTGGCTGCGGCCGGAAGCCGGGGGTAGAACTCGTTCTTGCGCAGCGCCTCCAGCGTGTGGAGGACGAAAGTGACCGGAACCAGCGCGAAAGCGAGCAGGACCGGTCCTCCCTCCGTGGTCCAGTAATAGACGAAGAGGTAGACGAGGAAGAAAAACGCTGTCAGGAAATAGGCCCACTCGACTGCAGGGTGGGGCCGGAACGCGGGTGCGGCCGGAGCATCCATGGTGGGAATCGATACGAAAAAAAGGGGTGGGCGAACGCGCCCACCCCCTTTATGTCAAGTTTCCGCTATGCCCTTCTTAATTCTTCGCGATCCGGGCGTCCCACTTCGCGTCCCACACGCCCTTTTCGCGCATGTACTTGGCGAGTCCCGGATGGATCGGCAGCAGGGGCGCCGCGGACGTGACCCCAAGCCGCTGAAACCCGGCCATGTCCTTGGCGATCTGGGCGTAGCTCCGGTCAACTATGGCGAGCTGTCCGACGTTCTTCTCGACGATTTTCAGCATCTGATACATGTCGTTCTCGGGCACCTCCAGGCCGACGTGAAAGCCGTAGTAGAACGGCAGCAGGACCACCTTTTCGGCGTGAACGTCTCTCCCGAATATGCTGGGCTTCAGCTCGATAACCGTGAAACCGGCCTTCTTGAGTGTCGCAATCTCCGCGCTGTTGGGGTTGAGGGCCGCCCAGTCGGCCGCCAGCGAGGCCTCGACGATCCAGGGCGCCACCGCGGATTCGCCCGTCGTATACAGGGCTATCCCGTCGATGCCACCGCTCTGCAGCAGCGATCCGGCGGCCGACAGGTCGACCTGGCGGTACTGGTATTTCACGCCGAGCGCCTCAAACGCGCGCTCGATCTGGGCGCGAGTGTCCCACGGCGGATTCCCCATGAAGAAGGCCTTGCCGCCGATGTCCTTCCAGCTTTTGAACTTGCCCTTGTCGCGCGCGTGCACCGCAACGCCCATGTCGGTGGTGTAGACCCAGAACGACTGCACCGGCTGCCGCTTCATGCTTGCCTTGAAGCCCTTGAAGCGCTTGATGTCGTTGGCCATCTCGTAGAAGGCGATGTCCGATCCGTAATGGCCGTCGAACTGGCCCATAGCGTAGCCCTTGACCGTCACGATCGCCCCCGGCGTCGGCTGTACGGTGATCCGATAGTTCGGCATCTCCCGGTTCAGCAGATCGGCGAGAACGACCAGCGCCTTATGCCCGGCCGATCCGACCGCGGATGTGCCCCACCGGATTTCCTTCTGCGACCACGCGGCACTGCCCCAGGCCGCCATCAGGCCCGCGACGAGCAATAGAACGATACGTCTGAACATGGCTGAGCCCTCCTTTGTGGACAGGGGGTTCTAATGACCCCCGGCGAACCCATTGTATTACATCAACGGCATTAGTCCACCCGCCATCCGCCGTCCATCATTCTTCAGAACGAGGAGCCGGGCTCCTTCAGGAATTCCACCTCTTCAGGACTCGAAGCGCGCCCGAGGATGCTGTTTCGATGGGGAAACCGGCCGAAGCGCTCGACGATGTCGCGGTGGTGGCCCGCGTAGTCGGCGAAACCCGCGTATTCCTTGCGCCAGGCAGGGGCGACCTCGGCCGCGAGCCGCTCGAATGCGCGCGTGCCGAGCCGCTGCAGCTTGACGTCCTCGGAGTGCTCGAACGGCAGGTAGAAGAACGCGCGCTGCGCGGGGATCAGCCCGCGGTCCACGCCCTGCTCGACACCGGCGGCGGCGAGACGTTGCGCCGCGGGATCCTGTGCGAAGGCGGCAGGCTTGCCCCGGTGGATATGCCGCGAGAACTGGTCGAGGACGACGATGAGCGCGATTCGCCCGCGCGGCGTGGCGGCCCACTCCGCGTCCAGCTCGCCGCGGGCAGCACGCCGGTGCAGCTTGCCGAATTTCTTCCGGATGACAGCGTCGTGGTTGCGCCCGTCGCTGAACCACATCCCTTGCTTTGTGCGATCGAGTGTTCCATCGGGCCCGCAGGCGCCGAACCAGAATTCTAGTACCTGGTCGATTTCGGTCACGACTTATCCGATGGGTCGGGCTTGCGTTTCAGCAGCTCTCCGAGATTTTCGAATGGCCGGTAGGTGGCCTGGGATTCCGTCCCGCTCCCGGCCTGCTCTGCACCGCGGCCGGCGCCGTCGAGGTAGCGCCGGTGCTCGGCCTCGTGGCAGTAGGTGCACAGCAGCTCCCAGTTGCTGCCATCGGGGGGATTGTTGTCGTGGTTGCCGTCACGGTGATGGACTTCGAGGAGCTGCAGGGTGGCGTGCGCGAACGCCCGCGCGCACCGGCCGCAGACCCACGGGTAGAGCTTGAGCGCCTGCTCCCGGTAGCCCTTCTCGCGGGCATCCCGAGCGCGCCGGGCCTCCGCGACGATGCGGTCCAGCCGGCCGGCATCGGGTGTCGATCTCCTTGTAGGCACGGTTCTCCGGGCCCGATGGGCCGTGATTCGTGAAACGTGACGGCGGGAATAATGATGAACTCGCGGTTGTTTCTTGCCAAGCACCGGGCATTAGTCTAGCCTTCCCCCGGTTTTTTGCGATATCCGTATTCGTATCACTCAATTGACTGGAAAGGAGCTCTCGATGCGCGGCGTAATGCAGTGGACATTGTTGGTTGCGGCCGGATTGTTGACCTTGGCGGGTTGCGCGACCGGCGAGTCGCAACAGGGGAGTTCCGGCGGCCCGATGTCGTTCTTCATCACCAGCGTGGGGCCGGGAAAAGGGGGCGACCTTGGCGGTCTCGAGGGCGCGGACCGGCACTGCCAGTCCCTGGCCGCGGCAGCGGGTGCCGGGAACCGCACCTGGCGCGCCTACCTGAGCACGCAGGGCAAGGCCTTGAACGATCCCAATGTCGTGCACGCGCGCGACCGCATCGGCACGGGCCCCTGGTACAACGCCAAGAGCGTCCTGATCGCGAGGAATGTCCAGGAGCTGCACTCGGCGAGCAACAACCTGAACAAGATGACGGCGCTGGATGAAAGGGGCCGGATGGTGAACGGCCGCACCGAAAAGCCGAACAAGCATGACATCCTCACCGGATCGCGGCCCGATGGAACGGCCTTTGCAGGAGCGTTCTTTCCGGACATGACGTGCGGCAACTGGACGAAGAGCGGGACCGATGGCGCGGCGATGACGGGCCACCACGATCGCGCGGGTCCGATCGACCACGCGTGGGCAGTGTCCTGGAACTCGGCGCACCCGACGGTTGGTTGCACCCACCCACTGATTGTCAAGACGGGCGGCGACGGCCTGTTCTACTGCTTCGCGGCGAAATAGCTAACCCGCGACGACGCGCACGTCCGTCGTCACCGAGTTCGCGATGAAGCACTCGCGGTGCGCCTTGTCGTGCAGCCACTCGAGGTCCGCGGGCGTCGGCTGCTTTCCCCCGCCGTACACGATCTTCGGATGCAGATCGACGCGCGTGATCGCCAGCTTGCCCTGGGCGTTTTTTTCGAGGTGGCCCACCGCGGCGTCCTCGTAGCTCTCGACGACGAAGCCCTTGTTGGCGGCGAGCGCGAGGAAGGTCAGCATATGGCAGCTCGACAGCGCCGCGACCAGCGCCGCTTCGGGATCCACGCGGTTCGGATTTCCGAAGTAGGTGGGCACCGCCGAAGCTGGAATCTCGTTACCGTTAACAGTCCAAAGGTGGTCGCGGCTGTAGGTCTTGTAGGTGAAGTCCTTCCCGCCGCGAGACCACTTAACGGTCGCCTTGTGCTCTGACATACTTCAAAACCCCACGGCCTGGCCGTCGGTGCGGCGCTCCGATGCGGCGAGGTAGCCGTCTTCCATGCGATAGATCAATTGTGCGCGGCCAAAATCGGTGCTCCAGCGGTCGGCCTGCACGACCTTGTGGCCGCGGGACTTCAGGTCATCGATGACTGATGCAGGCACGCCGTGCTCGATGTTGACGACGTCGAGGCCGTCGCCCACGCGCCAGCGCGGCGCGTCGGCCGCCGCCTGCGGATTCTGCCGGTAGTCGGCGAATCGGACTATGATCTGGCTGTGGCCCTGCGCCTGCATCGAGCCGCCCATCACGCCGAAGCTCATCGCGGGCTCGCCGTCGCGGGTGACGAAGGCGGGGATGATGGTGTGGAACGGGCGCTTGCGCGGGGCGACGACGTTGGCGTGCCCCGGCCGCAGCACGAAGCCGTAGCCGCGGTTCTGCAGGCTGATGCCGTCCACCACGACGCCGGATCCAAAGCCCATGTAGTTCGACTGGATGAAGGACACCATCATGCCGGAGGCGTCGGCGGCCGTGAGGTAGACGGTGCCGCCGCGGCCGGGAACGCCATGCTGCGGCGTTTTCGCCTTTTTCGCGTCGATCAGGCGCGAGCGGCTCCTCAAGTACTCCTTGTCGAGCAGCCCCGAATTCTTCACGCGCATGGTGGCGGGGTCCGACACGTACTCGTAGGCGTCGGCGAACGCGAGCTTCATCGCCTCGATCTGGAGATGCAGGCTCTCTGCGGAATCCACTGGAATCGCGTTGAGGTCGAAGCCCTCGAGTATGCCGAGCGCGATCTGCGCCGCGATCCCCTGCGTGTTGGGCGGGATCTCGTGCAGCGTCCAGCCGCGATAGTCGTGGGCGAGGGGCTCGACCCAATCCGCGGCGTGCGCGGCGAGGTCCTCGACCGTCATCGCACCGCCGTGCTTGCGGGCGTGGGCCGCCATGCTCTGCGCGAGATCGCCCTTGTAAAAAGCCTCGCCCCGGGTTTCCGAAATGCGGCGGAGCGTTCTGGCATGGGCCGGTGCCGTAAATTTCTCGCCCGCTTCGGGGGCCCGGCCGCGCGGCATGAAATGCTCGGCGAAGCCCGGAACGTCCTTCAAGAGCGGAACCTGGTTCGCCCACAGCCGCGAGATCGTCGGGGAGACCATGAAGCCGTCCGCGGCATAACGGATCGCGGGCTCGAACAGGTCCGCAAACGGGAGCTTGCCGAAGCGCTCCGAAAGCGCGACCCACGCAGAGACCGCGCCCGGAACGGTGATCGCGTCCCAGCCGCGGGTCGGCATCGCCGAAAGTCCCTTGAAGCGCTCGAGATTCCACGCCGCGGGCGAGCGGCCCGATGCGTTCAGGCCGTGGAGCTTCTTGCCGTCCCAAAGAATACAGAACGCATCGGACCCGATGCCGTTGCTGGTCGGCTCCACCACCGTTAGCGTGATCGCGGCGGCGAGCGCGGCGTCCACCGCGTTGCCGCCCTTCTGCATCATGCTGAGCCCGGCCTGCGCCGCGAGCGGCTGCGACGTCGCCACGACGTTCTTCGCCAGCACCGGCATGCGCTGGGAGAGGTAGGGAAACTCCCAGCCAAACGGCTTCGTTTGCGTCGTCACTGTGGCTCGATGCCCGCTTCCTTCGCCACCTTGCGCCACTTCGCGATCTCGGACTTGATGGCGGCGGCGTGCTCCTCGGGCGTGCTGCCGAGCGGCTCGGCGCCGCGCTCGACCAGGATCTTGTTGTTCTGCGGATCCCGGATTGCGGCCACCAGCGCGCCGTTGAGCTTGTCCACGACCGGGCGCGGCATGTTGGCCGGACCCACGAAACCGAACAGGCTCTGGACGACGAAGCCGGGCAGGCCCGATTCCACCATGGTCGGAACGTTCCTGGCCGAAACCGCCCGCTTTGCGCCGGTCTGGGCGATGAGCCGCAGCTTCCCGGCCTGCACGTAGCCGACGAGCAGCGGCATGCTCGCGAACTGCATCTGCACGTAACCCGACATGAGATCGATGACGGCCGGCCCGGCGCCCTTGTACGGCACGTGCACCAGCTTGATCCTGGCGGCGGAGTTCAGCATCTCTCCGGCCAGGTGCCCGATGGTGCCGGGGCCGGAAGTGGAATAGAAGATCTCTCCCGGCCGCTTCCTGGCGAGTGCGATCAGTTCCTTGACGTTGTTCGCGGGCAGTGTCGGATGCACCACCAGCCCGGACGGCACGTCTACGATGATGCCGAGCCCCGTGAAGTCCTTCTGGGTGTCGTAGGGGATCTTTTTCATCAGCGACGGGTTGATCATGAAGCTCGCAGCGACGAGCCCGGTCGTGTAGCCGTCGGGCGCGCTCCGCACGATCAGCTCGCCGCCGATCGTGGCCCCCGCGCCGGGGCGGTAATCCATGACGAACGTCTGGCCGATCGCCTCGCTCATCTTCGGCTGCAGGAGCCGGAAGAAAATGTCGCTGTTGCCCCCGGGCGAGGCCGGATTGATCACCCGGATCGGCTTGCTGGGAAAGGGCTGGGCATGCAGGGTGCCTCCGTGCAGCGCGGAGCACGCCGCCACGACGCCGCAAAAAAGTCGCGCTGGTGTGAACATCGATTCCTCCTCGTGATCGTGCCGTCAGGTCCCGCGTGCATTCCCATCGCGCAACGCGCGGACGTTACAGCTATTTGGGTCGCGGAATTATAGCAGCCGGTTTCTCACGGGCCGCGCCGATTGCAGATACAATGCCTGACCAGCATCCCGCGGCAAGTCTGGACGATCGCATGGCCACCACCCGCATGTCCGTCATGGGCACCCGGCATCTCATCTCCGCCGGGCACTACCTCGCCGCGCACGCCGGGTTCCAGATTCTGGAGGCGGGCGGCAATGCCGTCGACGCCGGGGTTGCTGCCGGCATCGCGATCGGCGTGCTGCAGACCGACAAGGTCAACTTCGGCGGCGTCGCCCCGCAGATCATCTTTACCGCGAAAACCCGGCAGGTGCACTGCATCGACGGCCTGGGCGTCTGGCCCAGGGCGATCACGCCGGATTATTTCGTCAAGAAGCACGGCGGCAGGATACCGAAGGGGGTGGAGCGGTGTGTCGTGCCCGCCGCGCCGGATGCGTGGCTCACCGCGCTCGAGCACTTCGGGTCCATGAGCTTCGGCGATGTAGCATCCCAAGCGATCCGCTTTGCGCGCGACGGCTTCCCGATGCACCCCATGATGTCGGACTTCATCAAGGACAACGAGGAAACCTACCGCGCCTGGCCGGCGAGCCGCAAGGTGTTCCTGCCGAAGGGCCGCCCGCCGGAAGTCGGGGAGGTGTTCGTGCAGCCCGACCTCGGCCGGACGATGCAGTACATGGCGGACGAGGAGAAGAAGGCCGCGCGCCGCCGGGGCCGGAAGGCCGGGCTCGGGGCAGCGCGCGACGCTTTCTACAAGGGCGACATCGCGCGCGTGGTGACGAAGTTCATCGAGAAAGAGGGCGGGCCGATGTGCTACGAGGACTTCGCCGGCTTTCGCGTGAAGTTCGAGCCCACGGTGCGCTCCCGCTTCGACGGCATCGAGCTGCACGCCTGCGGGCCGTGGTCGCAGGGCCCGGTGCTGCCGATGGCGCTGAACATCCTCAAGGGCTGCGACCTCAAGGCAATGGGGCACAACTCGCCGGAGTACATCCACGTCGTGACCGAGGCGCTGAAGCTCGCCTACGCCGACCGCCATCATCACTTCGGCGATCCGCGCTTCGTCAAGGTGCCGATCAAGGGGCTGATGTCGGAGCGCTACGCAGAGCACCGCCGCTCGCTGATCAGCCTGGAGAAGGCATGGCCGGAGATGCCGCCGGCGGGCGATCCGGACACGCTGGCGCAACTGGCTCACCGTTGCGTGCCGGCGCCCGAGCCCGACGACGCGCCAGGTCCGGGAGACACTTCCTACCTGTGCGTGATCGACCGGCACGGCAACGCTTTTTCGTGCACACCGAGCGATGGCTCGGACAAGACGCCCATCATTCCCGGCGTGGGGATACTGTGCTCCGGCCGCGGCACGCAGTCCTGGTCCGATCCGGCGCATGCGAGCTCGGTCGCGCCCGGCAAGCGGCCGCGGTTGACGCCCAATCCCGCGCTGGCGTTCAAGAACGGGCGTGCCTACATGCCGTTCGGCACGCCGGGCGGAGACGTGCAATGCCAGGCGATGCTGCAGGTTTTTCTCAACGTCAACGTGTTCGGCATGCCTCCCCAGGCCGCGGTCGAGGCGCCGCGCTTCGCGGGCTACAGCTTCCCCGGCTCGTTCGAGCCCCATCCGTACTATCCGGGACGGCTCCACCTCGAGTCGAGCCTCGCGGCGGAGGCGGGCGACGACCTCAGGGAGCGGGGCCACAAGGTCTACGAGTGGGACGACATGACCTGGCTTGCCGGGGCGGTGTGCACCATCGTCGCCGACCACGAGAACGGCGTGCTGCACGGCGGCGCCGATCCACGCCGGCCGGCCTATGTGCTCGGATGGTAGGACATTTGTCAACGGATTGCAGGCAGGCTAACCATGTTCCGTCGCTCGGTGCCCGTCTCTGAAATCCGCGACATGCTGTTTCGGATCCTGCCGATATCCGCAACGTTGGCCGGCTTCTGCGTGGCGGGCATCGGCTTGCTTCACGCGCATTCCAAAGCCGAAGCGTATACCGGGCTTGGCGATGATCTTCTCGGTCTGACCGCTATGAACTTCCTGGTTTGCACGTACCTTACGTTTTGGGCGTTGCGTGCCGACACGGAGTCGCGAATGGTTGTGCTCGCCCGAATTGTCGACGTGCTGTTCCTTGCAGGACTTACGTTGGTCGTGGTCAGTGGTGTGGGGATCGTCTACGCCATCTTCTAGGTCATGGCAGTTGATTTTGACCTTCGGGACAGGTCTCGGGCTCGCACCGGCGGCGTTCGCCGCCAGCATTGCGGTTGACGTCGGCCACTACCGCGCCGAGCCGGGCGTCATCAGCGCGCGCGGCATCCCCGAGTTCGATTTCAACCTGCGGCTCGCGCGGGAGATTTCGGATATGTTGCGTCGGGCCGGGCACAGGACGCTGCTGATTGGCGGCGACGGCCTGGCGGAGAACCTCGGCGGCCGCGCTCCGCGCGCCGCGGGGATGGAACTCTTTGTCTCGATCCATCACGACTCGGTGCAGCCGCGCTTTCTATCGAGCTGGAAGAGCGGCGGCGAAACGTTTCTCTACAGCGACCGGTTCTCGGGCTTTTCGCTGTTCGTGTCGCGCCTGAATTCCCACATGGAAGCGAGCCTCGAGTGCGCGTCGGCGATCGGCGCGGCGCTGCGGGACGCCGGATTCACGCCCTCGCGCTACCACGCCGACCCCATCGTCGGGGAAAACCGGCCGTTTGCCGACGAGGCGAATGGCGTGCATTATTTCGACAACCTGGCGGTGCTGAAGACGGCGAGCATCCCGGCGCTGCTCTTCGAGGCGGGCGTCATCGTCAACCGGGACGAGGAACTGCGGATGCGCGATCCCGCCGTTCGCGAGCGCATCGCCGGCGCGGTCACATCGGCGGTGAGCGGCTGCCTGGATCAATCCGGAACGAAGGTGGGGAAATGAAGACGGACGTTGGTTCCGCACCGGTCTCGCCCGCTGGCGCGGCGTTCCGCTGGTAGCGCGATGCGACGCATGCTTGGGGAACTGCTGATACCGCTCGGCATTGCCTACGGCGCGGTACTGGTGCTCGTGTTCCTGTTCCAGTCCCACCTGGTGTTCTTCCCCGGCACGGGTCGCGAGGCCGTGCTCACCCCCCAGTCCTACGGGTTGCGGTTCGAGCCGGTGAGAATCGGAACCGCCGACGGCGAGACCCTGGATGCGTGGTGGGTGCCTGCCGAGAACGCGCGCGGGGTCGTGCTGTTCTTCCACGGCAATGCCGGCAACATCTCGCACCGCCTCGATTACCTCCAGATGTTTTACCGCCTGCGCTACACGACGCTCATCGTCGATTACCGCGGCTATGGGAAGAGCACCGGCACGCCATCCGAGGCGGGGACCTACAGCGACGCGGAGGCGGCGTGGGAATACCTTCTCCATGCGCGGATGGTGCGGCCACAGGACATCGTGATCGCGGGTGAATCGCTGGGTGCGGCGGTCGCGACCTGGCTGGCCGTGAAGGTCCATCCGCGTGCGGTGGTACTGTTCTCGACTTTCACGTCGGTCAACGATCTCGGTCAGCAGGTCTACTGGTTCCTGCCGGTGCGGCTCCTCTCCCGGATCGGCTACGACAACGAGGCGAACCTGAACCGGATTCGCGCCCCGGTATTCATCGCGCACAGTCGCGACGACGACATCGTGCCCTACGCGCACGGCAAGAAGCTGTTCGAGGCCGCAAGAGAGCCCAAGACGTTCCTGGAGATGCGTGGCGGGCACAACGACGGATTCATCTTTGTGCGGCCGGAGTGGGTTGCCGAGTTGGGGGCGTTCCTCGACCGCCACAGCCCCCCTCGCCCTAGCCTTCTCCCCCCGACCGGGGGCGAGGGAACTTCGAGGTGAATTCTAGAGGCCCAGTATGGCCTGAACGCTGTCCACCAGCGCCTCGGCCTTGAACGGCTTCGTCATGTAGCCGCTCGCCCCGTACGCCAGTGCCGCCACCACGTCGTCATGCTCGGTTTTCGCGGTCATGACGATGATCGGGACCGACTTGTAGACCGGATGCTCGCGCAGGCGGCCAAGCAGCTCGAGACCGATGGTATCGGGCAGCACCATGTCCATGGCGATCACGTCTGCGGGCGGCTGCTTGTTCAGTTGCTCGACGATCTCATCTTGCCTCGCGGCGGCGCGGATCTCGAATTTCGCGAGCAGCAGCGCGCGTGTCACGAGGAGCGTGTTGCTCTGATCGGCGTCGATGACCAGCACGGTGTACTTGTCGCCGCCGGCGAGCGAAGCGACGCGCTTGGCAGCCCGATTGATGATGTGCACGTAATAGCCGGCCTTCCTCTTCGACGCCGTGAGCCCAGACAGCGTTGTCTCCGCCTCCTTGATTTTCTCGATCGTCGGTACCTTCACCGGCCGGTTGATGAAGTTCGCGAAATCGAGCGGGGCGTCCAGATTCGCCGGCGCCACCGCTGGGGGCGACGCAGCGATTTCGATGTAGCCGTCAATGAAAAGCCGGTCGAGTGCCGCGCTGAGCTTGTCCTGCGGCACTTGGGGGAGTTTTGCCTGCAGCTCGGCAGTCGTGGACCGGTTGATCAGTCCGAGCAACGTCTTCATGCCGGGCGGGAGCTGCCCGGGCGTGGCCGCGAGCTCGGTTTTGCCCGCGGCTGTCGTTACGTATGCGATCTCGTCTGCCATTGTCCTCAAGCGTCTGCTGCGCGCGAAATGAGCGGAGACGGGGCCTCTGCTCGATTTCGCGCAGTTATTCCGGCGCAAAGCGTCTGGAATAACAACTAATTATGCCACGCGTACCGGCAGCACACCTGCGGTGGAATCCGCATTCATGCGTCGAGCAGACTTGCGACGTAATCCGCGATGGCAAGCGACGAGGTCAATCCCGGAGACTCGATGCCGAAGAGGTTGACGAGCCCTGCCACGCCGTGGTCGCGCGGCCCCAGTATCGTGAAATCCTGCGCGGGCTCGCCGGGCCCCGCGGTCTTCGGCCGGATGCCGGTATAACCCGGCTGCAGTGCCCCGTCCTTGAGCCCGGGATAGTAGCGGCGGATCGCGGCATAGAAAGCCGCTTCCCGGCCGGCGTCGAAGCGGTAATCGACGCGATCGATCCAGGCGAAGTCCGGCCCGAACTTGACCCGGCCGCCGAGATCGATGGTGACGTGAACGCCAAGCCAGTCCTGGCGCGCGACCGGATAGATCAGCCGGCGGAACGGCGCCGCGCCGGAGAGGGTGTAGTAGTGGCCGATCGCGTAGAAGGACGGAGGAATCGCTCCCGGCGGGATGCCCGCGATCGAGCGGGCGACGGCCTGCGCGCCGAGCCCCGCGCTGTTCACCACTACGCCGCATTCGATCGTCGTGGGCTCCGCGCCGCCAACCTCGAGGACGATGCCGCCCCGTTCCACGCGCCCGGACACAACGGGGCTGCCGAGCGCGAGCGCGGCGCCGCTGCGCTCCGCGTCGCCGAGGTAGGCGAGCATGAGCCCGTGGCTGTCGACGATGCCGGTGGAGGGCGAGAGGAATCCCGCGACGCAGCGCACCTCGGGCTCGAGCGCGGCGAGCTCGTCGCGGGCAAGCGGCCTCAGGTCCTCGACGCCGTTCGTTGCGCCCTGGTCCAGGTACTTCCGCAGTCCGGGAAGCTCGCTCTCGTCGCATGCGACGATGATCTTGCCGATGCGCTTGTGGTGCACCGCCCGCTCGGCGCAATACTGGTAGAGCGCTTTGCGCCCCGCAAGGCACAGCCGCGCCTTGAGCGAACCCGTGGGGTAATAGATGCCGGCGTGGATCACCTCGGAATTGCGCGCGCTGGTATGCGTGCCGATGGCGCTTTCGGCCTCCAGCACCACCACTTCGCGTCCACTCATGGCCAGCCGGCGCGCGATGGCGAGGCCGACGACGCCCGCGCCGACCACCGCGCATTCGACCCGCTCTGCCATGGATCACCGGTCAGGAATGAAAGCGCGTCAGTTTACAATGGACAAGATCATGGAGTGGGACCCCGGCTTCCTCGCGCGCTCACCGATGTTCGAACCGCTGCGCCCGATCGGCGGTGCGCTTGCGACCCCTGAGTGGCCCACACGCCAGGCGCTTCAGAATTTTCTCGAGCGCGGCGGAGACCCGGTGATGACCCGCAGCGGCCTGCCGCTGCGTCTCGTGCCGGCGGGCGGCCGGAAGAGGTCCTTCGAGGAGCGCTACGAGGCGCGGATCCATCTCAGGGGCGAGATGGCGTTTCGCGACCGCAACTGGCACGACCTGCTGAACGTGCTTGCGTGGCTGACGTACCCGCGCGCCAAGGCTGCGCTCAACGCGCGCCATTTCGAAGCGCTCGAGGCCCAGCGCGCCGCCGGCGCGGCGAATCGCGGCCCCGCGCAGGATGCCCTGACGCTGTTCGACGAGGGCGGTGTCATCGTGGCCTCGCGCGACGAGGAGCTGCTTGGGTTGCTCGCGGAGTGGCGCTGGAAGGAGTTGTTCTGGGGAAACCGCGCACGGCTGAAGGCGCGGATGCGCTTTCTTCTCTTCGGCCACGCGCTCTACGAGAAGGCGCTGCGTCCTTTCCTCGGCATTACGGGCCGTGGCGTCCTGCTCGACGTGGAGCCTGAATTGCTCGCGGGGCCGCCGGGCAGAACGCTCGGTGAGATCGACTCGCGGCTCGCCGCAACGCTTTCCGACTCACGCAATCTGGCTGCAGCACGCGACCTGGCGGTGGTGCCGATCCTGGGCGTGCCCGGCTGGCACCACGAAAACGAGCACGAGGACTTCTACGAAGATCGGGACTACTTCCGTCCCGGCCGGGTCCGGGAAATGAGTGATAAGTGACAGGAACCCATCTCAAAAATACTCTCGGAGCCGTATGAGAATGCGTCCGAGTTATATGGAGCGACGCGGGTCCTGTCAGAACGGTCGGGGCCCGCTCCGAGGCTTCCCGCGCATCCGGGCAATAGACTTGGCCATCGCGTTCTCTGGAGTCAGTACCAATACCGGAAGCCTCGGATCAAACCCCGACCCTTCTGCCACCCGCGCACTGGGCAGTCCCCGCGGGCCGGGTGGCGGGGCGGTCGGGATCTGGTTCCGGATTTCCGGTACTGGTACTGGCCGTCCAAGGGAGTTGTCCTGATCAATTGACCAAGTGGGCTGGGAAATCCGGAGAAGATCACGACCGCACTGACAGGACCCGCCCCGCGACCGGCGGTCAGGTGGCGGATACCGTGACGCGGTTCTTGCCGGCGGACTTGCTCGCGTACATCGCCTGATCCGCCTTCTCCAGGACGGACTCGAAATCCACGCCGTGATTCGGGTAGCACGCGATGCCGATGCTGACCGTCGCGGCCACCTTCTGCTCGCGCGACACGAGCGCGGTCGATTCGATGCACTTGCGGATGCGCTCCGCGACGCCGGCCGCCCCGTTGCAGGGCGTCTCCGGCAGTAACGCGACGAATTCGTCGCCCCCGTAGCGCGCGACGAGATCGGTCTGGCGGAGCCGCCCCTGGATGCACTCGACGGTCTGCTGCAGCAGCCGGTTGCCGGTCTCGTGTCCCAGCGTGTCGTTGACCTGCTTGAGGCTGTCGGAATCGATCATCAGCACGCTGAACGGGCGTGCGTAGCGTCCGGCCTGCTGGGCCACGCGCTCTGCAATCGTGGCAAAAGCGCGCATGTTGAGCACTCCGGTCAGCTCGTCGGTTTCGGACAGGTGCTTCACGTGACTGTAGGCCTGGCGCAGATCGGCCGAGAGCATCGAGGTAATGTAGGCGACCAGCAGCATCGGCGCGATCTGGGCGAGGAGCTTCGCGCCGTAGGGCAGCGTCATGAGCTCTCCCGCCTCGAGCGGGTAGGCGAGCCAGACGTAGCAGCCCACGATCAGGGCCATCTCCGCCAGCGTGACGACCTTGCCCAGGGTGAGCGCCGCGACGATGATGACGAGGACGTAGAGGTCGTGCAGCGGGCTGTCGGCGCCCCCGGTATAGGCCAGCACCCAGGTCACGAACAGGATCATCATCGCGGTCTCGATGGTGATCTTCCAGTGGCTCTCGCTGCGGTAGAAGTTGGCGTAATGGAAGGACAGCACGAACGCGGCGAAGAAGAACATGGCCATGGCGAGCGCCGCCGAGGCTTCCTGGTCGAGCGGGCGCACCACCTGGTAGAGCAGCACCAGGATCAGCATCAGCCATTCGATCTCCGCCACGGTCCGGGTGAATCCGCGCAGCTCCTCCGCGGACAGCGCCGGATCGAAGATACGTGAGAGGTTCATGCGTTGGGCCTCGATGCGCTTGCCAAATCAGGACCGAAGCATATCATCGGCGGTGTTCGTCCCGCCAAGCACAATGTCATGAAGCGCCGGCGGGGGTCCGTTCGAAAAACGCCCGGGTTTCGAACACGCTCGCGGGGAAGCGCTTGCCGGCCGCGCGCAAGTGGCGCTTGAGCACGAAATCGAACAGCAGGGGGTTGTGCTCGCGCACTTCCGCGAGCACCGGCGCGAGGCCTTCTTCGATGACGCGGAGCTGCACGAGCCGACTGACCGAGTAGAGCGGCACGACGCCGGGCAGCGGATAGTCGGATCCGTTGAGCAGGCGCGGGTGCCAGTCCTCGCGCTCGAGGAGCGCGACCAGGGCCGGTCCCGCGCGATTCAACTGCGCGATGCCCGAGATATCGCCGAAGAGCGTCCCGCGATAGCGCGCGTCGTCCATCAGCCGCGCGAACAGCGAGAAGCTCTCGACATAGGGTCCGTGCTCGCCGCGGTCGAGATCGCGGTCCACGCCGAGGGTGGCGCAATGCGCGATGACGACTCTCACGCCGTGCTCGAGTGCGCGCCGCAGCAGCAGCGGGTTGCCCAATTGCTGGCGGTCGGCGACGCTCACTGCGCGCTCTATCCCGCCATGGGTGATGAGCGGCAGATCGAGCTTCGCCAGTTCGGCGTAGAACGCGTCGCAGCGGGGCGAGGCGGGGTCGATGCCCATCGCGGCGGGCAGCCACTTGATCGCGCGCGCGCCGTTGGCCTTTGCCCGGTGCAGGGCGGTGAGCGAGTCGCGGCGGTAGGGATGAATGGAGGCGGCCCATTCGAAGCGTTCTGGATGCCCCCGGGCGGTCGCCATCGCGTAGGCGTCCGGGACGTAGAAGGCGGTTTCTCCCGGCAACGGTGTTCCATCCGCGGCGTGATGCCGGTCAAACGCGAACAGGAGCAGCTTTACGCCGGGGCGCATCCCGTCGAGCAGGTTCAGCATGCGCTGTACGTAACTTTCGTCGACGCTTCCCGGCGCTTCGCGGGCGCAGCCGGCGTTGAGGTAGAACAGGCGCTGGGCGTACTGCACCGGGTTCGCGATGTTGAACATGGCGGGATTCAGCCAGATGCCGCTTCCCGAATCGCCGCTGCCGACGAGGTGCGCGTGGCAGTCCCACACGCGCGCGGTGTCGAGCTTGTCCCACACCGCAAGCACGGCCTCGTTCCGTGCCAGCTTCGGGGGCAGCTCGGCGCGGCAGGCGTTGAACAGGCCATGCTCGAGCGAATAGTCGCAGCCGCCGAGCGCAACACTTCCCCCGGCAGCGAGCAACAGGCGTCGTCGATTGCGCATCATTGGGGTCGTTCCCTATGATAACGAAAAGGAAACCTCATGACCGGTACGGTAACGCTCCCGATCTGGATCTTCGTCGTGCTCCTCGTGCTGGCGCTGTGGGCGCTGCTCGAGCGGCTGCTGGTGCCGGGCGTGCGCTGGTATCTCCGCCGCAAGATGAACCGGGTCATCCGCGAAATCAGCACGCGGTTGAACATCGAGCTGCCGCAGTTCAAGCTGACGCGGCGCCAGGTGCTGATCGACCGGCTGGTCCACGACTCGAAGGTGCAGGATGTCATCGCGCGCGAATGCAGCGAGAAGGGGCTGCCGCGCGAAGTGGTCGCGGCACGCGTCGACCGCTACGCGCGCGAGATCGTGCCGGCGTTCAACGCCTACCTCTACTTCGGCGCAGGCTACCGGCTGAGCAAGGCGCTCGCCAAGTTCCTCTACCGGGTCCGGCTCGGGTACACCGACACGCAGGCCCTCGCGGCTGTCAACCCGAAATCGTCGGTGGTGTTCGTCATGAACCACCGCAGCAACATGGACTACGTGCTGGTGGCGTTTCTCGCGGCCGAGCGTGTTGCGCTGTCCTACGCGGTCGGCGAATGGGCGCGCGTGTGGCCGCTGCAGCAGCTGATCCGCTCGATGGGAGCCTACTTCGTGCGGCGCAATTCCGGCGATTCCCTCTACCGGATGGTACTGCAGCGCTACGTGCAGATGGCGGTGGAGGCCGGGGTGCCGCAGGCGCTCTACCCCGAGGGCGGGCTGTCCACGGACGGCAGGCTGCGCCCGCCCCGGCTGGGACTGCTCGACTATATGCTGAAGGCGTTCGATCCCGGCGGCGAGCGCGACCTCGTGCTCATACCCGTCGGCATCAACTACGACCGCGTGCTCGAGGACCGCACGCTGCTGCTGAAGCTCGACCCGGCGGCGCCGCGGCGCGGGGTGCTCTACGCGGTTGCGCGTGCCGCCGCCTTCCTCGGGGCCAACCTGTGGCTGATGCTGACCGGGCGCTGGTACCGCTTCGGCTACGCCTGCGTGAACTTCGGCCGGCCGCTTTCGATGCGCGATTACGTGAGGCGGCACGGCATCGATTTCCGGCGGCTCGAGGACGCGGCCCGGCACCACGAGGTCGAGCGGGTCGGGGCGCAGGTGATGGAGGCGATCACGCGCATCGTTCCGGTGCTGCCGGTATCGCTCGTCGCCACCGTGTTCCTGGACGACCGCCGCGCTGGCTGGTCCGAGCTCGAGGTCAAGTCGGCGGCTTACGACCTCATCTTCAGGCTCGAGAAGGCCGGCGCGCACGTCTACGTCCCGCGCGGGGACCTCGATTACGCCATCGGAGTCGGCCTGCGCATGCTGTTGCTGCGCCATGTGGTGGAGGAGCAGGACGGGCTCTTTCGCGCCAGTCCCGCGGAGGCCGGCCTGCTCTCCTACTATGCCAATGCCATCGAGCCGCTGGTCGCCGCGGCGGGAGGGCTGCGGCAGGCATCGCCGGCGATCGGGAACGCATGAGCGCGATTGACCTCAATGACGCTGTGGTCATGGGGTCACTCCGCATGGCGTCTGCCGGCGACCGCACTGGAAATTTACTCTAGAATTCACGCACATCGCGCAGCGTGCCGGCAGTTGAACTCGGACTATTCGTCCCCATCTAACGACCACACCAACAACCGGAGGACCAGGCAGCCATGAAACGCATTTTCCTGCTCGTCGCGACCAACTTCGCCGTGCTCGCCGTGCTGAGCATCAGCATGCAGCTGCTCGGCATCGATCGCGCGCTCACCCAGGAAACGGGACTCAATCTGCAGGGCCTCCTCATCATGGCGGCGGTCTTCGGTTTCGGCGGCTCGTTCATTTCGCTGTTGATCTCGAAGTGGATGGCGAAGCGGGCTACCGGTGCCCACGTGATCGAGGTACCGTCCAATATGGCCGAGCGCTGGCTGGTGGACACGGTCAAGCGCCAGGCCGAGAAGGCGGGCATTGGCATGCCCGAGGTCGCAATCTACGACGCGCCCGAGATCAACGCCTTTGCCACCGGCTGGAATCGCAACAGCTCGCTGGTGGCGGTCAGCACCGGGCTCCTGCAGAACATGAGCCAGGACGAGGCCGAGGCGGTGCTCGGCCACGAGGTCACCCACGTCGCCAATGGCGACATGGTGACGCTGACGCTCATCCAGGGCGTGGTCAACACGTTCGTGATCTTTCTCTCGCGCGTCGTCGGCTACGTCGTCGATCGCATGGTGTTCAGGAACGAGCGCGGCCATGGGCCGGGCTTCTGGGTGACCACCATCGTCGCCCAGCTGGTGCTCGGACTCCTCGCCAGCATCGTCGTGATGTGGTTCTCGCGCCAGCGCGAGTTTCGGGCCGATTCGGGCGGCGCGACGCTGGCGGGGCGCGGCAAGATGATCGCCGCCCTCGAGCGCTTGAAGCTCAACCACGAGCAGCCGGCTCAGCTGCCCGATGCCGTGAAGGCCTTCGGCATCTCCGGCGGCGTCGGCGCCGGCCTTAAGCGGCTCTTCATGTCGCATCCTCCGCTCGGCGAGCGCATCGCCGCCCTCAAGGGCAGTGACCAGTGACCGGGGACCAGTGACCGGTGACCGGTAATAAAAAAGCCCGCGCGAGCGGGCTTTTTTATTTTGCACCGTCAGCCGTCACATTTATTTAAGCACCGGCGTCTTGAGATTACCGGTGACGACGAGGTTGCCGCGAGCCACGATCACGGTCTTCGTTCCGAGCTGGGTGTAAACGCGGCCCGAAAGATTGCCATTGGGCTCGATGTCGACAGCTCCGGAAGCGTTCATGGGGCCGGATGCGAGCTGCAGCTGGCGGTAGTGATAGCTCCCGTTGGCAAGCCGCATCGTGCCTGCGAGCGAATTGAAGCCGGTCTTGCCGCCGCGCACTCCGTCCCGCGACGGGGCCTGGATCGCCCGTATGATGTCGACGTTGTTGATGGCACCTTTCTCGATGTTGAAGCTCGCCTCGACCCGCGGATCGGCGAACAGGTTCTGCAGGGTGGTGCCCTGCAGCGTGTAGCTCGCGTTGGCGGTGAGCGTCCCGCTCGCGACGAAATTGCGCGTGAAATTCGCCATGAGCTGCGCAAGCTCGCCGTTGGTGACCGCAAAATCGCCTTCGACGCGAATACCGCTGCCCCAGATTGCCCGAGTGTTGCCCTTGATTGTGGCGCGCCCGATCTTGGCGGTGATTGAAGTGACCGTCGCCTTCTGCTGTTCCACCACCGCGTTCGCGAGGATGTCCTCGAATTCCAGCGCGGGTCCCACCGGCAGCTGCCAGTTGCGCCCCTCCAGCTCCACCTGCAGTGCGTTGTCGCGGGGCGTGACCTCCAGCCGCGCCTTGCTGTCGGACAGCACCGCGCGCTGAAGCGCGCCGCCGGGCCCCAACGTGATGTCCCCGTTGAAGGTCGGAATGTTGAACTCCTTGACGGCCAGCCTGACCGACTTCAACTGAATGCGGCGCACGCGGAGCGGCTGGGCTCCGCCTTGCGGACGCAGCCAGCCCGGAACCATGGCCAGCGCCTCCTGGTCCGTGGTGAGCGCGTTGACCACGACGTTGTCGAAATCCAGGGTGTCGCGGAACAGCGTCATCGGCCAGGCGCTGACGACGATGCTCTCGATCTTGACCTCCTGCAGCTTGCCGATGCCGACCCGCTCCAGCTTCAGCTCCGGGAAGGGCAGCAGCGCGTAGCGCAGGTTGGCAATCGTTACCGGGACGCCCAGGCGCTGCGTCATGATCCTCTGGGCGCCGCCGATGAAATTGTTGAGCGGCACGACGTGCACCAGCCCGATGGCAATGACAAGCAGCACCGCAAGGCTGATGCCGATCGTCCGCGTCCGGTTAGCCGGCTTGGTATAGCGGACGGGCTTGCCCGCCTGGGAATCGGCCTCGCGCTTCTTGCGCTCCTCGGCGGCCGCCTTGGCGCGCGCGGCGGACTCCTGCCGGTAGCGCGCCTCGGCCTCCATCTCGGCACGCTCGCGCGACCGGATCTCGTCCTGAACGCGCGCCTTGATTTCTTCCTCGGCCCCCGAGCGCAGCTGCTGCTCCTGCACGACGCGCGCCACCGCTTCCATTTTGGCGCGGTCCTCGGCCGCGGCCCGCGCTTTGCGCTCGTCGTCCGCCTGCGCACGCGCCTGCGCCACGGCCTCCTCGGCCTTGCGTGCGATGAGCTCGACCTCGGCGCGAGCCCGGCGCGCCTCCGGGGAGTAGTCGCCGCTGCTGTCCAGCTCGCGTGACTTGCGCTCGGCGTCCTCGCGGGCCTTGTGCGCGATCTCGGCCATGCGCTCGGCTTCAGCGCGGGCCCGCTTTTCCGCCTCGGTCCTGGCGGCGATTTCCTGCTCCGCCTTGAGCTCCGCTTCCTCGCGCGCCTTGCGCTCGGCCTGGATCATCGCCTCGACTTCGGCACGAGCTTTGACCTCTGCTTCCAGCCGCGCCTTGGCGAGCGCCTCCTCCCGCGCCTTGGCCTCGACGGCAGCCCTGCGCTCCGCCTCCTCGCGCGCCCTGCGCTCCTCCTCGATCCGCGCTTCGGCTTCCTCGCGGGCCTTGCGCTCGACGGCGGCCTTGGATTCCGCCTCTTCCTTGGCGCGGCGCGCCTGCTCCTGCAGCTCGCGGAGCTGCGACTTGGTGCGCGCATCCGCTTCATCGCGCTCCTTGCGCTCTTTCTCTTCGCGCCGCTTGCGCTCCACCTCCTCGCGCTTGCGGGCTTCAACCTCCGCCTCCGCCCTGCGCTCGGCATCGACGCGCGCATCGGCCTCCGCCCGCGCCTTGGCCTTGGCTTCCTCGAGCGCCTTCAACGCCAGCTCCATTTGCGCGCGGGCCGCTTCGCCGCCACCGCCGACCGCCTCGATCGCGGCCCTCGCGTCGGCGGCGGCCTTGGCGCGCGCCGCCTCTTCGGCCATGGCGCGTGCCTGGCTTACCGCTTCTTCGGCCGCCTTCGCCCGCGCCTCGACCTCCTCGCGCGCCTTGCGCTCGGACTCCTGGCGCGACTTGATCTCGGCCTCGACCCGGGCGCGCTCGGCGGCCTCCTGCTTCGCGCGCTGCTCAGCCTGGGCGAGGGCTTCCTGCAACGCCTTCATCTGCGCCTCGACGGCGGCCTTGGCCCTGGTTTCGGCTTCGGCGTGCGCGCGTGCGTCGGACTCGGCCCTGGCACGCGCTTCAGCTTCTTGCTTCGCCTTGGCCTCGGCGGCGGCCTTGCGCCCGGCCTCGGCCTTGGCGCGCGCTTCGGCTTCGGCCCGTGACTTGGCTTCGGCTTCGGCCCGCGCCTTGGCTTCCATCGCCGTCTTGATCCGCGCCTCGGCCTCCGCCTTCGCCTTGGCATCGGCCGCAGCACGGGCCTCGCCCTCGGCCTTGGCGCGCGCGTCCGCCGCCGCTTTTGCCGCCGCCTCGGCCCTGCCCCTTGCTTCCGCTTCCTCCTTGGCCTTGGCTTCGGCCTGGGCCCGGCCGCGTGATTCCGATTCCTGGCGGACCTTGGCTTCCGCGGCTGCGCGCGCCGCCGCCAGTGCGCGCGCCTTGGCGTCGGTCTCCGCCTTGGCGCGCGTGTTGGCCTCGGCGTTCAGCTTGGACATGGCCGCGGGGGAGGTGAAATCGAGATCGTCTTCCAGCCCCGGTCCCGGCACCGGCCCTACCGTCGGGGCGGCCGGCGCCGCGGGCCTGGCGGGTTCCGTAGCTGTGACCACGCGGATGAAGCCGTCAATGACGAGCTTTTCCAGCGTCGCGTGCAGCCTCCGCTCGTCCATGCCCGACCTCCTGAGCAGATCGGCCGCTGTGGACTTGCCGTCCACAGCGAGGAACACCATGCCGGTATCGCGCGGCAGCTTGGAGGTCTTGTTCTTGAGCTCCAGCACTCCCTTGGGAGTCTTGGAGTAAATCGTCTTGGGGTGGATGGCCATGATCGATTGTGCGATTCCTCAGCGCGGCGCCGGTTAGACGCGGTACCTGCGCGGCGGGTTCTTGCGCGCGCTCCGGGCACGCGTGCAATAGTGCACACTGTTCGCAGAAAACATTTGGTTCTTACCCGTCGCCTGCATTGCGTGATCGAATTGATTATAGTTTAATACACGCGTAGTTCCATCAAAAGAAGCGCGCGTTTTTTCGAGGTCGGAATGACGGCTGAAACGCAGCGACGCAGCGATTACGACGTCACCAACCGGATCAACACCACCGATCCGCAGATCGTATCCGAGGCGGTCTGCGGCATCTACCGGAATCTCTACCAGCAGGACACCGCGCGCAACCTCCCGCAGGCATTCACCGACCTCGCGCGCCTCTACTGGGGCGAGTACCCCGGCTTCCGCGAGTGCGACACGGATTACCACGACCTCCAGCATGTGCTCGACGTGACGCTGGGCATGGCGCGGCTGCTCGACGGGTGCGTGCGCGCGGAAGGCGCCGGGACCCTCACCGAGCGCCTGTTCCGGCTCGGCATCGTCTCGGCGCTCTACCACGACTGCGGCTACATCCGTCGCCGCAAGGATACCAAGCACGCCAACGGCGCCGAGTACACGACGGTGCATGTATCGCGCGGCGTGGAATTTCTCGAGGAATACATGCCGAAGATCGGCATGGCCGACCTCGTCCAGGCGGCGTCGCGTATCGTGCACTTCACTGGCTACGAGATTGCGGTCGACCGGATCAGGATGCCGGGGCCGGAATTCCGCCTGCTCGGCAACCTCCTGGGGAGCGCCGACATCCTGACCCAGATGGCCGATCGCTGCTACCTGGAGAAATGCTACGACCGGCTCTACCCGGAGTTCGTGCGCGGAGGCATCGCCCGCCGGCGCCACCGGGACGGCAGCGAGGAGATCGTGTTTGCATCGGCGGCCGATCTCATATTCAAGACGCCGCGCTTCTACCAGGGTGCGACCAGGCGCCTGAGGGAGGATCTTGGCGGCTGCTACAGATACGTCGAACGGCATTTCGACGGCCAGAATCTCTATTTCGACGAGCTGGAAAAGAACATCAGCCACGCCCGCGCGCTGGCCGTCGAAGGGAACATCGCCCTGCTGCGGCGGCGCCCGCCCAGGACCACCGAGGGCGACGACGAGTCGGGCCCGCAGCAGCAGCTGATTTAGAGCCGATCGCTTTCAGCTGACAGCTGTCAGCTTCCCACCGTCAGCAGGATCTTGCCGGTGTGCTGCGCGGATTCCATCAGCGCGTGCGCCTGCGCCGCCTCCGCGAGCGGAAACGTCTGGCGCGTCACCACGCGGATGCGGCCGCTCGCGATGAGCGGCCATACCCGGGTCTCGAGCTCGTGCGCGATCCGGGCCTTGAAGACCGGCGGGCGGGGGCGCAGGGTCGAGCCGGTGTAGGTCAGGCGCTTCAGCATGACCGGCATCAGGTTCACCTCGACCTTGGAGCCGGCCGCGAACGCGAGCTGGATGATGCGGCAGTCGTGGCTCGCTGCCTTGAAGTTCTTCTCGATGTTCGGGCCCCCAACGATGTCCAGGATGACGTTCGCTCCGCCGGCCTGCCGCACCACCTCCACGAAGTCCTCCTGCCGGTAGTCGATCACCCGGTCGGCGCCGAGGTCGCTGCAGATCCGGCACCGTGCCTCCGGGCTGTCGGTGGCGATGACCTTCGCGCCGAACGCCTTTCCGAGCTGGATGGCGGTCGTGCCGATCCCGCCCGCGCCGCCGTGGACGAGAAGGGTTTCGCCGGCCGTGAGGCCCGCGCCCACGAAGACGTTGCTCCACACCGTGAAGAACGTCTCCGGCAGGCCGGCGGCGTCGATCATTCCGACGCCCTTCGGCAGCGGCAGGCAGTGCTGCGCGTCGACGGCGCAATACTCCGCGTAACCGCCGCCGTTCGTGAGCGCGGTCACCCGGTCGCCGACCGACCAGCGCGCCGCGGGCGGGGACACGGACACGATTTCGCCCGATACCTCGAGGCCCAGCAGATCCGGGGCGCCGGCAGGAGGAGGGTAGAGGCCCTTGCGCTGCATGAGGTCCGGGCCGTTGACGCCCGCAGCCGCAACCTTGATCAGCACTTCGCCCGGCTGAAGCACGGGCAGGGGCCGCTCGACGGGCTTCAGCACCTCGGGGCCGCCGGGCCGTGAGATCTCGACGGCCCTCATCTGTTTGGGCATGTTGTGGGGCATCCTGTATTCCTGATGTTACCAGTCACGCATTCTGCGCCAGGCGCTTGAGCGCGCCGCGGTCGATCTTGCCGATGCCGATCTCCGGCAGGGCGTCGAGCACGATGACCCGCGCGGGCACGTAGGTGCGGGGAAGCTCGGCTCCGACGCGATCCTGGACCGTCCGCAGCTCAACCGAAGCCCCGTCGCGGGTGACGACAAACGCGACGGGCACCTCCCCGAGGTCGGCGTCCGGGGCGCCGACGACGCAACAGCGGCGCACGGCCGGGTCGCGCAGGATCGCCTCTTCGATCCGACCCGGCGACAGGTTCTCGCCGCCGCGGATGATGATCTCCTTGAGCCTTCCGCTCACCGTGAGGTAGCCCTCCCTGTCGAGCCGGCCGAGGTCGCCCGTGCGCAGCCAGCCGTTGCGGATCGAGGGCCCGTCCCCGTGCCCGGCCGCCGGAACGTAGCCCTTCATGAGCGAGGGCCCCGCAATGCAGATTTCTCCTTCCGATCCGGGCGGGACCGCTGCTTCACCGCCGGGCGCAAAGACCGCGATGCGCTGGCCCGCGAGTGCGGTGCCGACCGTGCCGATCCTGCGGGCGGCGGGAGGATTCATCGCCGCGGTACAGGTGTCCTCCGAAAGTCCGTAGGAGTGGATGAGCGGCAGGCCCAGATGGCGCTCGATGTCCCGGTGCAGCTGCGCATCGAGAGGCGCCGCCCCGGATCGCAGGAACCGCAGGCTGGAGAGCGCGCCGCGCGGGGGCGCGTGCGCGAGCAGGCGCGAGTAGTGGGTCGCGGTGCCCGTGACATAGGTGGGGCGGTGCAGCGCGATCTCGTCGAAGAAGGTCTCCGCGTGAAAGCGCTCGAGCATCACTACCGACGCCCCGCGGCAGAAAGGCACGATGAGGAGATTGTTGGTGCCGTTGGTGTGGTAGAGGGGCAGCGTGTGCAGGACGCGGTCTTCCGGCGTGACGCCGGTGCGCTCGGCGACGCCGTATGCGTTGGACAGGAGGTTGGCGTGGGTGAGCAGCACCGCCTTCGGCGCGCCGGTGCTGCCGCTGGTCATCACCAGCAGTGCGTCGTCATTGGGCGCAATGTCATCGAGCGCGCGCGGCGCCGCGCGCGCGGCGTCCTCCAGCCGGGCGTGCTTCAACCACGCCGCTGCGCCCACGTGCGCAGCGTGCGCGACGTCCGCCAGCAGCCAGCCGATTTCCGCACTTTGGAGCCGGCGCTCAAGCTCCGCGGGTGGCAGCCGCGGATCAACGACGCAGGCAGCGCCGCCAGCCGCCATGATGCCGAGCAGCCCCGCTGCGGCGTCCGCCGTTCTGCCCGCGAGGAGCGCGACGCGCTCGCCGCGCCGCAGCCCGTGCTCGAGCAGCATGCCGGATACGCGCGTGACGGCGTCCGCGAGCGCTGAGTAGTCGAGCGTGCGTCCTCCGGCCCACAGGGCCGGGCGCACGCGAATGGCCGGATCGCGCGCGGTGGCGAGAATCAACTCTGGTACTGAAGCGGCGTCAAACATCCGGCGGTTGCTCCCTATGGTAAGTTTAGCTTTTCCTCCCGCAGCAGGAGTACCCCATGGCGTCTGTTCTGCTTCCCCGGCACAACCGCTACGACTACTCGCCCCTGATCGAACGCAAGGACTACAGCTGGCCGGGCGGCAAGCGCCTCGCGTTCTGCGTCACCACCAACGTCGAGGTCTTTGCGTTCGGCAAGGGCCGGGGGCACGATAACGCCAAGCTCGGCGAGCCGCCGACCCATCGCAACTACTCGTGGCGCGACTACGGCAACCGCATCGGCATCTGGCGGCTGTTCGATCTCGCTCAAGAGCTGCAGATGCCGCTCGCCCACAATACCAACAGCCTGCTCTACGAGCACGCGCCCCAGATCATGGAGCGCATCCGCGCCCGCGGCGACGAGATCGTCGGGCACGGGCGCACCAACTCGGAGAACCTGCACGATTTCCGCTGGGAGTCGGACGAGGCGCGCGTCATCGCGGAGGTGACCGACACGTTCGCCCGCCACGAGGGCAGGCCGCCCAAGGGCTGGATGGGCTCCGGCACCTACGAGAATCCCTGGACCCCCGATCTCCTGAAAGAGGCGGGCTACACCTATCTCATGGACTGGCCGCACGACGACCAGCCGATCTGGATGCGCACGCGCGCGGGGCCGCTCCTCTCGGTGCCGTACCCGGCGGAGCTGAACGATTCACCGCAGATCATTCACCGCCAGCACACGGGGCGCGAGTTCTGCGACATGCTGGTGGATCACTTCGAAGAAATGGCCGAGCAGAGCGTGAAACACCCTCTCGTGTGCGCCATCTCCATCCACCCCTACGTGTTCGGCTATCCCTTTCGGCTGCGCCCGCTGCGCCGGGCGCTGCAGCACTGCTTTTCGAGCAAGTACATGGAGCGCGTCTGGAAGTGCCGGCCGGGCGACATCGCCGATTACTGCTACTCGCTCAAGCCCGGCATCATTCCCGGCAGTTGAACGAATCCGCCGATACATGCATTCAGCCAAGGAAACACTCGGAAGGAAAGCCAGTCAGCCGCAGATACACGCACCCATTAGCATATGCACGCCGACTTACCACCTCACGCGTTTCCATGAGCGGGTGCTGGACCACCCGCGTCGAGCGGACTTCTCACCCCGCGCCCGCCCTTGTTGAGGACGTGGGTGTAGATCATCGTCGTCGAAACGTCGGAGTGGCCGAGCAGTTCCTGAACCGTGCGAATGTCGTAGCCCGCTTCCAGCAGGTGCGTCGCGAACGAGTGGCGCAGGGTGTGGCAGCTCACGTGCTTGGTGATCCCGGCGGCCCGTGTCGCCTGCTTTACGGCCCGGATCAAATAGTTTTCGTAAACGTGGTGGCGGCGGATCGCGCCGGTGCGTGGATCGACCGAACGCTTAAACGACGGAAAGACGAATTTCCATCCCCATTCGTAGGGTGCGCGTGGAAATTTGCGCGCGATCGCGTCGGGCAACTCGACGTCGCCGCATCCGTCTGCAAGATCTCGATCGTGCCAGGCCTTGATCCGGACCAGATGAGCCTGTAGCGGCTCGACGATAGCGGCAGGGAGCATCGTGACGCGATCTTTTCCGCCCTTGCCGTCGCGCACGAGAATCTGGCGATACCCGAAATCCACGTCCTTGACCCTCAGCTTCAGGCATTCGCGCAGCCGGAGGCCCGCGCCGTAGAGCAGGCTCGCCATCAGCCACTTCGTGCCGCGCAAGCGCGAAAGCAACTGCTGCGTTTCAGCCGCAGTGAGCACGGTCGGCCGCCGGACTGGCTGCTTCGCGTGCTCCAGCGACTCGAGCCAGGGCAGTGGCTGCGCGAGAACCTCCTTGTAAAGAAACAGCAGCGCCGCCAGGGCCTGGTTCTGGGTAGCCGCCGCCACGTGGCGCCGGGCAACGAGATCGTTGAGAAAGGCCGTCACCTCGGGCGCTCCCAGCTCGCGGGGATGACGCCTGCCGGAGAAAAGGATGAACCGCTTGATCCAGTGCAGGTACGTCTCTTCCGTCCGATAGCTGTAATGCCGCCGCCGAATTGTGTTGCGAACGACGTCCAGAAGCCGCGGACGCGCGACCTCTCCCGGCAACTCCCTGGTGCCCTGCTCCGGCATATTTCCCTCCTCGCCGACGCCAAATTGCGTCAAGATCTTTGCGGGGGTAACGTATTGACCGGGGTGCGGGATGACAGCGGCGTAGGGAAGGAATGACCGGGAAGCGAGTAATGTCAACTAAATTGTCAACTAAATAGTCAACCAATTGACGTTAGAGGGCACATATTGATTCTCGGGATAAGAATTCTGCGACCGTGAGGACCCTTAAGTACATCCTCCTGCTGTTGGTCGTCTTGCCGCTGTTGCTTTTTTCAACGATGTTTGTCGCCGGGCTGATCGACGAGGAGCTTGAACCAACAGTCCTTGAGCTAGTGCAGCGCATAAGAACTGAGAAGATTGCCGAGAAGAATAATGCCTATTTTGCCTTGTCGGGTTTCGCCGCTCCCGCGGGCCGAGATATCGTCGATGTGGGGCTGACCGCATATGAGTCGGATCAACGCTGGCTCGCGCTAGCCCTCCAAGGCAAGCACCGCAACAACGTGACGCGGACGGAGCAACAAGCCGCGTTGAAGTTCAAGGGAGACTATCAATCGATCTGCACGATAAGGGACGTCCATCTTTACCACAATGGGGTGTGTAAGACTCAGGCCGAAACTGACCTCATGCTGGTGGAGAATCGAGAGCTTCTCAATCGATATTATCGCCTCATCGAATACACTATTCTGGAAGAGCCTTTTTTGGGCACGCGATGGTGGCAGAACGACCTGCTCAAGGTGTCTCGGTTAGCGCAGGCAGATATCGAGCAACGATTATCTAGCGGTGATTCAGCGAAGGCGGTCGAACTACTGGTGAAGGACTTGTGGTTCTGGTCGAACGTCTATGGAGGCAAATATCACTTGATTTCGCAGGCAATTCTGCAAGTAGGTATTGGCTTGCGGGTCGGTGGCATCTCGGAGATGCTGTTACGCTGGCCGCAACTGCTGGATAACGCGGAACTCCGGACCGCGATAGCTCGCCCATTTCCAGAGGAGTCGTCAATTCTTGGCGCACAGATGGACCGTGAATTTACCAATCTTTATTTCGTGAATATAGGCAGCGACGCCCTTTTCGGTACACCTTGGCAGGCGGATACGAGCCCGTTCCTTAAGTGGTTTGCCGACCGGTTTTATCGCAAGAATGCGACGCTCAATGGCTATCGTGCTTGCCTTTCAGATTTTTATGTGTTGCGAGCGAAGCGTGGCGAAGAGCGCCGCGCGGGAGTACGGTCGTTCTCGGCTTACGATCCTGCTGTCTGGGGCTTGATCACAAATCTCACGG
>Ga0210102_1000032_pt1 | contig 41081 bp, 40 predicted proteins | sample RushOxbow_ThreeS_4_FD_185563 | JGI IMG/M metagenome (GOLD analysis project Ga0210102, IMG submission 185563) | Wetland microbial communities from San Francisco Bay, California, USA, that impact long-term carbon sequestration -... | ecosystem: Environmental > Aquatic > Marine > Wetlands ...
GGCTGCGCCACCACCGGTCTAGGCCGACAGGGCCCTCGCACGCCTCGCGCGCAACCGCCGGTCCAGCGACCACGGTCCGCTTCCTGCCGCGGCGAAGAACAGCCAGACGAAGCAGAAGAGCGCCGCGAGCTCGCCCCGATTGACCCCCGGCCAGAACCCGTTGGGCGCGTGCCGCCAGAAGTAGGCGACCGCCATCTCACCTGCGAGCACGAAGGCGACCGGACGGGTGAACAACCCGAGCATCATCAGCAGCCCGCCGAAGACCTCCAGGATCCCGGAGAGGCCGAGCCATGATGCCAGCTCTACCGGCTCGAACGGCTGCCCCGAGCCGGGCAACGAGGCGATGATCTTGGGAAAGCCGTGCTGGAAGAAAAGAAACCCGGCCACGATTCGGAGGAGTCCCTGTGCCACCGGGGCCAGGTGCCGGTCGCTGAGCTCTGCCATGCACGCTCCTGGTCGGTGTGTCGATCGGCGTCCGAGCCTGGAGGATAGCCGGGAATCCGGCCGTTCGGGGGTGAGACCAGTCACACGGTGGGGGTGCCCTCCGGGGGCCGGTCGAACCGACCGAACCGCAGGGCCAGCGACGGCAGGACGAACAGGCTGAGCAGGGTGGACGTGGCGAGCCCACCCAGGATCACGATCGCCATGGGCCCCTCGATCTCCCGGCCGGGGTCGCCGCTGCCCAGCGCCAGCGGCAGGAGTCCCAGCGCGGTCACCAGCGCGGTCATCAGAATCGGCCCCAACCGCTCCAGGGCGCCGCGGATCGCGGCCTCCCTGCCCCAGTCCAGGCCTTCCCGGCGCACCAGGTGGTCGTAGTGGGAGATCAGCATGACCGCGTTCCGGGTGGCGATGCCGAACAGAGTGACGAACCCGACCAGCGAGCCGAGCGAGAGGAGGCCGCCGGTGGCGAAGACGGCGAAGACGCCGCCCACCAGCGCGAACGGCAGATTGGCGAGCACCAGGAGGAGCCGGCTGCGCTCGCCGAAGGCGAGCCACAGCAGCATCGCGATGCCGGCCCCGGCCAGCAGGCTGTTGAGCAGGAGCTCGCGCCGGGCCTCCCGTTGCGCGGCGCCGGTCCCGCCCAGCTCAGTGTAGACCCCGGCCGGCAGCCGGACCGAGCGCGCCAGCCGGGACTCGAGCGCCCGCAGGACTCCCTCCGCGTCCGCGCCCGCGAGATTGGCGGTCACCGTCTGCACCCGCCGGGCGCCGACGTGCATGATCAGCGACCGGCCCGAGGTGCGGGCGACGTCGGCCACCTGGCCCAGCTCCACCAGTCGGCCGCCCGCGGAGAAGACCGGGAGCGCGCGCAGGTCCTCCGGCCGGGCGCGGTCTTCCGGGAGTACGGTCACCACCAGGTCGGTGGTGCGATTGCCCTCGAACACCTGCGAGACGGTGACGCCGCGGGTCGCCGCCTCGATGGTGGCGAGGACGTCGTCCGGGCGGAGACCCAGGCGCGCGACGTCGTTCTGGCGTAGCCGGATGGCCACCTCGGGGGTGACCGGGGGCGGCTCGTACTGGATGTCGGCGGTGCCTGGAACCGCGGCGAGAGTGCTCGCCACCCGTCGCGCGGCGAGGTCGAGACTGTCGAGGTCGTCTCCGTAGACCCGGACAACCAGCTCGGCGGTGGACCCGGTGAGGGTCTCCTCTATCCGCTCGGCCAGGAAGCCACGAATCGCGAAGTTGACCCCGGGGAAGCCGGCGAGCACCGACCGCAGATCGTCCTCGATGGTCTTGGCGTCCTCGCCACTCAGCGGCCGCAGGGCCACCTCGAACTCGGTGTAGTTGGTGCCCCAGGTGTCCTCGGACAGCTCGGCCCGGCCGATTCGCTGGGCCACCGATCTGATCCGCGGGTCGGCTCGGAGCACGCGGGTCACCTCCTGCCCCAGCCGGAGCGACTCGTCCAGCGAGGTGCCGGGCACAGCCGACATGTGGATGAGATAGTGGCCCTCGCGAAACTCGGGGAGGAACGCAGCCCCGAAGAACGGCAGCGTGGCCGCGGCCGCGACGCAGACCAGCGCCGCCACGACGGCGACCGGGCCCGGATGCAGGAGCCCCCAGTCCACCGCCCGGGCGTAGCGGCTCTTGAGCCATCCCAGCACCGGGGCCTCGCCGGTACGTCCGCTGCGCCGGGCCAGGAGGACCAGCGTCATCGCCGGCGTCACACTGAGGGCCACGACCAGTGACGCGAGAGTCGCAAGGATGTAGGCCAGCCCGAGCGGCCGGAAGAGCGCGCCCTGAACTCCCGAGAGCAGCAATACCGGCAGGAACACCAGTGCGACGACGAAGGTGGCATAGACCACGCTGCTCCGGACCTCCAGCGAGGCGTCCAGCACCACCCGGGCGGCGGGGAGCGGGTCGGGGCGCGTGCGGTTGAGCCGGAGCCGGCGGGCGATGTTCTCCACGTCGATGATCGCGTCGTCCACCACCTCGCCCAGGGCAATCGCGAGCCCGCCCAGGGTGAGGGTGTTGATCCCGAAGCCCAGCCAATCGAGCACCAGGATCGCGGTCAGGAGCGACAGGGGGATCGCGGTGAGCGAGATGGCGGCGGCGCCGGCATCGGCGAGAAAAAGGAACAGGACGATCGTCACCAGCGCGCCGCCCAGCAGCAGCGAGCCGGTGATGTTGCGGAGGGCCAGGTCGATGAACTCGGAGGGGCGGAACACCGCCGGATCGAGCGTCAGCCCCGCCGCCGCTATGGCGGGCCGCATCCGGTCGAGCGCCTGTTCCACCCGGCCTGCCACCACCTTGGTGTTGGCGCCGAGCTGACCCGAGACCACGATCACCAGACCCCGCTCGCCGTTGACGCCGCCCTCGCCGAACCGCGGCTCCGCGGCCTCGACCACCCGGCCCAGGTCGCCCAGGCGCAGAACCGCCCCGTCGCGCTCCCGCACCACGGTGGCCGCGAGACCGGCGGGCGTGGTCACCTGGCCCTCCGCCCGCACGGTGAGTCGCTGGTTCGGCTGATCGATGACGCCCGCCCCACGCAGTCCGGTGGCCCGGCCGGCGGCGTCGGCCACTTCGGCCACGCCGATTCCGTGCATCCGGAGCCGGACGGGGTCGAGCTGGACCTGGAGTTGGCGCACCTCGCCCCCGAACACGGCGACCTTGGACACACCGGGCACCGCCAGCAGCCGAGGCCGCAGCACCCAGTCCACGAAGGTCCGCTGCTCCATGGCGGTGCGGGTCTTCGAGGTGATCCCGAGGACGAGGACGGTGGAGGACGACGAGGTGAGCGGGGTGAGGGTCGGGGCCCGGACGCTTTGGGGCAGCTCGGCAGCCGCCTCCCCCAGGCGTTCCGCCAGGGACTGGCGAGCGCGATAGATGTCGGTGCCCTCCCCCAGCACCGCGGTAACCACCGAGAGCCCCTGAATGGACTGGGACCGGATCACCGCGATGCCCTGGACCCCGTTGATCGCGCTTTCGATCGGCTTGGTCACCAACAGCTCGACCTGCTCGGGCGAGAGCCCCGCGGCCTCGGTCTGGATCGAGACCTGCGGCGGCGCGAACTCCGGAAAGACATCGAGAGGAGCCCGAGCCAGGGTGGTCGCGCCCACCAGGACCAGTGCGGCGGCGAGGCCGAGCACCACCCCGCGGTGGCGGATGGAGGCCCGGACCAGCGCGCTCAGCATGCGCGGCCCGCTCGGCTCACTCGCCGGTCTCTTCGCCCACCGTCACCCGGGCGCGGAACTCCTCCGAGAGCAGCTCCTCGGCGCCCGTCACCACCACGCGGTCGCCAGGGCTGAGCGGAGGTCCCGCGATCCATCCGCCGGGAACCGGGCGGTCGGTCGGCACCCGGACCCGGGTGTAGCGGCCTGGAGCGCGGCGCAGGTAGGCCCAGGCCAGGCCGTCCCACTGCACCACCGCGCGGTCGGGCACCAGCACCCCCTCGCGGGCGGCACCCCGCGGCACCGCCGCCTCGACCAGGGTTCCGGGCACGGCCCCGGACCATCCTGAGCGCGCCCGGTAGAGGTACGCCGGCCGGCGGGTGATCGGATCGGCCTCTGCGGCAGGGCCGATGAGGTCCGCGTCCACCCGGCGGTCGGCGGTCGTCGGCACGATAGCCACGCGCGGCAGCGGCCGCCCAGCCTCGGGACCCCATACGATCCGGACCACGGGGCGGCTCCGGTCGGCCAGTTCCAGCAGCGACTCGCCTTCGGAAACGATCTCTCCCGGGCGCGCGCCCACCCGCACCACGACGCCGCCGATCGGCGCGGTGAGTGGGCGCGCGTCCGAGACCCGCCCCAGCTCGGTGCCGGCACGGACCTGGTCGCCCAGCCGGGGCCAGGCCGAAGATTCGGCGGAGAGGCGCCCGGCCACCGGCGCTCGCACGACAGCGGTGCGCTCGGGCTCGGCGATCACTTCGCCCGGCAGTCGCAGCTCCGGAGCGCGGCCGGCCGGCGCAAGCGGGGCGGTGAGGAGGCCGATCCGACCGACCTCCGCGCTGTCGAGCACGACGCGGGCCTCGTCCTCCTCCATCGCGATCCGGCTCGGAGCCACGATGGGCGTGTCGCGCTCGGTCTCGTTCGCCGGCTCCCCGCGAGAGAGCCGGGCCCGGGTGAGCAGGAAGGCCGCGCCGGCCACGAGCAGCAGCGCGAGCAGCACGCTTGGGACCCGTGGAGTCACCGTGTTTCGCTCTCCTGACCGGGGACGTGCCGGGGGTCGGGCCAGGGCCGTCCATCGCCGTCGTGCCAGTCACCGGCCGCGGTCTCGAGGGTGAGGCCGGCCATCGTGAGCCGCCGGGCGGTCGCGCTGCGGATCCCTTCGGCGCGCACGAGCTGGAGCTCGGCCCGGGCCGGCTCCAGGCTCGCCGTCTCACCGCGGTCGTACGCCGCCCGGGCGCGAGCCACGATGGCTCGGGCGGCGGCGACCTGAGAGTCGGCGGCGACGAGCGCCAGACGCGAGCCGCGACACTCCTGCGCGGCCGCTTCGACCTCCGCGATCACGGAATCCTGGGTCTCCGCGACCCTCAGCCCCGCCACCTCACGAGCGGCGTCGGCCTCGGCCAGGGGCCCCTGGTTCCGGAAACCGAGCAGCGAAGGCAGGGCCAGGGCGAGGGTCCAGCGGTGCACGCCCTGGTCCCAGATGAATCCGGGCCCGATCTCCAGATCGGGATGCCGGCGTGCCACCTCCAGTCGCATGTCCGCCTCCGCGACGGTGTAGCCGGCCAGCGCAGTGGTGACTTCGGCCCGCTGGCGGAGCGCGGCAAACGCCACGGAGTCCACCGAGACCGAGTCCAGCCAGGCGCACCCGGCCGTCGAGGCGGTGAGCGGCTCCAGGTTCTCCACGGCCACGACCGGGACCGCGAGCGTGCCCGCGAGGGCGGCCCGAGCGGAGAGCAGCGCCCGCTCCGACTCGGCCAGCGCGGCCCGCGCGTCCTGCACCTCCGACGCCGTGCGGGCGAGCTCGGAAGAGGCGAGCGCCGCTTCGACGTATCGTTCGCGCTCCAGCCGGGCCACTCGCTGCAAGGCGGCGAGCTCGACCCGGCTCTCCTCCACGCCCGCGGCGGCAGCAGCCAGCGCCGCGGCCCCGATCCGGACCTCACGGGCCACGCCGAAGGCCGAGAGCGCGAGCCGACTCTCGGCCGCTGCGGCGCGAGATCGGGCGGCCAGCAGCCGGGCGCCCCGCTTTCCACCCAGCTCCACCGTCGTGAGCGCAGTGAGGGACACGACCCAGGGCGCCCCTTCGTCCCGGCCGCCGACCCGGCGTTCCACGCTGCTTTCGACCCCGGGCTGGGGGCGGCCTCCGGCGGTGCGCACGGCCGCCAGGGCGGTGTGCCACTCCGCCCGCCCGCGCGCCAGCTCGGTACGTTGCAGCAGAGCCGCCACCGCGAGCTGACGGTCGGTCCAGCGAGTGCTGTCGGGCCTGCCCGCGTACGGCATCACGCGATTCAGCAGGACGGGGTCGTCCAGCCGCCGAGCCCGCACCTCTCTCGGGTGCGCGGCCGGGTCGATGGGGCGCGGCTGGTAGCGCGCGCAGCCGGCGAAGGCGCCGGCGGCGAACACGACCTGCAGCCCTGCGCGAGCGCGGCGACCCATCCGGAACTCAGCCTCTCGGGTGATACTGCTTGTGGATCGAGCGGAGGTACTCGCGGTCCACGTGGGTGTAGATCTGAGTGGTGGAAAGGTCGGCGTGCCCGAGCATCTCCTGCACCGCGCGGAGATCGGCCCCACCCTCGAGGAGGTGGGTGGCGAAGCTGTGCCGCAGCGTGTGGGGGCTGACCCGCTTGGTGATGCCGGCCCGCCTCGCTGCGCGCTTGACGATGCCCCACGCGCCCACCCGGGAAAGCGGCTCGCCCCGGGCATTGAGCAGCACCCGCCCCTCGCCCCTCCCGTGGTCGAGGGTGGGCCGGAGCTGGTGGAGATAGACCGACACCGCACCGATGGTGTGGCGACCCACCGGCACCAGCCGCTCCTTCCCTCCCTTGCCGAACGCTCGCACCAGTCCCTCCGTGAGGAGGAGGTCGGTGAGCCCGAGACCGCAGAGCTCCGAGACCCGCAGCCCAGCGCCGTAGCCGAGCTCGAGCAGCGCCCGGTCTCGCCAGGCGAGGGAGTCTTCCACCCCGGGAGACGCGAGCAGCGCCTCGACCTCCCGGACGGAGAGCGTTTCCGGCAGCACCCGGCCGCGGCGCGGCGACTCGAGCCGGTCGCTGGGATCGTCGCGCACCCGGCCCTCACCCGCGAGGAAGCCGTAGTAGGTCCGAATGGCGGAGACCTCCCGGCGGATGGTGGCGGCGCTGAGTCCGAGGTCCTTGAGAAGGTAGATGAACTCGCGCAGCTGGGTGCGGGAGAGGCGGGCGGGATCCCGGACGCCGCGGGACAGCGCGAACTCGCCCATCCGGCGGAGGTCGCGCAGGTACGCCTCGACCGTGTTCTCGCTGTGTCCGGCCTCGAGGCTCAGGTAATCGCGAAACCCCTCCAGCCAGAACGCGCGATCCACCGCTTCCCGAGTGACGGCGGTCATCCGGCGCTCCGCACCCGCAGCCGCCCCAGGAGCTCGGCCATCTCTCCCCGCTCCAGCCCGAGCAGCTCGGCCGCCGCGTTCATGAGCCGGGCCTCGTGGGCGCCGATCGCGCCGTCGGCGAAAGCCACGAGCCACATCCGCTCGACCAGCTCGAGGCGTTGCCCGCGCCCGAACCGCTCTCCCACTCGCCGGGCGGAATCGGCGAAGCGGCTCTGCCGCTCGTGCTCGGGCTCGGCGGTATGGGGGACGACCGGGAGGCCCCAGCGCTGGCGGAGATGCGAGGCTACCAGGTCACGGTCCGCCGGGGTGAGGGCGGGATCGGCGTAGGCGAGCTCGAGCACCAGGAGCGCCGCCGCCTCCCGGGCCGATCCCTCCGCGATCTCGGTTCCCGCCAGGAACGACGGCGCCGCGGGCGTCAGCGCATCGTGAGCGGCGTGCCAGATGCGCTCCCGCCGCCGCCGGCGGCGTGCCACCCACGCCCAGGCGAGTCCTCCCGCGACGAGCACCCCTGTAGCGATCGCGAGGGTCCGGTTCACCCCGGAGAGGATGCCTACGATCCGGTTCCACTCCGCCCCGATCACGGCGCCGACGAAGGTGATGCCCCCGTACCAGATGGCACTGGCGATGCCCATCGGCCCCAGGGTGCGCACCCAGCCGAGATCGATGAGCCCGGCGAACGGCGGCACCACCGCCCGCACCCCGGGCAGGAACCGGCTGAGAAAGATGCCGGCTATGCCGAAGCGGAGATACTCCCGTTCGATGACGGCGAGCGAACGCGGCGCCAGCAGGCGCTGCCCGGTCCGGGAGGCGAAGAGCCGACGACCATAGCGCCGGGCCGCGAAATAGACACCCGCGGCGCCGGCCAGGTTGGCCGACCAGGTGACCAGGAAGACCATGACCGGCGTGGTGAGGCCGCGGTGGGAGAGGAATGCGCCGAGCGCCACGGCGGCGTCGGACGGCACCGGGGGCACCACGTTCTCGACCGCCGCGAGCAGCCCGAGGACGCTGTAGACCGCCGTGGGCGGGAGCCCCACCAGCCATGCCAGCAAGTCCCCGATCAGCGCGCCTCCAGGGTGGCCACCGCGATCACCGCCAGCCCCTCGCCCCGTCCGATGAATCCCATGCCTTCGTTGGTCTTGGCCTTGACGTGCACCGCGCCCGGCGCCAGGTCCAGCCGGGACGCCAGAGCCGCCGCCATGGCGGAGAGGTGCGGCCCCAGCCGGGGGCTCTCGGTGATGACGGTGAGGTCGGCCTGCACCAGCACGTGCCCGCGGCCCCGCACCAGCTCGTGCGCGGTGCGCAGCAGCTCCATCGAGTCGGCGTCCTTCCACTGGGGATCGGTATCGGGGAAGAGCTGGCCAATGTCACCCGCCCCGGCCGCCCCGAGGATGGCGTCGGTGAGCGCGTGGGCGACGGCATCGGCGTCGGAGTGCCCGGCGAGCCCCCGGCCGTGAGGAATGGCGATACCCCCGAGCACCAGCGGCCGTCCGGCGACGAAACGGTGGGAGTCGTAGCCGATGCCGACGCGGGTCATGACAGGCGGAACGGCGGAACGATGGCGGTATCCCACGTCCCGCCGTACCGCCGTTCCGCCGTTCCGCTCACGCCGCCTCCTCGATCACCGAGTAGTCCTGCCGGCGGCGGCGGGGGCGGTAGCCGGCGTCCCGGATGACGCGGTCGATCTCGGCCAGGGTGGTGCGGTGGGTGGTGCCGGCGGCGGAGACCACGTTCTCCTCCATCATCAGGCTGCCGTAATCGTTGGCGCCGAAGCGGAGCGCGACCTGGCCCACCTTGGGTCCCATGGTGACCCAGGACGATTGCAGGTTGGGGACGTTGTTGAGCACGATCCGGCTCAGCGCCAGGGTCCGCAGATAGGTGACCGCATCGGTCTTGGGAACGTGCGACATGCCCGGCGTCCCCTCGGGCTGGAGCGGCCAGCAGATGAACGCGGTGAAGCCGCCGGTCCGGGACTGCAGTTCGCGGACGCGCAGCAGGTGCTCCACCCGGTCCGCGTTGCTCTCCTCCAGGCCGTACATCATGGTGACCGACGTCTTCATTCCCTGCCGGTGGGCCTCCTCCTGGACCCCGAGCCACTCCTCGGTCTGGGCCTTCTTCCGGGCGACCCGGTGGCGCACCTCGTCCACCAGGATCTCGCCGCCACCACCGGGAATGCTGTCGAGGCCCGCCTGGCGGAGCTCGCGCACCACCTCCGCTACCGTCAGCCCGAAGCGCTCGCTGAAGAACACCACCTCGCTGGGCGAGAATCCGTGGATGTGTATCGGGTGATGCCGTTTGATGTAGCGCATCAGCTCCAGGTACCACTCGAACGGGATGTACGGGTTGTGCCCGCCCTGAAGGAGGATCTGGACCCCGCCGATGGCCTTGCACTCGTCGATCTTGGCGCCGATCTGCTCGAAGCTCAGGACGTAGCCCTCGCCATGGCGGGGCCGGCGGAAAAAGGCGCAGAACTGACAGTCCGCGACGCAGACGTTGGTGTAGTTGATGTTCCGGTCGATGATGTAGGTGACCACCGGCTCGGGATGCTGCCGCCACCGCTCGGCGTCGGCGAGCTGACCCAGCTCGAGCAGCGGCGCGCGCTCGTAGAGCTCGAGGAGAGCTCCGAATTCACTTGAACCGCGATCGATAACTGTCATATTGTCACTGGCTTAGTGGTTGCGCCGACATTCGGTTCCCCTCCCGCCTTCCCGCCCTCCCTCATGCCGCCGAGATGAACGACAACGAGCCGTCCGGCACCAGTCCGTCCTGCGCCAGGCGGCGAAAGAAGTCGGTGAGCCCGGCCAGGTGCCGGTAGGACAGGGCGTAATCCAGATCCCCGAGATAGGCGCGGCAGACCGGTTCCGCCACCCCGGTTCGCCCGGCCGCGTCGCGGGCCAGCTCATCCAGGTGGTCCAGTCCCCAGCGACGCGACTCCAGCAGGCTCTGATGCACTCGGGTGACCGCGGCCGGGTCGGCGTCCCGGCGGGCGGCCCACACGGCGAAGACGAAAGGGAGTCCGGTCCAGGCCTTCCATTCGGCCCCCAGGTCCACCCGGAACGGGTAGCGATCGCGGGCGGAAAGCAGGAGCGCGGCATCGCCGATCACCAGGACCGCATCGTGCGGCAGGCCTTCCAAGCTCTCCAGATCGGTGGCCTCCGCCCGTGCGCCGGCGAACCGCGGCTCGACCTTCCACCGGTGACGGCACATCAGCTCGAGCAGCAGCACCGAGGTCCGGGAGCTCACGCTCATAAGCACGGTGCGGCCGCCGAGCTCGGCCACCGGGCGGCGGGAGAACAGCGCCACGCTGTGCACCGGCCCGTCGCAGGTGATCGCGAGGTCGGGCAGGAGGTGATAGGCCGCCGCGTTGCGGGCGTACTCCACGGCGGAAACCACGCTGACCTGCAGCTCCCCCGCCGCGAGCAGGTCGTTCAGCTCCGAGGCGGTTCCCGACACCAGGCGGCCCGGCAGCCGCACCAGCCCGCGATCGACGGCCCCGTACACCGGGTAGCAATTGATCCAGGGGATGCGGCCGACCCTCATGCCGCGTGTACCACCGGGAGCGCCGCGCCCCGACGGAGCGACGGCTCGGGGGGCGGATCGTCGAACTCCTCCCGCAGGGGCTGGTACAGACTGTCCCGCTCGACCGGCCGCTTCCCCGCCCCGCGGATGAGACGGACCAGCTCGAGGTAGGGCATGTGCATGTCGGTCCGGGCGCCGGCCTCGTGGTACACCCGCTCGTACACCACCGTCCCCTCGACATCGTCGCAGCCGAAGGAGAGCGCGATCTGGGACAGGAACGGCGTCACCATCGGCCAATGAGTCTTCAGGTGCGGCACGTTGTCCAGGTAGAGCCGCCCCACCGCGATGTTCTTGAGGTCCTCGTAACCGGTGGTCGCCGTGCCCACCCGGCCCATCTCCTCGCCCAGCGCGTTGTGGTCGGGGTGATAGGCCAGCGGAATGTAGGTGAGGAAGCCGCCGGTCTCGTCCTGGAGGTCCCGAAGCATTCCCAGGTGGGCGATGCGGTCGTCCGCCGTCTCCACGTGGCCGTACAGCATGGTGCAGTTGGTCGGGATGCCGAGCCCGTGGGCGACCCGGTGTACCCGGATCCACTCCTCACCGGTCAGCTTCCGCTCGGCGATGGTGGCCCGGACTGCCGTACTGAAGACCTCGGCCCCACCACCCGGCAGGCTGGTGAGCCCCGCCTCCTTCAGCGCCTGCAGCACCTCACGCTCGCCGGTCCGCTCGATCCGGGCCAGGTGAGCGATCTCCACCGCGGTGAGGGCCTTGATCTGAACCTGCGGATGCCGCTCCCTGAGACCCCGGATCATGTCGGTGTAGTACGCCAGCCGGAGCTTGGGGTGGAGCCCGCCCACGATGTGGAATTCCCGGGTCGGCATGCCGCGGGCCTGCTCCGCCTCGGCGTAGACCTCCTCGAGTGAGCGGGTGTAAGCGCCCTCCTCCTTCGGCAGCCGAGCGAAGGAGCAAAACACACAGGTGTTGCGAAGCACGCAGAGGTTGGTCGGGTTGATGTGCTGGTTGGCGGAGAAGAAGACCCGGTCGCCGTTTCGGCGCTGGTTGGCGGCATCCGCCAGGAGGCCGAGGCCGAGCAGGTCGTCGCTGGCATAGAGCGCCAGGCCGTCTGCCGGGTCCAGGCGCTGGCCCGTGTCGACCTTGCGGGCGATGGGCCGGAGGGCGGGATCGCGCAGTCGCGTGGGGTCGATCTCTCCGGCCATGCTATCTCCTTGCGCGGTAGGCAGTAACAGTTGGGGTAATCTACAACCCTGGCGGTATCCTCATCCAGTATCGGGGAGATCCCAGTTCCGGGCGAAGCCCACCGGGCCAACGACATCGCATCGGAGCGCCCTCTCGGGCCGGGCGGGGCCGTTGTGTTGCGTTGACAGGGCAACGGGGCAGAGGGACAAACGCCGAGGGCAGTTTGGGCGCGTTTGGGCGCGTCGGAGTCCGGGGCTTGTAGGGAATCGCGAATGTGATGCTGGCGTTTGGTTTATCCACTGTCACGCACCTGAGGGAGTGTGCCACGTTTGATCTGTCTACATTGAGTCCACACGGTTGATTGGAGTCGCAAACGCGGTAGATTCGGAGGGGTACGGACCAGGAGCACTGGATGGCCGCAGAACCGGACTACTCGCGGGCCGCGCTCGCCCGCTTCATCGAGTACGTGGTCGCCAAGGGGCTGGTGAATCCCTCCACCGCTCAGGGCTGGCGGGTCGCCACCAGCAAGGTGCTCGAGGAGCTCACGCCCGAGGAGATGGCGGATATCCGCCGGATCGATGTGGACGCCGTTTTCCGCGCCTTTCTCAACCGCCACCCGGGCCGGCTCTCGCCCGCCTCGGTGGGCGAGTACCGGCGCCGGGTCGGTCGGGCGATCGAGGAGTTCGTCATTTGGATGGAGAACCCCGCGGCCTACGGCAACCGCGCCGCAGCGTGGGCGGCACGAAGCGAGAAGACCAGGGCGAAGGGGCGGGCCACGCCCGCCGGCGGTGCCCCGGTCGAGCCGGCTCGGGTCCGGACCCCGCCGGGCGAGGCTCTGGCCTTGGACTATCCGCTCCGGCCGGGGTTCCTGGCGCAGGTAGTGGTTCCCCCCGACCTCACGGTGGACGAGGCCCGGCGCATGGGCGCGTTCCTCCTCACGCTGGCGCCGGACTACCGCCCGGCGTGAACGGGAAAAGGGCGGCCGCCGGGGCCGCCCCATGGTCCTTCCCTTCCCGGTCCTTTCCCCCTAGTCCTGCCAGCGCCGCACCGCCAGCGTCACGTTGTGGCCCCCGAAGCCGAACGAGTTCGACAGCGCCACCCGGACCGGGCGCTCGACCTTGTGGTTGGGCGCGCAATCGAGGTCGCACTCGGGATCGGGGGTGAACTGGTTGATCGTGGGCGGGATCACGCCACAGCGCGAGGCCAGGAGCGCGATGGCGAACTCGAGCGCGCCGGCCGCGCCCAGGAGATGTCCGGTCATGGACTTGGTGGAGCCGAAGACCAGTTGCCGAGCGTGGTCGCCGAACACCGCCTTGACGGCCTCGGTCTCCGCGACGTCTCCCTGCTCGGTCGAGGTGCCGTGGGCGTTGATGTAGTCCACCTCCGCCGGCTCGATCCGGCCGTCGGCCAGGCAGGCGCGCATGGCGCGCTGCGCGCCCTCGCCGTGCTCTGCCGGCGCGGTGATGTGATACGCGTCGCCGCTCAGGCCGTAGCCGAGCACCTCGCCCAGGATCCGGGCGCCCCGGCTCTGCGCGTGCTCCAGGCTCTCCAGCACCACCACCGCCCCGCCGTCGCCCAGGACGAAGCCGTCCCGCCCGGCATCGAAGGGCCGGCTCGCGGTCTCGGGTGAGTCGTTCCGGGCGGAGAGCGCCTTCATGTTGGCGAAAGCGGCGACGGTGAGGCCGGTGATGGCCGCCTCCGCGCCCCCGGTCACCATCGCGTCGGCCACCCCGTGGCGGATCAGGTTGATCGATTCCCCGATGGCGTGGGCCGACGAGGCGCAGGCCGACACCGTGGCGAAGTTGGGCCCCTTGAGCCCGTACCGGATGGACACCAGGCCCGCCGCGATATCGGGGATGAACATCGGAACGAAGAAGGGGGAGACGCGGTCAGGGCCCTTGGTGAGGAAGATCTTGCAGTTGTCCTCGTAGGTCTGCATTCCCCCGATGCCGCTGCCGATCACCACCCCGGTGCGCTCGGGCGAGGGGAAGCGGCCGTCCAGCCCTGCCTGGGTCACGGCCTGGTGCGCCGCCCCCAGGGCGAACTGGGCGAAGAGATCGTAGCGCCGCGCTTCCTTGCGGTCCATGTACTGCAGCGGGTCGAAGCCCTTGACCTCGCAAGCGAAGCGGACCGAGAGCTGCTGCGGGTCGAACTTGGTGATCGGAGCAGCGCCGGGGGTACCGGCCAGCAGCGCGCTCCAGCTCGACTCGACATCCGTCCCGACCGGGGTCACCAGCCCGAGGCCGGTGACGACGACACGACGCACCCGGCTACTTCCCGATCTTCTCGTGGAGGTAATTCATCGCGTCGCCCACGGTGCGGAGCTTCTCCGCGTCCTCGTCCGGGATGTCGATGTCGAACTCCTTCTCGAAGGCCATGACCAGCTCGACGGTGTCCAGGCTGTCGGCGCCGAGGTCCTCCATGAAGCTGGCGTCGCTGGTGAGCTTCTCACGCTCGACGCCGAGCTCCTCGACGATGATGTCCTTGACCTTCTCTTCGACGTTGCTCATGTCGTCCTCGATTGGAGATTCAGGGTCACGTCAGATGACCAACCCGCCATCGACCACCAGCACCTGGCCGGTGATGTAGTCCGCCAGGTCGGAGGCGAGAAAAAGCACGGCCCCGGCCACGTCCTCCGGTCGGCCCAATCGCCCCAACGCAATGCCCTGTAATAATGTGGCCTTGGCCGCCTCGGGCAAGGCGGCGGTCATGTCGGTTTCGATGTAGCCCGGCGCGATGCAATTCACCAGAATGCCGCGGCTGGCGTACTCTCTCGCCACCGACTTGGTGAAGCCGATGAGCCCGGCCTTGCTGGCCGCGTAGTTGGCCTGGCCCTTGTTGCCGATCAGCCCCACGACGCTGCTCAGGTTGATGATTCGCCCGGCCCGACGCTTCATCATGCCCTTGATCACCGCGCGGGTGGTGTGGAACGCGCCCTTGAGATTGGCGTCCAGCACCGCGTCCCAGTCGTCGTCGCTGAGCCGGAGGAGAATGTTGTCCCGGGTGAGCCCCGCGTTGTTGACCAGGATGTCCACCGGCCCGAGCGCCTGCTCCGCGGCCGCAATGGCGGTCTCGACCTGATCGGCCTTCGCCACGTCGCAGCCGACTCCCGTGGCGTGATCCCCCAGCTCGGCGGCGACCTCGGCGGCGCGCGCGGCGTCGCGCCCCGCCACGGCCACCCGGGCGCCCGCCTGGTAGAGCGCCCGGGCGATCGCCAGGCCGATGCCCCGGGTGCCTCCGGTGACGAAGGCGGTCTTGCCGCCGAGGTCGAAGCCGCTCATGCCAGGAACTTCTCCACCTCGTCCGCGGTGCCGAGCGTGGCGCTGGGCGCGCCGGGCACGATCCGCTTGAGGAGTCCCGCCAGCACCGCCCCCGGTCCCACCTCGACGAAGGTGGCGCCGGGCGCCAGCGCGGCGGCGGCCTGCATGCACGCCACCCAGCGGACCGGCGCGGTCAACTGGTCCACCAGCAGCCGCCTGGCATCCACGCCGGTGCGCACCTCGCGCCCGCTGGCGTTGGCGATCACCGGAAACTCCGGATCGCGGAACGCGGCGGTGGCGAGGGCCTCGCGCAGGCCGTCGACCGCCGGGGCCATGAGCGGCGAATGGAACGCGCCGCTCACCTTGAGCGGGACGACGCGTTTGGCCCCGCGGGCCTTGCACTCCTCGCCGGCCCGGGTCACCGCGGCGGGATCGCCGGAGATGACGGTCTGGTCGGGGGCGTTGAGATTCGCCGCCACGGCGACGCCGCCGGTCGAGGCGGCAGCGCACGCGGCCTCGACGTCGCTGGTCGCGAGGCCCAGCACGGCCGCCATTGCGCCGGGCCGCTCGCGCCCCGCCTGATACATCAGCTCTCCCCGGCGGCGGACCAGGCGCCCGGCATCAGCCACGGTGAGGCTTCGGGCAGCGACGTGGGCACTGTATTCACCCAGACTGTGGCCCGCAGCCGCGGCGATGCCGCCGAGGCGGGGCGCGACCACGGCCAAGACGGCGGCGGTGTGCGCGAGGATGGCGGGTTGGGCGTTGTGGGTGAGGGTGAGCTCGTCCTCCGGCCCCTGCCACATGATCCGGGAAAGGGCGACGCCGAGCGCCTCGTCCACCGCACCGAAGGTGTGCCGGGCCTCGGGAAACCGGTCCGCCAGATCCTTCCCCATGCCGACCCGCTGGGCTCCCTGCCCAGGGCACATCAGGACCGTCACCACCGGACGACCGCGGACCCCCAGGTGAACCCGGCGCCGAACGCCACCAGCAGGAGGAGCGAGCCGGGCCGGACCCGTCCCTCGGCGATCGCCTGGTCGAGCGCGAGCGGAATGGAGGCGGACGACGTGTTGCCGAAGCGATCGAGGTTCACCATGACCTTCGACATCGGCATCCCGGCGTGCTTGGCGGTGGCCTCGATGATCCGGAGGTTGGCCTGGTGGGGAATCATGAGGTCGATCTCGGCGGCGGACACACCGGCCCGGCGGAGCGCCTCGTCGCACGCCTCCGCCATCGCCAGCACGGCCGCCTTGAACACTTCCCGGCCCGCCATCTTCATGAACTGGGAGCGCTCGCATACGACCTTCTCGCTGATTGGCTCCGCGGCGCCGCCGCCCGGGCGGTAGAGCAAGGGAGCGAGCCGGCCGTCCGACTTGAGGAAAGTGGAGAGGATGCCCCGGCCACCGGCGGAGGCAGGCCGGACCACCGAGGCGCCCGCGCCGTCGCCGAACAGGATGGCGGTGGAGCGGTCCTCCCAGTCGGTGATGGTGGAGAGCTTCTCCGCCCCGACCACCAGCACGGTGCGGCTCTGGCCCGAGGCGATGAGTCCTTCGGCGATGGTGAGGCCGTAGACGTACCCCGGACAGGCGGCCGCGATGTCGAAGGCCGCCGCGTTGTCGGCGCCGAGGAGGGCCTGGAGGTCGCAGGCGGTGGACGGCAGCAGGCGATCGGGGCTCGCGGTGGCCAGGACGATGGCATCGAGCTCCTCGACCCCGACGCCGGCCCGGTCCATCGCGATCAGGCTGGCGTCGCGGGCCAGCATCGCCACGCTCTGGTCGGGACCGGCCACGCGCCGCTCCCGGATGCCGGTGCGCTCGACGATCCACTGGTCCGAGGTGTCGAGCACCCGGCTCAAGTCGTCATTGGTGACCACTCGCGGGGGAACCGCGGTCCCGACGCTCGCCACCTCGGCGAAAGGGCGCGTGCTCATGAGCGCGCCGCCGGCTCACGGGAGGCGAACTCCGCGCCGATGTGCTGGGAGAGCCCCGCCCGGGCCGCTCGGACCGCTACGCCGATGCCGTTCTTGATCGCGTTGGGGGACGAGGACCCGTGGCAGATGATGGAGACGCCCTTGACGCCGAGGAGCGGGGCGCCGCCGTAGGTCGAGTAGTCGAGCAGCCGGTTGAGGTCCTGCATGGCCGGGCGGTCGAACGCGTCGGGAATGCGCTCCTTCAGGAGACCCACGAACACGCGGGCGGACGACTCATAGAACTTGAGCACGATGTTGCCGACGAAGCCGTCGCACACCACGACGTTGACCGGTACCCGCTGCTGGGGGCCCGGCAAAATGTCGCGCCCCTCGATGTTGCCGACGTAGTTGATCCGTGGGGCCTGCTTGAGGAGCTGATTGGCCTCGCGCACCACGGCCGTCCCCTTCTCCTCCTCCTCGCCGACGTTGAGCAGCCCCACCGGGGGCGTGGCTATGCCCATCAGGTCCCGCATGTAGACCGTGCCCAGGTAGGCGAAACCGACCAGCTCCCGGGCCGAGCAGTCGAGGTTGGCCCCGGCGTCGAGCATGAGCACCGGGGCGCTCCCGGTGGGGAGCAGGGTGGCGACGGTGGCGCGCTCGACCCCGGCGTGGAGTCCGAGGAGGACGGTGGAGGCGGCCAGGGTGGCGCCGGTATTGCCGGCCGAGAGAAAGGCGTCGGACCGCCCGGTCTTCTGGAGCGTGAGCCCGACCACGAGACTGGACTTGGGCTTCTTGCGGACCGCGGCGAGGGGCTTCTCCGCCATGCCGATCACGTCGGGCGCCTCGTGGAGCTCGAGGCGGGCGCGGTCGGCCTCGGGATGCCGGGCCAGCTCGCGCTCGATGGCGGCGGTGCCTCCGATCAACTGGATCAGGAACTCATCCGGCACCGCGGCCAGGGCCTCCACTGCGCCGGCCACCTCGGCCTCCGGCGCACGGTCGCCGCCCATCGCGTCCACCGCGACGCGGATCACGCTCAGGCGTCCTCGACCTCGACCTGCTTCTTGCCCCGATAATAGCCGCAGGAATCGCAGACCCGATGCGGGAGCTTGGGCGAGCCGCAGCGCGGGCAGGCCTGCGTCCGGATGCCCGCGCCGGAGTGGTGTCCCCGCCGCAGACGCTTCTTCGACTTCGACGTCCGGCGCTTCGGTACGGCCATGAGATCCTCAAACAGGTTCGGCGGGTGTGCGACAGGCGCAGGGTCCCGCGTTCAGGTCGGCCCCGCACCGGGGGCAGAGTCCGGCACAATCTTCCCGGCACAGGAGGAGGTGTGCCGGGGTCGCCAATGCGAGCTCCTCCCGCACCACCGCACCCACGTCCACCCTCGCGGCCCGCTCCGGGAGCGGGTAGAAATCGGGATCGTCGGCGGCCTCGGGATCGGTTGTGAACATGGCCGCGTCCACGTCCACGTCCACCTCGTCCAGCACGTCGGTGAGGCACCGGCGGCACTCGCCGCGCACCACCGCGTGGATGTGGCCGCGCCAGAGGTATTCGCCGTCACCGGTGGCCTGCAACTGTCCCTTCACCTGTACCGGCCCCGCCAGCTCCAGGTCCAGCCCCTCGAAGGCGGGATCGCCGGGAGGAAGCTCGCCGACGGTCCGCACCGGACCCCGCTGGAGGTCCCGGATGTCGACTCGCAGCATAGCCGCTTAAGGTAGTGGCGACAATGACTTAAAGCAAGGCCCGAAGGGCGGTGAAAGGTGAAAGGTGGAGGGTGAAAAGGGGTGAGGGGCCGGGCCCTTTCATCTTTCACTATTCACCCAGTTCCCCCCCAAAGGCCGGCAAGCTCGGCTTCGCTGAAAAAGAACCCGATCTCGCGGGCGGCGTTTTCCGGGCTGTCGGACCCGTGGACCGCGTTCCGGCTCTTGGACTCGGCGAAGAGCCTCCGGATGGTGCCCGGCGCGGCCTCGACGGGATCGGTGGCGCCGATGACGGTGCGGAAATGCGCGACGGCATCCTCCCGCTCCAGCGCCATGGGGAGGCAGGGGCCGCTGGTCATGAAATCCACCAGGTCGGGGTAGAACGGACGCTCCCGGTGCACCGCGTAGAAGGCCCCGGCCTGGGCCCGGCTGAGCCGCACCAGGCGGGCGGCCCGGATGACGAATCCCGCCTGCTCCAGGTGGGCGATGATCCTGCCGGTCTTCCCGCCGGCGACGCCGTCGGGCTTGACGATGCCGAGAGTGAGGGTGGGGATGGCCAAAGGCGAGGTCTCCGGTGAACAGCGTGAAGGTGGAGGGTGAAAGGTGAAGGGTGAAAGGGGGCAAGGCGGGGCGCCCTTTCACCCTTCACCCGGGTTCACCCCTTTCTTCCTGAGCAGCTCGACCACATCCACCGGCCGCTTCATCACCCCGATGCCGGCCGCCTCGAAGGCCGCCATCTTTTCCTCGGCCGTGCCGGAGGAGCCCGAGATGATCGCGCCGGCGTGGCCCATCCGCCGGCCCTTGGGCGCGGTCTGGCCGGCGATGAACCCGACCACCGGCTTGGTGACCCGCTCGCGGACGAAGGCAGCGGCCTGCTGCTCGTCGGTGCCCCCGATCTCGCCGATCAGCACGATGGCGTCGGTCAGCGGATCGTCCTGGAAGGCGTTGAGGCAGTCGATGAAGTTGGTCCCGATGATCGGATCGCCCCCGATCCCGACGCAGGTGCTCTGGCCGATCCCGTTGCGGGTCAGATGATTCACCACCTCGTAGGTCAGGGTGCCGCTGCGGGAGACCATGCCGACCCGCCCGGGGCTGCAGATGTTCCCGGGGATGATGCCGATCTTGGTGCGGGTGCCGGGAGTGATGAGCCCGGGACAGTTGGGCCCGATCAGCCGAACGCCGCGGCTCCGCACGAACGGCATCGCCCGGCTCATGTGCATCACCGGGATGCCCTCGGTGATGCACACTACCAGCGGCACGCCCGCGTCGGCCGCCTCGATCACCGCGGCGGCCGCGGCCATAGGCGGTACGTAGATGACCGCGGCGTTGGCTCCGGTCTCCCTTACCGCGTCGGCCACCGTATTGAACACCGGGACCTGGCCCTCGAAGCGCTGGCCCCCCTTCCCCGGTGTGACGCCGGCTACCACGACCGTGCCGTATTCCAGCATCTGGCGGGTGTGGAACGATCCTTCGCGCCCGGTGATCCCCTGGACCAGCAGGCGGGTCTCGGCGCCGGCCCAGATGCTCACGCCGCCCCCCGCGCCAGCTTCACCACCCGCTCCACCGCCTGGTCCATGTCGCTCAGCGCCGTCATCCCGACCCCGTTCAGGATCCGGATCGCCTCGGCCTCGTTGGTGCCGGTCAGCCGGATCACGATCGGCACGTTCACCTTGAACTGACGGGTGGCCGCGACGATGCCGTTGGCCACGTCGTCGGTCCGGGTGATGCCGCCGAAGATGTTGAACAGGATCGCCCTCACGTGGGGATCGGCGGTGATGATCTTGAGGGCGTTGATCACCTTCTCCGGGCTGGAGCTGCCGCCGATATCGAGGAAGTTGGCCGGTTCCCCGCCGTAATACTTGACCAGGTCCATCGTGGCCATGGCGAGACCGGCGCCGTTCACCACGCAGCCTACGTTGCCGTCGAGCTTGATGAACGACAGGTTGGCACGCCGGGCGGCTGCCTCGCTCGGCTCCTCGGCCGAGTCGTCCCGCAGGACGCCGAGGTCGGGCCGCCAGAACAGCTCGTTGTCGTCGATCACGATCTTGGCGTCAAGGGCGACCACCCGGCCGTCGGGGGTGGTGACCAGCGGATTGATCTCCGCCAGTGAGGCACCGTTGCCGCCGAAGACCGAGTAGAGCTGCTCCATGATCCTGGCGGCGGCCTTCACTTGGGTGAAGTCGCGGAACAGCACGAAGGCGAGGGTCAGCGCCTGGTGGGGAAAGAGCCCGTAGGTGGGATCCACCGGGAGCCGCACGATCTTCTCGGGCGTGCGGGCCGCGACCTCCTCGATATCCACCCCGCCGGCCGAGCTCACCATGAACACCGGCCGCTGGGTCTCCCGGTCCATGATGAGGCCGAGATAGCTCTCGGTGGCGATCTCGGCGGCCGGAACCACCAGCACCTTGTGAACGGTGAGGCCCTTGATCGTCATCCCCAGGATCTGGGAGGCCTCGTCCATCGCCTCGGCGGGGTTACGGGCCAGCTTCACGCCACCTGCCTTGCCCCGCCCGCCGGCATGCACCTGGGCTTTGATCACGACGGTCCCGCCGATCCGGCGCGCGATCGCCTCCGCCTCGGTGGGCGTGCTGGCGACGTCGCCGTCGAGCATGGGGACCCCGGCCGCCTTGAGCAGCGCGCGCGCCTGGTACTCGTGCAGGTTCACGATGCCCTCACAATGGTGGTGCCCGCCTGATCTCGCAGTGCAGCCGGGCCCTCGGCGAGCTGCGCGATCACCGCGCGGCCGCCGCCCCGGGCGAACCCGGCCGCGGCCTCGACCTTCGGCCGCATGCCCCCGACGTCGAACGCGCCGGCGGTGATCATCGCCTCCGCCTCCACCACGCTGAGGCGGCGCAGCGCTCGCGCGGCGGGCGTGCCCCACCCTTGGTACACCGCGTCCACGTTGGTGAGAATCACCAACGCCTCGGCCTCGAGCTGCCGGGCCAGGATCGCGGCGACCCGGTCCTTGTCCACCACCGCGTCTACCCCCTCGAGGCCGAGTAGTGGATCCTGATAAACCGGCGGCCCGCCCCCGCCCGCCGCGATCACGATGTTCCCCCGCTCCAGCAACTGCCGGATCGTCGGCAGCTCCACCACTGCGAGCGGGATCGGGCTCGCCGTCATCCGGCGCCAGGCGCCCGATCCATCCCGCCCGACCGCCCGGCCACCCTCGCGCAAGCGGTCGGCCTCGACCTCGCTGAGCGGTTGCCCGATCGGCTTGGTGGGCGTGGCCAGGGCCGGGTCGTAGCGGTCGACCAGGGTCTGGGTGATCAGGGTGGCCACCCCGCGATCCACCCGGGCCGCAGCGAGCGCGTTCTGCAGCGACTGCTGCAGCATGTACCCAATCCAGCCCGCGGTCTCCGCCACCAGCACGCCCAGCGGGAGGGGCTCGACCAGCCGGCGGGCCAGCTCGTTTCGCATCAGCGAGTCGCCGACCTGCGGGCCGTTGCCATGCACCAGCACGATCCGCCACCCCTCGCGGGCCAGCTCGACCATGGGGGCCATGCTCTCCCGCGCGCGGCGGAACTGATTGGCGATCGTGGGCGGCTCGTCGGCCCGAGAGAGGGCGTTCCCGCCGAGTGCGAGGACGGCCGTCTTCACGCGGCCCCCGGGCTCAAAAAGCGCTGCAAGCTAGTCCCGGCCCCGCGGGCGATCAAGCTCACCGTGTCGCCGAATCGGCCCGCAGGCCCAGGGCCTGGCGGAGACCCTTCCACGCCCGGCCGAAGCCGGTCCAGTCTCCGGCCCGAAGGGCCGAGTCCGCCCGATCGAGCCAGCGGCGGGCCTCCTCCAGGCGGGTGGCCTGGGCGCTTCCCGGAATGGCGGGCACGGTCGCTCCGACCAAGTTGCTCCAGGCCTCCCGCAGAGTGCGGCCCGCACCGAGCCGCTCGCCTGCGGCCACGCTGACCCAGACCAGGGCGGCGCCGTCCGGACCCCATGCGACGTGCGTCTGGTAGGCGGTGATGCCCCCGGGCCGGAGGTCCAGGCGCACCGGGCCGTGCTCGAGCCTGCCGCCGTCATCCCCGATGGAGTCGCTGAGCGCCTTGTAGGTGGCGAACCGGTTCCACCTGGTCTCGAGCGCGCTCCGACTGGGCACCAGGGCCGTGGAGTCCAGTCGAATCAGGCGGAGGCCGTCGGCGGCGGTAGGCCCCGTCGCCCCTAGCACGGCCTCGAGCCGGCGCTCGCTCTGGCGCTCGTAGGCCGCGACCCGGGCCACGGCGGAGCTGTCGTCGGTCCATCCCTGGTCGGTGTGCGGGATGTCACCGGGTTCCCCGAGTGGCTGCCCCCCGAGTGTGCCCGCCTTCCATCGGCCTTGCTCCAGATGACGGGCCTGGACCCGGAACAGCTCCAGGGGATAGGGCGCCTGCCGGATGACGGCCAGGGGAATCGCCCCGGCGGGCTCGACCACTCCGCGGGAGATCTCGCTCCAGGCCGCGGCCAGGGCGCCCGCCCCGGGCCGGGTGTACACGTGGGCGGCTCCGGTCGCGGCGTCCACCGTACCGAGGAAGGCGGCCTCCAGGGCGCCAACGCGCTGGCCTCGCCAGGCCTGACGGGTGCTCAGGGGGAAGGCCTCGGCGGCGAGATAGCCGTCGAGCAGCCACACCAGCTCGCCGTCGATTACCCGGGGGACTGCCTCGCTCCACTCGACGAACGGGGCCAGCCGTGACAGGCGCTCCTCGGGGGCGAGCCGCCAATCCACCCGGAGCCCGCCGGGGAGCTGTCGCAGCAATCCGGGCGCCTGGAGCGCCCAGGCCAGCATCAGCCGCCTGGGCCAGCTTCCGGCCTCGACAGCCCGCCTGCCCGAAGGGACGAGCCGGTAGCCGGGAGCGCCGGGGCGGAAGTTGCTCGACCCCAGCTCGAGCAGCGGAACGGGAATCGGGCGCGGCACACTGTCCCCGGACCCGTAGAAGAGCGGCTGGCCCGCCGGGCCGGTGCGATCGTCAGCGATGGCAATGAGGCCGACGCGGCCTCCGGCGAAGGCCCGGACCGCGAGCCAGACGGGTCGGCGGTGGCCCTGACCCGTCAGCACCGCCTGGTCCGCCGCCACGACGTCGGCGGAATCGCCCACGGCGATGCGGCGGACGGCGGCGGCATTCCAGAGCGAGGGTGCCGGCGGTGGCGCGGGCGGGCCGAGGGTCGAGAGGCGTTCTTCGCTCAGCGATTCCAGGCTCCAGGCCTGCCGGTCGAGCCGGTCCGTAACTCCGGGCGAGGTCGCAGCAACGCCCTCGCCGCCCAACGCCGGCGGCACCATCCAGTGCCCCACCAGGGAGGCGAACGCCAACACGATCCAGCCCGCCGCCACCAGGGCGTGGCGCGGCCGGAGTGCCCAGGCCGCGGTGAGGCCCGCTGTCGCCAGCGCGACGCCGGCGAGGATCGGAGAGACGAGCATCACCCCCTGCCAGGAGGCGGCATCGAGGGTGTCGCCGAGACCGGCCACCAGCTCGTAAGGCTCGAGCAGGTAGCCCCACAGGAGCGTGAGCGCGAGCGCCACCAGCAGCCAGCCGACGTGGGCGCGGGCGTGGTTGTTGATGGCGGGCCGGCCGTTGATCCAGGCGATCGCCCGGACCAGCAGGTAGAGCGCGAACACGATCCCCAGTGCGAGCAGCACCAGCAGGAGGACGAAGCCGTGGGCCAGCCGCCAGACCGGCAGCTGCGCGACGTAGACCCCGAGGTCGCGATGCTGGAGCGGCTCGGTCGCGCCATAGCTCAGGCCGCGCCAGGCGAGGGCGACCTCGCTCCAGTGGCCGGACGCGCCGGTCCCCACCAGGAGGCCGAGGAGCGCGCCGGCGCCCACCGCCATCGAGAGGAGGGCGCCGGGAGTCAGAGCCTCATGGAACTCCAGGTTGGCCACGCTGCGGCGGACCTGCACCGAGCCGACGGCCCGATAGACCAGCAGCAGGTGCCCGATGAACCAGGCGGAGGCGAGGAGGAATCCGGAGAGATCGAGGACCAGCCGGAGCACGTGCCAGTCGGTGAGAAAGGCGACCGCGGCCGGCGAGATCTCCGCCGCCCACCAGCGGTCGGTCAGCACGGCGGCGGCCCAGCGCCCCCCGAAGAGCAGGGCGATGAGACCCGCGATCGCGGCGGTGAGGCGGCGCGCGCGCCGGGACACGGGCCTAGACGCGAACGCCCTGGCCGGCGAGCCAGTCCACCACCTCGCCGCGGTAGGCCTCGAGCGCGGCGGCGTCGGTGGCCTCGAACCGGAGCACCAGGATGGCCTGGGTGTTCGAAGCGCGCAGCAGCCCCCAGCCGTGAGGAAAGGTGATGCGGACGCCGTCGATGGTGTTCACCGGGTAGCGGGCGGCGAAGTGCGCCGCGGCCCGCTCCACGATGGCGAACTTCTCCTCTTCCGGCGCGTCCACCCGGATCTCCGGTGTGGCGAAGGTCTTGGGGAGGTCGGCCAGATGGGCCGCGAGGCCGAAGGGCCGCCGGCTCACGATCTCCAGCAGCCGCGCGGCAGCAAACAGGGCATCGTCGAAGCCGAGATAGTCGCCGCCGAAGAACATGTGGCCGCTCATCTCGCCCGCGAGCGGCGCGTGCATCTCCTTCATCTTGGCCTTGATCAGCGAATGCCCGGTCTTCCACATCACCGGCCGGGCACCGGCCTCCGATAGTGCGATCGGCAGAACCTCGCTGCACTTGACGTCGAAGATGACCGAGGTGCCCTTGCCGAACCGGGTCACCGCGTCGCGGCCGAAGAGGACCAGGAGCTGGTCGCCGAAGATGATCTCGCCGTGCTCGTCCACCGCCCCGATCCGGTCGGCATCGCCGTCGAACGCGATGCCGAGCTCGGCTCCGCTGCGGCGCACCTCGGCCTGGAGGTCGCGGAGGTTCTCCGGTACGGTGGGATCGGGGTGATGGTTGGGGAAATGCCCGTCCGACTCGCAGAAGAGGGGCGTGATCTCGGCGCCCAGCCCCCGGAGCGTGCTCACGGCAATGAGGCTGCCGACCCCGTTGCCGCAGTCCACCACCGCCCGCACCGGCCGGAGCAGCCGGTGCCGGCCGATGATGGCCTCGCGATAGCGCTGGAGCACCGATCCGTCGGAGGTCTCCTTGCCGGCCCCGCTCCGCCAGCGCTCCGCAGTGATGATCTCCCAGAGCTCGAGAATCTCGCCCCCGTGGAACGCCTCGTCCCCCAGCACCATCTTGAACCCGTTGAACTCAGGAGGATTGTGCGAGCCGGTGACCTGGAGGCCGCCGTCCGTCTCCAGCGCCGACACGGCGAAGTAGAGCGCCGGCGTCGGGAGCGAGCCCACGTCCACGGCGGTGCCGCCGGCGTCCGCGATCCCCCGGCGCACTCCGCCGGACAGCTCCGGCCCCGAGGGGCGATTGTCCCGCCCCACCGCGATCACCGGCGCCCGCCCGAGCCGGTCCCAGGCCACACTGGCGAAAGCCCGACCGATCGCCCGGCCCAGCTCCGAAGTCAGCTCGCGGCCCACGATCCCGCGGACGTCGTACTGGCGGAAGATGGACTTGGGGACGTTCATGGGCCGGCCAGCGGCAGCGCGGTCTGGGTCAGGGTCAGGCCGCTCCGTCCGGCCAGGTCGAGCACCGGCCCGGGCCAGAAGCCGAAGAGAAGTACCGCCGCCACCGAGAGGGCCACGACGCCCGCGGCCGCCGGCCAGAGCCGCACGCCGGCATAGCGCTCCGCGTCCGGCGCGGGCTTCATGTACATCGCCATGATCACGGGCAGGTAGTATCCGGCCGACACCACGCTGGTGAGCACCAGGATCACCGGCAGGATCGCATGGCCCTCGGCCACCACCACCGAAATGATGTACCACTTGCCGATGAACCCGAACGTTCCGGGAAAGCCGAGCAGCGACAGCATGCAGACGGCGAGACCGAAGGCGATGAGTGGCCGGGTGGCGGCAAGCCCCGCGATGTCGTCGTAGGTCACGTCGCGCTCGCCGCCGCGGCCCAGCACCGCCAGGAAGCCGAAGCTGGCCAGGGTGGTGAGGCCGTAGGCGAAGAGGTACAGCAATACCGCCCCCGCGCCCGCCGGAGAACCGGGCCAGACCGCGACCAGCAGGTACCCGGCGTGGGCGATGGAACTGTACGCCAGCATCCGCTTGAGCGAGCGCTGGGCCAGCGCTACCAGGTTCCCCACCACCATCGAGGCGATCGCCAGTCCCGCCACGATCGGCTGCCAGACGTGGATGGCGCCGGAGAAGGTCTCCATCAGCACCCGGACCAGCGCGGCGAACGCGGCGATCTTGACGCCGGTGGCCATGAATCCGGTGACCGGCGTGGGCGAGCCGTCGTACACGTCGGGTGCCCACATGTGAAACGGCACCGCGGAGACCTTGAAGCCCAGGCCGATGAGGAGGAGGCCGAGCCCCAGCGCGGCCATGAGGGGCGGCGACCTCCCGGCGAGCTGCGCCCCGGCCAGCACGAGGTTGGTCGTGCCGGTGGCGCCGTACACCAGGGCGATCCCGTAGAGCAGGAACCCCGAGGCGAAGGCGCCGATCAGGAAGTACTTGAGCGCCGCTTCGGAGGAGAACGGGCTGGTCCGGTTGTACCCCGCCAGCACGTATACCGCCACCGACATCACCTCGAGGCCGAGGAAGAGGACGATGAGGTCCTCGGCGCCGGCCAGGAAGAGCATGCCTACGGTGGCCAGCAGTACCAGGGGATAGTATTCCGGGGCCCAGAGCCGCTCCCGCTCCAGGTAGCCCAGGGAGAGCAGGATGGTCCCGCCCGCGGCGAGGAGCACGATGGCCGAGGCGGCGTAGCGGAACCCGTCGAGCGCCACCATCTGGGCCAGTCCCTCCGGCGCGGCGTGGTTGACCCACAGAGCCGCGAGGCCGGCCAGACTCACCACCACCCCCGCGAAGCTGAGCCAGCCGGCCAGGCGGCTGTCCTCCGCGGTCCGGTGACGCCAGCTCACGACCAGGAGGACCAACAGCGACCAGGCCGTGAGCAGGAGCTCCGGCACCAGCGCCAGGGTGATCCCGCCCGGCGTCGCCAGATCGAGGCTCATGGCCGGCCCTCCGGGATCGCCGCGCTCACCCGGCCGGTCGGGGGCGCCGGGGGCTGGGCGAGCTCGAGGTAGCGCTGGCTGGCCGGCTCCATCCGGCGGAGCACCGGCGCCGGATAGAGTCCCAGCCAGACGATGCCGAGGAGCAGGGGCAGCATCACCGCCAGCTCCCGCCGGCTCAGGTCGGAGAGGCCCTCGTTCTCGGGATTGTCGAGCCGGTTGAAGATCACCCGCTGGAGCGCCCACAGCAGGTAGGCCGCGGCGAAGATCACGCCCGTGGTGGCGATCCCGGTGGCCCAGGGGAACGAGGTGAAGCTGCCCAACAGGACCAGGAACTCGCCCACGAACCCGTTGAGCCCGGGCAGCCCGATGGAGGACAGCGCCACGACCGTGAGCACCAGGCTGAAGAGCGGGACCACCCGCGCGATCCCGCCGTAGTCGGCGATCATCCGGGTATGGCGCCGCTCGTACATCATTCCGATCAGCAGGAACAGGGCTCCGGTGGAGAAGCCGTGACTGATCATCACCATCAGGGCGCCCTGGACGCTCTGGAGGCTGCCGCCCCAGATCCCCAGCATCGCGAAGCCCAGATGACTCACCGAGGAGTAGGCGACCAGCTTCTTGAAGTCGGGCTGGACCAGCGCCACCAGCGCCCCGTAGATGATCCCGACGACGGCGAGCGTCACCATGAGGGCGCTGACCTCGGGGCTCAGCGCCACCTCGGGGAAGAACGGCACGGCGAAGCGGAGATAGCCGTAGGTGCCGATCTTGAGCATCACCCCAGCGAGCAGGACGCTCCCGGCGGTGGGCGCCTCGACGTGGGCGTCGGGCAGCCAGGTGTGGAACGGGAAGATGGGAACCTTGATGGCGAAGGCGACGGCGAAGGCGGCGAAGAGCCAGGGCGCCGCGGCGCCGATCGACCGGGCGTTGCCCAGCAGGTGCTCGTACCCGAAGGAGAAGGTGCCGGTCGCCGCCTGCACCTTCCACACCATCACCACGATCGCCACCAGCATCAGCAGCGAGCCGGCCATCGTGTAGATGAAGAACTTGATCGCCGCGTACAGCCGGTTGGCCCCGCCCCAGATCCCGATGATGAAGTACATCGGGACCAGCATGACCTCGAAATACACGTAGAAGACGAAGAGGTCGAGCGCGATGAACACCCCCACCATGCCGGTCAGCAGCGTGAGCATGAGGGCGTAGTAGCCCCGCTCCCGCCGGGTGATGTAATGCCAGCTCGCCAGCACGCTGAGCGGCATCAGCAGGGTGGTGAGCAGCACCATCACCAGCGAAATGCCGTCCATACCGACCCGGTAGGAGATGCCCCACCCCGGAATCCAGGGGCTGTCGGAGACCAGTTGCAGGCCGCCCTGGCCCGGCGCCAGCGCCCACCAGAGCCCGACCGAGAGCAGGAACTCGAGCGTCGTGACGATGAGCGCCGTGCGCCTGGCCGAGCTCTCGGGGCCCAGCAGCACCGGTACCACGCCCACTAGCGGCAGCAGCACCAGCGCGTGAAGGATCCAGGAGCCGTAGGCGATGGAATCGAGGAACTGGCTCATGGCGCCCTCAGCCGATCACGGCGCGCAGGATCCACAGGGCCCCCACGAGGAAGAGGATGACGTAGACTCCCACCTGCCCCGTCTGCAGCCGGCTGCCCACCCAGCCGAGCCCCTGGGAGAGCTTGGCCATGCCGTTGACCGCGGCGCCGTCCACCACGCCCTGGTCCACGCCCCGCCAGAGCACCGTCCGCGAGAGCCACAGGAGCGGCCGCACGAACAGCGCGTCGTAGAGCTCGTCCACGTAGTACTTGCGGTTGAGCAGCAGGGCGAGGCCGCGATCCGGCGGCGCCGCGCGGGCGGTGGGAATGGGCCGCGCGAGCGTCGCCCGCCACCCCGCCACCAGCCCCAGCACCCCGATCAGCACGGCGGCGCCGATCAGGTAATACTCGGTGGCGCCGTGAGGCGCCTCGACCTGCACGAAGGCGGCGGCGGGCGCGGTGACCGGCTCGAGCCAACGCTCCAGCGCGTGGTGCCCGCCGAAGAGGGACGGAAGGTTGATGACCCCGCCCACGGCGCTGAGCACGGCGAGCACCACGAGAGGCGCGGTCATGATCCAGGGGGCCTCGTGCAGGTGGGCCCGTTCGCGCTCCCCGGTGCGGTTCTCACCCAGGAAGGTCATGGCCATGAGCCGGGCCATGTAGAAGGCGGTCAGCAGCGCCGCCAGCACGCCGAACCCATAGAACAGGTAGAAGGCCGGCTGCTCCGCTCCCCGGGCGAACGCCATGGCGAGGATCTCGTCCTTGGAGAAGAAGCCCGAGAACGGCGGGATCCCGGCGATCGCGAGGGTCGCGATGGCCATGAGCCAGAAGGTCACCGGCATGTACCGCTTGAGCCCGCCCATGTTGCGCATGTCCTGGGCGTCCTGGTGCGAGTGGGCGGCGTGATAGGCGTGATGCATGGCGTGGATCACGCTGCCCGAGCCGAGGAACAGGAGGGCCTTGAAGAAGGCGTGGGTCACCAGGTGGAAGATGCCGGTGACGTACACCCCGGTCCCCACGCCGAGGAACATGTACCCCAGCTGCGAGACCGTGGAGTAGGCCAGCACCTTCTTAATGTCGTACTGCCGCAGGCCGATCGTGGCGGCGAAGAGCGCGGTGACCGCCCCGATACCCGCGACCACGAGGCTGGAGACCGGCGCCATGGCGAAGAGCAGGTTGGTCCGCGCCACCAGGTACACGCCGGCGGTGACCATGGTAGCGGCGTGGATCAGGGCCGAGACCGGGGTGGGACCGGCCATGGCGTCGGGCAGCCAGGTGTAGAGCGGGATCTGGGCCGACTTGCCAGTACAGCCAAGGAAGAGGAACAGGGTGATCGCGGTGACGATCGCCCCGCCCGGGACCAGTATCTCGGGAGCGCGGGCGGTCACCTGGGCGAAGTCGAGGGTCCCGAACGCCCGCCAGACCAGGAACATCGCCACCATGAAGCCGAAGTCGCCGATCCGGTTCATGATGAACGCCTTCTTGCCGGCGTCGGCGTTGACCTGGTCGCTGAACCAGAACCCGATGAGCAGGTAGGAGCAGAGCCCGACCCCCTCCCAGCCGATGAACATCACCGGGAAGCTGGAGCCCAGGACCAGCACCAGCATGAACACGATGAAGAGGTTGAGGTAGGCGAAATAGCGCGCGTACCCCGGGTCCTCCCGCATGTAGCCCACGCTGAAGATGTGGATCAGGCTTCCTACCCCGGTGACCACCAGCAGCATCACCGCGGAGAGCTGGTCGACCTGGAAGGCCAGGTCCACCTGCAGCCTTTCGACCGGGAGCCAGGACCAGAGCCGCACTACCGTGCCATGCTCCGGCGGGTGACCGGCCAGCTCGAGCACGACGCCCACCGAGACTGCGAAGGCGGCCAGCAGGACGCCGGTGCCGACCAGGGAGACCGCGCTCTTGGCGCCGGGCCGGCGCAGCGCGAGGGCGCCGTTGACCAGGAACCCGAGGAGGGGGAAGGCGACGGCCAGCCACACCCACTGAGTCACGATGATCAGCCCCGGAGCAGGTTGATGTTCTGGAGATCCACCGACTGCTTGTGGCGGAAGATGGCCAGGATGATCGCCAGCCCCACGGCGGCCTCGGCCGCGGCCACCGTCATGACGAAGAACACCATGATCTGACCGCTGGCGCCGTGGAGCTGGGCCAGCGCCACGAAGGAGAGGTTCACCGCGTTCAGCATCAGCTCGATGCAGACGAAGAGGACGATGGCGTTGCGCCGGAGCAGGACGCCGGCCACCCCCAGGGTGAACAGGATAGCCGAGAGCCCGAGGGCGGGGCCCAGCAGGGTGATGCCGGTGGTCATCAGATCCTCCGCTTGGCCAGCACGACGGCCCCGACGATCGCGGCCAGGAGCAGGATCGAGGTGATCTCGAAAGGCACCAGGTAGACCTGGAACAGGGGGACGGCCACGCCGCCCACCACGCCCCGGGTGACCGCCTCCTGGCGGGCCAGCTCGCCGGCGGCGAAGAGCGCCGCCGGGTCGCTGAAGGCCGGCGACTGGGCGACCTCGGACGCCAGCCGGGACGGAGTGTAGCGCCAGAGCGCCGCCAGCTGGATCACCAGCAGGCCGGCGATCACCACGGTCGCCGCCACGGCCGCGGGGCCGCGGAGGTCCGAGGTGGTGGTACCCAGGTTGAGCAGCATGATCACGAACAGGAAGAGCACCATCACCGCGCCGGCGTAGACCAGCACCTGGATGGCGGCCACGAACTCGGCGCTGAGCAGCACGTAGATGGCCGCCAGCGAGAGCATGGTGATGGTGAGCCACAGCACCGCCGACAGGGCGCTGCGGGACAGGATGCAGAAAGCGGCGGTGATCACCGCGGCCGCGGCGAAGAAGTAGAAGACCGCTTCCGTCATCTACTCACCCTTGGGGTCGGAGGGGTCCCAGAGCGTCGAGACCGGATGGGCCTGGGCGGAGAGCCGCTCCAGGTCGTACACGAAGCGGCCCCGGGTGTACTCCGAGTTCTCGAAGTGCAGGCCCACATGGATCGCCTCCTCGGGACAGACCTCCTGGCAGTAGCCGCAGAAGATGCAGCGGAACTCGTCGATCTCGTAGATCAGGGGATAGCGGTTGCCCTGCTCGTCCTCGCCCGGCACCAGCTTGATGCAGTTGGCCGGGCAGATCTGGGGGCAGAGCCCGCAGGCGACGCACTTGGAGCGTCCCTGCTCGTCCGTCAGCATGCGGTGGGTACCGCGCCACCGGGGCGACAGGTGGTAGGCACCCATGCCGTGGTCCCGGTCGGTGCTCTTCTGCTCCGGGTACTGCATGGTCACCTTTTTCTCCAGCATGTGCTTGAAGGTGAGCGCCATGCCCTTGAGAGTGGCCCGGACGTAGCTGACCTGCCGCTCGGGCCGCTTCATGACCTTGACTCCGATCGCCATTATCCCACCACCCCGGCGCGCTGGGCGCGCCGCTCGAGGGCCCGCTGAGCCGAGCCCCGGATGAACATCCCGCTGTCCAGCAGCCCGAAAACCAGGACCGCCAGCACCAGGTTGACACCGAAGAGCGCCAGCGACACCACCACCGGATTGGTCAGGCCGGCCACCCGCTCCACCAGGTAGAGGGCTACCGCGACCACCATGATGTAGGTGAGCGCCAGCGGCATCATCACCTTCCAGCCCAGCGCCATGAGCTGGTCGTAGCGGAACCGCGGCAGGGTCCACCGGATCCACATCACCACGAAGATCCAGAACAGGACCTTGAGGGAGAACACCAGCCAGGTGGTGAGGGTGGGCAGGAGCCCGCCGGACCGATCCCAATCGGTGAAGGGGATGTCCCAGCCGCCGAAGAAGAGGGTCGTGACCATGCAGCAGACGGTGACCACGTTGGCATACTCGGCGATGAAGAAAAAGGAGAACTTCATCGCGCTGTACTCGGTGTGATACCCGGCAATGAGCTCCGACTCGGCCTCCGGCAGGTCGAACGGCAGCCGGTTGGTCTCGGCGAAGCCGGCGACCAGAAAGATGAAGAAGGAGAGGAACAATGGCAGCACGTACCAGGTGAGCGGCGAGCCGGTCTGCTGCCGGGCGACGATCTCACCCAGGCGGACGTTTCCCGACATCAGCAGCACCGGGATGAGGCTCATCCCCATCGCCACCTCGTAGGAGATCATCTGGGCCGCGGCCCGGAGTCCGCCCAGCAGCGCGTACTTGCTGTTGGACGCCCAGCCCGCCAGCGCGATGCCGTAGACCCCGAGCGAGCTGACCGCGATGACGAAGAGGAACCCTACGGGGACATCGGCCACCACCATCGGCACTGGTCCGTGCCAGACGAAGCGGCCCAGCAGCGGCAGGGTGACATCGAAGTCCAGCGGCAGCGGCGCGGCGAAGGGGATCACCGCCGAGAGCAGCAGCGCGGGGATGAAGGAGAGCGCGGGCGCCACCAGGAAGAGCCGCCGGTTGGCCTCCGCCGGATAGGTCTCCTCCTTGAGGATGTTCTTCACGCCGTCGGCGGCGGGCTGGAGCAGACCGGCCCAGCCCACCCGGTTGGGCCCGTGCCGGTTCTGCATCCAGGCGCTGACCTTGCGCTCCATCAGGGTGAGCAGGGCCACGCCGATCATGATGATGGTGAAGACCCCCACCAGCTTGATGATGCTGAGCAGGAGGAAGCCCTTCATCTCCGGCGTCATCGAGTCGCTCCCTCCGGGGTCGCCGCCTCGGCCAGCACCCGGCCGGTGTAGCCCAAGTCGCCGTAGGTGAGACCGGCGAAGACCGGCCAGGTCGCCCCCAGCAGGATGAAGGCCTCCCCGGCGGTCCCCGGGGCATCGGGGCTGGGCCCGGGGCCGGCGAGCACCTCGCCGGCGACCCACCACGCCGGCCGCGCCATGCCGGGCTGCGCCTTGGCCTGCTCAAAGCGCTGGATCCGCCGGTCCCGGTTCACATAGGTGCCGTTCTCCTCCGCCATCGTCGTGATCGGTAGGATGAGCTCGGCGTTGCGAATCCGCTCGGGCATGATGGTTCCGAGCAGGACGACCACGCCGCGCGCGGCGGCGAGCGCGGCCTCATCGGTCTCCGACAGCTCGACGTCGAGCGCGACCACCAGGCCGGCGGCAGGGATCTGCCGCATCGCGGCGCCCCAGTCGGGCGCGTACCCCAGGAGCTCGGCTCCGACCAGGTTGGGCGCCCGCTCCCGCCGGAGGGCGAGATCGGGGATTCCGGCGAGGGGGGCCTCGTCGCCGTAGAAGACCTGGACCGCCGCGGTCAGGTTGGGACGCTCCAGCAGGCGGCGCACCAGCCCGAGCGACTCGGTGGACGCGCGGCCCGAGGCCAGAATCACCGCGCTCCCGGTGACGCCTCGGACCACCTGTTCCAGCCGGGCGAGCGCGGTGTCCCAGTCGGTGGCCACGTGGCGGTTGCCTTCCCGTACCAGCGGGGCCTCGATCCGGTCGCCCCGGTTGAGCCAGCGGTAGTTCATCCGCCCGACATCGCACATGAAGTGGCGATTGACCTCGAGATTGGGCCGGGGCCGGAGCCGAACCACCACGTCGTCGCGGGTGTCGATGTTGATGTTGCAGCCCTGGCTGCAGCCGGGGCAGATGCTGGCGGTCTTGTCGAGGTCCCAGGCCCTCGCCTTGTGGAGGAAGTCCTTGGACAGGAGCGACCCCACCGGGCAGAGGTCCACCACGTTCCCCGACCACGGGTGGTCGAGTCGCTGGCTCTGGGCTATCCCGATGTAGGCCCGGTCGCCCCGCTCCGACACGTTGAGCACCGGGGTGTCGGCCACATCGTCCATGAAGCGGACGCAGCGGGTGCAGAGGATGCACCGGTTGGGCACGTACAGGATGTCGGGCCCGAAGTCCTCCACCGGGTTGTAGCGCTTGGCGTACTCCGCGTAGCGGGTGCTCGGCCGCCCCTCCTGAAAGGTGTAGTCCTGCAGCTCGCACTCGCCGGCCTGGTCGCAGATCGGGCAGTCCAGCGGATGGTTGATCAGCAGGAACTCGAGCACGCCCTGGCGGGCCTTCTTGGCCGACTCGCTGCTGACGTGCACCACCTGCCCCTCGGCCACGGTGGTGACGCAGGCGGGCATCAGCTTGGGCGCCTTCTCCACCTCGACCAGGCACATCCGGCAGACCGCGGGCGAGGGGAGCGACGGGTGATAGCAGTAGTGCGGGACCAGGACGCCGGCCTGCTTGGCGGCCTCGATGATGGCGGTGCCCTTGGGCACCGCCACCCGGATCCCGTCGATCGTCACATTGACCAAGTCGTCGGCCATCAATTCCTCGTCGGACCGTGCCTCGGGTTCACCACGGAGACACGGAGGGCACGGAGGTGACACGGAACTGTGGTGGTGTGCTGTTCACCCCAGCAGTTCTTCCGTGGCCACTCCGTGTCCTCGGTGCCTCCGTGGTGAACGTTTGCAGCGGCACTCAAACCCCCGCCAACGCCGGCTCGCGCACGCCCGCGATGTACGCCTCGAATTCGGACCGGAACTTCTGGATCCCGCTCACTACCGGTGCGGCGCAGGAGTCGCTCAGCACGCAGATGGTCTTGCCGGTCATGTTCTCCGCCAGATCGAGCAGGAGCTGGAAGTCGGCCGGCTTGCCCTTGCCCGAGAGGATCCGCTCCAGGATCCGGGTGGTCCACGCGGTGCCCTCCCGGCACTGGGTGCACTGGGCGCAGGACTCGTGGGCGTAGAACCGGGCCAGCCGCCAGATCTGGTACACCATGTCGGTGCTGTCGTCCATGACGATCATCCCGGCCGAGCCCAGCATGGAGCCCTTGGCCACGACGCCCTCGTAATCGAAGACCGTCTCCTCCGCCTCCTCCCGGGTGAGGATCGGCACCGAGGAGCCGCCCGGGATCACCGCCTTGAAGGTCCGGCCCGGGGGCGGGCCGCCGCACATGTCGTAGAGGAGGTCGCGCAGCGGGGTGCCCATCGTCACCTCGTAGTTCCCCGGCCGCTGCACGTGGCCGCATACCGAGACCAGCTTGGTGCCGGTGCTCTTGGGATTGCCCAGGCAGAGCGACTTGTACCACTCGGCGCCGCGGTTGACGATGTGCGGCACCGCGGCGAGCGTCTCCACGTTGTTGATCGTGGTCGGCATCCCGAAGAGCCCCGCCACCGCGGGGAACGGCGGCTTGATCCGGGGGTTGCCGCGCTTGCCCTCGATCGAGTTCATCATCGCGGTCTCTTCCCCGCAGATGTAGGCCCCGGCCCCGCGGTGCAGGACCATCTCGATCCGCTTGCCGGTGCCGAGGACGTCGTCCCCCAGCGCGCCGTTGGCCCTGGCCTCGGCCACGGCCTCGCTCATGATCCGCCACGGCTCGGTGAACTCCCCGCGAATGTAGATGTAGCAGCGGGTGGCGCCGATAGCGTAGGCCGTGATGGCGCATCCTTCGATGAGCTGGTGCGGGGTCCAGCGCATGATCTCCCGGTCCTTGAAGGTCCCGGGCTCGGACTCGTCCGCGTTGCAGACCAGGTAGTGCGGCTTCACCACTTCCTTGGGCATGAAGGACCACTTGAGCCCGGTGGGGAAGCCGGCGCCGCCCCGTCCCCGGAGCCCCGAGGCCTTCACCTCCTCGACCAGCGCCTCCCGCGTCTGGCCCAGGGCCTTGCGGAGCGCCTGGTACCCTCCGCGCTTGACCCAGCCCGCGTAGCTCCGCGCCTCGGGGTCGCCGAAGTACTGGGAGAGGACCACCGTCTCCTTGGGGTGGCTGGGATGGGGATAGCCCATTACGGATACCTCTGCAGGATGCCCGGCACCTTCTCCGGAGTCACGCTCTCGATGAAGTCGTCGTCCACCAGGATCGGGGTGGCGAAGCCGCACGCGCCCAGGCACTCCACCTCGATCACGGTGAACCGGCCATCCGGGCTGGTTGCGCCCAGCTCCCCGCAGCCGGTCTCCCTGAGCAGCGCCTGCACCACCGCCTCGGCCCCGCAGACGTTGCAGGGGGTCGTGGTGCACACCTGGATGAAGTGGCGGCCGACCGGGTGGGTGTGGTACATGGTGTAGAACGTGACTACACCCTTCACGTAGGCCGGCGTCAGCTCCAGCACCTCGGCCACCTCGCCGATGGCCGGCTCCGAGATCCAGCCGCGCGCCTCCTGCACCAGCCAGAGCGCCGGCAGCAGGCAGGCCTGCTTGGTCGGGTACAGGTCGAAGAGCCGATGCAGCCGGGCCCGGGTCTTTCCCACGAACACCGGCTCGTGCGGAGCCACCCCCTCGTGCGCCTCGGCGGCGTGCCCGGCGGCCCCGCCGCCCTGCCCCACGGTCCCGCTCATCGGTCCACCTCTCCCATGACGATGTCCACGCTGGCGTTGATGGCGATCACGTCGGAAAGCAGCGCGCCCTCGCACATCTTGGGCAGGCTGGCGAGGTTGATGAACGACGGCGGGCGGATCCGCCAGCGCACCGGCTTGGCGGTGCCGTCGGAGACCAGGTAGTACCCCAGCTCGCCCTTGGGGTTCTCGATGCCCAGATAGGCCTCGCCCGCCGGCGGCTTCACTCCCTCCATGACCTGCTTGAAGTGGTAGATCATCGCTTCCATGTCACTCATCGCGCGCGACTTGGGCGGCAGGATGACCCGGGGGTCGTCCACGTTGATCGGGGCGCCCCGGAGCCGCGCCAGCCGGTCGAGCGCCTGCTCCAGGATCCGGTTCGACTGGAACATCTCCTCCAGCCGCACCCGGTAGCGGTCGTAGATGTCACCGTGCTCCCCCACCGGGACGTCGAAGTCGTAGGTCTGGTAACCCAGGTAGGGCCGGTCCTTGCGCACGTCGTAGTCCACCCCGCTGGCCCGGAGCATGGGCCCCGAAAGGGAATAGTTGGTGGCCTCCTCGGCGGTGAGGACACCGACGCCCTGGGTCCGCCCGATCCAGATCGCGTTGCGAGTGAAGATGGTGTCCACCTCGCGCAGGGTGTCGGGGAAGGTCCGGGTGAACTCGCGGAGGCCCTCCTCGAAGCCGTCCGGGATATCGGCCATGAGACCGCCCACCCGGGTGAGACTGGTGGTGAGCCGGGCGCCGGTCCACATCTCCTGGAGGTTGTACACCCGCTCCCGCTCCTGGAACGACCAGAGGAACGGGGTGTAGGCGCCCAGGTCGATGCCGGTGGTGCCCAGCCACACCAGGTGGGAGATGATCCGGCTCAGCTCGCAGGCGATCACCCGCAGCACCTGGCAGCGCTCGGTGCACTCGATCCCCATCAGCTTCTCCACCGCCATCGCCAGGCAGACGTTGTTCGCCATGGGCGAGAGGTAGTCGGTGCGGTCGGTGAGCGGGATGATCTGGTTGTAGTGCCGGTACTCACCCAGCTTCTCGAAGCCGGAGTGGAGATACCCGACGTGGGGAATGCAGCGCTTCACCACCTCGCCCTCCAGCTCGAGCACCAGCCGGAGCACGCCGTGAGTGGCCGGGTGCTGCGGCCCGAGGTTCACCAGCATGTGCTCGGCGCCGAAGTCCTCGGCGTAGCCGGGGCTCGCCTCCCCCACGCCCAGGGGGAGGCGGGTCGGCCGTCCCTCGCGGTCGAGGCCGGGTGTCGCCAGCCCCATCTCGACGGTACGCAGGGTCATCGCAGGTAGCCCCGTTCGCCGCGCTGCAGCCGCTCCCGCATCTCGGCGGGAAGCTCGTGGAACGCGTCGGCGATGGAGAGTTCTTCCAGGGAATAGTGGGCTTCGGGGTTACCCGCCAGCGCCTGGCGGGTCTGCTCCGCCCGGCTGAAGTGGCCCCGCAACGGGAACGCCTTCCGCAGCGGATACCCCTCGGAGTAGGTCTCCCACATCAGGATGCGGCGGAGGTCCGGGTGGCCCGGGAAGGTCACGCCGAACATGTCGTAGACCTCGCGCTCGAGCCAGTCGGCGCCGCGCCAGAGGTCCCAGACCGAGCGCACCTCCAGCGGGCCGGCCTGGTCCAGCGCCACCTTGACCCGCAGGTCGGCTTTCCGCGGCAGCGAGCGGAGCTGGTAGACCACTTCCAGCGGCCGCTCGGGATCGCGGTACTCCACGGCGGTGATGTCGGTCAGGTAGTCGAAGCGCTCCGAGGCCGTGTCGCGAAGCCAGGCGAGCACGTCGTGGCTCCGCTCCCGGCTGACGTACACGATGCTGTCGCCGCAGGAGACCAGATGGCGCTCGACCGCGGCCCCGAACTCGGCCCGGAGGGCCGGGATCGAGGGCGACAGGGCCGTTCCGTTCATGCCGATCTCGTCTGGTGCACCGAGTTCCCGAACGGCTCCGATAGCTCGTCCACCCGCTCCGGCGGGAGGAAGAGCCCCGATGGACCGACCAGCGTCTCCTCCCGGAGGCTCTCGTCGGCCAGGGTCTCACCCCGGATCTTCTTCTGCAGCAGCAGAATGCCGTACATCAGCCCTTCCGGCCGGGGCGGGCACCCGGGTACGTAGACGTCCACCGGGATGATCGTGTCAATGCCCTGCACCATCGAGTAGTTGTCGAAGATGCCCCCGGAGGAGGCGCACGCGCCCATGCTGATGGACCACTTGGGCTGGGGCATCTGATCCCAGATCCGCCGGATCACCGGGGCGAGCTTGAAGGGGAGCCGCCCGGCACAGATGAGCACGTCGGCCTGCCGGGGCGAGAAGCTCTGGCGCTCCATCCCGAACCGCGCGATGTCGAATCGGCTGGCCGCCGTGGCCATGTACTCGATGGCGCAGCAGGCGGTGCCGAACGGCATCGGCCAGAGGGAATTGGCCCGGGCCCAGTTGGTGAGGAAGTCGAGCCGGGAGGTGATCCAGTTGGGCGACATCGCCGACACCGTGGTCAGCTCGTCGGCCCGGTTCTCCGTGGCGGGGTTGCTCAGTCCCATTCCAGTGCTCCGCGCTTCCAGATGTACACGTACCCCACCGCGAGGATCACGATGAAGACGAGCATCTCGATGATCAGCAGCCCCGACATCTCGGCGAGCTGCCGGAAAGCCACGGCCCACGGGATCATGAACACCGTCTCGATGTCGAAGATGATGAACAGCATCGCGACGAGATAGAACTTCACCGAGAACCGCTCCCGGGCGTTCCCCAGCACCGGCATGCCGGATTCATAGGGGGCGATCTTGACGGGCGTGCGGCGGAAATTCGAGAGGAAGTGGGAAACACCGAGCATCAGGACCGCGTTGGCGATCACGAATGCGACCAGGAGCAGGATCGGGACGTACGGCTGAAGCATGGGCCTCGGCTTTCGTGAATTTTTTCACTTATCCGCTGGAAAGTAACGGCGTTAGCAGGGGTAGACAACCGGGTTCGATCGGCCCCCGGGGCCGCTCGCGGCCCCCCCGACCTCGGCCGTTTTCCCGACCGCGGCGCCTTTCCTTTGACGCCCGCCCCGCGGCTATATTCCGCCCCGTTCTCGGGCCGGGAATCCGCCCCGCCGTCCCACCCCCCTGCCCCGCCGAGGCGCCATGTCCATCAAGTCCGACCGCTGGATCCGCCGGATGGCCCGCGAGCGCGGGATGATCGACCCCTTCATCGACGCCCAGATCCGGCAGACCGACGCCCAGGGGCGCCGGGTCATCTCCTACGGGGTCTCGAGCTACGGCTACGATATGCGGGTGGCGCCCGAGTTCAAGATCTTCACCAACGTGCTGAGCGCCATCGTGGATCCGAAGGACTTCGACTCCCGCAGCTTCGTGGAGTTCGAGGGGCAGGTCTGCCTGGTACCGCCCAACAGCTTCGCGCTGGCGCGCTCGGTCGAGTATTTTCGGATCCCCCGCGAAGTGCTGACGATCTGCGTGGGCAAGAGCACCTACGCCCGCTGCGGCATCATCACCAACGTGACGCCGTTCGAGCCGGAGTGGGAAGGACACGTCACCCTCGAGATCAGCAATACCACGCCGCTGCCGGCCAAGATCTACGCCAACGAGGGGATCTGCCAGGTGCTCTTCTTCGAGGCCGACGCCGACGATATCTGCGAGACCAGCTACGCCGACAAGGCCGGCAAGTACCAGCGGCAGACCGGCGTGACCCTGCCCAAGCTCTGATTCGTCACCGCCACCATGACCCGTCACGGAATTCCCATGCGACTCGGTGCCCTGATTCCGGCAATCCTCGGCGCGATCACGCTCGCCGCCGGCAGC